>Ga0302326_10028435_pt1 | contig 11247 bp, 5 predicted proteins | sample Palsa_T0_3_FD_202264 | JGI IMG/M metagenome (GOLD analysis project Ga0302326, IMG submission 202264) | Peat permafrost microbial communities from Stordalen Mire near Abisko, Sweden - Palsa_T0_3 | ecosystem: Environmental > Terrestrial > Soil > Palsa > Peat permafrost | place: Sweden: Abisko...
AGCCGATCAGCCCGGCAACGATGGCGACCCAGCGCGTCACCCCCGCCCTCATGGGAGCGCCCGAATCGGTCCTTGCCGGCTCCAGCCGCGCACTGTCATCACACCCTGTTCGATTACGGCTTGCGGCGCCTGGTCAGTCGGCACCAGCGGGTAGTACTGCTCGATCGAGCCCCAGTCGCGGTACCAGTCACCGCGCAGGTACGTCGAGATCGTCGAGGTGCGCAGCATCGCCCGGGTGATCAGGAACGGGCCGCCCGCCTCGCCGGCCTGCCATCCGTTCGACGACGACGCCGTCTGCTTGTGGTCGGGCAGGAGCCGGTACGCCGGAAGTTGGGCAACGCCAAGGTGTTCGGAGAACGGCTGCTGGCACGGGAAGTTGGCGGCGGTTGCGATGTCCATCAGCACGGGCGTGTGCGAGCCGATCAGTTGCTGCAGGGTCTGTAGCACCGGGACCCGCGGCGGCGTGAACGCGAACCACTGGTCCGAACTCAGATTCGGATCGTAGGCGACGATGCGCGCCACGTTGGCCTCCGGCGGCGCCCAGGTCAGTGGGAACCGCAGGTTGCGCCAGGCAGGTTCCGGCCCGATGTCGATCGGCTGCACCTCGGCGAGCGGCTGGGTGGTGCCGTCGGGGCGGGCGACGCCCCACTGCAACTTCAGCGACTGCCCGTAGGTGAAGGTGCCGTCCTCCTTGTATGACCAGATCGCGCCGGACGCCGAAACCACGACGATCGGCCGGTCCGCGGTCCGCGGCGGCAACTGGTACCAGGACGAAGTGGCGGTGGCGGCCAGCGAGTTCTCGCCGTAGCTGCCCATCACCGGTGTGCGCGCCGGGTCGAGGCCGAACGGCAGGGCTATGTTCGACCCGTTCACCCCGACGGGGCCCTGCCCGCCGGCCGTGCCCGCGGAGTCGCTCATGGCGGCGTTGGGCTTGTTGGGTGACGCGTCGGAGTTCACCACGCCCGGCTTGGTCACCACGGGGTACGACCTCAGGTCGTCGCCCACGCCGTCGGGCTTGAAACCAACCGGGTTGACGCCGCCGAGCGGGCCGTCGGGGCCGAAGGTCTGGCCCGGCGCCGGCTGCAGCAGGCCCGCGTTGGGGTCGGGCTCGGTGAGCACGTCGTCGGCCATCGCGCAGCTGCGGGGCGACAGCCCGGTGCTCAGCGCGGCCAGGTCGGCCTTGGCGGTGGTGTAGAGCGGATAGCGGAAGACGGCGCCCTTGGCCAGGGAACCGACCTCGCCGAGCACCATGATCGTCGCGACGACCAGCAGCGGGGTCGACGCCAGGACGCGGTTGCGCCGGTTGTCCTTGACCTCGGTGTGGCCCGCGTAGTCCATCCGGAAGTGCTGCCAGGCGGCCAGCAGGCCGGTGGCGATCGACAGGCTGAGGAACATGGTCGTCACCGGGTGGCTGGCGATGACCGGCTGGATGTCCCACCACGGCACGCCGTAATTGCCCACGTAGAACCAGCCGTTGACGCCCGAGGTGGCCACCGCCAGCACGAACAGCAGCGCCGTCACGTACAGCGTCAGGTTGCGGCGGTTGTGCAGCCCGATCCGCGAGCAGGTGAACGCGGTGACCGCCCCCAGGGCGCCGGCCAGCCCGGCGAACGCGCCGAACTGCACGGCCCACTTCGTCGGCGTGAACGTCAGCAGCAGCAGGCCGATCGCGGTGGTGCCGATCAGCCGCCACGCCGGACCGCTGGCCAGCCCCGCGACCCGCCCGCGGCGCAGCAGGATGACCAGCATGCCGAACAGGCACAGCAGCAGCACCAGCACCGCGAACCGTCGGGCCATCGACCCGTCGGGGTTGGACTCGACCGTCAGGAAGTAGTAGCGCAGCCAGTCCTGGTACCAGGCGATCGTCGGCCCGACTTTGTATTTGATGCGCGCCGACTCGGCGACGGTCGCCAGCGTCTGGCTGCGGAACACCACCACGAAGACCAGCGAGAACGACGCCGCCAGCACCGCCAGCGGCGCCAGCCACCCGTCGGTCGCCCGGCGGCGGCGGATCGTCTGGGCGATGGCCCGCGCGCCGGTCAGCAGCGCGGCGACGGTGATCAGCCCCTGGGGCGCCAGGGTCGCGGCCAGCAGCGCCACGATGATGGCCACGGCGGCGGGGGCCAGCCGGCGCAGCCCGATGGCGCGCTCGGCCAGCACCCAGGTGAGCAGCACGCCGAAGGCGATCAAAGGCTCGGGCCGCAGCCCGTTGTTGAACGGCAGCCACGCCGCGAGGAACACCGCGCCCGCCGTGAACACCGCCACGCGGTTGCTCGCCAGGCCGCCCTTGCCCGGGCCCAGCCGCCGCAGCGCCCAATGGCTGATGGTCAACCAGCACGCGATGCCGGCCAGCGTGGCGGGCAGCCGCATCCATACGCCGGCCGTGCTGAACGTCGCCATGTGGGACAGCACCCCGAGGTACCAGTCGAAGGGCGCGTCCGTCGTGCCGAAGTAGCGGTAGTAGTCGGGGATGTAGCCCGCCCTGGGAGCGACGCGCGCGATGGTCAGGTTGTAGCCGTCATCGGACGAGAAGGCACCGATGACATGCCAAACCAGCAAGGTCGCGATCACGCCCAGGTCCGCGACCCAGGTGGCGAGTCCGACGCGCCGCCACGATGCGGTGCGACGCGCCCAGTCCTCGCGCGGGCGGTACCGGGCGAGCCAGGCGATCGGGGACGGCCATGCCACCAGGGTGTCGCCGCCCCGGCTGCGCCGGTCCAGGGCGGCCATCGCCAGGATCGAGACGAGGACCGCCAGCACGCCCCCGGCCATGACGATCGTCTTGAGGGCTGTGGGCGCCGTGATGAACCGGGTGTCGATGTCGACGCGGGCGGACAGGTTCGGCTGCGCGGGCACCTTGAGGTCGGTGAAGATTCCCCCGACCTGCGGTTTCTTCTCCGCCACCAGGTGCCCTGACGCGCCGGGGATCCCGACGAAGTCCGCGCCGGCACCGCCCGCGTCCGCCCAGATGTGCAGCGCGCTGCAGGCGCCGGCGGCGACGGCGGACCGGGTCGCGACCGCGGCAACCGAGTCCCGGAACGCGACGACGACGGCGTTCTTGTTGGCGCGGACGAACAAACCGCTCTTGCCGGTTTCAAAGCCGTTGGCCGGCAGCGTCGAGACCACCAGGCCACCGTCGGCGGGCAGCGTGGCGATCGCACTGCACGGGATGGAGATGTCCAGCGCCCGCGGCGCTCCGGACACCAGCGGCGCGGTGATATCGGTGATCTGCCCGCCGTTGTTGACGCCCTGCGGCCACAGGATCGTGGCCGTCGTCTGGTTGACCGGCAGCAGCGGAACCACGGCGCAGAGCAGCGCTCCGGCGATCCCCGCGACGATGGCGACCAGCCGCGCACGCCGACGCGAGAGTTGCTCACTGTCGTCGCGGGGCACGAGGGACGATGGTAGGCGACTTAGTTTGTCCGGCGACGATGCAGCCCGCGTGGCGGCCGGACCACCACAATAAGACCGCCGTTGATCGAAATTAAACTGTGTTGCGTCTGGCCGACGATGGTGCAGGTCAGTGCGCCGAACGATCCGCCTCGGGCCGCTTGAGCAGGCACAACGCATCTTTGATCGCAGTTCGACTCCTCACGCCAAACATGATTGAGTGGCCAACGGTGGTGAATTTAACAAGTCAGAAACAAATCACCACCGGCCATTGGCGTGAGTTATGGAGTTGGCCGTATCGGCGAACGTCCGCTGTGGTCGCCGGGGGCGTGGTGCTGTATTCCACCAACGAGTTCCTGACGATCAGCATGCTGCCGAGCACGATCAACGAGATCGGCGGCGAGCGGATCTACTCATGGGTGACAACTCTGTACCTCGTCGGGTCGGTGGTAGCTGCAGCGACGGTTAACACGGCGCTGCACCGTATCGGCGCCGCTATCTCCTATCTGCTGGGTTTCGCGGTGCTCGGGGTCGGCAGCCTGGTGTGCGCGGCCGCGCCCAACATGGAAGTGCTACTCGCGGGCCGCTTCCTGCAGGGGTTGGCAGGGGGTCTGCTGTGTGGCCTGAGCTTCGCGGTGATCAACGCCGTGCTGCCGCGTTCGTTGTGGAGTCGCGCTTCGGCCATGGTGGCCTCGACGTGGGGTGTCGGTGCGCTGCTCGGCCCCGCGCTGGGCGGCCTTTTCGCCCAGTTCGGCGCCTGGCGGTGGGCGTTCGGCTTGTTGGCCATGCTGAGCGTGGCGATGGCCTTGCTGGCACCTGGTGTCCTGTCCGTGGACAGCGGCGAGCAGGAACACGACCGCGCTTCGGCGCGGATTCCGGTGCCGTCGGTCATCCTGCTGGGTGCGTCGGCGCTGGCGGTCAGTGTGGCTTCCCTTCCGCGCAACGTCCTCGCGACCGCCGGCCTGCTCCTCCTCGCCGGCCTGCTCGTCGCGGCGTTTTTGGTCGTCGATCGGCGGATGCCGACAGCGGTACTGCCGGCAAGCGTCTACGGCTTCGGCCCGCTGAAATGGGTCTATCTGACCTTGGGGCTGCTGGTCGCTGCGACCAAGGTGGATCTGTACGTGCCGTTGTTCGGTCAGCGGCTGGCCCACTTGGGGCCGATCGTCGCCGGGCTGCTGGGCGCGGCGTTGTCGTTGGGCTGGACGATCAGCGGACTGGGTAGTGGCTCGCTGAACAAGACACGCACGATCGTGGGCGTGGTGATGGCGGCACCGCTGGTCATGGCGATCGGGCTTGCGATGGCCGGCGCCGCGCACGTTCAAGGCCCAGCGGCGGTCGGCGTCATCGCGTGCGCGGTGGCGTTGCTAGCCGTCGGGGTCGGAATCGGTGCCGCCTGGCCGCATTTGTCGGCCTGGGCGATGAGCGACGTCGACGACCCCGCTGAGGGTGCAGCCGCCGCCACCGCGATCAACTCGGTGCAGTTGGTTTTCGGCGCCTTCGGCGCCGGGCTGGCCGGTGTCGTGGTGAATCTGGCCGACGGCGGCGGGGTGGCAGTGGCGCGCTGGGCATTCGCGGTGTTCGCTCTGCTGGCGCTGAGCGCGTGCTTCACCGCTTTCCGCGCCGGTCGACGCCAGGTCGCCTTCTAGATACCGGCTAGTGGCGTAGCGGGGCCGGGCTCCATAGGCCGCTGCGCGTCGCCGAACCAAGGTCGAGGCGGGCGGGTTCGGCGGCCGGATCGAACGGCGTCAACTGCTGCAGCGCACCCCAGTCGCGGGACCAGTCGTCCTTCAGATACGTCGAGACCGTGTTGGGCCGCAGCAACAACTCCGCGACGCCCAGCGGACCACCACCGTTGTTATCCATCACCGGGGAATTGGCCTCGGCGCCGAACCGGTCCGGCAGGATCCGCCACTTCGGCACCTCGACCACGCCATTGAGATGGCTGAACGGCCGCTGACACGGAAAGGCCAGTCCGACAAGCCAATCCAGCAATACCGGCTGGGTCGAGCCGACCACTTCCTGCAAGGCGCTCAGCCGCGGTACGCGCGGTGGCGTGACCGCGATCCAGTGCTGAGGCGCAAGGTCGTCGTCGGTGGCGATCACCCGTATCTGTGTCGCGTCGCGCGGCACCGCGTCCAGCGGCGCGCGCAGATTGCGCCACGCGGGCGCCGCCCCGACATCGGCGAATCCCACTGCGCCGCCAGGCTTGTTGGTTGCGGCCTGCTGATCAGTCGCCCACTGCACTTCCACTTCGCCGGGGTTGAACCGGCCGGCCGCAGATACCACCAGCAGCGGCCGCGCCTTCTCGCGTGGCGGCAGTCGGTACCAGGCAGACCGCAGCTGCGACGGGACCTGCGGCCCCGACCGCCAACTCCCCAGCACCGGCGTACGTGCGGGATCGAGGTTGTAGGGCAGCCGTGCGCGCGAACCGTTGATGCCTGCCGCGGGCGTCGTGCCGCCCTCGGTGCCGGCCTCGCTGCCGGTGCTCACGCTGCCGTCGTTGACGAAGCTGCGGTCACCCGGGCGTTCCATCACCGGGTCCGCCGAGACGTCGGCGGGAATTCCGTTGGGATCGAAGCCTTCCTCGTAGCCAGCGTCGAGCGCGTCTTTCGCCGGCGCGCTGATCGGCGACAGCATGCCGGCGTTGGGGTCTTGCTCGACGAGAACGTCGTTGGCCAGCCCGCAAGTTCTGCCCGTCAGAGCCTGCAGGTTGGAGCGCCCGACCGACCAGGCCGGGTATTGGTCCGTCATTCCCAGGGTCAGTGACAAGACTTCGAAGAAGACCAGCACCCAGGCGGCAATACCCAACGGGGAGCGCGTGATTCGGGCGAATCGCGATTCGCTGGCGGGCCCGGCGTCATTGCCGTTGCTGATGAAGTGGAACCAGGCGGCAACCAACAGCACCAGCACAGTCAGCCCCAGCAAACCGGTGGTGAAGCCGAAATGCCACTGCGGGAAAGCATTTGACCACGGCACACCGAAGTTGGAGACGTACCACCAGCCGTTGACGCTGGCAAACGACAACGCCACCACGAACAACACCACCGCGGCGGACAGCGTCCGGTTGCGTCGCGAGCGCATCGCCGCCGCGCTCACCGCGACAGCCGCCAGCGCCCCCAGCGAGCCGGCCAGACCCGCGAACACACCGAAGTGGTGCGTCCACTTGGTGGGTGTGAACATCATCGCGATGAACGAGATGATCGTGATGCCGATGATGCGACGGCTCGGCCCCGCCGCGGTGCCCGGAATTCGGCCCTTGCGCAAGGTCATTGCCACCGACACCGCGAGCGCGACCAACAACGCCAGCAGGGCGAAGCGCCGCGCGATCGACCCATCGGGGCTGGCCATGAACAACCGCTCGTAGCGAATGTGCTCGTCGAACCAGCTCAGGCTGGGGCCCAGAGCACGCTTGAGCGTGGTCGCCTGCAACTCGCCGGCCAGGGTCTGGTCGCGGAAGATCAGGATCACGGTGACGGTGACCGCGGCCAGTATCGGGGTGAGCAGTGGTAGCAGGCCGAACCGTCTAGTGCGGCGGTGCAGGATGGTGCGCAGCGGGCCGATCGCCACCAGCAGCGCGCCGATCGAGGCGATCCCGGTCGGCCCCGAGAACAGCGTCAGTGCCCCGATGATGCAGGCCACCGCCACCGGCAGCAGCCGACTGGTGGCCACCGCGCGCTCGACCGAACACCAGGTCAGCAAGATGCCCAGCGCGATGATCGGCTCCGGGCGCAGACCGTTGTCCAGCGGCAGCCACACCGCGAGGAACGTGCCCGCCGCCGTCCACGCGGCCGCTCTGCTGGTCTTGACGGCATGCCCCAGCCTCGGGATGACCTCGCGGCTGATCACCCACCAACAGGCCAACGCCATCAGCAGGGTGGGCAGCCGCATCCAGATGCTGGCCGTAGTGACATGCGCCCACAGCGCCAGCAGGTCGTAGTACCAGCCGAACGGCGCCTCGGGCGTCCCCAACCAGCGGTAGTAGTTGGCCATGTAGCCGGCGTGCTCGGACACCCGGGCCATGGTCAGGATGTAGCCGTCGTCGGCGGTGTTGGCTCCGACGAAATGCCACCACACCAACACGAGGGTGACCAGGCCGTCCAGCCCGCTGATCGACCACCAGCGTTGCGGCAGGAAGCGACGGTGCCGGGTGCCGTCCGAGGTGTCCAGAATGTGCAGCGCGATCAACGCCACGATGGTCGATGCCACCCCGAGCAGCATCGCGGCCATCTTCAGCGGGGTCGGTGAACTGCTGTACCGGGTGTCGACGGTGGCGGAGAACGTCAAGCCCGGCGGGGCCGGTCCACTCAGATCGGTGAACACGCCGACGATCTGCGGGCGGAAGTCGTATCCGCTGCGCTCGCCCCGCAACGCCGCACCGGGATGCTCAGCGTTGGGACCCTGTGTGAGACCGACGAATTCGCCGGTGACCCGGTCGGCGTGCGCGGTGAACACCAATTTCTGGCAGGCGCCGCTGAGCACCTGGCTCAGTGGCGCGACGACGATCGGGACGTTGCGCACGATCATCACCAGGTCGTCGTTTACGCGTTCGATCAGCAGGCCGCGGTCGACGGCCTTGGGCGCCTGCCTGGGCACGGTGGACAACAGCAGCGTCTTGCTGGGTCCGGTCAGGCCGGCTGCGGTCTGGCACGGAACGCTGATGTTGAGTTCGGTGGCCACGTAGCCGATCAGCGGGGCTTCGACGCTGCTGAGCAAGCCGTTCTGCGGCCAGTTCAGTTGGGCGGTGGTCTGTTTGACGGGAAGCAGCGGTGTCGCGAGCGCCAGCAGTGCTCCGAGGAGACCGGCGACGACAGCGACGATCCGGGCGGCCCGGTACTCCGTGTCCGCGTCGCCCACCACGGAGGTAGATGCTAGTTGCCCGGTATCGGCCATCTCGGTAGCCATCAGGGTTTGCGGATGGCCAATACGAACGGCCCGACGGTGGTGACGGTGAACTGCGGGTCGGCGAACACTGCGGCGTTCAGTTCCACCGTGTAGCGGCGCACGTTGGGCTGGTTGGGGTAGACGTCTTCGGCCAGTCGCAGGGTGTAGGTGCTTCCCAAACCAGAACTGGCGCCGGCTGAGCCGCCGTGGCGCATCAGGAACACCGTCGGCGGCGCCCACGGCAGGGTGTCCAGCGCGTGGATGAACTGATCGGCGGCTTTCAGCTTGGACCAGCTCTTGATCGCGGCCGCTCGCTTGTCGAACTGTGCCAGCGGATTGGCGTAGTGCGATGTCAGGCCCTGAAAGCCGAAGTAGGGGTAGTACGACAAGAAGCTGTAGTCCGCCGTCAGGACCACCGTCTTGTCGCGTGGTGTGCCGGTAGCGCGAGTGATCGCGGTGTCGATCTCCGGATAGAACTTCTCCGAGCTCGGCGGCCGGCGGTCGCCGCGTTGGCCATGGCCGTCGGTGTCGGTGTAGGCGATGGTGAGGTCGGGCCGCAGCACGTCGGGGATGTCCTGGCTGAACGCGATCGCACCGGCTAACCCGATCGACGCCGCCACCGGCAGCACCGCGCGGCCCCAGGCACGGTCGCGCCCTCGGGCGGCTAAAGCTTGAGTGAGCTCGACGAAGCCGAAGGCGCCTGAGGTGGCGAGCAACACGGTGAGAGTTGGCTGCAGCCGGAACGACAGCAGCGTGATGCGCGCCAACGTGGCGAGCATCGACAGCAGGGACCACGCATAGACGGCGAGCACGCCGATCGCCAGGCCGGTTGCCCGCACCGATGACCGGGCTCGGACCACCAGCCACAGGGTCCCGATCATGCACAACGCGCCCAGCAGGGTGAACTGCAGCATCGGGAAGGTCAACTCGGCGCCGTCGGCGGGTAGGTAGTGATAGGCGCTGCCGGTATTGCTGACCGGGTCGCGGGCTGCCCGCAACAGGTACGGCAGCCAGGTGGTTGCCCCGATCGCTGCCGCGATGACGCCGATGACGGAGAGCCGGACCAGCGGGTCCAGCGCAGCCTTCAGTCCCTGCCGCCGGCGGGCCGCCGTCAGCGTCAACGCCATCAGCACCACGGTGAACGCGCTGTAGGCCAGGAGCAGGGTGTAACAGGTCGCCGCGAAACCGAGGAATATCCCGGCGCCGACGACCGCGGCCCAGCCGCCCGATCTGGTCGCGCCGCCCAGACCCGACCAGGTCAGGATCAGCACCGGCGGCAGCAGCATGGTGATCATCGCGGAGTACGGCTCCGGGGAACCGTAAGCAAGCGTCACGGCAGCGGTCGCGATGGTGACGATCACCGCGAACTCGAAACGGACCATCCGCCACCACAACACCAGCGCCATGGCGATCGCGATGGTGATCGAGGTGATCGCCCACGGCTTGAGCATCTCCCAGCCCGGTACTGCGGTCAGCGCCGCAATGCGCCCGCCGACCCAGAACCAGCCCGGTGGGTAGAACGCCGGCAGCCCGGCGTAGGTCATGTCATGCAGGGCAGCGCTGTCGGTGAGCCGGGTCAGATACTCGGTGCGAAATTGCTGGTCGACGGAGATGCCGAACAGGTAGAGCTTGGTAGCGCCCAGCGGCATTCCGAGCGTCACCACCGAGAACGCCGACACGAACACCAGCGCCGCCAGCCGAGCCAACGCGCGGCGGCCACGCCGCCAAAGCCAGCCGGCGCCAAGCAATCCGACGATGCAGCCGACCTGGCCGACGGTGGTCAGTGCGTGCAGTTGATTCGACGACGGGTAGGCGGGCCATTGGACTGTCGCGATGGCGACCAGCGAGATCACCGATACCGCCGCGGCGACCGCAACCGCGATCACCAGGTGGCCGACGGTGGCCAGCGCCGTGCGCATCTAGATGGGCAACTTGCGGAATATCGGCCGCGGGATGTGCCGGAGCACAATCATCACGTAACGGAAAGCGCCCGGCGCCCAGACGAGTTCCTTGCCCTTGGCCGCTGCGGTGACCGCCAGGTTAGCGACGTATTCCTTGTCGACGGTCAGTGGCGCTTCTTTGACGTGGGCACTCATCCGGGTCCGCACCTGACCCGGTCGGATGACCAGGACGCGCACGCCGCTGGGTTTGAGCGCCTCCCCGAGCCCAAGGTAGAAGCCGTCCAGGCCGGCCTTGGTGGAGCCGTAGACGAAGTTGGATCGCCGTACCCGCTCACCGGCCACGGTGCTCATCGCGATGATCTGGCCGAAGCCCTGTGCGCGCATGTTCTCGCCCAGTAACACTCCCACTGAAACTGCTGCGGTGTAGTTGATTTCGGCGATCTGGACCGCCTTACGCTGGTTCTGCCAGAGTTCCTCGGCGTCGCCGAGCAACCCGAACGCCACGATCGCGACGTCGACATCTCCGCCGGCGAAGGCGGCGTCGATCACCGCCGGGTGGCTGTCGGTGTTGGTGGCTTCGAAGTCGATGAGCTCCACCGATTTCGCACCGGCGTTCTTCATCTGCGCGACGGCCGCATCACGGCCAGGGTCGTCGGGCATGGCCGCCAGCAAAATTCGGGCGTGTGCGTTTTGCAGGTACCGCTCGCAGATCGCCAACCCGATCTCGGACGTGCCACCAAGAAGCAGGATCGTCTGAGGATTTCCCACGGCGTCAAGCACCATTTACAACAGCTCCAAACGTCGGGCCATGTCGGATACGAAGACTCCGGTCGGATCGACCTTGCGGCGCAACGCAATCCACTCGTCGATGCGTGGGTACATGGCGTGAAAGTTGGCGGCACTGACCCGCGAGTCTTTGGCGGTGTACACGCGCCCGCCGAATTCCATCACCCGGGCGTCGAGTTCGTTGAGGAACTCGTTGACGCCGGGCCGGTTAGGGAAGTCCATCGCCACATTCCAGCCGGCCATCGGGAAGCTCAGCGGCGCGCGGTTACCCGGGCCGAAAAGCTTGTAG
>Ga0302326_10028438_pt1 | contig 11246 bp, 12 predicted proteins | sample Palsa_T0_3_FD_202264 | JGI IMG/M metagenome (GOLD analysis project Ga0302326, IMG submission 202264) | Peat permafrost microbial communities from Stordalen Mire near Abisko, Sweden - Palsa_T0_3 | ecosystem: Environmental > Terrestrial > Soil > Palsa > Peat permafrost | place: Sweden: Abisko...
CCACCACAGTCGAAGCGTCGACAAGAGAGATCGTGCTGTCCGGCGCATAACGCACGATGTAGGTGGCTGCTCCGTCAGTAAATCCTGCCGCCCCGCTTTCATGGGCGAGGGGCCCTAGAGATATCCCATTGGTCGGCGGGCCGAGCACGTAGTTGTCCTTGGCGAGCATGTTGAAGCTACCCGTCACACGGTTCACCAACATCGTGCCCGTGCTCGTCGGCACCGCCTCGACTTCTCCGTAACTCGTGGCCCCGACCTGCGCGTAGACACCCTCGAGCTGGACGGTTACCGCTCCGGTCGCCAGGTCGATGACTGTGAGCGGCCGGTAATCGTCGAGCACGAGAGATCCGCCGAAGATGGTCGGGTGTCGCGAGGGGGGCGCTTGCCCGGTGGCCGCGGACCAAGCCAGCCCACCGATCAACAGGATGCTGACCAGCACGCCAAGGGCCGCACCGAAGGCACCAAAGTTCGCCGCTCGCCTCTCGCCTGCACTTGGCAGGCCAAATCGGGACGGGCCGGTTGGGCTAACGAGATCGAAGAGCGCGCTGTCTCGGGGCGTCGTCATCGTCTGGGATTAGGAACCTGCCCTCCAAGTTACTGGGTCGGTTGGCCACAATACGTGACCCTCTTGTGTCGGTATGTGTTGGGGGATAGGTGAGCAGAAGAACCTGTAGGTTCGAGCGAAGGACGCAGACGCTCCGCCCGTCAAGCCATCACCTCGGGCGTGCGGGGACACCGGTAGGCTCGTGGCAATGGGTTACCAGGTGAGCACGCCTGTCTTCGAGGGCCCGTTTGACCTGCTGCTTCACCTGGTGACCCGTCAACAGGTGGACATCTGGGAGCTTTCACTGTCAACGATCGTCGACGAGTTCGTGGCCACCATTGAGCAGATGCAGGCGCTCGACCTATCGGTAGCAACTGAGTTCTTGCTGACCGCGGCGGTGCTTCTGGAACTTAAGGCCCGCAGGCTGCTCCCTGAGAGCTCCGACGGCGAAGACGAGGAGGAGCTGGCCCTCTGGGAAGAGCGGGACCTCCTGCTGGCGCGGCTGCTCGAGTGCAAGACGTTCAAGGACGCGTCAACGGCTATGGCCCGTCTCATGGACACCTCCGACCTCAGCGTGGCCCGCCGCACCGGCCTGGAGGAGCGCTTCGTCGGCCTTGCCCCCGACCTCCTCGAAGGCGTCGGCGCCCAGGACCTGCACCGTGCGATCGTGAAATTGTTGGCCGCAAAGCCGGTCGTGCGGGTGAACACCGACCACGTCGCCCCGGTCCGCGCCAGCGTGGCCGACACGGTGGCTGACCTGGTGTCGAAGCTACCTGCGGTCGGGCGCACCACGTTCAAGAGGCTGACAGCCGGGCTGGGTGAAAGGCTCGAAGTAATCGTTCATTTCCTGGCATTATTGGAGCTGTACAAGCGGGGAGCCGTGGACCTGGAGCAGGCGAGCAGGCTCGGCGAGCTCCATATCAGCTGGCTTGGTTTGGACGACGAAGACGATGTCGATGGTGGTGGCGGTCTTGGTGGCGGTCTTGGTGGCGCTACTGCCGATGCCAGTGCTGGTGACAGGTCGGCCCGGGACGCCGTGCTCGCTATAGGCGGCTCCGGCCTCGACGAGTACGAGGGCTGAAGACGGTGGGAGGCACGATGGGGGACATGGTGGGAAACGCGATGGGGAACGCTGCGGGGCACGCCGCGGGGCACCACGAGGCAGCGGACGGCTTGATCGCCGAGCCCGCTGAGCCCGCTGAGCGCGAGATTGACTTGGACCACTTGGAAGATGCCCGCTTTGAAGACGCCCCCGTTGCAGGCATCTCCTTTGAAGGCGTTCCCACCGAAGACATCCCAGTCGAAGGCGCCCCCACCGAGGACAGTCCCGTCGAAGGCGCGCCCGGTTACTTGGAACAGCGCCGGGCCATCGAGGCGGTCCTCATGGTTGCCGAATCGCCCGTCGAGCCGACGATGTTGGCCCAGCTGCTCGAGCTGCCGCCGGCCACCGTCGACCAGATCTGCGACGACCTCGCCCGGTCCTACCGCGACGACCAGCGGGGCTTCGAGCTCGCACGTGTGGCTGGCGGCTACCGTTTCCAGAGCCACCCGGAAATGGCACCGTACATCGAGCGTTTCGTGCTCGAGGGGCAATCGGCCCGCTTGTCGGCTGCTGCGCTGGAAAGCCTGGCGATAGTGGCCTACAAACAGCCGATCTCGCGTGCCCAGGTTGCGGCGATAAGGGGTGTCAACTCCGACGGAGTGCTGCGGACCCTGTGCATACGTGGCTACGTAACAGAGGTCGCCCGCGACCCGGGCCCCGGGCAAGCTCTCCTTTACGGCACCACAACATTGCTGCTCGAGCGCCTCGGCCTTGACAAGATCGAGGACCTGCCGCCTCTCGGGGACTTCGTCCCCGGCCCCGAGGTTATGGACGCTCTGGAGCAGGGCCTGCGCCCCTAGCCAGCAGGGTTTTCGCCCGAGTTAGCAGTGCCCGAGCTAGGACCGTCCGGGCTTGCACCGGCGTCGGGCCCGGTGTGCCCAGCCTGTTCACCGGCCAATATTGCGTAGAGCCGCCGGCGGGCATCGTCGAGCACCTTGGCCGCCTCCTCGTACTCGCGAGGGCCACCGCTCATACCGACCTGTCCTACGACAGGCATGAGCTTTGCCACCGCGTGACGAAGAGTGCGTGCGCCCACCGGGGCACCCGCTGCGACTTCTTCCCACGGAGCGGGGCCTTTGGCTACCTCAGCGGCAGCACGCTGGCCGTCTTCTGTCAGGTTGTAACGCCTCTTGCCGGCGCCCTCGTCGATCTCCGCGACCACGAGGCCCTCGTCTTCGAGCAACTGGAGAGTCGGGTAAATAGAACCCGGGCTCGGCCTCCACAGGCCCTCGGTGCGGTCAGAAAGCTCGCCGATGATCTCGTAACCGTGCATCGGGCGCTCGTTCAGGAGAGCGAGGATCGCGCTGCGCACGTCGCCGCGCCTTGCACGGCCCCAAGGCCGCGCACCGGGCCGTCCCCAGCCCCTGCCCATCCCGGCGCCTTGCGCGCCAGGTGCGCCGGGCCCGAACGGGCCACCATAAAACCACATCCTGTTCGGCCCACCGGCCATGTCATCGGGGCTCCCAGGCCCTTCACCGGGCCCAGCCCAAGGCGGGCCGGACCAACCGCCGCCCCTAGGGCCGCGCCGGCCACGTCCCCACTCCGGTCCTTCTTCAAATCGTTCATGACGGTGCATCTATGTCTTCCTCCTGTCTTGCCGGCAACTCTTGCCGGCGACTAGAGCACTATATCGCGATATATCGGTAAGACGCGAAGCTGAGGTCTTTGAGCCCGCGAGCAGGACTAAGATCGGAGTGGTGCCCGGCGAGAGTGCAGTTGGCCCAGCGGGCTCACCGAGCTTGGAGGACTGGGTCACCGGGATTGCGGGGAGCGCCGAGGCGACTGCGGAGACAGGAGAACGGCTCCAGAAAGTGCTCGCCAAGTCGGGCCTCGGGAGCCGCCGGACCTGCGAGCAGCTGATCGTCGATGGGCGCGTGAGAGTCAATGGAGCTCCGGCCCGCCTAGGCCAGCGGGCGGACGGCGCGCACGACCACATCGAGGTGGACGGGATACCGTTGCCTGTCCGCGAAGGGCTCGCCTATTACCTGCTCAACAAGCCAGTCGGCGTCGTCTGCAGCGCGGCGGACCCCCAGGGGCGCCAGACGGTGCTCGACCTGTTGCCCGAAGCGCCCCGAGTGTTCCCGGTCGGGCGCCTGGACATCACCTCCGAAGGGCTCCTCGTGGTCACCAACGACGGAGAATTGGCCTTCCAGCTGACTCACCCCAGCTTCGGCGTCACGAAGGAGTACGTCGTCGAGGTCGAAGGGAAGTTCTCCAAGGACGCAGTCGGGCAACTGCGCCGCGGCGTCCAATTGGAGGACGGCCTGACGGCTCCGGCGAAGGTCTCCCAGCTGGCACCGAACTCCGCCCGGATCTCTATCCATGAGGGCCGCAACCGCCAGGTTCGCCGCATGTGCGAAGCCGTCGGCAGCCCAGTACGCCGCTTGGTCAGGACGCGGATCGGGCCGCTCTCAGACCCGGCGCTCGGCCCCGGGAAGTGGCGTAACCTGAGCGTGCGCGAGGTCCGGGATCTCTGGCAGGCGGCACGGGGGCCGCTGCCTGGCGCGAGAACAACTAGCATTTCGGCTGGCACTTAGCCACTAGCCCTGTCTATCGAACAATGCCTTCCAACTCCTCTCCCGGTCCCGACGCGGACAACGTTGGCGTGCCTGGTCCCAGGCTCCGCGTGCGAGCCCTGCGGGGGGCAACGACGGTTGACGAAGACACAATCGAACAGGTGACCCAGCGCACCCAGGCATTGCTGGCCGCGATTGTCGCGCGCAACGGCGTAGACCATGCGAACGTTATCTCGGTGCTGTTTACGGCCACCGACGACATCCATTCGATGTTCCCCGCAACCGCCGCTCGCGCTGCGGGGTTCGGGGACGTCCCGCTGCTTTGCGCCCGGGAGCTCGACATAAATGGGGCGCAACCTCGCTGCATCCGGGTCATGATGCACCTCGAGACCTCCAACGAACAGCTCCACCACATCTACTTGGAAGGCGCCCGCGGGCTACGAGATGACCTCCCCGAATAAGGGCCTTGCCGGCGCCCAACGCAGGGCGGCGATCGTCGGAACGGGGCTGATCGGCGGTTCCATCGGGATGGCCCTGCGACGCCAGGGTTGGTGGGTGAGCGGGACCGACATGGAGCCTTCAAGGGCGCTGCGAGCGCTCGAGCTCGGTGCGATTGACGAGGTCGGCGTGGACGCGGCCGCTGCCGTGACCTTCATATCGGTGCCTGCGGGGGCCGTGGCTGAGGTCGCGAAGGCCGTCCTTTCTCAACAGGACGCCGAGGGGTGCTCGGGCGTGGTCACCGACGTCGCCGGCATCAAAGAGACGATCGTGTCGGCCGTGGGCCACCCGCGGTTCGTGGGTGGGCACCCGATGGCCGGCTCGGAACAAGAGGGCGTCGACGGGGCCGGCCCCGACCTGTTCCTCGGCGCCACCTGGGTGCTGACGCCCGGCCAGCAGACCTCGGGGGAGGCGTATTCCGAGGTCCAGGGGCTGGTGAAGCTGCTGGGCGCCAACCCCGTTGCTGTCGACCCGAGGCGCCACGACGAGCTCGTCGCCCTGGTTTCGCATACTCCGCACCTCACCGCGGCCGCCCTCATGAACTTGGCCGCTGACGCCGCCACCTCCGACGCAACGCTCTTGCGACTGGCTGCCGGCGGGTTCCGGGACATGACCAGGATCGCCGCCGGCCACCCCGGCATCTGGCCCGACGTCGTCGCCGAGAACCGCGACGCCATCTGTTCGGCGCTCGACCAGCTCTCGGCGATCCTCGACAAGGTGCGAGCGATAGTCGCAGGAGGCGACCGCGAGGGGCTCATCGAGCTGCTCCAGCGCGCCAGAGATGCGCGGGTCAACCTCCCTTCGGGGGCACCGTCACTAGGGCACGCCAGCGAAGTTCGTGTGCCCGTGCCGGACCGCCCGGGCGTGATCGCTGAGGTGAGCACGCTGCTCGGCGGGCTCGGGGTCAACATCTTCGACGTCGAGATCGCCCACTCCGTCGAGGGGGACCGGGGTGTACTGGTGCTGATAGTGGACGCCGGGACCGAGGACCTCGTTCGCAAAGCCCTCACCGGCCGGGGCTACAAGGCATCGGTCCAGAGGCTCGAACCGTGAGCGGCCGCAACGGCGCGCCGCCTCGAAGCGCGCAGCTACCAAGCGCGCAGGTACCAAGGAGACGAAGTTGAGCAACCAGGGCGGAGCGAGCCAGGGCGGAGCGAGCCAGGGCGGTGCGAGCCAGGGCAGAGCGAGCCACGCTGGCGTGCCGAAGGAGCTGAACGTCGAGCCTGCTGACGGCAGGGCGCTCACGGGCCGGCTCAGTGCACCGGGCGACAAGTCCATTTCGCACAGGGCGCTGCTCATTGCCGCCCGGGCTGAGGGCCGTTCCCGGATCCGGGGCCTGTCCAACGGCCAGGACGTCCGCCACACGCTCGAGGCCGTCGTCGCGCTCGGCGCGGGGGCGGAGCGCAGTGGGGGAGACCTCTACGTGGACGGCGGAGCGGCCCGCTTGCACGAACCGGAGGCCCTAATTGACGTTGGCAACTCCGGCACCGGGATCCGCCTTCTGGCCGGCTTCGTCTCTGCAATCGACGGCCTCAGCGTCCTGCAGGGCGACTCGTCGATCGCCGGGCGACCGATGGACCGCATAGCCGTACCGCTCAGGCTGATGGGGGCACAGGTCGATGGCCGCCAAGGGGGGCGTTTCCCGCCGCTGGCTGTGCGAGGTGGGCACCTCCACGGCATCGAGTACACGCTCCCGGTGCCGAGCGCGCAGGTGAAATCTTCCATACTTTTTGCGGGTTTGGGGGCGACCGGGCCGACCACGGTGCATGAGCCGGTACCGACCCGTGCCCACACCGAAGAAATGTTTGCCGCCGCTGGCGCAGACATCGAGGTGCACCCAGATGGGGCTGGCTCCAGCGTGGTCCTTCAGCCGGGCGCGCTCCATGCAACAGACATCGACGTGCCCGCCGACCCTTCCCAAGCCGCTTTCTGGGTGGTCGCAGCGTGCATCACCCCTGGGAGCGACCTCGTGTTGGAGCGCGTCTACGTCGGGCGGGGCCGCGCCGGCTTCATCGAAGTCTTGGTGCGCATGGGGGCGCGGATCTCGCTCGAGAACGAAGATCCTGTCCGCCACACCGCCGATATCCACGTTCAGGCCGGCCCCTTGGTGGCGACCGATGTGGGAGGAAGCGAGGTGGCGTCGTTGATCGACGAGATACCTGTTCTGTCGGTGGCGGCGGCGTTCGCTCAGGGCACAACACGCTTTTCGGGCGCAGCGGAGCTCCGCGTGAAAGAAACCGACCGGGTCGCGACCACGGTCGAGTTGCTCGGGGCGCTCGGCGCCGAGGCCGAGCCCGCCTCCGACGGCCTGAGCGTACGCGGCAATGGGGGGAGCCCGCTCAGCGGTGGTACGGTCAACTCGTACGGCGACCACCGCATAGCGATGGCCGGAGCGGTGGCCGCACTGGGCGCCCGTGGTGCAGTGAAGGTTCAGGGATGGGACGCAACGGCGACCAGCTACCCGAGCTTTGAGGAGGACATGCACCAGTGCCTCAATTGACCCCGCCGGAGACGAACCAGGCCAGCCACACTGTCGCCAGCCATAATCCCGCCAGCCACAACGTTATTGCCATCGACGGCCCTGCGGGGTCGGGTAAATCGACCGTTGCACGGGCGGTTGCCACCAAGCTTGGGATGCCGTACCTCGACACGGGTGCGATGTACCGTGCCGTGGCCTTCACCGCCATGCGCAATGGCGTGGACCCCGACGACGCTGAGGTCGTGGCAAGGCTGGCGGTCGACATGCAGCTCGAAGTCGGCGAGAGCGTCCTCGTTGACGGGGTGGACGCAACTATCGAGATCCGAAGCCCCGAAGTGACCCGCGCCGTGAGCGTCGTCGCCATCAACCCCGAGGTCCGCAAGGAGCTGGTCCGCCGCCAGCGAGAGTGGGCCACCGCAAAGGGCTCCGGCGTTATCGAGGGCCGCGACATCGGCACCGTCGTCTTCCCCGATGCCCCCGTGAAGGTGTTCATGACCGCCAGCGACGAGGAGCGCGCCCAGCGCCGCACGCAGGAAATGCTGGACATGCACTACGACGAGGTCGCCGCCGATATCGCCCGCCGGGACCACATCGACTCGACGCGCCAGTACGCGCCTCTAGCGGTAGCACCCGACGCCGTGGTGGTCGACACCACCTCCAGCACGGTCGAAGAAGTTGTCGAGCTCGTGCTCCAGCTCGCCACCAAGGCCGGCCTCGCCTAAACCTCTTGCTTAGGTCGAGGTGCCCTTAGGTTGGGGTGATTAGGTAGACGGGCGAAGGCCGTACGCCTGAAGACGATCTCGCCTAAGGGAACCAGGCTCGTCTCACAGGTGCACGTCCCTATTACTAATTACGCAGTAGGCATAAGGAAAATCGACGGGGTAGGTCTCGCGGGCCCGCGGGGTTCTCGGGCGTCTTGCAAGAGCGGGCGGGCCACGCCTAGGTACGGCCGCCCGCCGGTGTTTCTCGGAGTGGTCCACCGTTTCTCGGTGTTGGCGGAGCGGTTCCTAGCGCTTCGGGCACACCGAGATAACTGGGACCACGCCGAGAATTGGGGAGCCCGCCACAGAAACGGCTGGCCCTGTGTGCGGGGTGCGAAGGCCGCACGTCCGCCGGTCAGTTTTCGGTGCCGCCAAGCAACGGGTCGGCGTCAGAAACCGCGTTCAGTTCCTCGCAGCTGCTCATACCCATCAATTTGGCCGTGAGTGTTCAGCCGGCGCCGGCCAGCCGCTGGGCTTCGTCGAAGAGGACCTGGAGCTCGGAATGCAACCGGTCCGTCAGCTCATCGATCGCACGCTTGGGGACACGGCCCGAACCCGAGGCAGGAGGTGGCCATATCGGCCTCCCGATGACCAGCACTACCTTCGAGGGGCGCACCCAGGAGGAGCCCACCGGCATGGAACGCTCGCTCCCTCCGATGCCCACCGGAACGACGGGAACGTTGGCACGAAGGGCGACAAACGCCGGCCCCCTCTGTAGCTCTTGGACAATAGGGCCGGAGCGACGGGTCCCCTCAGGGAACAGGACGACGGGCTCGCCAGCAGCGAGCGCCCGCTCACAAATCTGAAGAGCCACGCGGTCCGCGGTCCCTCGCCGAACGGGGAAACTGCCGAGCGAGCTGAAGACTTTTGCGATCCAGTTGACCGAGAAGACGCCTTCTTTCGCCATGAAACGTATGCGCCGGTCGGTTATACGGGCCGTCAGGAACGTGTCAATGTTGGAGCGGTGCACCGGCGAGATGATGTACGGCGTCGTCTGCGGGAGGTTCTGTCTGCCTACAACTGTTGGCCGCCAAAGGAGCCACCCTGGCGGCCAAACGATCGACCATACAATCCTGTACCACAACAGTTCGAGCCGAGTAGGCGGCCGCACCATGAGCTCCGCCGCTTGCGGCTCGCGCTCGACGCGTGCGCTCGCCTTCGCCGCCTCAGCTTCGACAGGCTGTGAGGCGCTTGGCTCGGCCTGAGCTTTGACAGAGTGTGATGCACTTGGCTCGGCCTGCGTGCCCGACGAAGGCGAAGTCGGCTCGTCTTGCTCGGGCTCAGAAGTCGTAGCCATCCGAGCCAAGGTACCCCGCGGGCAAGGTGGCAGCGGGGTACCTCGGCGAGATTAGGTCTTCTAGCTGCACGTGGGCCCACCTCGGCGAGGCGACCTCCTGGTTCTCCGGATGGCTTACCTACTGGCTTGCCGACTGGCTGACCGAGCGAAGTCGGTGCGGGACACGTTGTCAGACCTCGCGGTCCGGGCCTGGGTCGCAGACAAGGACGCGCGGGTCACAGGCTTTGTCGCGGCAACGATCCGCGACCAGCAACGGCTCTTGGGAGAGGTGGTCATGCTGGCCGTCGACCCCGAGGACCAAAGCCGCGGGGTGGGTGCGGCGCTTACCAACCATGCAACGGCCTGGCTTCGTCGGTCGGGCATGCGGGTGGCTGTGATCGGGACCGGTGGAGACCGGGGCCACGCCCCTGCACGTCGCGTATACGAGATCCATTTTCCCGCCCACGCTGAGGCAGCTGTCCATCCCCATTGTCGGTCTTGGCCTTGTCGCCCTGAGCCGCACCCCACAACAGCGACGATGCCGATCATCGCCGGGAGCCTCGATAGCGGCTCGCTCGACCGGGAGAGGAGTTAGTCTGGGCGAAGTGACGGATGCTCGGGCAACTGCTCCGGCCGGCATGAGAAGTTTTGCCTGCCCCCGCTGCGGCAACGAAGTCGCTGAGCGTTTTTACGGGCCCTGCAAGGACTGTCGCGTGCAGCTCACAGAGACCATGGGAGCCAAACCGTCAGCCGAGCCGGGCGAACCCTCCCGTTACGAGCCGAAGATGAATGTCGTGCCCAATTTCGTTGCCACCAAAGACGACCTCGACGACTTCGAGCCTGAGCCCGGAGGGCGGTAGCCGCGCCCGCCGGTACTCGCCGGTGCAAAACATTGTTTTGAGCGATGTCTCAGGCGGGCAAGGTGCCAACGGTCACTATGAGAGAGAGTTGGCCTGTCCGGACAGGTATCGTCCGTGCCGCAACAAAAGCCTGGAGGGTGGGGCAAAGCGTGCGTCTGCGAGAAGAGCCTCGTTCTTTTAGGCAAGCTCGTCTCTAGACGTGCAGTCTTCGCCCGACGCCCGAGGCCCGACGCCCGCCGCGGGCTCGCCGCCACCCGACTAAACGAAGAGCGGCACGACATGGCGGCGGTCCATGAGGGACTGCATTTCCTCGTCGCTCGGCCGTTCGGAAACCCGTGCTGCGGCATCGAGGACGAGAGGCAGTATCTCGATATCGGCGACGGTGTTCAGGAAAACGCCGGGGCGCCCGAGGGCCCATGACACGGCCAGATCTATGTCCGCCTTATCGGAGAAAGGCTCGTACCAGGGACCGCGGGTGTGCTCCCGGCCCGCCCAGGGCGCTGCGGCGATCGCTTTTATCGTCTGCACGGCGACATTGCGCTCAGCACATGTGGAGACAAGAGCTTCAAAGTTCTCGGCGTAATACTCGTTCTGCATGGTCACGTAGTTGTAGGGGAGGAGCACGGTGTCGAAATCGAAGCGCTCCAGCGAGCGCCGGTGCGTTGCCGCAATCTGGAGCCCGTGCCCTGTTACCCCGATGTAGCGGACGAGCCCCTCGTCCCGGGCAGCTACAGCAGCCTCGACTGCGCCGCCAGGGCTCAGCGCTATATCCCACTCGATCGGGTCGGCGAGGTTGTGCATCTGCCAGAGGTCCACGTGGTCGACGCCCATACGTTCCAAGGAACGCTCTAGTTGCTGGCGAGCCTCTTTGCCCCCTCGCTCACCTGTCTTGGTGGCCAGGAAGAACTCGCCGGGCATACGGGCAAGCCATGGCTTGATCAGCTCCTCGGCGCGGCCGTAGCCGGCTGCGACGTCGATGTGGTTGACGCCTGCCTTGACGATGATGTCAAAGGCCCTGTCAGCGTCCGCTTCGCTCGCCGAGCCCAGCGCCGCCCCTCCGAAAATGGTCCGAGTGCTCTCGTGGCCAGTACGTCCAAATGTTGCCTTCGCGATACCCATGGGCCCCTTTTTAGCTCTTCGCTCAGCCCAATGAGGCGAGGACTTTGGTTCAGCTCAATGCAGCGAGGACTTTGGCCGCCGGAACGTCCCG
>Ga0302326_10028439_pt1 | contig 11246 bp, 5 predicted proteins | sample Palsa_T0_3_FD_202264 | JGI IMG/M metagenome (GOLD analysis project Ga0302326, IMG submission 202264) | Peat permafrost microbial communities from Stordalen Mire near Abisko, Sweden - Palsa_T0_3 | ecosystem: Environmental > Terrestrial > Soil > Palsa > Peat permafrost | place: Sweden: Abisko...
TCAACTTCTTCTTCGCTGTCGCAGCCGTCGCCGAATCGTATGCATCACGCATCTGTTTCGCGACGTAGGCTCGGCGCGATTCGGGCAAGTGGTCGCGGACGTTGCGCGCTTTGTGAATTGGTGGAGCGCACGCAGGGTGACCGCCCCTCGCAGCCCGGCTTCTCGCCAGCGTTGTCCGGCGCCGTTGGCGCGATGACCGATGACGGTCTTGCAGGTGCTCTCGGTCACTCCGCTGCCGACGGGCAAGCCGGCGCGGCGCAGGGTGACGTAGCGCATTCGGTCCTTGTTGTTGCGTATGAAGCGCAGGTGGTCCCAGAGCACCTCGCGGTTGTCACCGGGCACGGCGTCGTAACCTTTGATCAGAATCTGCTCGATGTAGTCGATGGCCGTGTCCATCGTGTCGAACAGGTCAGTCCAAGCCTTGAGCCTGGCCTTGCGCTCCTCGTCGGTCATGTCGGGCTCGACGAGTTTCAGGGCGACGGCCAGGCGCTCCATGAGGTGATAGCGGTCGATGGCCTCGTGCCAGGCGCCCAGTTGCCCATTGTTGCGCAGGACCTGCAAGCCCTCGCGGGTTCTGTTCCACATCTCGGGGGCGCCGTCCTGCACGATTCCGACGTTGAGCGAGGGGCGGCGCTTGAGCGCTGCGCTGACGTCGGCCGTCATCTTCTCGACCAGCTCGCGCGGGTCGTCGCACCCCGCCGCGGCGTAGCGGATCGTGCCGAGCGCCTCCCCGTTGCCGTCGACGAAGCAGACGGTGCCAACGTACGCCATGCGCCAGTTGATGTCGTAGGGCGCGGGCGCACTGCGAACACGAGGTCGGCGCCTCTTGGGCTCGGGCTTCGGAGGCGCATCTTTGGGGCGGTCCTCGATCATCGGCGCCGAGGTGCGGTCCAGGCCGATGGATATGGCCACCGCCTCCTCGGGCACCTTTTCGGCCCGGCGAACGACGGCTTCGACTCGGGAGCACTGCTCCACGGCGGTCTCAGCGATTCGCTTGGCGATGCGCTCCAGCGTGGTGCGCGACGGAGCCAACCGATGCGCGGTCTCCAATATCTCGCCGTGGATGCGCATGTCGTGCTGCGCGTAGCCGTGCGCCACGTTGTAGGCCAGCGCGGGCGTCGCGCCCTCGACGAGCCCCGCCGCCAGTTCCAGCGCGATCACGATCGGGCCGTTGTGAACGCCCATCCGCCGAAAGCTCGGACGATCGACGCGCAGCGGTCCGCAAAGCGAATGGTACGTGTCCGTCCCGGGCGCATGCTCCTTGTACGCAACGCCGTTGACGAGCACCTCGTCGCCAAGGCCGTCGCTCATCGCCTGCAAGTCCTGCTGCAACAGCTCGCGCACCGCTTCGTTGCTGATCGCGAGCGCCTGGGCCTCGCGCTCGCCGAAGCTGGCGTCGGGCAAGGCATCGCGCAGGGCGACACGGATCTGGCTCACGGCTTCCTTCACTTCGGGCTTGCGAGAACGGCGGCTCGATTCAACATGGCGCGGGGGCTCCTTTGTCGTCGGTGTCTCCAACCCCTTCGGTGGGGGAGTCCCCATACAAATTCACGCTATGCGCTCGGAATCACACGGCTCCGAGCGCGATCCACGCCCACCCATGTTCCACGAAATAATTTTCATTTCGCGTCCCCTTTGGCCTGCAAGTCGCCCGCCGCCACCCGCCGGGCCACCTCGAGATACCGACAGAACGCATTCACCAGCGCCATCTGCCTCCCCGATTTGCACCGCACGTCGAACAGACCCGGATTCGCCACGAGAAACGCCGCGCACCGCGCTCGCGAGACGGCCACGTTCAACCGGTTGCCGCTGTACAAGAACTCCGGCCCGCGCGGCGCGTCCTCCGGCGACGACGTCGCCATCGAATAGATGACGACCGGCGCCTCGTCCCCCTGAAACTTGTCCACCGTCCCAACGCGGACTCCCGCCACGTGTTTGCGTAGGAGCGCCACGTGCGCGTTGTACGGCGCGACTACGAGGACGTCCTCCCGCCGCAGCGGGCGGACCTCGCCATAGCGATCGGTCCAAGTAGAACCCCCGCCAACGAGGCGGTCGACGAGCCTCGCGATCACCTCAGCTTCCTCCGCCGATTCGCTCCGGTTCCCACGGTGCTCCACGGGCACGAAGCGAAGACCCGTGCCCGACAGCGGCTCCGGCGCGTCCAGGCGGATGCGCGACAAGTCCGGCCGCGAACGGAGCCGCCCCTCGTAGAAGACCTCGGAGATGTAGCCGCAGACATCCGGGTGCATGCGCCATGTCTCCTCGAGAAACAGGCCTCGCTCAGCGCTCATCGTGGCGGCATCCCCGAGAATGTGTCCCAGCGCCGAGGTCCCGACACCGGGCGGATGAACGCCCTTCTGCGGCTGATCGAGTTGCTGCGGATCTCCCAGAAGGACGATGCCCCCGGCCGCCGGGGCGCAGGCGAGTACATTGGCCAGCGACATCTGCCCGGCCTCGTCGACGAAGAGCACGTCGACCGTGCCCGCCATGTCCGCGCGAGCCCATAGCCACGACGTCCCTGCGGCGACGTTCGCGGTCGCGTGATTGAGCGCGTCGCGAACGGCTCCGTTGTCGTCGGTGATGGTCACAAGCGGATCGTTCGAGCAGGCCTCGGCGTCGCTGCCCTCCTTCTGGATCGCCCGGAGCGCGATGCTCTCGCGCCGCGCGGCGTTGCACACCTCGTTCAGCAAACCAGTGATGACCCGGTGGCTGTTCGCCGTGATCCCCACGCGCTTTCCTGCCTTGACCAGCGCGACGATCATCCGCGCCCCCAGGTAGGTCTTGCCGGTTCCCGGAGGGCCCTGAACCGGAAGCACAGAGCCGTTCACGGCAAGGGCGCGCAGGATGGCTGTCTCCTCCGAACTCGAGCCCGCCACGCCGGCCTGGGGCGGCTCGCGACGCAGGAGCGCCAGAGCCGACGTCATGGGCGGAGTCGGACCCAGTCCGAGGTCGCGCACGTGCTCGCCGAGACGCAGAAGGCTGGCGCGATGCTCCTTGGTCTGGACGACCTCGTAAGGGATCACCGCGCTCGGGTGCGGTACCGCCGACTTATCACCACGTTTCAGGTCGAGAACGCCCTCGCTCGCGTCGACAGCGACTCTGGTACCCGCGGCGGCTTTCGTCCGTGGATCGTGAATTTCCCGGGCCCTGTCGATCGTCTGGTCCTGCGGAGGAAAGCGATACCGGTGGACGAGCGAGCGGGCTTCCCTGCCCACGACGCCCTCGTACGTCACGCCGCCGATCGCGGTCCGGTCCTCTAGGAGCTCCTCCTCGGGCTGCTCGCAGAGGCGGTAGTACACCCAGTGCGTCGACTTGTCCTCGCGCCGGTGCCACTCGAGCAGGTGCGCGAGCACGAACCGAGCATTCTGCGCTTCGTCACGGAGCTCCGGCTCCTCGGGGACGCCGACGAGCAGGGCGTTCATGACCGCTCGGACGCGACCGATCTGTTCCTGCAGGTCGTCATTCGCCTTGCCCGACTCGGGCTGCGGTCTCGGCAGCGTCGCATCGCCCTGCGCTTCGAGCTCGGTCCGCCTCTCCTCGAGCCACGCGTGCAGCTGGAGCGCTGACAGGCAGTCGTCCCGGTTGTAACCCTCAACGGCCGCGCGCAGCTCTGCGGGGAGCTCCGACGCCGCTCCTCGCTCCAGCCACGCGGCGAAGGCGGCGAGGTTCCGGTTGGCGACGGGCAGGGGCACGTCACGCTCGTACCCGTAGAGCGGCTCGAGGCGCTTGATCGAGTAACTCTCGACCGACGCGCGCACCCCCTGCTTCACGACCGCGTACAGGTCGACGAACACCTTCGCGCACAGCAGTTCGTCGAGCGCGTCAACGCACGTCGCGTATCGCCCCGCGAGCCGCTTGAACGCCGTCGGCTCATAGTGGGCGTAGTGGTAAACGTGCATGTCCGGGTGCCGCGATCGGTGCTCGGCGATGATCGCCATGAGCTGTTCGAAGGCGGCCCGCTCGCTCGCGTGATCGAGCGCCCACAGCGCCGTGTAGCTGGGCGAGCCTCCCGCAGTCGGCGGCCGCGCGGCGATCCCGAAGAGGTACTCGATGCCTTCCCCAAGCGCGAACGAGTCGCCTTCCAGGTCAACGAAGAGATCGCCCGGTGACGGCTCGGGCAAGCGCATCAACCCGTGCCCGTCCTCGACGTCCGGAATCAGGTCGTAAACGAGCGCGCCGAGGTCGCGACCTCGCAACTGGATGCCCGCCTGCTCGCGGATCCGCGCGAGTGCGGGACGCCCGATTCCCTCGACGCGTGCATCGGGCGTAAGCACGGCGAGCTCACCGAGCTTCCGCACCGCAACGAGATCGAGCGCTCGTCGCTGGCTTCCGCTGATTCCGGCGACGAGGGAGAGGTGGTCGTCCGCGCGCCGGCGCGCCTGGCAGTCACCGAACCAGTCGCACACGTCGCAGTGGTCGACTGGCTCGGGATACGTGGCGATCGGCGAAGTGACGGCCTCCTCCAGGCGCCGTCGCACCCAGCGGAAATACGCCTCGTAGCGCGCCGTGGCGAACGTCTCCTTCCGCATGTCGCCGAGGACGAGCGTCATCTGCTCGGGCCGGACCCCCTGCAGCAGAGAGAGCAGCTCCGAGTAGAAGCAGAGCTGCAGAAGGCCGTTCACCTTCGCTGTTAGCGCGAGCTTCGCGTCCGCGGGCTCGTACGACCACGCCCACGTGCCGCTCGGCTGTGGGACGCGGATCAGGAAGTCGGGGCGCCCGAGCCATCGGCCACTTCGGAGCATCCCCTGGTAGATGACGTCCACCCCGCGTTGCATCGCTTCGAGCGTTCGCTGCGCGGCGTCCGTGGCGCGATCGGGGATCTCTTCCACGGTTCGCGTCTTGCGCAGCTCCGCGACGTAGGCCGCCTCGTGGGCCAGCCCCCGCTCACTGAGCAACTGGGCCGCGACGTCCGGGTACCGCGGTGGGGGTGGGCGCGTCCCCTCGGCTACGGCCAGGTTGAGCGCAATGGCATGTGCGCACGCCGCGAACGTCGTGACGTCTGTCGCCGCGAGGCGCAGCTCGTCTCCCTTGCGCTTCATCGGCAGTCCCCCGGGCCATCGTACTCTACCGAACCCTCCAGCGACGCCATCACGCGCGCTCCTTCCTCAGCGCCTTCATGTGGTCCTGCAAGGCCGCCACTTCGCGCTCCAGCGTCTCGCGCAGCCTCTCTCCGCTGCTCACCACCTTCTCGCCGCGCCGCTTGATAAGCCTCCCGCTGTGGATGATCTCGTCCAGGACGGCGACCTGGTTGGCGATGCTCTCGATGTTCTCGTCGAGCTTCTCCAGGTTCGCTTGGGACTCGCTCTCGGCCACGTTCTCGCGCACGCACAGGGCACGCGTGACGGACACCGCAAGCCGCAGCACCAGATCGTTGGCAGGGTCGTCCGAGTCCCAAACAACAAGGACGTCATTCCCCACCTTTCGCAGCGGCTCGATCCCTTCGGGCGCCGTCGCGCGCTCCATCACGACCAGGCCGATTTGGGCGCCGCGGTTCTTGCGCGCGCGGGCGATTTCTTCGAGGGCGTCGCGCTCGACGTATCCCTTCCGGGCCTTGGCCTCGCACACGATTCGCGCGCCGGGCGCACCGCTTTCGGAGCCCAGGGTCAGAACGTGGTCCCCCGTCTTGCGGTCGATCTGGCCCTTGAGCGTGCCGACGGCTTCGTAGAGGTCTCCGAGGCGCTGCGCTTCGTGGCGCACGAAGTCGCCGACGGCGCCCTCGAACGTCGTGCCGTGTCGTGTAGAGCGTGCAGCCTCTTCGCGGCGAGCCTTGAAGCCCTCGAGCGTGGCGCGCACTTCGCTCTGAAACTGGGTGTTCGACGTGGCCATGCCGTCCATGACCTCGCGCAGCTCGCGTCGCATGCGAAAGAGTGGTGAGCCCTCGTCGTCGAGCGTCAGGCTCGTCTGGACGGCCTTGCAGGTCTGGTCGATCGCTGTGGACAGCCGCCGCAGGGCGGAGTCCTCGTGATCGAGCGAGAACTCCTTGGTCACGGCGGCCACGTCGTCGGCCAGCTCCTTGCGCAAGGCACCGTTCCGGGTGGCGACCTCGCGCAGCAGGCGTGAAAGCGCCGAGTCCTCGCTGTCGAGGGAGAACTGGCCGAGCACCTGCTCGCTCTGCGCCTGCAGGGCACGGTCGATGGTGCGGACGAGGGTCGAGACAAGTCCGTCGCTCTGCTCCGGCGAGAGGAGCTTGAACAAGGGGCTCTGGCGACCGACGTGGGAGGCGAGGGTCTGCGCAAGCACGGAGCGGTCGCCGTCAAGGTGACGGGTCAGCAAGCTTTCGAGCTCGCCGTCACGCTTCACGAGCCGCTCGAGGCGCTGCGGTAGCGAGCCGCTCTTCGGGTCGAAGTATGTACCGAGGAGGTTCGTCACGCCGTCGGTGACCTGGCCGGTACGCTCGACGAGGAGAGCCCGCACGGCGCCGAGGAGGCGCTCGCCCTCGCGTTGGATCGTCTGCGAGTCGAGCGCGCCGCTCGCCTGACGGAGGGCGAGAACGCCGAGGCGGAGCGCGCTGACGGCGTAGTCGTCGCGCTCGCGTCCCGTCGTGCGCTGCACAAGCTCGTTGGCGATCTCGGGATCGCGGACGACGAGCTCGAGCCGGATCGGCTCCGCGTTGTGATTGGCCGGGAGGCTCGAGTCCGCAGGAGGGAAGGTGGCGGGACGAGGCAGCGCGGGGGAAGCGGGGACGGGAGGATGCGAGGCGTTCATGGGGTTCCTTTCGACGCGGCCTCTCGGGCCGACTCGGAAGGAATGCGCGCTCGACTCCGTCGAAACGGTCCGGCGTTTAGACGCGGCTGCGCAGCTGTTCACCTGCGGCGGCGATCGCCTCCAGCGCCCCCTGCGCGAGGGCCGCGACTTCTCTTGCAAGTGCGGGGGTTTCCGGGGTGGCCGCGGCACCAAGCGCCACGACGTAGCGGGCCAACCGGTTCAACGCCGCAGTGCTCACCGTCACGCGGATGCCATCGGGCGCAGGCCCGAACTCCATGCCCTCGAGGAGGTTCTTCTTCACCCAGCGCGCCTCCGGATTGCGCACGAGGAAGGAGAAAACGGACACCGGCCCGTCCTCGTGAAACCCATCGAGGCTCCCCTTCACGTAAGCGTCGAGCACCGCGTCATCGGCCGCCCGGAACGGCTCCTGCGGCTCGAGCCGCGCGTCGAGGACGCCATCGACACGAAAAGTCTTAAGCTTGCCGTCGCGATGGCAGGTCGCCGCGAACCGCGCAGGCGGTCCAAGTAGCACCCGGTGCACGGAAGCCTGGCGGATTCCTTCGTCGACGCGCCCCGCCGTGAGGTAACGCATGTGCAACGTCGTCCTGCGGTTCGCCGCGTCCTCGACGACCTCGAGGTACCGCTCCTCCTGCGGACTCGCTTCGCGGGCGAGGACCACAGAAGGCGCCGCCGAAGCTGCGGTGTGCGAAGGGAGTCGCTCCAGGACGAGCGCGAGAAGGCGCGCGCGCCCCTGGCCGTGCGGAATGCGCCGAAGCTGCCGTAGGAGATCTGGAACCTCCTCGCTCTTGAAGAGGACACTGCCCGGGAACCAGTCCTTGCGCACGCTCCAGTAGACCTGCGGCGGCTCGTCCTCGCGCTCCAGGGGCATCCCCTTTTCCTGCAGCTCGTGGAGCGTGCGGCGCAGAGCTTCTGTGCCGATTCCGAGCTCGCGTGCGAGGTCGGCCTGCTTCCAGACGCGGCGTGAGAGGAAGGCCTGGTAGATGCCGGCGAGAGTTTCGGTGGCGGAGCGCTGGCCCACGGACAGCATCATACGCGCCGTGCCGCCCACGGTTGGCAGCGACAAGTCGGGCCCAAGTGGTTCTCGAATGCCGTTAGCCGTGATGTGGCGCTGATCGGCGCCAGAGCCGCCATGGGTCTGCTCGGAGTCGTCCCACGGCAGATCATCCCCCTTGCCGTCACCGCCTTGGCGCCGTCTACTCGCAGATCGTCGAGCGAAGGGGCGGAGATGGAAGCAGCCGAAGCGAAGATCCAGAGGGTGCTGGAGGGCACGAAGCAGTTCCTGGTGCCCCACTATCAGCGCCCGTACTCGTGGACGGCGGACCAGTGGAAGACGCTCTGGCATGACGTCCTGGAGCTGCTTGAGGAGCCGGAGGCCAAGCCGCACTTCCTTGGTTCCATCGTCACGTCCCCGGCGAAGTCGATCCCCGAGGGGGTCGAGAAGCGCCTGCTCATCGACGGTCAGCAGCGCCTGACGACGCTGCTCGTCCTCCTGACGCTCATCCGCGACCGCGCACGCGAGAAGGGCGCGACGAAGCTCGCGGACCGCATCGACGACCTCGTGACGAACCGTCACGAAGACGGGGCCGACCACTACAAGCTCCTGCCGACCCAAAGCGAAGATGCTGCGGAGAGCGACCGCGAGGCGTTCGTCCGGCTTGTGAGCAGTACCCGGACATCCACGAGCAGCGGCATTGGCGCGGCGTACGAGTTCTTTTCCAGCAAGCTGCGGCGCTCGGATGCACCGGACCTCGAGGAGCTGCTCCGGGTCCTCATCAGCAAGCTGACCCTGGTCAGCATCATCCTCGATGATCGAGACAACCCGCACCGGATCTTCGAGAGCTTGAACGGCAAGGGCCGTCCCCTTTCGCAGGCAGATCTTATCCGCAACTATTTTTTCATGAGGCTGCCGGAGAAGGATCATGAGCGCGCGCACATCGACCTGTGGCGCCCGATGCAGCGTCGGCTCGGCGAGGACTCGCTCACGGACTTCGTTCGCCATTACCTCACGCGGTTCGCGGGGGTCATCCGGGAAACCGACGTCTACGCAGCCCTGAAGGCTCGCGTCGACGAGGACCGGACCCGCGCCCCGATCGAGCACCTGAAGGAGCTGGCCCAGTTCTCCGAGTACTACGCGGTGCTCCTTAACCCCACGCAGGCAACCAGCGAGCGCATTGGCATTCGCCTGCAGCGCCTCAACCGGCTGGAGGTGACGGTCGCGTACCCCTTCTTACTGGCGCTCTTCGCCGATGTTGCGTCCGGGACCAAGACCGAGGACGAGTTCTGCGCGGTGCTGGACACCGTCGAGAACTACTTGGTGCGCCGCTTCGTCTGCGGCGTTCCGACGTACGGACTGAACAAGGTCTTCGCGCCGCTCTACGAGCAAGCCACGCGTGGTGGCGTCGACGTCGCAACAGGAGTTCGCAAGACGCTCTCCGCGAGCACGCGCGGCTACCCGCGAGATGAAGAGTTTCGTGAGCGGCTCGGGTCCGCGCGCCTCTACGGAGGTGGAGACCGCCGGGAGAAGACGAAGTTCATCCTCGAACGTCTGGAGGGCGGGCTGGGACACAAGGAGGTCGTGCCGGGAGCCTCGCTCACGATCGAGCACGTCATGCCGCAGACCCTCAGCGACAGCTGGAAGGAACATCTCGGCGCCACATGGGAAGAGGATTACGAGCAGTTCCTGCACACCCTCGGGAACCTCACACTGACCAGCTACAACGCGGAACTGAGCAACGCGCCGTACAGCGACAAACAAAAGCTCTTCGCGACGAGCCACGTCGAACTGAACCGACACTTCGAAGCCGTCGAGCGGTGGACCGCCATGGAAATCGAGCACCGCTCGGACGTGCTGACCGACCTCTCTCTCTCTCTGTGGCCCTACTTCGGCGCCCCGCAGCGGGAGGCCGAGGCGGACACACCGGAAGACCTCCGCGTGACGGGAAGGGTCCCGCGCTTGCTCCGGGTGCGCGGCCAGGACACGGCCGTGCAGTCGTGGGTCGACGTAGCCCTCGTGACGATGGAGGCCATCGCGAAGATCGGCGACGACGAGTTCGCCCGAGTCGCGGAGGAGATGCCGAAGTTCGCGAACCGCGATGCGACGGCGTTTCGGCGCACGAGTCGGCTCAAGAAGCTAAGCAACGGTGGCTACGTCGAGACGAACCTGTCGGCCTCGACGATCCATCGCCTATGTCTCCAGGCCGTTCAGCTGGCGGGCGTTGATCGAGAGGACTGGGCGGTCGAGTACGCCACCGCGCCGGACGACGACGACGGTGACGAACCGACCGAGGTCTCCTCCCAGGTGAAACAGCTCCAGCTGGAGTTCTGGACCGAAGCACGGGTTGCCCTGCAGCAGAGCGGCAAGTTCCCGTCGTTGCATACGCCTCGCCCGCGTTACTGGTTCGACGTCGCCCTCGGGCGCACTGGCATTCACCTGTCGCTGACGGCGAACACGATGGACAAGCGGGTCGGCGTCAAGGTGGTTCTGATGCCGGACAAAGCTGATCGCGCCCTACCCGTCCTCTTGGAACAGCGAGAGGCGATCGAGCGCGAGCTGGACGCGAAACTCGCCTGGAACCCGTACCCGAACAAGCGAGTGAAGACGATCACGCTCACGCATTCGGCGAACATCCTGGACCGCACGTCATGGCCGGCTGCAATCGGCTGGTTGACGAAGACAGCCGTCGCGTTCCACACCGCGTTCGCCCCTCGGGTCGCGCAGCTCGACCTAAGGCTTGGGTGACCGGCGGTTGCGCAAAACGCCAAGTGGCTCAGCGTAGGGCGCCTGCTCGGCGCCGTAGCTTCCGAAGACTTGGCGGAAGACGGCCACCCACGCGCCTCGGAACGGAGATGGCGCCGCCGTTCCGCATTGCAGTAGTTGACGATCCTCGCGCCAAGACCCAAGCTGACGCTGTCATTCAGAGAGGCAGGAGGGACCTGGCCCTGCGATCGCCTCGGCAACCTCCGCGTGGAGCGGGAAGGTGCCAACGCCAGCCCCGCGCAAGCGGGGAGCGATGGAGCAAGCGATGGCTGGGAACGAATTGGCGGCGCGCATGGAGCTGTGCCGCGAGTGCCTCGTCCTGCGCGGACCGTTCTTCGACGCGCACAACGCGTGCGAGCGGGTGCAGCGGTGCGGGTGCGAGCCGCGGGATCCGCGGTGGAACGCGTTCGACTACAACTGCGCCGCCGAGCTTTGCCGCTGCTGCGCGTCCCGCGTGATCGGGTGCGGGTCGAAGTGGAGCGTCTTCTTCTGCGACGGATGCAAACGGGACGTTGTCGCTTACAACGGCGCCGCGGGATGCACGGTGATTCCCATCGGACGCCACTCGATGATGAACGGCGTCGCGTTGAACACCCAGCACGCCCGGAAGGGCAGCGCGCGCGCAGCCTTCGCTCACGGCCTGTCCGAGGTGGTCGACGGGATCGGCCGACTCGAACGGTTCCACCGCACGCAAGTCACGCGCATCGTTTCGTCCATCGACGCTTCGGGGCCGACCGTGCCCGTGCCGCAATACATCGATCAC
>Ga0302326_10028440_pt1 | contig 11246 bp, 5 predicted proteins | sample Palsa_T0_3_FD_202264 | JGI IMG/M metagenome (GOLD analysis project Ga0302326, IMG submission 202264) | Peat permafrost microbial communities from Stordalen Mire near Abisko, Sweden - Palsa_T0_3 | ecosystem: Environmental > Terrestrial > Soil > Palsa > Peat permafrost | place: Sweden: Abisko...
TAGTTCGGTCACGTCCTGTTCGCGCACATCGACGCCGTTGATCAGAACACTTCCGCGTTGGATCTCGTAGAAGCGCATCATCAGGCCGATGATGGTGGTCTTGCCGGCGCCGGTGTGGCCTACGATGGCCGCCGTCTGGTCGGGCTCGATCACAAATGAAACGTCTTTGAGGATCCACTCCACCTCGGGGGTGGCAGCGAGAATCTGCTCCACTCCCTCGGCTTGCTGGATGGTGGCCAGTTGCTGCGCGTCCAGCTTTTGATAGGTGAACCAGACGTGTTGGAACTCGATGCGGCCGGAACCGTCGCAGGCGCGGGGAGCGGGCGGACTTTGCAGCTCTGCCGGGGTGTCCAGCAGCTTAAAGACCCGCTCGCTGGCCGCCATCGCGGCCTGCAGGATGTTGTATTTCTCGCTCAGGTCCTGAATGGGGCGGAAGAAGCGCTGGGAGTATTGGATGAAGGCGACCAGCACTCCGATCGTGACCGCGTTGCGCAGCACCCCAAATCCACCCAGCCAGATCACCAGGGCGATGGCGACGGAACTCAGCAACTCGATCGCCGGGTAGTAGAGGGCGTACGCCAGGATGGCGTCTTTGAAAGCCACCATGTGCTGCCGGTTGACGTCTTCGAACTCCTCGTAGGAGCGCTGTTCCCGGTTGAACAGCTGCACCACGCTCATCCCGCTTACGTGCTCCTGGGTGGAGGCGTTGATGCGAGCAATGGCGGAGCGGATGCGCCGGTAGGAGTCGCGCACGTGCTTGCGAAAGACCCGGGTGACCCCCAGGATGAGAGGCAGCACCGCAAAAGCGATCAGGGCCAGCCACCAGTTCATGCGCAGCATGATGACCACGATGAGGAGGAGAACAAAAACATCCTCAAAAATGGCAAAGACCCCGGAGGTGAACATTTCGTTCAACGCGTCCACGTCGCTGGTGAGGCGGGTAACCAGGCGCCCTACCGGATTGCGGTCGAAAAAACTCACGTGCATGCTCTGGATGTGGCGGAAGATCTGGCTGCGCATGTCGAACATGACTTTCTGTCCGGTCCATTGCATCAGGTAGGTCTGCACAAACTCGAGCAGGTAGCTGAATACCAGCGCGGTGACATAGATGCCGGCAATCTGCGTGATCCCTACCCGGGCATTGGGGCTTAGCCAATGGGTCCACGCCGCCGGATGGAGGGCTGGCCTAGCGGTCATGTAGCGATCCACGGCAATTTTGGTCAGATAAGGGCCGAGGACATCGAATCCCGCTTTGAGCAGGATGGCCACCAGCGAAATCGCTGCCTGCAGCTTGTAGGGCCGGAGGTAGGTCAGCAACCGGCCCATCAGGCGGCTGTCATAAGCCTTGCCGACGACATCGTCGTCCTGCTGCTGGGGTTTCCGATCTTTCTCGGTGGTTTGTTCTGCCATGGGCGCCGACTCTTATTTTACGTGGGGTTACGTGCAACGGAGGATGTCAGAATAGATAGCAGGATGGCGGCAGATGAATTCTCTCGGAATTTACATTTCGGTTCCCTTTTGCCGCGCCAAATGCACCTACTGCAACTTTGCCTCCGGTGTCTCGTCGGTAAAAGCCCACGAGCAATATGTAGCCCGGGTTTGTGAGGATATTGGCAACCTGCGGCAGCGTTTGGGCGACGCCGCGATTCCTGAACTGGTGGACAGTATCTACCTGGGCGGCGGTACCCCCAGTGTCCTGACCCCAGCCCTGATAGGGGAGCTTGGCCGCACCTTGCGCCAGGAGTTCGCCGTTTCCCCGGATGCCGAAATCACCCTGGAGTGCGCTCCGGGCCAGCTGGATGACCCTGCGTTCGAGGCAATGCTGGCTTTTGGCGTCAACCGGATCAGTTTCGGGGTGCAATCCCTGGTGGATCGTGAGGCAGCGGCCACGGGACGTTTCCATACTCGGGAAGTAGTGCTGCGCGACCTGGAACGGGTCCGGTCCGCTGGATTGCGCAAGCTCAGCATCGATCTGATCGCCGGCATGCCCCACCAGACCGCGGCCAGTTGGCAGGAGTCGCTCGAGGTGCTGGCTGCGACCGGGGTGGACCACGCCAGCATTTACATGCTGGAGATCGACGAGGATTCTCGTCTGGGCCGAGAGTTGTTGGCCGGAGGCTCGCGCTATCACGCGCAGACTGTGCCCAGTGAAGAGCTGACGGCTGATCTTTATGAGAGTGCTATCAGTGCTCTTGAAGCCAACGGACTGCGGCAATATGAAATCTCAAACTTCGCTCGCGTTGGCAGCGAGTCCCGGCATAACTTGAAGTACTGGCGCCGCGAGCCCTACCTCGGTTTTGGCCTGGACGCGCACTCTATGGTTCGTACCCGGAGCGGCAGCGCGTTGCGCTTTTGCACCACTGCGATCCTGGGCGAATATCTGCGCGAAGACCAGCTCGCCGGCCCAGTTCAGGATGTGCGCGAGCTTCGCGCAAGCGAGGAGTTGGAAGAAGCCTGGTTTCTGGGTTTGCGCCTGTGCGCTGGGGTCGCCTGGCAGGATCTGGCTGCCGCTTTCGGCATCGATCGAGTGGAGAACTTTCTGCCCGTCGTCCGCGAGCTATGCCAGCTTGAATTGCTGACGGATGAAGAGGGCGTAGTGCGGCTAACCCGGCGCGGTCTCCTCCTTTCCAACGAGGTCTTTGCCCGCTTTCTCGAAGTAGAAAAGCAAGAACTCCAAATGCAATGAGTGTGGAGGAAACCGTGTCTACCAGGACTTTGCCTTGGCCCGAAACGACCACCCGGCAATCGACTGCCTCAATCGACCTGCGCAGTGATACGGTCACTCGGCCCACGCCTGCCATGCGGGCCGCCATGGCTGCAGCCGAGGTAGGGGACGACGTTTATGGGGAAGACCCCACCGTAAACCAGCTGGAAGCACGCGCGGCCGAGATTTTTGGCCGCGAAGCCGCGTTGTTTGTTCCTACCGGGACCATGGGCAACCAGATCGCGGTCCGCATGCACACCGAGCATGGCCAGGAGGTCATCTGCGAATCCCGCGGCCATCTGGTCGACTGGGAAATGGCTATGGTGTCGGCCTTCTCCGGATGCCAGCTGCGCACGGTGTATGCGGATCAAGGGATCCTGACCTGGCCGCTGATCCAGAACGTGATCTCCCGCGGGCTTCATTTCCGCTCCCGCACCGGGCTGATCTCTCTCGAAAATACGCACAACATGGCTGGCGGCACGGTGATGCCGGCCGAAATCGCAGAAGAAATCTGGAACGGGGCTGCCGATGCGGGGTTGCCGGTTCATCTTGATGGCGCGCGCGTCTTCAATGCTGCGACGGCATTGAACATCCCCGTCGATCAGCTGACCAGCGGTTTCAGTTCGGTGATGTTTTGCCTCTCCAAGGGTTTGTGTGCGCCGGTGGGCTCGATGTTGGTGAGCAGCCGGCGGAATATCGAGCGGGCGCGAAATTTTCGCAAAGCGTTGGGCGGAGGCATGCGCCAGGCCGGTATTCTGGCCGCTGCCGGGTTGGTCGCCCTGAACGAGATGACTAGCCGGCTCCAGGAAGATCACGACCATGCCAAATTCCTGGCCGGCGCCCTGAGCGAACTTCCCCAGGTGGAGCTGGATCCAACGCTGGTCCAAACCAACATCGTGATCTTCAGCCTGCGCGGCGGAGGAGACGCACAGGCCTTGGTAAGCGCTCTGGCCAGCCGGGATGTCCTTGCCGGGACTGTGGGTGCCCACTCTATACGCCTGGTCACGCACCACGATGTGGATCGTGCCGCGTGCGAGCGAGCTGGTGCGATTTTGGCAGAGGAGATCCAGAAATGGGACGGTCGATAAGGGACCCGGAAAAAGACAAGAAATCCCGTCCCGAGAGGGCTTTTCTCGGATTTATACTATTAAGATGCCAAAGTATTCGATCGTCGTGCCCTTCCATAACGAGGAAGAGAACGTAACTGCCCTGTACGACCGCCTCAAAGCGGTTATGGAGCAGATTGGCGACAGTTTCGAACTGGTGCTTGTGGACGACGGATCGAGTGACCGCACCTACAAGCTGCTGGAGGAAATTGCAGCCGTAGATAGCCGGGTATTGGTGGTCAAGTTGCGGCGCAACTTCGGCCAAACCTCCGCTCTGGCCGCTGGATTCGATCATTCCCAGGGCGATTTCATCCTGGCCATGGATGGCGATCTGCAGCACGACCCTTCGGAAATTCCGGAGTTTGTCGCCAAGCTGGAAGAGGGCTACGACGTAGTCAGCGGATGGCGCAAGGCGCGTATCGACAGTTTCGTCATGCGTCGGATTCCGTCGCGTTGTGCCAATTGGCTGATGGCCAAGCTCTCCGGGGTTGATATTCACGACTTTGGCACCACCTTCAAGGCGTATCGGCGTGAGGTGATTCACAACATCCCTCTCTATGGCGAGATGCATCGTTTTATCCCCGCGCTTGCTTCCTGGTATGGCGCCAGCATCTGTGAGATTCCGATCAAGAATGTGAACCGGGAACGAGGCAAATCGCACTACGGGATTTCCCGTACCATCCGCGTTTTCTTCGACTTGCTGACCATTCGTTTTCTGCTCAAGTACATGACCCGGCCGCTCCACTTTTTCGGTACGTTTGGCGCACTGGGCATTTTTCTTGGCGGCGCGATCTCGCTGATGTTGGCTGGACTGAAGGTGTTCACCCACCAGGCAGTGATGGACTCGCATGGGCCGCTCTTCGTGGTGGCCGGGGTTTTGATTCTGGCGGGCATTCAGATGCTTGCCATTGGTCTGCTGGGCGAGTTGCAGGTGCGGCACTATCACACCTCATCGCACCGCGCTCCCTATGCCATCGATCGCCTGGTGCGCCTGCGCGCCCCTGAAGAACCCAGCATGCTGCAAGAGGGTTAAATTCCTTAGGGATTGAGTCCCGCAGGCACGGCTGAACTTAGCCCCAGGACGGAGTCCCCTAAGCGCTAACTTCTTTGGGATGTTTTTCTTCAAAACTCCCACAAAGCCGTCATCCTGAGCGCAGCGCCTCACGGATTCATCGCGTGACACAGCGCTTGTGGCGCGGAGTCGAAGGACCCCGGCGGCGCTTATCTTACCCATGGTGCTCGGAGCTTTTCAACCACCGAAGCCCGCACCTGGCGGACCCGCCACGGTCCTTCCCTGGGGTGAGAACCAAGTGCATGAAAAGATGTACCCGTGACCATCAAGTGCGTACCGCAGCAGATCCTGTTCTCGGGCTTTGCTGGTCGAAAAGCTCCGAGCAGCACGGGTAAGATAAGCACCGCCGGGGTCCTTCGACTCCGCGCCACAAGTGCTGTGTCACGCGATAAATATGTGAGGCGCTGCGCTCAGGATGACGGCTTTGTCGCGGGGGTTGAAATACAGCTGGTGGATGCAGAAAACACGAAAAGATCGGAAAAAGTCACAGGCTCTCAGGATGACGTTTTTGTGTGAGTTTTGAAGAAAAACGTCCCAAACAAGTTAGCCTATTGGACTCCGTCCTGGGCTAAGTTCAGCAAAGTTCAGCCGTCCCTCCGGGACTCGAATGGGCAACGACCTCCCGCCAGAGCCCTCGTCAGCCGAAATCCTGCTTCCTTCCAACCTCCGAACCCAAGATGTGCCCAACCTGCTAAGTGGTCGGCCGCGGCTTGACCGCAAGAAATATCGGCGGCAACGGATTGCCATTGATATCCGTGAGCTTCGGGTCGATCTGTTTGGTATCCAGCAGAGTCGTCGTGTCGATCACGTGCAACTGGTTATCCCCAGTAGTCCCGGCAAAAAACAGGGTGTTATCGGGTGAGAAAATCCCCGCCACTGGCGCGAGCGCGTTGCCGGCCAGTGTGACGCTGCTGAGCGTACCCGGAGAACCCGCCGTGGTCGAGGGCTTGTAAACCGGTAACAACGCGCCCCCGGAAGGCGGCGTGGTGGCGGCGCTCCCATAAGTAACGAAAGCTTCGACCGAATTGGTAGCCGCGACTACTTGGTTGATGTTGTTAATCCCGTAAGCGGCCAGCGAGAGCTGGTTCACCACAGGAGCGGGACTAAACGTAATCCCCGTGGTTTGCGAATTGGCATTCGTCGGGCAGGCATAGATGGGCACCGCAATCGACAAATCCGTCAACTCCGCCGGATTGGCGGAGGCGCCAATGATATGGTTGCCGTCCGTGGTCGAGGCTACATGGTCCGAAACTGCGGCGACGGTAGTCGCTTCGGGATAATTCACCACCGGCTGGACCGTGGTTTCAGGGCACTCCCCGTATGCCGACGTAGTCGCACCGGTGAGAAACACTGCGGCCGACGGGATGGTTACCGCCAAATCGGGTGAGCAAAACTTGTTGTACGTGTTGTTGGGATTCGCCGTGGTGTTGGGCGGATAGCTTGTCGGATCCTGGGGGATCGGGCTGGTGGTGTTGGTCGCCGGGCAGGTGCCGGTCGTCGGCGTGGCCTGATTCGCAGGCAGAGTCTCGACCGACCAGCCGGTGAAGTTGTTGTGGATATAGAGCACACCGTTGCCCACGATGTAAACCGTCTGGCCATCCGGGGTAAACGTGGCTTTCTGTCCGACTCCGGCGAAAGATGTGTAGGCTCCGGAAGACGGCGTGTACAGGTAAAGAACGCCCCGCAACTGATCGTTGATGACCACGGCGGAGTTCGTGGGTGAGGCAGCGAGCACCACGCCGGGTACGCTGGCCACTTCTGAGGCCAGGCTGTTGGTGGCCGCGGTATAGGTCATCAGCTCTTTATAGCTGCCGAAATAAAGGGTCGTGCCCGTGGGATCCAGCACCATCGAATTCGGTGAATAGGGCATCTTGATCTGGTTGCCGATGGTCCCGGTGGAGAGATCGATGGGCACAAAATACGGTGAACCCGGGCTGGATACCCAGATGTAGTTGCTGTTTTTGCCCGGGGACGCAATCGGCAAAAGGTTGCTGAGCACGGGAACACCCGTCCCCAGGGTTCCCATCACATTGATCGGCGCCGGATTGCAGGTGGTCGGCTGGCAGATGGCAGTGATCGCCGAATTCGAGGGAAAGGACGCCGTGACCGCGCCGGTGGAGGTGACGGCAATACTGCCTGGGTTCGTGGACACGTAGGTCAGTGCCAACCCATTGATGACGTTTTGATTCGTATCCGTCACCGTCGCGGTGAGCGCCAACGGAGTGTTCAGCGTGACGGTGGCGCTGGGAGCGCTAGTCGAAGCCACACTGAGCACGATCTTCGCCGGCGGGCAGGTATAGAAGTAGCCGGCGTTGCTGCTGGTCTGGGCAATGGTGCCGGTAATGAGCGTAGAGCCGGGCGCCTGTGCCGTGGCGACGCCATTCTGGTCGATGGTGACTATCCCTGCGCTGGCGGCGGCATAAGTGATGTGGCCGATTAAAGCGTTGCATTCCGGAACCGTGGCCGCACTGCCGTCTGTCGGTGCCGGCTCGCACAGAAGAACCGGTTGACCCGCCAGGATCGTCGTGCTTGGGCATGATCCACTGGTCCCGGTTGACGAGCAATAGGCGGTCGCGTCCAGTTGTTTGGTTTGCCCCTGGGATAGGCATTGTGGCGCGCCTGAGTTCCCGTTCGTCGGACCCTGGATGGAGATGCTGGTGAGCGGAGGATGGGAGTACACCGCGACCTGGTTGCTGGTAAATCCGCCCGCGCTGGCCGTCATATAGGCGACGCCAGTTTTGTTGGTGGGGAGGCACGTAGTGTAAGCGGCCACCGCGGGGGTGTGGAGATTCCAGGTGCCGCCACATATAGCGCCCGTGGGCGAGACGTCGGCGATGGTCCGGTCGGAGGTCCCGTACGTATAAGTGCTGACCGACGCCGCACCGCCCTTGCAGTTCAGCGACGAGGGAGCTTGTAGCTGCGAGGTTTGCGAGAACGCAACCGATAGGCCCGTGGTCTGCGGCTGCAAAGAGATCGACACTGGTTGGGTCGTGTTGTAGCTGAAGCCGACACCGTTGCAGTAATCAGAATTTTTGTTAGCACAGCCCTGAATCGAAAGACCCACTGGGACGGTAAGAAGAAGCAAAACCACAAAAGTCAGAAACCGCTGCATGAAACCTCCCCGCCGGGTGTCGCCGCTCCCAGCGGTTGATGAACTACTAAAGCGAATCTCCGGCATGAGTACGCCGGAGCCGCAAACTTCCCGGTGGCTCGTCCGTGAGGAAAAGCCACGCCTCGCGCATTTCGGTGGTGCCTCAGCAATCGGAGATCGCTCGCCTGCCTGATCCGTTCCACCAACCAGCTCTGCTCCAGGCTGACTCTCCCCTCGTGGGAGCGCGACTGTGCGTTGCCTGATCGCCGGCACCGTAGACACCTCTCCGATGCGCGTGCAGAGTTGTGCGTGGTCAACGTCCTAAGTGTAGAAGGGACTGGGCCTCGAGGCAACAGGCGGCACCCTAGCTCTGTGGCGGCATGTACTGTTCGAACCACGCCAGGGCCCGGGCAAGCACATCGCGGCGGTGTTGCGGCGAGTTGAAACGGTGACCTTCATCGGGATAAACCACCAGCTCGGTGGGCACATGCTCCGCCCGCAACGCGTGCCAGAATTCGAACGACTGGGGCGCCGGGCACTCTCCGTCCCGATCCCCGACCACCACCAGGGTCGGCGTCTTGACGTTGCGGATGAAGTCAATGGCCGAGCTCTTGGCGTAGACCGCGGGGTTCTCATAGACCGAAGCCCCGAAAAACGGGGTCATCCATTGATCGATGGAGTTTTCCCCGTAGTAGCTCTGCCAGTTGGCGATCCCTGCGCCGGCCACGGCAGCGTGGAAACGCTGCGTCTGGGTGACCGCGAACATGGTCATGAACCCGCCGTAACTCCATCCGGTGAGGCCTATGCGCTGCTGATCAATGGGAAACTTCGCGCTCACCATGTCCACCCCGGCCAGGATGTCCCGCAGATCGCCGTAGCCAAAATCCTTACGGTTAGCTTGCGTAAATGCCTCTCCCTCGCCATAGCTGCCGCGGGGGTTAGGCATCAGCACGAAGTAGTCCAGCGCGGAGAAGGCAATGGGGTTGTAGCCCAGGTCCGGCCAGCGCGGCTGCACCTGGCTCGAGGGGCCGCCGTGCGCGCTGACGATGAGCGGGTACTTCTTGTTAGGGTCGTAGTGCGCCGGATAGAGCAGCCAACCCTGGACAGGAAATTTGTCGCTGGTCCACTCCATCGATTCGGATTTGCCCCACAAAGGCTTGAGAGCGTCGTTGTAATGCGTAACCGGACGGCCCGGCGCGTTCAGGTCGCCCAGGTACACCTCCGGAGCCTCGGAGAAAGAGCTCTTGATGTACGCCAGCTTCCGGTGCTGGTCCAGGGAGAGGCTCTGTTCCAGCCGTCCATCAGCCACCGATGCGGGGAATGTCTGCCACGAAGTGCTCTTTCCCGAGCCAGGGTCGATGGAGCCGAGCTCAATCGCTCCGGACTTGCTCCACGAGACCAATAATCGAGGTTGGGCGTCGCTGAGCCAGTGAATCCAGTCCGCGCTCTTGTCCGCGTCCGGGGTAATATCTTTCGGCTCGCCCCCCTTGGCGGATATCAGATATATGTCGCCGCCCGTGGCTCCCTGGTCGCTCATCAGGCCGCCAATGAAAGCGATCTTGCTGGCATCCGGGGACCAGCGGGGCACCGCGATCTGCAGGCTATGCAGCGAGCCTGGGGTGTGTTCCGGGTCGAGAATGGCGTGAGCCTGCCCGTCCGCAAGCGGCTGGGTATAAAGCTGCGCTACCCACCAGTTGTTTTCTCCAGGCGGGGGTGCGGCTACAAAGGCGAGCTGCCGGGAGTCAGGCGCCCAGTCATATTCATAGACATGCAGGGCGGCCGGGCTGACTTGGCGAAACTCGCCGGAGGCGGTTTCCACGACCGCGACCCGCTGAATTTCCAGTCCCTCCACCCCGATAACCCCAGCCGGCGGTTTCATGGCCGCAAGCGCCCCGGCCGGACGGGTAGCGCCTTCGATGTACAAGCAGGCAAGATGCAGGCCGTCGGGAGAGAACGCCAGGCTGGTGACGCCGCCGTGCAGATGCGTCAGGCGCCGGGCGGAAGCGCCGGTCGCCGCGGGCGTCATGAGATAGACGTCCAATTGATCCGCAGAACCTGAAGGGGCATTGCAGTCGGACGTAAAGGCGAGCGATTTACTGTCCGGCGACCAGGCCAGATCCTCTTCCGTGCAGGCCGCCCCGCTCCCCGCGGTCAATCGACGGGGGTGGGAAGGATCGGCCGTGGGTGCAACCTGAATTTCGATCCCTGTCTGGCCATTGACTGCCCAGGCGATCATCTGTCCATCCGGTGACAGTGAAACCTGGTGAATCTTGCGTGTCTTCTCCAGTTCTTCGATCAGGCTGCTGATGCGGGGATCGGGCGTAATAGGAGAAGCAACAGCGCTCCGCGTGATCACGAGCGCAATCAGAAGTCCGGCGCACGCGAGCGCGAGCCCGCGCAGAAGGCGCGTAAACAGGGAGGGAGGGGGATACGCAGACATTAGCAGGGATGCTAGCACACCCCTTCTCATCCACTCCCAGCTTGTTTGTATCAGGGCACGACTTTACGTCGGGTCGTTGAGGCCGGGAAAGAAAATTGGGCTTTACAGGCTCGGAAAAACTCGGTTTTGTATCAGGGCACGACTTCAGTCGGGCCGCTTTAGAGTCTGCGTGAGAACGCACTTTTTGAAGGGTACGGCCTTTAGGCCGTACATTTAACCGTCAAGATGAACCGGCTTCAGCCGCCGAGGGCTGCTTAAGCGACTACAAGAAGTGCCCTCAGGGGCTAAAGCCCGTCCTACATCGCATCGTTAATGTACGGGCTGAAGCCCGTACCCTTCAAAGAGTAGGTTCTCACGCAGACTCTTTAGCCCCTGAGGTATGTGTTTCCTGCCCGGTCCCGACTTTTTCCGCAGCCTGTTTAGTCCATGTCGGGGCGTCCTGCACGAAGGGCTGGAGAGCAAAGCCGACGGATCTAACCACGGTCCACACCATGGGCCGTGGTTATAAAATCAACCTAGAAACGCGCGCCGGAAGGGTTCACACGCACTTACACTCGCCAAAATCCACTCAACATTGACGCCAGCCGCCCCTCTTGGTATCTTTAAAAGGTTCCGCATTAGCCAGTAAAGTGCGTGCTTGAACGATGTTGCTGTGGCATTCCGCAGCAAGGCGCTCTTAAACACTGGCAGCAATATCTTGCGGCCCACTCATCAGGGTCCCTCAAAACGCTCGCGTGATGTAGGGAAACAATCGCATCGGCCTTTGCGACACCTTCCACCTGGGAAGGCTATGCGGGCCGGAACTTCGAAACGGAACTGGCTTCTTTTCTTGT
>Ga0302326_10028441_pt1 | contig 11246 bp, 8 predicted proteins | sample Palsa_T0_3_FD_202264 | JGI IMG/M metagenome (GOLD analysis project Ga0302326, IMG submission 202264) | Peat permafrost microbial communities from Stordalen Mire near Abisko, Sweden - Palsa_T0_3 | ecosystem: Environmental > Terrestrial > Soil > Palsa > Peat permafrost | place: Sweden: Abisko...
GGGTGTGTCCGCGATGCGGTCGTGAGAATTCGCCGTCGTTCATAGAGTGTCCGGATTGCAAGGAGCGCGACGCGTTGGAGCAGGCGCAGGCTGAGCCTGAGGTGCATGCTGCCGCTCCCGTGCCCCAGCCGATTCCTGTTGCGCCCTATCAGGCTCCGTATCAGCCATCGCAGCAAACGCAGGATTGGCAGACGACTTACATCGCGCCTCAACCGCAGGCACCCCAACAGCCGGTTTACAACCAGGCACCGCAGCAGCCGCAGTACGTTCAACAACCGCAGTATCAGCCGCCGCCGCAATACGCTCCCCAACAGCCTCCGCAACAGGCTCCCCAATACGCGCTGCCCCCTCAGCAACCCCCTCAGCAATACGCCCAGCCGCCACAGTATGCGCCGCAGCCTCAGCAGTACGCTCAACCGCCGCAATACGCGCCCCAGCAGCTTCCTGTTCCCCAGTACGCTCCTCCACAGCAACAACAACCGCAGTACGCTCCTCAGCAACCCCAGTACGCACAGACGCAGCCTGTGTACCTGCCCCAGTCGCCGCAACAGTATGCTCCGCCACAGCAGCAGTACACGCCGCCGGCGGTGCCCGTAGCCGCGCCGGCCCCAGCGCCGAAACCCGCGCCCGCTCCAGTCCCGGAGCCTAGAATTACCAAACCGGTTTCCGTTCCCAGAACTCCGGTCGCGCCGCCGGAACCGCCTCCTGGACTCGCTGCAAAGCTGGGGGCTTTGCCCACCCCGATCCTCATGTTGCTCTTTGCGGTGGTGTTTCTGGTGGTGGGCGCCGGTATTTACTACGGCTATCAAAGCTTCAACAAGCCTAGTTCCGGTAGCACGCAGCCCGCCGCGGCGGCTACCAAACCGAAAGTGACCAACCCGATTCAGAAGTACATCGAAGTGGTCGGAATCCGTCTCACGACAGACGCTAAAAAGAAGCCGGTCGCCAAGTTCGTCATCGTGAATCACGCCAGTACGGAAGTGGCGAATCTAGGTGGAAATGTAATTCTTTGGGCGAGCACCAAGCGTTCGGAAGAGGATTCGGTTGGGTCTTTCGCGTTCCATGTCGACAGCATCGGTCCCTACGAGACGAAAGAGGTTTCGGCTCCGTTCAGCACGAAGCTGAAGATGTACGAACTACCGGATTGGCAGAACGCTACGCCGGAAGTTCAGATCACTTCCCCGCAGCCGTAGCGCGAGCGAGGTTGCGCTGAGCGTCCTGTAGGTTTGGATCGATTGCTAGGGCTTTTTCGAAGTCGAGGCGGGCTGCGGTTGGTTGTCCGAGAGCAAAGAGCGCGACGCCGCGGTTGTTAATGGCGTGAGCGTCGCGGGGCGTTAGGGCCAGAGCCTGTCCAAACTCGCGCAAGGCATCGGCCGGTTCGCTTAAATCCAGATATACGCGTCCCTTTTCCGTATACACATCAGCATTAGCCGGCGCGGCACTGAGCACTTGGAGAGCTTCCTGCAGCGGTACCGCGCGTGCGAGTTGAATCGCGGGCCGAGACTTGCCAGGTGAGCGTTCCACAGCTTCCAGCCAAAGCGTCCGTTCCGTGCGCCAGACTTCCATTCGGCCGATGCTTAGCAGCAAAAGCACGGGCGCCGCTACATACTTCCACTTCCAAACCAGCGGCGCAATTGCCACGCTGAACGCAATCATGGGAAGGTACATGCGCCTGTCAGCAGCGAGATCGGTCGCGGGGAAAATCGACGAACTAGGGATCAACAGAACCATCCCAGCCATTAGCCAATGGTGCTTTCGGAAGTAGATCACCGCGGCGATCACAATAATCCACGCCAATAGTTCTTGCCAAAGGGCTCGGTGAATTTCCGGATCGATCGTGAATCCCCAAGGCACCGTCAGCAAACGAAAATACCGGCCAATCACTATGCCTTGACTGGCTAGATACTCTATCGGCGAGACGCCCGCAGTGAAGCCCGCACCGGATCCCGCAATGACATGCGTGGCGTATGCTGAGTGTAGCCCGACGGCGAGAGCCATACCGAGCATTGCAGCGATCGGTTTCCATCGGCGCGGACCGATCAGCAGCAACACAAGCGGGAAGGTCACGCATTCTTCTTTCGAAAGGAGCGCGGCGCCAAACCAGATTACGGCGAGCGTGGTTTGGTCACGTGTCCAAGATCGCCACGAGAGCAGACAGAAGAGCGTGGCCAATATAGAGCTGCGAGCAAAAATGTAAGCCACCGGTTCGCTTTGAATCGGATGAATCGCGAAAATAAATGCCGCTGCAAATGCTATTTCCTCCGACGTCAGCTCGCGAAGGACTTGAAATAGGAGGCAAACGGCGCTGACATGGAGCAGGAGATTGACCGCGTGGTAGCCAATTGGGTTCGTTCCGCAAACGAGGTGGTTCAGCCAGAAGGTGAACTGGGTCAGGGGGCGCGTTTGCAGGAGCCAACCGGGACCTTGCGGGCTGGCCAGCATTGCGTAGTCGTCAAAATGGAAGCTGCCACGCAGGCAGTCCCCGAATGCGATCAGAGCGGCCGCGGCCAGCGCGAGATATCGGCGCAAGCCTCATGGTAGTATGCCGAACGTGAAAGCAAACAAGATCGTCCGTCCGAAAAATGCCCAGGAGCGAGCGGCCCGTCTCGACGGAATTTTGAAGTGGTTCGATAAGGCCTATCCGAACGCCGAATGCGCGCTAGCGCACTCTTCGCCGTGGGAGCTTCTGGTGGCGACCATCCTCTCGGCGCAATGTACCGATAAGCGCGTGAACATGGTGACGCCTGGACTGTTTGCGAAGTACCCGACGATCCAGGATTTCGCGGCTGTGCGTCCTGAAGTGCTGGCGCAGGATATCAAGCCGACCGGGTTTTTCAACAACAAGGCGAAGTCGGTGGTTGGCGCGGCGAAAAAGATACTCGCGGATTTTGGAGGCGAGATTCCGAAAACGATTGAAGAGTTGCTCTCCGTGCCTGGGGCGGCTAGGAAGACGGCGAACGTGGTTCTGGGAACGTCTTATGGTCTGGCGTTCGGGATTGTTGTCGATACGCACGTGGCTCGGCTTTCGCAACGGCTGGATCTGACCAAGCATACCGATCCCGTCAAAATCGAACAGGACTTGGCAAAAATCATTCCAAAGGACCGTTGGATTCTCTTTTCTCATCAAATGATTTTGCACGGGCGAGCCATCTGTATCGCGCGTTCTCCACGCTGCGCCGAATGTGGCATTGAAAAGCTTTGTTACGCAAAAGACAAAACCGCTTTGTGAAACTCCGTTGCCCGGGGATTCGTCTTTAGGGATGAAGTTTGGAGGTTCAGTTTTATGCGCAAGTTGTTAGCAGGACTTGTTCTCACTCTTGGAATTGCGGCGGCTAAGCCGGTAGTTCCATTGACTGATGAAGGGATTGTCAAGCAGACCGGTCACGAGATCCGGATGTATCCGAAGTACACCATTTGGGACAACATCACATACCGGGTCCGGAATGGCAGCGTTGAGTTGAATGGTGAAGTGAGTCAGCCGTACAAGAAGGATGATATCGCTCGCATCGTTCAAAGAATTCCGGGCGTCATTAGCGTGGTGAATAACATCAAGGTGCTGCCGCTTTCGTCCAATGACGACCGGTTGCGTCTGCAGGTGGCGCGCGCAATATTTCGCGATCCTGTGCTGTCTCGTTACTCGATGGGACCTCTCCCATCGATTCACATCATCGTTGATAACGGCCATGTGACGCTTGAAGGTGTGGTTGCGACCGCAGCGGAAAAGAATATCGCCGGCATCCGTGCAAGTGCTGCAGGACTTAGTTTCGGCCCGGTCATCAACAACTTGGTAGTCGAGAATTCGAAGAACAAGAGTTGATAACCTTGGCTCGATGGGTGTGGCCCGGTTGTTCCTTGGCGTGGATGGCGGGCAGTCGAGCACGACTGCCTTAATAAGCGATGAAGGCGGCGCCATCCTTGGCGTGGGAACAGCCGGGCCTTGCAATCATGTGGGTGCGGCCGAAGGCGCGGCAAAATTGAAGCGGGTAGTAGCGGAATGTTTGGACTCGGCCTGCAAACAAGCGGGACTGAATCCCAAAGCTCTAACTTTCGCTTCGGCTTGCTTTGGAATGAGTGGTGGTTCTGACGATAAAAAGATCCTGCTATCCGAGGTAATCCGCACTCCCAATTTAATTGTGACCGATGACGCGTTGATCGCGCTATCGGGAGCGCTAGGCGGCCAACCGGGTGTAGTTACCATCGCGGGGACAGGTTCGATTGCCTATGGCCGGAATGCTGAGGGAGGCCGCGCCCGGGCCGGTGGTTGGGGGTATGTCTTCGGGGATGAAGGCGGGGCATTTGATATTGTGCGGCAAGCTCTTAGGGCCGCGCTACGGCATGCTGAAGGCTGGGGACCGGCGACTCAACTCACGGAAGCTCTCTTGGAGAAGACGGGTGAGGCTAACGCAAACGCCCTGCTTCACGCGTTCTACACAACCCAGTGGCCCCGTTCAAGAGTTGCCGCCTTGGCTCCCCTGGTCAGCAAACTGGCTGAAGAAGGCGATGCGGCCGCCATCACTGTTATCGAAGAGGCCGCTGAGAAGCTTGCTTCCTTCGCACTTGCCGTGCGGAGTCAGCTTTGGGAAAGCAGATCGTCCGTTCGATTTTCATTCATCGGTAGCGTCTTTCGAAGCGAGTTGTTGCTCAGCCGTTTCCGCTGGACAATCGATGCCACGGAGGGCTGCCAGACCGCGCTACCCCTGCTCGGCGCGGCTGGTGGCGCATTGCTTGAGGCCTATCGGGCATCCGGTGTTTCGCCCAACCTCGACAAACTGCTAACCTCAAATTTCTAGAGCATGCCGAAACTTTCGATCCAGGATCTTAACCTAGAGGGCAAGACCCTTTTTATCCGCGTAGACTTCAATGTGCCACTCGCCAACGGCGGCCAGGAGATCACTAGCGACAAACGAATCCGCGCTTCGATCCCGACGATCCAGCACGCGCTGGACCACGGCGCTGCGGTCATTCTCGCATCACATCTAGGCCGCCCGAAGGGCAAACCGAATGCGGAAATGAGTCTCAAGCCGATTGCCGCCAAGCTCCAGGAGCTTCTTGGCAAACCGGTTGCTTTCGCACCTGATTGCATTGGCGCTGAAGTGCTGGCCATGAAGCCAAAAGCAGGCGAGGTGCTGCTACTTGAAAACCTTCGTTTTCATCCGGAAGAAGAAGCAAACGACAACTCTTTTTCTCGCAAACTTGCAGCTCTGTGCGACGTGTATGTTAATGACGCATTCGGTACGGCGCATCGTGCGCACGCATCAACAGTTGGAATGATCGAATTCGTTCCACAGGCCGCCGCGGGGCTGCTAATGGAACGGGAATTGAAGTATCTGACCATGGTCACGGCAGAGCCTGCCAGGCCGTCCGTTGCAATTATCGGCGGCGCGAAGGTTTCCGACAAGATCGAGGTTATCCGCAATCTAATTAAGATCGTCGACCGCCTCATGATCGGCGGAGCGATGGCGTATACGTTTTTGAAGTCGCAAGGACAGCCGATCGGAAAATCTCTAGTCGAGGACGACAAGCTTACGCTCGCGAATGAGTTGATTCAAGAGTTCGGCGACAAGCTCGTTCTGCCTGTGGACCACGTGGTCTCAGCCGAGTTCAAGGCTGGCGCTCCACATCAGGTTGTGACAACGATTCCGGATGGAATGATGGCCCTGGACATCGGGCCGGAAACTGTGAAGCTTTATTCCGGGATCATTTCGACCGCCAAGACAGTCATTTGGAATGGACCGATGGGAGTGTTTGAGATGCCGCCTTTCGATGCTGGGACGCTAGGCGTGGCCCAGGCGGTTGCTTCTTCGGGCGCAATTTCCGTGGTCGGAGGCGGGGATTCTGAGAAGGCGATCAAGAACACCGGCCTCGCCGGGAAAATCTCGCACATTTCAACTGGCGGCGGCGCGTCCCTTGAGTTCCTGTCGGGCATGGAGCTACCGGGAGTTGCCGCCCTCACGGACAACTAGACGATCTTTACAAGTTCGCGTTGAATTGCTCCGGTGACGTGTGGGGTGGTGGCGTCGATGAAGATGTTGATCTCGGAGCGGATGCCGAAGTCATCAAAGTAGATTCCGGGTTCCACCGAGAAGCAACTCCAGGGAATCAGTTTTCGTTCATCGTGGACTTCGAGGTTATCCATGTTTGCGCCGTTGCCGTGGACTTCACGGCCAATTGAGTGGCCTGTGCGATGCACAAAATAGTCGCCATAACCCTTGCTCTTGATGTAATCGCGAGTGGCATCGTCCACTTCGAATCCGCGAATTAGTTGGCCGGCTGCAAAGGCGCTCCGGACGCGTTCGACAGCTTTGTCTCGCGCGTCTCGAACTACCTCGAAGACCTGCTGAACGCGAGAAGGTATGTCCGGGCTGGTGAATCCCGTCCACGTGATGTCGTAATAGACGGCATCCGGCGTCTTCAGCTTTGCCCACATGTCTAGCAGCACTACATCACCTTTGGCGATCGGCGAATATCTCTCGATTGTCGGTTCGTAGTGAGGATCGCCGGCATTTCGGTTTACTCCGACGATCGGACCGCTGTCGGTAAACAAGCCTTCCTCAGAGAACCTGCCGCGGACGTATTGCATCACCAGGAACTCGTCGATTTGCAATCCGTTGGCTAAGCGTTCCGCAATTAAGTCGAAGGCTTCTTGCCGCACGCGATCCACGCGCCGACCGGCCTCAAAATGGCTCTCCATTCCTGCGGCATCGAGTTGGGCTTCGAAGATCTGAACTAGCTCTGCTGAGGTCACGACTTCGGTTCCTGTGCTGCGTACCAATTCAACCGTGCCCGCGTCCACGAGTGAGATGTAGGGGATTTGACAGAGAGGCGAGTATTGCATCGCGACCCGGTTTTTTCCGTGTAGAAGTTTCTTCAGGCCGTCCACCTGCTGCGACCAGCTTGAATAGGTCGCTTTGTCGCCGGGAAGGGAATCCAAAATGGTGGATTCGATCCGATGCACCAGAGCAACAGGCTCTCCGCTGGCAGGAATCAGATAGTACCAACGCCGCGTTACGTGGCGCGCGGGAGAGAAGCCGAGAATTCGATACGCTAGCGGGTCTCTTTCGTGGTGGTCAAATAGCAGCCAGCCGTCCAAGCTCTGTCTTCTTAGTTCTTCCTGGATTTTGGGTAGATTCATATTGCTTGATTCAGTCTACGCCGCAGTTCATCATCCTCGATGCCGATGAATTCGAAGATTTTGGAACGGCTGGTTTGGCCCCTCAAGAGCCTTATCCGCGAACGAGGTATTTGTGTGACTTCGGATAGAAGATCGATGCAAGCTTCATTTGCCCGGCCATCCGTCGCAGGGGAGGAAACGTCCAGTTTATAGACATTGGCGAGCATCCCAGCCACCTGCGTTCGTTTCGCCTGTGCATGGACGCGAAACGCGACCCTTACGCCGGTTCCCGGTGCCACTGGATGGACGCTTGCAGATCGACGACGCCTGCAGCCAAACGGTCGCTAACGACCTCGAACGAAGCCACATCGTCAAGCCAATCAAAGCTTGAACCTTGAGCGTCTTGGAGGGCCGCGGTAAGCGTGTATTGCTGGGGCGTCAACCAACACTCGAATCGGAAGTCGACCGCCAAGCGATCGCCAGGCTCGAATTCACCCAAACATATCTGCTCGATGTTGGTATTCGTTCCGTAGACCTCCATGCCGATTCTCGTCCGAATCAGGATGCCCGCCATTGGGTTTGTGCGGCGCTCGCGGAACTGTGCGAAGAGCTGCACGGTAATCGTTTGGCCGCTCCTGACTACGCTGCACGGAGAGCCGGATTGGTCAATGATTGTTACATTGGTGATCTGACTGGATTGATCGCCGTGCCGAAACGTCGCAGGCAGCGAGGGAGAGGTTTCGATTTCGTTCACCGTTGTGGATTGCTGCCGCTGATGGACTAAGCCGACGTAGCGGTTGATCACATGGCTCGGATCACCGGCCGCCTCTATTCTTCCGTTCAGAAGGAAAATCGATTTGTTGGATAGTTGCTTCACCAAGCCCAGATCGTGGGATACGAACAGAATTGTTGTCTGTTTTTCCTTTAGCTCATGGAACTTGCGCATGCAGCGATTCGCAAATACAGCGTCGCCGACGGCCAGAGCCTCGTCGACGATAAGAATTTCCGGTTCGACGTGAATCGCCGTCGCGAAGGCCAAACGAACATACATGCCAGTCGAATATTCCTTGACGGGTCGATCGATAAACTCTCCGATTTCAGCAAAAGCCTCGATGGAGGGGAGTGCGCTAATCATTTGTTCGCGGGTGAGTCCAAGGATCTCACCGTTCAAGAAAACATTTTCGCGCCCTGTAAATTCCGGATTGAAGCCCGCACCCAATTCCAGTAAGGCGGCGACCCGACCCCGCCTTACGACGCGGCCTGTTGTGGGTTGCAAGATGCCGCAAATGACTTGCAGGAGCGTACTCTTTCCACATCCGTTCGGTCCCACGAGGCTGACTATCTCACCCCGCTCAACCGAAAAGCTAACATCCCTGAGCGCCCAAAAATCCTTGTGAAGCTTGTGATCGTGGAACGGGATGTGTTCGCGAAGACGATCGATTGGACTTCCGTACAGGCGGTAAAGCTTGGAAACGTTTTGGACCAGGAGCACGGGTTCAGGCTGCGATTCATCATCACATCAGACACGGATCACTACAGTCAAATCGGCGCCGGGAATAGTCTGTCCGACGCTCGTTATGTCGAGGCTCAACAAACTGCCAGTCGTTAAGACTGGCAAGAGAAGCCCGCGAATCAGATTGGACGTTGTAGAGTTGGCTGCAATGGTGAGTGAGCATAGCAAGGTGCCATTGAGATTGATGTTCAATCCGATGGAAGAGTCCGTCGGCGGAGTCTTGATAATTGCGAAGACGTCCCGAACGAGGTGGAGAGCTTCAACGGAGATATCAGGCGCCGCACCGGTCTGGACGGCCAAAAAGCCTGCCACCTGAAACGAATACTGCCCACCCGAAAGGGTGCGTAAGCCTTGGTCGGGAGCACCCGTAAAGACGGCGAACGCAGACGGGCTGTTACCTTGTGAATTTGTGACGAACAGTTCAGTTGTTGCGATCCTGACATTGGGGAACGAGAGCGAGTAGTTCCAATCGCCACTGGCCGGGCTGCCGAAGAAGTCAGGAATGAAAGGAACGGTCAACACGCGCGCCAGAAGCGCATAGAACAATGTGCCGGTTGCGTGTGAGGCCGCCGTCGTACTGTGCAGCCCGCGCGTTACCTGGAGCGTCAGTCCGTCTGTCGAGACTTGAGTGATCTCTAAAACCTCTCCATCAAGTTGTGCGAACGAATTTGGAACCGCGGTCGAGGCACCGCTCAAAGTGATTGTGCTGTCGGTAGCCGCAATTGCAGCACCGAGAGTGATTTGTGGAGGCGCCAGCGACTCGTCGTAATAATGAAAAGTATACGTTCCAGCGGATACGGTGGTCGTGTTTGTGAGATCGCCGAATCCTACGGCACCGAGTTGAATTGTCCCACCTTGTGACGGCGAAAGAGCCAGTCCGAAGATGGGAAGTGCTGGAACACTGCTGTCGCCGGTACTGATGCCGGAAGATCCGATTGGCCAGCGCGTCACCGGTGAGAGTTCGTACGGGCATTCGATATCGTAAATGTTGGCGGATCGACCTGATATCTCAAGGGTCGTTCCAGGCCGGTTGGGCACTGCAAATTGAACGACATTTGATGTGGACGTGGCGCCGTACTGGTAACCGGACTGCGAAACTGTGAAGAAGCTTGTGGAGTCCGGCGTCACGTCCCAGGGAGAATCAACGGTTAGAGTGGTCGCGTCATTGGAGATGACAGAACGCTCCTGCGCAGCGCCGGTGCCTCTGGTGATACGGACAGTCGCTCCTCTGTATTCGTTGGCCGTCATGGCCAAAGCATTGCTTCCAATTGTCGTCGGACTCTGTATCGTGGCACTCGCTTCGGGCTGCAGTTCCAGCCGCCAGTAGAAGTTTGCGTGATCGTAGTTCGGATCTGGAGGAATCACCGCTTGGGGCGCAAAACCGGTGTCTACAAATTGACTGGCTAGCGCGAGGGCTGGAGCGATCAGGTTGAGTTGGCTCGGATTCGGACCGCGATAGACCTGGAATGCCGCCGCGGAGCTCGGGAAGCTCAGGCCGCTCAGAGTCACGGAGTTTGTTGCTGTACCGGCCGGAATTACCGCCTGTACGACGAAGGACAGCGGCCCTTCATTACCGGCGGAATCGAGCGCACTCACCGCATAGTAGAGAATCTGACCCCCAGCGAGAGTGCCCCCGGTCTGTTGCGGAACTGCCGTGAGACTAACAATGGGAACTCCAGGTGCGGATGACGAAACCTTTCCTGGAGGAACAAAGCCGACGTTTACGGAGAGGCTGATTGTGCCGTCTGGCGCCTGATTCGACGTTTCTTCCACATCGAACTGCAGAACTCCATTGGCATCCAATGTCGTACCGGTTAGCGGTCGCGGTAAGCCGATGCCAGCTCCTGGCTGTATTTGGCCACTGCCATTGGCCCCGCCGTCATCTGAATACCAAGAGTCGTCATGAAGCTGTGCTGAGATAGTGACTCGCCGATAGTTGGCAGCCGGCGCCAGCTTAAGAATTCGAAAGGTTTGGCGTTGAAAGCCTTCCTTCACGTATGTGAGAGTAATGATGTCGCCGGGGAAGAGGCCGAGAGCCTTTACGCTGGTTTGAAATTCAACGATCAGATTGCCATAGACGCTTTTCTGAAGATTGAAACTGAGTATGCGGGCCGCCTGGTCATAGTTAGGAAGGCCGAGCGCGTAAAGGGTGCTCGCGACCTGTTGCCCCGTCTTTGCCACATCGTCGGCGTCAACTACGGAGAAACTGTCCTGTTGATATTGGTTGAATGCGTCCTGAAACTCCACGGAGTACTGGTTAGGGCAATCGCCTGAACCTTTGGACGTAAGGCGAACGGTGGAGCTCCCATCAGAGTTCCGCAGAATCCCCGACACGCCGTTCGACCCATCTCCGAACTCGTAAGCCGGCCAACCTCCATTCAACGGTGAAGTGGCGTTACTCCCGTCCGGCACGGTTGGCTGCTGTAAGGCAATCGTATTCTCGGCGTTCAGCTGTAGAAGACCGCTGAATCCAAAGGTAAAATAGAGCCGCGCGGTATTCCTGATGCCACGGAGCACATCTCCAAGACTTCTTCTCGACTGCAAGACCAGATTGCACTGAAAGCGAGGAATGGAGATGGGGTTGTTGTTCGCGTCAACAGTTTCAATTTGTTCTTCGCAATA
>Ga0302326_10028442_pt1 | contig 11246 bp, 8 predicted proteins | sample Palsa_T0_3_FD_202264 | JGI IMG/M metagenome (GOLD analysis project Ga0302326, IMG submission 202264) | Peat permafrost microbial communities from Stordalen Mire near Abisko, Sweden - Palsa_T0_3 | ecosystem: Environmental > Terrestrial > Soil > Palsa > Peat permafrost | place: Sweden: Abisko...
GCTGCTGTGGCTGTATTTCCGCAGGCTCGAGCACTACGTGGGTTTCGACGCCCGGCTGTGGCGGCCCGAGCCGGCGACGTGGCGGCAGATACTGGCGATCGGCCTGCCCGCGGGCGCCGAGTTCCTGCTCATGTTCACGCTGCTCTCCTTCATCTTTTGGCTGATCCGGCCGTTCGGCGCGAGCGCGCAGGCCGGCTACGGCATTGGCTCGCGGGTGATGCAGGCGGTGTTCCTGCCAACCATGGCGCTGGCGTTCGCGGTTGCTCCGGTGGCCGGTCAGAACTACGGCGCACGACACTTCGGGCGGGTACGCGAGACTTTCAGGGCGGCGGCGGCGATGAGCGTCGGCCTGATGATCGCGGTGACGGTGTTGTGCCAACTGCAGCCGCAAGCCCTGATTCGCCCATTCACAGCCGATCCGGTGGTGCTGGGGGTCGGCGCACAGTATCTGCGCATCGTGTCCTGGAACTTTGCCGCGATCGGCGTGATTTTCAGCTGCTCGGGAGCGTTTCAGGCGATCGGCAATACCGTGCCGTCGATGCTGAGTTCGGCCTCCCGAGTGCTGAGTTTCGTGCTGCCGGCGTTGTGGTGGGCGCAGCAACGGGGCTTCGCTCTGGCCGACGTCTGGTACCTTTCGGTGGCCTCGGTCGGGTTGCAGGCCGGCGTCAGCCTGCTGCTGCTGCGCCGCCAGTTCCGGCTGCGCCTGGCCTGAACGGCAAGTTGCCTGTCTGGCGAGGGCCCCGGCTAGCGCCTATAATTGTCGTTTACGTCACGAGCTGATCTTTTTGATTGAAAAGCCATCCAAACCAATGATTTTTAAGTTCCAAGTCCTGTCCGGACTCCAGCCATAGATCCCAAGCCTCACACGGAGCGGTAGTTCAGCTGGTTAGAATACCGGCCTGTCACGCCGGGGGTCGCGGGTTCGAGTCCCGTCCGCTCCGCCATCTACTCACATGCTGCAAAATCTAGGCGACAAACTGAAAGGTCAGCGCTGGCTGGCCACCATAGTCCTCGGACTGCTGGCACTGATCTTCGCGATCTGGGGCGCTTACGGCATCGTCAACGTCAGCTTCGGCGCGCCTGACTACGGCCTGAAGGTCAACGACGAGCGTATCAGCACCGAAACGCTCAACCGCGCCTGGCAGGAGCGCCAGGCGCAATATCAGCAGACGCTCAACGGCGCCGAGATGAGCGAGGCGCAGAAGAGCCTGCTGCAACAACAGCTGATCGATGAATACGTGCGCCAGACGCTGCTGCGCCAGCGCGCGCAGCAGACGGGTTATCGCGCCACCGACGCGCAGGTGCGCGAGGCGGTTCTCAACGAGCCGGCGTTTCAGACCGACGGAAAATACGATCCGCGGATAGCCAAGGGCATGCTGGCACAGCTCGGTATGACCGAGGACGGCTACTTCGCCGAGCGGCGACAATCGCTGCAGATCGGCCAGTTGAGCGAAGCCGTCGAGCTGTCGGACTTTCTGACACCGGCGGAGGTCGATCGCATCTATGGACTGGAGAACGAACAGCGTGAACTGCGCTATGCGCTGCTGACACCGGATCACTTTCAGCCGCCCGCCAAATTTGACGACGTCAGGATCAAATCCTGGTACGACAGCCATCAGAGCGATTACATGAGTCCGGAGTCAGTGCGGCTGCAGTACGCCGAGCTGCGGTTGGATGCGATCGCCTCGCAGATCACGGTGACGCCTGAGAGCCTGCAGGCCTACTACGACAAGAACCAGAGTCGCTATGGCGAGATCGAAAAGCGCCATGCTCACCATATCCTGATCGCCTTGCCGGCGGGTGCGGATGCGAATGCGGACGCCGCCGCCTTGGCGAAGGCGCAGATGGTGGAGGCGCAGCTCAAGGCGGGCAAGGACTTCACTGAACTGTCGAAGCAGTACTCGGCCGACCCGGGCTCCTCGTCGCGGGGCGGGGATCTGGGCTGGGCCGACAAGGCCACCTACGTCGCCTCGTTTGCCGATGCGCTGTTCAGCATGCAGCCCGGGCAGATCAGCGATCCGGTCAAGACGCAGTATGGCTATCACGTCATCCGGCTCGATGAGATCAGGCCGGCGCATGTACGCAGTTTCGCCGAAGCGCGCGCTCAGATCGAATCGGACTACCGGCGCGATCAGGCCGGTGAGGTCTTCGGTGACCGCGAGGAGCAGCTGCAGCAGAAGCTCGAGAGCGGTGCCAGTGGCGATCTGGATGCACTCGCCCAGCAGTTCGGCCTGCAGACCGGGGAAATCAAGGACTTCTCGCGCTCGAGCGGCGGGGCGCCGCTCGGCAGCAAGCAGGATCTGATACGCGCCGTATTCAACGATGACGTTATGACGAGCGGCAAGATCGCCGGACCGGTAGCGCTGGGCGATGATCATCTGGTTGTGTTCCGGGTGCTCGAACATCACGCGCCCACGCCGCAGCCGATCGCGAGCGTACGCGATGAAGTCATCGCCGCGATTCGCAAGAGCGAGAGCACGTCCGCCGCCAAGGGCGCGGCCGACGATGCGATCAAGCGCCTCGAAGCCGGTACCGGGTTCGATCAGGTGACGAAGACTCTGGGCGTCAACGCGGCGCCCGCGGCCTACATCGGCCGTAGCGACCCGCAGCTACCGGCCCAGGTGCGCCAGGCCGCGTTTGCCGCGCCACGCCCGAACGGCAGGCCGGTGTTCGTCGCCGTGGCCCTGGACGACGGCGGTGCCGCCGTGCTGGCGATCACCGCGGTCAAAGCCGGCACGGCCGGCACCAATCCTCAGAACGACCAGCAGCTCATCAATCAGTACCTGACGCGCGATCGTGACGGTGACATGCGCGCTTATGTGCTTGAACTGCAGCGCCGCGCGACCGTAAAGCGCAATCCCAGCATTTTCGAGTAACGCTCACCGCGCCGCGGCCAGGCGCTGCACTGTACGCGCGGGCTGCCTAAGGATCGGTCTCGCTGAAGCTCATGCCGACGGTGCTGAAGCCGTTGTCGACATAGAGGATCTCGCCGGTGATCCCCGCAGCCATGTCGGAGCACAGGAACACCGCCGCGTTGCCGACATCCTCGGTGCTGACGTTGCGCCGCAGCGGCGCAATCTGTGCAACGTGGGCGAGCATCTTGCGAAAGCCGCCGATGCCGGCGGCAGCCAGCGTCCTGATCGGACCGGCGGAAATTCCGTTGACGCGGATGTTCTGCGGACCCAGATCGGCGGCGAGGAAGCGCACGTTGGCCTCCAGGCTGGCCTTGGCCAGGCCCATGACGTTGTAGCTCGGGATCGAGCGCACCGCGCCCAGATACGTCAGGGTCAGCATGGCACCGGCGCGGCCGGCCATCAGCGCCGCGGCGGCGCGCGCCAGAGCGGTGAAGCTGTAGCTTGAGACGTCGTGCGCGATGCGAAAGGCTTCGCGCGAGGTACTGGCCGCAAAGCTGCCCGCGAGGGCTTCGCGCGGTGCGAAGGCGACGGCATGCACCAGGACATCCAGGTGCCCCCATTCGCGTGCCAGCAGGGCGAAGGCAGTATCGATCTGATCATCCAGCTGCACGTCCATGGGCATGAGCAGTTTGGCGCCGATGGATGCAGCCAGCGGCTCGACGCGCTCCTTGAATCGGTCGTTGGCGTAGGAGAAGGCCAGCTCCGCGCCCTGTGCGTGCATCGCCTGGGCAATGCCCCAGGCGATCGAACGATCGGTGGCCACGCCCACGATCAACGCGCGTTTGCCGGCGAGTAGTCCCATGCTTGATCTCCGTCCCCCGATGCGCGTCCAGCATAGATCGATTTGTCAGAGAGCGCATCACCGGGCCTGGAGCCGGCGCCTGCGTCCCCGAATTGAATCTCGCCCCGGCAACCGCTTTACCCACTGTACAATCTTCACGACAAGGACCACGGGACTCGCAGCCATGGATCAGCAACAACAAGCGCACGTGTACTTCGATTCGGCGGCCGATGCATGGCAAGCGAAATCCGTCAATGTGGCTGACGAATACAACGTTATCGACGCTCGCAACAGTGCCGTGATGTCCGTCGTCAAGAGCCTGCCCGCTGCCCGCAAGCTGCTGGATGTCGGCTGCGGCACCGGACAGCTGGTACTGGCCGCAGCGGCCTCCGGCCTGACCGCCGAGGGCGTGGACTTCTCGGCGCAGATGATCGCGCATTGCGAGGAAAATAAAGCGATGCACGGCCGCGCGGCGCAGTTTCGCTGTGGTTCGTTCTTTGATCTGGCATGGCCCGAAGCGGATTACGATGTCATCAGCGCGCAGGGTTTCATCGAGTACGTATCCCCGAACCAGATGGAGGCGTTCTTCGAACAGTGTCAACGCATGTTGAAGCCTGGCGGAGCGCTGGTGGTAGGGTCCCGGAACCGTCTGTTCAATGTCGTATCCATGAATGAGTTCTCCGTCCTGGAACTGAATCAAGGGGTCCTGCCTCTGCTTGAATCTGAAGGCATCGCACTGCTTGCCGCCGCCACGCAGGAAGATGCGTTCGAATCCCTGGAGCGCCTGGCACGCACCGACCCGCAACCGAGCAGGCATCCCGGCACCGGCATCGACGTCGATGTCCGATATCAATACGCTCCAGCAGACCTGATCTCGCGGCTGCGGCGTTATGGCTTCACGCCGCGGACATTGTTTCCGATCCATTTTCACGCCCTGCCATTGCCCGTCAAGAGCCAGCGTCCCGCGCTTCACCATCAGCTCGCGAAGATGTTAGGAGCGCTCGCGCCGCAATCGCATCATCTGGTTCCCTTCAGCTCCTCGTTCGTGCTGGACGCAAGAATATCCTGATGAGCGCTCTGACGATCGCGATGTACCACTATGTGAGGGATCTGGAGCGATCGCGATTCCCCGCCATCAAGGGTCGCCGAGTCAGCGACTTCAAGGCTCAGTTGGAGCACATAGCGTCGCACTACCAGGTCGTGACCGCCCAGCAGGTCATGGACGCGGTGCAACGCATCGAGCCATTGCCGCCGAACGCACTATGGCTGACCTTCGACGACGGCTACATCGATCACTACATGAACGTCGTGCCGGTGCTGCACGAGCGAGGCTGGCAGGGCGCTTTTTTCCCGCCCTCGCGAGCCGTTGCCAACGGCGAATTACTGGACGTGAACAAGATTCACTTCCTGCTGGCTGCCACCGGCTCGGTGGCGCCGCTCGTCGAAGCCATCCGGGTGTTCGTTGCGGAGCATGCCCAGCGCGGCGAAACCAGGGCATTCGAGGAGTATTGGGCGGAATATGCCCGCGCTTCCCGTTACGATCCGGCCGACGTCATATTCGTCAAGCGCGTGCTGCAACACGCGCTGCCGGCCGTGCTCAGACGGCAGCTGACCGACATCCTATTTGCTCGATTTGTCACCGGCGATCAGCGGGCATTTGCGCAGGAACTCTACCTGTCGCCCGGGCAGTTGCAGACCATGATTGGCATGGGTCACTACGTTGGCAGTCACGGTGCCCGACATGAGTGGCTCGACAGCTTCGATGCGGTCCAGCAGGCGCAGGATGTTGATGAATCGCTGTCATTCCTGACCGCCATCGGTGCCCCCACCGACAAGTGGGTCATGTGCTACCCCTATGGGGGGTACAACGAGACGCTGCTAGACATCGTGCGGCGGCGCGGATGCGTTTGCGGAATAACGACGAGAGTGGCCATCGCCGATCTGGCAGCCGACGGCCCGCTGGAATTGCCCCGACTGGACACCAATGACATCCCGCTGGCATGAGCCGGCGACTAACCTGCGCCGCGGGTCTTGACGAATGCCACCAGGGCCTGGCCCGGCTTGAGGTTGTGTGCGCCCGACATGCCATTCCAGCCTATCAGGTCATTGACCGTCACCTGCAGCAGCCGCGCGATGCCATAGAGCGTATCGCCGCGGCGCACGATGTAGGTCATGCGCCGGCCGCCTTCGGACGAGGCCTGCGTGCCGGCGCCGGGGCTGAAACCGCGGGCGCTGGGGGCGGCGTCGGCCACCATCGAGTTTGAATCGCGGACCTGCAGCTTCTGTCCGGCGTGCAGGCGATCGCCAGCCTTGATGCCATTGACCTGGGCCAGCGTGTGCACATCGGTGCCGAGGCGCTGCGCCAGTGCATACAGCGTGTCGCCGCGACGCACGACGTGAATGTTCGGTCTGCGGCCACCGCGGCGCACACGCGTCGGGGAATCGAACAGCATCGCGGCCCGCGCGACCTTCTCCGGCAGCTGAATATGCAGCGCGGGTACGCGCAGCTCGCCGTCGATCACCGGAAGATCGCTGTCGCCCAGTTCGTTGAGCTCGCGGATCACCTCGGGCCTGGTGGCAAAGTGGCGCGCGATGGTCGCGATGGTATCACCGCGATGTACGGTGTAGTGATCGACGCGCATGCGCTGCTCGGGCGTGAGGTGCAGGATGGTTTCCTGCAGACCTTCGGCCGCGTCGGATGGCACCAGCAGGCGGTACGGGCCGGTCGGATCAGTGGCCCAGCGATGGAAAGCCGGGTTCAGCTCGTACAGATCCTCGACGGTAATCCCGGCGATATCGGCCACGACCTGCAGATCGATCTGGCCGCCGGTGGCGATGGCGACGAAATACGGCTCGTCCGGGATGCGGCTGAACTCGAGACCGTAGCGCTCCGGATTCGCCACCAGGCGGCGCATCGCGAGCAATTCGGGTACGTAGCCGTGCGTCTCGGCCGGCAGCTTCAGATGCCAGAAGTCGGTGGGCCGGCCCAGGCGCTGGTTGCGCTCGATCGCACGGCTTACCGTGAGCTCGCCGCAGTTGTAGGCGGCGATCGCGAGCAGCCAGTCGCCGTCGAATTCATCGTGCAGCGCTTGCAGGTAATCGAGCGCCGCGCGCGTTGCCTCGATCGGATCGCGACGGCCGTCGTACCACCAGTCCTGCTTGAGGCCGAAGCGCCGTCCGGTATCCGAGATGAACTGCCACAGGCCAGCGGCCCGGGCACGCGAATAGGCATAGGGCTCGAAGCCGCTCTCTATCACGGGCAGCAGGGCGAGCTCCACCGGCATCTTGCGCTGCTCGAGCTGCCCGACGATGTAGTACAGCCACAGTCCAGCGCGGCCCCAGGTGCGCTCGAGGAAATCGGGGTGATTGGCAAACCAGTTCACCTGGCTGGCGACCGCCGGTTCATCCACGTCGTCGAGCACGAAGCCGGCGCGCAGGCGTGCGAACAGCTCGGTCTGCTTGATCGTCACGAGGCTGTCGGCCGGCGGGCCGGGCAGGTGGGCGGAATCGGTGGCGGTCGAGCTGTCCGCTGCCACACCAGAAGCACCGGGTTCGGCCGTCGGTCCCGCGGCGCCGAGGGCGGGGTCGGCGGGGGATGAAACCCCTGACGGGTCCGCGACGCTGGCTACGGCCTCCGGTTCGGTGGCGGGGAGGGCAGGGATCGCCACCGGGGTCGTTGCCGTGGGGGGCCGCGCGGGCTGATGGGCGCAGGCGGCCAGCAGAAACAGCGAGAGCAGGACAGTGCGGGGCGAGTTACGGATCAGCTGTGCGCGACTCAACTTCTGCACCCCTTGGAGGGTTGTTCGAACGTGTTACGGTATGTCTGAAGCCTACACGGCAGGCGCAATGTATTTAACAGGTAAGTTCACAAAATTGCTAGTGTTTTTCCAGTATCGGGTCACAGTCCGCGGGTAGACACGTTATGACGCGGATCAGCATGTTATGACGGATTCTTTTCCCGTCTTGCATCAATGGCAGCTCGGTCAGCTCGGTCGCGCGCTGATCCAGGCCGAGGCGCAGCTGCTCGCCACGACCTTCGACGATGTGTTCGGCCTGGAGCTGCTGCAACTGGGTATCTGGGGCGTCGGCCGCGAGCTGCTGGCGCCCGCGCGCATCCGCCGCCAGAGCGTGATCGCAGACTCGGCGGACACGGGCGCGGGCGGCGATCTGGTGGCGCGCCTGGCGCATCTGCCCATCAATAGCGCGTCGGTCGACGCGGTGTTGCTGCCGCATACGTTCGAGCTGGCGGCCGATCCGCACGCGGTGCTGCGGGAGGCCGATCGCGTCCTGGTCGCCGAGGGGCAGCTGATCGTCCTGGGCTTCCGGCCGGCGAGCCTCTGGGGCTTGCGCGCAGCGGCCTCCCGGGCCGGATTTCCGCCGGGCCTGCGCCGCATCCTGCCGGCCTCGCGGGTGCGGGACTGGCTGGCGCTGCTGAGCTACGAGATCGTCACGGTGCGGCCGTATCTGTACCGCCTGCCGCGAACCCCGCGCGCCAGCATCGAGTCGGTGGTCCCGAGCATGCTGTACCGCGGCTGGTTCTATCCCTGGCCGGCCGCCGCCTACGTGATCAAGGCGCGCAAGCGCGTCTATACGCTGACCCCGATCAGGCCACGGCTGCGCGAGCGGCGAGCAGTGTTCGGCGGACTGGCCGAGCCGAGCGCTTGAGCAGCGTGGTCGACATCTATACGGACGGGGCCTGCCGCGGCAATCCGGGCCCCGGGGGCTGGGCTGCGGTGCTCTCCGCCGGCGGACGGGAGAAGGAGATTTCCGGTGCGCAGATCCAGACCACCAACAACCGCATGGAGCTGCAGGCGGTGATCGCGGCACTGCAGGCGCTGAAGCGGCCGGTCGACGTGCGGCTCTACACCGACTCGCAGTACGTGCGCCGCGGCATCCTGGAGTGGCTGCCGCAATGGAAGGCGCGGGGCTGGAAGACCGCGGATAAGAAGCCGGTGAAGAACCAGGATCTGTGGCAACTGCTCGAGGCAGCCGCCGCCCGCCACCGCATCGACTGGCACTGGATCCGCGGCCACACGGGAATAGCGGGCAACGAGCGTTGCGATGCGCTCGCGAATGCCGCGATTGATGGGTTGCTTGCGTTAGACTCGCGTGTGGACTGACAGGCTTGCCGCCCATGCGACAGATCGTTCTTGATACCGAAACCACCGGCCTGGAAGCCGAGCGCGGCCACCGCATCATAGAGATCGGCTGTGTCGAGCTGGTCAATCGGCGGGCCAGCGGCCGGCATTTTCATCGCTATCTGAATCCGGAGCGCGAGATCGATGAGGGCGCGCGCGCCGTGCACGGCATTACGCGTGAGCGGTTGCTGGCGGCGCCGAAGTTTGCCGAGATCGCCGAGGAGCTGTTCAGCTTCATCACCGGCAGCGAGTTGATCATCCACAATGCACCTTTCGATGTGGGATTTATCGATATGGAGTTGACATTGCTGGCCCGGGTGCGGCTACCGGGCGGCCCGCTGCCGGTGGCGCTGCGTAGCGTCTGTGCGGTGCTCGATACCCTGACGCTGGCGCGCGAGCGCCATCCGGGCCAGCGCAATAATCTCGACGCCCTGTGCAAGCGCTATGGCATCGACAATTCGCATCGGGAACTGCACGGCGCGCTGCTCGATGCACGCATTCTGGCGGACGTTTATCTGGCGATGACCGGCGGACAGAGCCTGTTGGCGCTCGATGAGGCCGCGCGCGAGCGCAGTGGCGCCACTCACTCCACCCAGGCGCCCGCCACGGTGCGGCCAGCCGAGCCGCTGCGGGTGGTCGAAGCCACGGAGGCGGAGCGTGCGGCTCACGCCGAACTGGCGCTGTTGCTGCAGAAGGCCAGTGGCGGGCGCTGCCTCTGGATGCAGGAGGAGCAGGACCGCCTGGCGGCGGAGAATGAAGCGCCGGCCCCTGACGGCATCCCGGGGCGCACCGCATTGGGCCGCACTGAGGCCGCAAACCCCGGTGGCTGATGGTGGTGCTCGTGTCGTTATGTAAAATCGCTAAGATGCATCGATCCTGATCTGCGCGGAGGTTTCCACATGGCCCAACCCCTGCGTTCCGGCACCGACTGTGCCGCCTGGCGCGAGCTCGAAACTCTTGCTCAAAGCCTGGGTGCCGGCTCCACGCGTGAGTTGTTCGCGCAGGATCCGCAGCGCTTCGCACACTGCTGTATCGAGGCCGCGGGACTCGCGCTCGATTATTCGCGCCAGCGCGTGGACGCGCGGGTGATCAACGGCTTTGCCGCGCTCGCCGACCAGCTCGGCCTGCGCGCGCGCATCGAGGCGATGTTCCGTGGCGAGGCCATCAACAGCACCGAGCACCGCGCCGTGCTGCACACGGCACTGCGACGTTCCGATCAGGCGTCGCTCGAGGTCGCGGGCGAGGACATCGGCGCGCTGGTACGCTCCGAGCGCGAGCACATGCTGACGTTTGCCGAGGACGTGCGCCAGGGCGTGATCCGCTCGAGCAGCGACCAGAGCTTTACGCTGGTGGTGAACATCGGCATCGGCGGCTCCGACCTGGGACCGGCCATGGCAGTCCAGGCGCTCAAGCAATTCAGCGCCGGGGCGCCGCGCGTGGCCTTCGTCTCCAATGTCGACGGCTGCCAGCTCGCCGATCTGCTCGAACAGGCCGATCCGGAGCGCACTCTGTTCATCATCTGCTCCAAGACCTTTACCACCCTTGAAACCCTGACCAACGCCCGCAGCGCGCGCGCCTGGATCCTGCGGCGACTGGGCCCAAAGCGCCTGCCGCAGCATTTCGCGGCGGTGTCGGTCAATGGCAAGGCGATGGACGACTTCGGTGTGCACCCCGCGTATCGCTTTGCCATGTGGGACTGGGTCGGGGGACGATATTCGGTGTGGTCCTCGATCGGGGTCAGCCTCGCGATCGCGATCGGCCGCACCGGCTTTGAAGCGTTCCTGTCCGGCGGGCGCGAGATCGATGAGCATTTCCGTTCGGCGCCTTGGCACGAGAACCTGCCGGCGCTCGCAGGACTGCTCGGAATCTGGAATATCGACCTGCTTGGTCTGCCGACGCTTGCCGTGTTGCCGTACGACTCGCGCCTTGCGCGCCTGCCGGCCTATCTGCAGCAACTCGAGATGGAGAGTAACGGTAAGCACGTCAAACTCGATGGCACGCCGACCACGTTGCCGACCTGTCCGGTCATCTGGGGCGAGCCCGGCAACAACGCACAGCATTCCTTCTTCCAGCTTTTGCACCAGGGTACGCAGCGCGCGGCGATTGATTTCCTGCTGCCGATCAATTCATCCTGCGCCAGCCAGCCGCAGCAGGATCTGGCGATCGCCAATTGCCTGGCCCAGGCCGAGGCCTTGGCGTTCGGGCAGAATGCGGATCAGGTGCGCCTCGAACTCACGCGGCAAAAGCTTTCTGCGGACCGCATCGCCGCGTTGTTGCCGCACAAGATCCATGAAGGCAGCCGGCCGTTGAGCCTGCTTTTGTTCGAGCGCCTCGATCCGGCGACCCTGGGACGGGTCATTGCCCTGTATGAGCACAAAGTATTCGTCCAGAGCGTGGTCTGGGGCGACAACG
>Ga0302326_10028443_pt1 | contig 11245 bp, 18 predicted proteins | sample Palsa_T0_3_FD_202264 | JGI IMG/M metagenome (GOLD analysis project Ga0302326, IMG submission 202264) | Peat permafrost microbial communities from Stordalen Mire near Abisko, Sweden - Palsa_T0_3 | ecosystem: Environmental > Terrestrial > Soil > Palsa > Peat permafrost | place: Sweden: Abisko...
GGCGCCGTACCCGGCATAACCATCTACGGCCCCACAGAGGCTTCCGAGCGCGGAGGCGTGGTATCGTTCAACCTTGGAGACGTGCATCCGCACGACATGGCCTCGATCCTCGACGAGGAGGGCGTGGCGGTGAGGTCCGGGCACCACTGCGCGCAGCCCCTGATCGAGTATTTGGGAATCTCCGCGGCTACGAGGGCGAGCTTCTATGTGTACAACACGAGAGAAGAGGTCGACGCGCTGATGGACGGGTTGGCGAAGGCGAGGAGGATATTCTGCATATGAGCAGCAGCGACATCTACAGGGAACTGATACTCGACTACTACAGGAACCCGAGGAACTTCGGAAAGCTCGACCCGCACGACATCGACGCAAAGGACTCGAACCCTCTCTGCGGAGACGAGGTCGAGATCCAGATCAAGGTCTCAGCCGACAACAAGATCGAGGACATCCGGTTCTTCGGCAAGGGATGCGCGATCAGCCAGGCATCGGCCTCGATGCTAACGGAGCTCGCGAAAGGCAAGCCTCTCGAATGGACCAAGGAACTCTCGAAAAATGACATACTGAAGATGCTGGGGACATCAGACCTCGGGCCGGCGCGCATCAAGTGCGCACTCCTCTCGATGAAGGTGCTGAAGACCGGCGTGTACGGGTACCTGGGCACAACTCCGCCGGAGAGCGCGGACCACTAACGCGATTCCGTGCTACGCTTAATTACAGACGCGCCCAACCCTTCATGAAAGGGTTCTCCAACCGTTGAGCAAGAAGTACCTCTTTCCGTACGAGCTGATCGAGCTAAACTGGAGGTTCTACTCATTTCTCGCGCTACTCGCGGCCGGAGGTCTGGCGGCCCTCACTTTCCCTGTGGCTGAACTCAACGGGTACATCGACCCGCTGTACAGCCCCACCGTACTGATAGTCCCCCTCCCTACCCTGTTCCGGCTGAGCTGCTACGCCTACAGGAAGGACTACTACAGGCACCTCTTCGACCATCCGCTCGGCTGCAAGAACTCCCAGAGGGACGAACGGCACACCGAGCCATACACCGGGGAAAGGAACATCATATTCCAGTTCTGGAACTTTCACAGATACTTCCTATACGTCGGGCTCGCGCTGCTCCCGTTCTTCTACTACGACTTCTACCACTCGCTGACGTACTCCGGGGTACTCGAGCTCAGGCTCGGGAGCCTCATCATCCTGGCCAACGCGCTCTGCCTGACTGCGTGGACGCTGTCCTGCCACGCATTCCGTCACATCATCGGCGGGAACGTGGACTGCTATTCTTGCGTTTATGGCGGGGGTGCGCGGAGAAAGGCGTGGAGCCTGCAGAGCTGGTGGAACGCCCACCACGAACAGATGGCCTGGCTCAGCCTGCTCGTCTTCGTGTTCACCGACCTCTATCTTCGAGGGCTAAGTGCCGGACTGCCGCTGGACTACAAGTTCTTCTAGGGTGATGGAGACTGGAGAACGAGCGCAAAGTGAGAATCCCGCCCGCGGCCCGCTATCCTTTGTACATGGTCGGGCTCGTCGTCCTGATCTTGGGAGAGCTTGGGGCGTATTACGCCCATGCCGGCGTCGACACCGAGGCCATCATAGCCGTGGTGGGGTATCTCTTCCTCGTGCTGTCGGTAGCCCTGCGCTAGCCCGGCCCTATTCGCTTCCGCGCAGCTTCCTGTAGACCCAGACCAGCGGGTCATAGCGCCTGTCCACAACCCTCTCTTTCTCAGGGATTATCGCGTCATCAGTGATGACGATGTGCTCTGGACATATCTCCTGGCAGCACTTTGTAATGTTGCAGTACCCAAGCCCTGCCTTGTCCTTCATGAAGTCGGCCCTGTTCAAAGAGTCCATCGGATGCATGTCAAAGGAGGCCGCTTTCACTACCCACCTCGGCCCGATGTAGTCCGCCTTGTGCTCTCTCACCACGTGGCAAACGTCCTGGCAGAGGAAGCACTCAATGCACTTGCGCATCTCCCTCGACCGCTCGACGTCCTCCTGGTAGAACGTCCATGGCTCCTTTGCACCCTTCTTGGGAGTGAAGGGCGGAATCATCTTGCCGACATCCCAGTTCTCGGTCACATCTGTCGCCAAGTCCCGCACGAGCGGGAAGGCCTTCATCGGCTCGACAGTGATCTCTCCCTCGAACTTGTCGACTGGAGTCTTGCACATGAGCCTTGGCAGCTCATTGATTTCTGCAGAGCATGAACCACACCTGCCGGCCTTGCAGTTCCAGCGAGCGGAGAGCGACGAGTCGAAGTGGCTCTGGATGTAGTGTATGGCGTTGAGCACCACCATCCCCTCCTCGTGTGGCACCGTGAACGTGTCGTACCTGTAGGTCGAGGGGTCGTTGCCCATCCCTCTGAAGACGCGGAGCTTGACCTCGCGCTTGCTTTCAGTCTTCTCTACTTGGCTCATACTCAAACTCTATTCCTTGATCAGAGCCGCAAGTTCCGCAGGGGGTCTTGGTACCGGTACAAGCTCTTGGGTCATCCTGCCGTCTTTCTCCTTGGTAATAATGTTCACCAGCCAGTTTTCGTTGTCCTTCTTCGGGTAGTCCGAGCGGGTGTGCGCGCCCCTGCTTTCCTTCCTGCGGAGCGCCGACCTGATCATGATCTCGCAGTCGAGCACCATGTTCCACACCTGGAGTGAGTCGAACCAGGACTGGTTGTACGGCCTTGGGCCCCTCGCCTCCACGGTCTTCGCCTCCTCCGCTATCACGAGTATCTCGCGGAGCCCCTCGTTGAGGTCGGCCTCGTTCCTGACGATTCCGACATACTTCCACATGACCGCGGCGATCTTGGCCTTGAGCGCGAACGGGTTGGCCCCGTTCTTGTTCTTGAAAGGAGAGAGCATGCGTGCCGTCTCTTCGGCTATGTCCTTCTCCGATACCGTGCCCGGCTGGTTCGATTTCACATACTCTGCGGCTGCAATGCCGGCCCTCCTTCCGAATACCAGTATGTCACCGAGCGAATTGCCTCCCAGCCTGTTCGCGCCGTGCAGTCCGCACGCCACTTCTCCGGCCGCGTAAAGGCCGGGCACCGCCGTGCCTGCGGTCTCAGGTTCGACCCGCACTCCGCCCATCTGATAGTGGACGGTAGGAGCCACCTCCATCTTCTGCTTGGTGATGTCCACACCTGCAAACTCTAGGAACTGCGTGTACATGCTCGGCAGTTTCTTTTTGATGTAGTCGGGACCCTTCTGAGTTATGTCGAGGTATACCGCTCCGTTCTCGTTGCCCCTCCCCTCAACTATCTCGGTGTAGATCGAGCGCGCGACCACGTCTCTTGCCGAGAGCTCCTTCCTCTTGGGGTCGTACCTCTCCATGAACCTCTCACCCTTGACGTTTGTCAGGATGCCTCCTTCCCCCCTGACCGCCTCTGTGACCAGCAACCCTCTCACGCCCTCCGGGTAGATCATCCCCGTCGGGTGGAACTGGATCATCTCCATGTCCATCAGCTCGGCACCCGCGCGGTAGGCGAGTGCGAGTCCGTCACCGGTGGACTCGTAGGAGTTTGAGGTAACCTGGTACACCCTCCCCGAACCTCCAGTTCCAAGGATCACTACCTTACACTTGAAGAGCAGGAGCCCTCCCGTCTTGTTCCTGATCCCAAGGGCGCCGGAGACTCTGCCGCTTGACGGGTCCCTGAATATCCTGGTTACCTCGACTTCGTCTATGAACGGTATGTTCCTCTTCAGGACTTGGTCCTCCAGCGTCCTGATCAGCTCGAGCCCGGTCCTGTCGCCTATGTAGCAGAGCCTCCTGTAAGTGTGGGCGCCGAACGGCCTCTGCATTATCTTTCCATCTGCGGTCCTGTCGAAGAGCGTGCCGTACTGCTCAAGCTCGTAGACCCTGTCGATCACCTCTTTCGAGTAAATCTCGGCCATCCTCCAGTTGCTGAGGTCCTGACCCTCGACAATCGTGTCCGAGAAGTGGACCTCCCAGCTGTCCTTTGGGTCCACGTTGCCGAGCGCTGCTGCGATTCCCCCCTCCGCCATCACAGTGTGCGCCTTTCCCATGAGGGTCTTGCAGACGATGAGCGTCTTGGCCCCATGGTCAAACGCTTCAATCGCGGCCCTCATGCCTGCGCCCCCGGCCCCGACTATCAGGACGTCACAGGTTATCGTTTCGTAGGTTGCGTCGTCGTCCGAGATTTTGATGACGGGAGACTCTTTCGACCACAATTGCGGGCGGGCCAGCTCTTGGATTGTTGCCCCTCAGACCCATTATAAGTCTAATGCGCCAATTCGGAGACGACGGTTCCTCAGCGCGGAAAGATGCTCTCGAATATCTCGCTGTGCGCGCTCCCGAGTTCGCTCTTTACCCCAGACGGGTCCATGAACGCCACGTCCGTCAACCACTCCTGCTGCTTCACATCTTGGTCGGTGGAGACATCGAAGACGAAGCAATAGTCCCAGTGCATCCTGCCCGGGAACCTCCTGCTCGGTTCGTAGAAGTTCAGGAGCCTGGGTTCGGCCGAGGAGTATCTCTTCACACCTAGCTGGTCTTCCATAACTCTGCGTAGTCCATCCTTCGGGGCTTCTCCTTCTCTCACATATGTCGCCGGCAGCCGCCATCTCACCATCTCCGCCGACAGTCTCTCAGGTTCGTAGCCCTTCCAGTTCGGCGCCCACTGCTGCCAGATGACGTTCTCTCTGGGCTTTACTAGCAGTACCTTACCTTCTCTTCTCAGAATCGCAAAGACCGAGATGCAGAAGCCCCCTTCAGGCACGGAATGTTGCTCGCTAGGTCCGAAATACGCGAATGGAGTCGAAGTATCCTGCGAATCAGTCTCACTCTTCACCGACTAGCTGCACCCCCGCGCCGAGTGCGTGGCCAACTTCACTGCGAGTGAGAGCGTGGTAAAGTATTTATGCACTACTCAAATCGAGCGTGGTTTACGGCAGACCAGAGTTGCCTCAGTTTGCATACAGTTTCAAGGCATTTGACCCAGCGATTCATGTCAGGGCTAGCGGGAGAGAGGTTAACATCTCGCCCAAGGCTGCCCGCGAGATCTGCCACACACTCAGGTTAATGACTCTGAGCAAGGCGATTGCCCTCCTAGAAAGTGTGGAGGAGATGAAGACGCCCATCGCGTTCAGGAGACACAAGCTCAAGGTAGGTCACAGAAGCGAGCTCGTGGGATTCCCTACAGGTTCGTACCCTGTGCGCCCCGCTAAGTCTATCCTCAACGTGCTACGCAATTTACAGGCGAACGCGGAGTTCAAGGGGATGGACCCCGACCGCGTCCAGCTGATCCATGCATCTGCTCTCGCAGGCAGAGTGATCAAGGACTTTGTTCCGCGTGCGCACGGCAGCAGCAGTCCGAACTTTCACACTTTGGTTCATGTCGAGTTTGTCGGGAGAGAGGTCTAATGTCAGCTTCTGAGAAGAGCGCTGTGAAGAGTCTTCTGTCGATGCACCGCACCTATGCGGAGCTCGACGAGTATCTCGCGACGGCGCTCAAGGAGGCGGGCTACGCGGGAGTTGACATCCAGAAGAACCCCGTCGGCTCGAGGATAACGGTTTTTGTTACTCGCCCTGGCCTCGCGATAGGCAGGCGCGGGACAGGCATCAAGGACCTCACGGAGCGTGTCGCTGCAAAGTTCCCTCTTCCCAACCCGCAGATAGCGGTGTCCGAGGTCGAGTCACCCGAGCTCAACCCACGCATAATGGCGGCGAGGATCGCACAGATAGTCGCCAGAGGGACTGCTTTCAGGAGAGCAGCCAACTGGACCATGAACTCGATAATGGCAGCGGGAGCGGCGGGAGTCGAGATAGGCGTCGCAGGTAAGCTGCGGAGCGACCGGTCACACAGCGAAAAGTACAGGATGGGTGTTGTCCCTAAGAGCGGAGAGGCTTCCAAGAGAGTGGTGCGCGAGGCTACGACGGACGTGCTCCTCAAGTTGGGTCTCTTTGGGATTCAGGTCAGCATAGCGATCAAGGATGCGGTGCCCCCGATGGTTGAATTCATAGACCAGACGGCTACGCCGGCGCCAGCTCAGGAGGCTAAGCCTGAAGAGGCCAAGAAAGTCGAGGCCCAGCCGGAGAGCAAGCCGAAGACGGTGAAGAAGGCCAAGGCACCCAAGGCGGAAAAGTCAGAGAAGTCAGACAAGTCAGAGAAGGCGGAAGAGCCGGTTGCGATAACGACGCCCGAGGAAGCTGTGAAACCGGAGATTGTAGAAGCCCCGGCGAAGACTGAACAGGTGGACCAGATTGCCCAGAGTGAAAGTAAAGTCGCTTAGAGAGCAGGACCCGCAGCAGCTCAGAGACAGGCTCTTCGAGCTGAGGGGCGAGTTGTCGAAGCTCCGGACGCTGGCCGCGAGAGGTATGATACAGAAGGAAGCCGGAAACATAAACCGCGTCCAGAAGGACGTCGCGCGTGTGCTCACCGTGATGAGAGAGAAGGGCGTTTCGGAATGATAGACATGATCGGACAGAAGATAGCCGTGATGCAGTGCTCTGACCCGAGCCTCGTCGGAGTGAAGGGCATATTCGCACTGGAGAGCATGAAGACGATTACGATATTGACGGGTAGCAACAAGCGTGTCGTCCCTAAGGTAGGGACGGTACTCCAGGTTCAGGATGGCGGCAGGCTCGTCATTGCCGACGACATGGTCGGCAGAATCGAGGAAAGGATTGCAAGAGGGGCTAAGGCTTGAGCTCAGCCGGTCTTCTGATAGCACCTCCGAAGAGGACGTGCGATGATGTCCGCTGCCCGTTCCATGGCCACGTGAAGGTACGAGGCAAGATACTCACCGGCAAGGTCGTGTCCATATCGGACAAGCAGTCGGTCGTCCTCCAGAGAGAGTTCCTCCACAAGGTATCAAAGTACAACAGGTATGAGAGGCGAAGAGGCAAGGTACACGCGCACCTGCCCCCGTGCATAGAGCTGAAGGAAGGGGACACTGCGTCTATCGCCGAGTGCAGGCCGCTCTCCAAGACGATATCCTTCGTCGTGATCCAGTCGAGGAGGTCCGAATAGGATGTCGGGCAAGTCCAGAGCCGTTTCTGCGAAGGGAGTCGAGGAGTTCAAGACCTACATCACAAGGTCGATACCTCTTAACGCGGTCATCACCTGCGCGGACAACACAGGCGCCAAGACGCTCAGGGTCATCATGGTGGCCAAGGCCAAGACCAGGCTCGCCAGATACCCGGCCGCGTCTGTAGGCGACAGGATCATCTGCGTCGTCAAGAGGGGTCCCCCGGACCTAAGGAAGCAGACATTCAACGCGGTAGTGGTGCGTCAGAAGTACGCTGTGAGAAGGGTGAGCGGGCTCCGCGTGTGCTTCGAAGACAATGCAGCGGTGCTGATGACGCCCGAAGGGGAGATGAAGGGTACCGACATCAAGGGGCCGGTTGCGAGCGAAGCCGCTGAAAAGTGGCCGAGACTTGCCAACATAGCCTCGATAGTAGTATAGGTGAATTTGAGATGAAGTTTGGTTCCCGTGTGTCGGACGATTTGCGTGAGAAGTTCAAGAAGAAGACTCTCAGGCCTCGCAAGGGCGACTCTGTCAAGATAGTCAGAGGCGGCTTCAAGGGGATAGAGGGAAAAGTCTCGAGGGTCGATGGCCCCAAAGGGAAGCTCTATGTCGAAGGGGTCAACCGCGAGAAGATCGCCGGGGGCACATCTCTGGCAGCCATCGACGCATCGAACGTGGTCATCACCAACCTGAACCTGGACGACAAGCTGCGGAAGAGAAAGGTGCAGGGAGAGTAGAGATAGATGGGTAAGAAGAGCGGTAGCAAGTCCTTGAAGCGTCTCAGCGCGCCGAAGAGCTGGGACATCGGGAGAAAGGGGAAGCGTTTCGCAATCAAGCCAAAGCCGGGAGCGTACTCGCTCCAGGACGGTTACTCCCTTGGAGTCGCTCTGCGCGATATCCTCGGCCTGGTACAGAACAGCAGGGAGATCAATGAGGTACTTTCGGGGTCACAGATACTCGTCGACGGGGTGGCCCGCCATGACGCCGCGTTCTCGGTCGGTCTCTTCAACGTGATAGAGGTCCCGAAAGAGGGGGTGGCCTTCCGGCTGATACCCTCTCCGGACGGGCTCACTCCACGCAAGGTCGGCAAGGATCAGGTGAATCTCAAGCTGTGCAGAGTCCGCTCCAAGTCTAAGATTGCTGGCGGTCACATCCAGTATGGCTTCCATGACGGAAGGTCGATTGTAGACGATGCGCTTGGCCTGTCTCCGGGAGACTCTGTCGTCCTCAAGGTACCGGAACAGAGCGTTGTGACATCAATCAAGCTCAGCAAGGGCTCCGTAGGGCTCGTATTGCACGGCGAAAGGGCCGGCCAGATAGGGAAGATATCAGAAGTGAAGAAGGGGACGATGTCGAGGGAGAAGATGATCACACTCTCGCTGCCCGGCGGAGAGACAGAACTGCCAGCACGTCTGGTCTTCCCTGTGGGCACTGACACGCCGGCGATAGAGGTGCAAGTGTAAGATGAGCCAGACAGAAACCGTCGAGGCCCCTATGCGGAAGATAAGCGTCGGCAAGGTAGTGGTAAACATAGGTGTAGGCAAGTCTGGCGAGGCTGTGACGAGGGCGAAGAAGGTCCTCGAACAGATTACCGGTCAGAAGCCCAGCGAAAGGAAGGCTAGGGAGTCGATCAGGGACTTTGGTACCCACAAAGGCGAACCCATCGGCCTCGTGGTCACGATCAGGGGCGACGGGACGAAGGACCTGATCAGCAGGCTCCTCACAGCTCGGGAGAAGAAGATGAACGAATCTTCCTTCGACTCACGCGGTAGCGTATCCTTCGGCCTGAAGGAGCACATCGAGATTCCCGGCATCCGCTATGACCCCGAGATTGGGATTTGGGGCATGAACGTCTCAGTCTACCTCCAGAGGCCAGGTGGCAGCGTCTCCAGGCGTCTGCGTAAGCCTGCCAAGATCGGTAAGGGACACGTGGTCACAAAGGAAGAGGCGATGGACTACTTCAAGTACGAATTCGGAGTGACGATACAATGAAGGAACGACATCCTAAACCCAGAAAGTACGGTAAGTCTACGCGCTACTGTAGGAGATGCGGGCAGTACGGTGCGGTGATCAGGAGCTACGACCTGGTGCTTTGTAGACAGTGTTTCCGAGAAGTCGCGGAGAAGCTCGGCTTCAGGAAGTACGACTAGAGTGATATAGATGACAGTCAACAACATCCTCGCAAACCTGTTCGCCTCGCTCCAGAACGCAGAGATGAGGAGGAAGAAGGAGTGCGTCGTCATACCGGCGTCTAACCTCGCCAGCGAGGTCATGCGCGTCCTCCAGAAGAAGCGTTACATCGGCGAGTTCGAGTTCATCGACGACGGAGTGTCCGGAAAGCTGAGGGTCCAGCTCCTCGGAAGGATCAACAAGTGCGGCGCCATCATCCCTCGGTACCCCATCAAGGCGAAGGAGTACACCGAGTGGGAGAGTCGCTATCTGCCAGCGGTGGGAGTAGGGATGCTGATAGTGTCGACCCCTGAAGGGGTACTTTCGCACACCGAGGCTGAGGAGAAGAACATCGGAGGGAGACTACTTGGCTACGTCTACTAAGACCGAAACGGTCCACGCAGTGGACCTGGCTGATGGCGTGACCGCTTCCGTGAGCGGAAGGATGCTGACGGTCAAAGGGCCGCTCGGCTCCGCGAAGAAGAGGTTCGACAGGGTCCACGTGAACTTGGAAGTCAAGGACGGCAAGGTCAACATCAGACCGTTTACGGAGGGGAAGAAGGACGTCGTCACTTCCAACACGATGTCATCCCTCATAAGGAACATGGTCATCGGCGTCACAAAGGGCTACACCTACAAACTGAAGGTCGTCTTCGCCCACTTCCCTGTCACCGTCAAGGTGAAGGGGAAGCAGGTGTTCGTGGAGAACTTCGTCGGGGAGAGGTCGGCCCGAGTCACCGACATCATTGGCGAGTGTAAGGTTTCGGTCGACGGAGACGATATTATTATTAAGGGAGTGTCGCTCGAGGACGTTGGACAGACTTCTGCTAATCTAGAACAGGCCACCAAGATCAAACGGAAGGACCAGAGGATATTCTTGGATGGTGTCTACGTCTACGAGAAGAAGAAAGGCTGGTAATCAAATGCCCAAGAAACCATCGAAAGAAAAAGAGTCACAGGCACCCCGTCTCGAGATACTCCTCGAAGTTAGGAGGAGCGTAGCGGCGCACAGGCCGGAATTCGTCAGGCCTGAGAGCTGGAGATACGTCAGGTTACACCCTGAATGGAGGAAGCCGAAGGGCCTCGACAACAAGGTAAGGAAGTCGATCAAGGGCTGGCCCAGAAGGGTCAAGGTCGGATACAGGGGTCCCGCGCAGGTGCGGGGTTACCACTCTAGCGGCCACGTCGAAGTGATGGTATACAACCCGGAGGACCTCTCGAAGGTAGTTCCGGGGAAGGAAGTTGTGAGGATGGGCGGAAAGGTCGGCGCGAGGAAGAGGGTCGCCATAATGAAGAGAGCTTCCGAGCTAGGTCTTAGGGTACTGAATCCACAGAGGCTAAGAACAATTGAACCTGAGAAGTAAGCGTAGGCTGGCCGCTGACACCCTAGGGGTCGGCAAGGACAGGATAATCTTCGACCCGGAGGCTCAGGACCTCATCCAGGACGCCATCACAAGGAGCACGATAAGAGGACTCGCTGGGATGGGAGGCATCAAGGTCGCCCCAGTCCAGGGGATCTCCAGGGGACGGGCACGAGTAAAGCACGCCAAGGGCAAGTCGCGCAAGCAGGGCTCGTTCAGCGGTGCGCTCACCGCTAGGAGTCCTAGGAAGAAGGCCTGGATGATCAAGGTCAGGGCGCTGAGATGGAGGCTGAAGGTCTCGAGGTCCAGGAATGAGATCAGCAAAGAGATCTACAGGAAGCTGTACGGACAGGTAAAGGGCGGTCAAGTCAGGGACGTGAAGCATCTTATGGAGCTCATGAAGGAGGGTCGACGCTAACCGTGTCCGGCCACATCAAGTTGTACAGACGTCGGCGGAGCGGCGCGACCGACTACCACGCCAGGCGCAAGGCCATCTCTTCGAGAGGGACCCTGCTAGCGGTCCGCATCTCGGGCAAGAACGTCAGCGCACAGTTCGTCCAGCCTACAGTGAAGGGCGACTTGGTGCTATCATCCGCGCACTCCCATGCACTCAGGAAGCTCGGATGGAAGGGCTCCCTAAAGTCCATCCCGGCGTGCTATCTTCTCGGCCTGTGGGCTGGCAAGGAAGCAAAGAAGAAGGGCGTTGAAAGCGCTTATCTCTACAACGGCCCGTTACC
>Ga0302326_10028445_pt1 | contig 11245 bp, 10 predicted proteins | sample Palsa_T0_3_FD_202264 | JGI IMG/M metagenome (GOLD analysis project Ga0302326, IMG submission 202264) | Peat permafrost microbial communities from Stordalen Mire near Abisko, Sweden - Palsa_T0_3 | ecosystem: Environmental > Terrestrial > Soil > Palsa > Peat permafrost | place: Sweden: Abisko...
AGCTGATTCTTGACGCACCGTTGTCGAATGTCAATGCGAAAGTTGAGCCCAGGTGCCGTTGGTGAAACTGTCTATCCGGCTTCCCCGCTGCGGGCGGCAATCAATTTGGCTTGGCTTGCTGGGCCGTCTGGGCCGCTGTCTGGTCGATCGACCGATAGATATCTTCATTCCTCAGGATCGCCTGCACGTAGTCGCGGGTTTCGGTAAATGGAATGGATTCAACAAATTCATCGACGTTCTGCTGGCCCGCTCCGCTCCGCCAGTCGACCACCCGGGCATCGCCGGCGTTATAGGCGGCGAAGACGTACTCTGGCTGGCCGCCAAACTTGTCCATGGTCTGTTTAAGATAACGGCACCCGAGCTGAATATTCACATCGGGATCCAGCAGTTGGCTGGCCTCGAAGTGCTTCATTCCCTCCGCCTTGGCCATCGACTTGCCGACGGATGGCAACAGTTGCATCAGCCCATATGCGCTCTTGTTGGAGATCGCCTGGGGGTTGAACTCCGACTCCTGCCGAATTAAAGATGCCACCATATATGGATCGAGCCCGTTGGCCGCGGCTGAGGCCTTGATTTGCGGCCAATAGGCCTCCGGGAAGAGGATGCGCCAATAAGTCAGCGGCATCGCCGAAATCGACGCGGAAGTATAGAACGGGATCGCCCGTTTCAATACCCGCATGGCTCGAAACGCTTCGCCATAGGAGTTGTAGACCTCGGCTTCGGCGAACGATCCCCACTCCGAACTCCCATCCGCGGCCTGGATCTCGGCCGGGATGTATTCATTTAGGCCCGCATTCGCCAGCAGACGCGCCTTGACTACGTGCGGATCATCTTCCGGTACATCGTCACTCAACTCAGGAATCGTCTCCGGATGCATGGAGGTGAGCATGGCGACCGATTCGGGAGTATCGCTGCCCATCTCCGCCAGCCGTTGCTTGGCCTCGGCCGCGTAGTAATAATGCTGGTAGACGCGGATGACGGTGCGGTAATAGGCGGCTGCCGTCGCCGGGCGCCGCTCCTGCTGCTCGTATATTCTGCCCCGCCAGTAAAGTGCGCTGGGGATTTCTCTGCCGCCCGGATAATTCGCGATCTGCTCGTCCATCAGCCGTGCGGCATCGGAGTAGTTCTTGAGCCGGTAATTCAGCCACGCCGTTCGCCAATGGCTGCTGGGCGAATAATTCGAGCAGTTGGCGGTCGGCTCCGGCTCGCAGGATTTTGGAAAGCGCTTCGCCAAATCGCCGTAGAACTCGATGGCCCGGGTATAGTCCTTACGCAGCAGGTACATATTGCCGCTGGAATAGAGCGCTTCGGCCAGCCATGGGCTGTGCGGAAACCGTGATTCGAGCTCGTCGACCAGCATCTTCTGAGAATCGCCGTCATCCCGGTCGCGGGACAACTCCATCAGCAGATACAACCGCCGTGCCCCGGATTCGTCCTCGGTATCCGGCAACCGGTCAAGCTCCGGTTTGTTGAGCCTCTTTAGCTTCCAGTCGCAGTTGGCCGCGGCCACCAGCAAGGCATTCCTGGCGGCTGGGTCTGAGACCGAGGGATCGTTCGCGAGGGTCCGGTATTCCTCTCCGGCATCGTTGAATCTGCCCGCCTTGTAGAGCGCGTCGGCATGGTTGCGACGTTCCTCCGCCGAGAGTGGAGCCGCGCTCCCGAGCCCCGCCAGTTGGCTCTTCGCAACCTGCGCCTCGCTGCTTAGGGGGAACTCCAGGAAGAGGTGGCGAAACAGCTTCGCGGCAGCATCGGTCTGCCCGGCCAGCTCGTCGGCCTTCGCCTGGGCAAGCTGAAAGTCGGCATGGGTGGCGATTGCTTCCCCCATATGGGGCTTCAATTTCGCCAGAGCGTTTTGCGGATCGCCCTGCTGAATGAAGAGATTGGCCTCCAGCACCGGGATGCTCTTCACAAAGATGCTTTCTGGATGCCGGGTGGCAAAGCCGTTCAGCAGCCGCTCCGCTTCCGGCAATTTGCCCGATTGCAAGTTGGCTTGGGCCGCCAGATATTCTGCATAATCGCTAAGCGACTGACCCGCAGTGCCAGATTTCTGCAGGCTGGTCACCGCCTCGGGGAATTTCTTGTCTGTGAGGTAGGCGTGACCAAGCGCCAGATAGGCTGCCGATGCTGCTTCACCCTGGTGCGACAGCGCGTAGGCTGTCACTCCGGCATATGCCGCCGGACTGCGCATGGTGGTTAGCTCCTGCGCCATGGGACGCAACTGCGACGATGCCACAAAAGCGCGCTGCAACGAGTGACTGCGGGCCAGCGCCTTGGCCGAAAGAGGTTTCCTCTTCCCATGTTTGGCTTTCTTGGTCGGATGGGCGGCGGTCTTCGCGGCCGGATGAGTCGAATGGGCGGCGGAGCCATGGCTGGCCGTGGTGCTGGGGGTATGCTTCGGTTGACTCGCGGTGGTCGTGGTTTGCGCATCCGTGACGCCGCCCAGCAGCAGCGCCAGGGCCAAAACCCTCCAAGCAAAACCCCGGCCTCGCTCCATCTTTCGACGCTCACAAAGGCGCGATTCTTGCATCAATCCCGGTAGGGCCCCTCTCATCCTGGCTACTCAACTCCTTATTTAGACTTTAAGCCGAAACCCGGTGGGAAATGCCATGACTCCGCAATGGAACCCAGATCGGCATCGCCAATTCGGGGAACGCCGCCTAAGGACCACAGGTGGTTGGACTTGCCCTGGCAGCCGATGTCGTTCCATCCACTTTTGCTCCGCAGCGGCACTCCCATTTACTATGAGCGAACAGCGAAAAATGCAATACCGCCCCAGATCTCCAGCAAAACGAACCAGGAAAAGGTTAAATTTCTGAAGCCTCCAGCCATGGAAACGATCCAATCAGCAGGGACCGAAGAGATTCACCCAGACGTCGCTCTGGTTGCAAGAGCGCGCGAGGGTGACCTCCAGGCGTTCGAGACGCTGGTCAAACAGTATGACCGGCAGGTGTTTCGTATCGCCCAGCACATTACGCAGAACAAGGAAGATGCGGAAGATGTCGTTCAGGACGCATTCCTCAAGGCCTATGAGAAGCTTCACCAGTTTCAGGGCAACTCCAAGTTCTACACCTGGCTGGTCCGGATTGCCGTCAATGAATCGCTCATGCGCTTGCGTAAGCGACGCACCGGACGGATGGTGTCGATCGATGAAGACGTCGAGACGGACGAAGGTTCCATGCCTCGGGATCTTGCCGACTGGGGACCCGATCCGGAGCAGATGTACAACCAGTCCGAGCTGGCCGAAATCCTGCGCAAGACGATTCAGGGATTGCCGCCGGGTTTCCGCACCGTTTTCACTCTTCGCGATGTGGAAGGCCTCTCGACCGACGAAACGGCGGAGGCACTTGGATTGAGTGTTCCCGCAGTCAAATCCCGGCTGTTACGCGCGCGGTTGCAGTTGCGGGAGCGACTCAGCCGGTATTTCCGTAAGAGGAATGGAGATGGAGTCCAGTGACTTGCTCTGAATTTATGGCGTTGCTCGACGATCTGCTTGACGATGGCGTCAGCGCTACCCTGCGCGCCGATCTTGAGGAACACCTTGGCGGCTGTGAGCATTGCTTCATTACCATGAACACCACCAAGCGGACCATCGAGTTTTATACCAACCAGGAACTCTATCCCTTGCCGGAGCCGGTTCGCACCCGCCTGCAAACCGCAATTCTCGCCAAATGCAGGAAGTGTTAGGCGCGAAAGCTACTCGAACGCGGGCACTGGTAGTAGAACGCTGTCTTGATGAAGACCCTCCGCCTTCCGGTCGATCCCGGCAAATTGAGTTCCGAGCCTTCGCGCAGCGCCATTGAGCAGGCCGCTTCGATCCTGCGCGCGGGAGGCTTGGTTGCCTTCCCCACCGAGACCGTCTATGGCCTAGGCGCCAACGCGCTCAGTGCCGATGCAGTTAGAAAGATATTTCAGGCCAAGCAGAGACCCGCATGGGATCCGGTCATCGTTCACGTCTGCGACCCGGCAATGCTTTCCACGGTGGTTGTCCATGGCCATCTCCATGCCTGTGCGCGCGAGCTGATGGCTGCCCACTGGCCCGGCCCGCTGACTCTGCTCCTGCCCAAGGCTGAAGCCGTTCCAGCCATCGTGACTGCCGGACGGCCTCTGGTCGGCGTCCGGATGCCGGCATCAACTGTTGCTCAGGCTTTGATCTCCGCCGCAGGCCTCCCCATCGCCGCTCCCAGCGCCAACCGCTTCGGCCATATCAGTCCGACTACTGCCGCGCACGTTTTGGAAGACCTTGATGGTCGCATCGACGCCGTGCTCGATTCCGGCGAGACCGCTCACGGACTCGAGTCCACGGTGGTCGATGCCTCCATCGATCCCGTTGCCGTCTATCGTCCCGGGGTCGTCTCCTTGCATGAAATTCGGAGAATCTGCAGATCGGCGGTGATATGGATCCCTCCGGATGCACCCGAAGGCGCGATTGAGTCCGTTCCAGAATCGTTGCCATCCCCCGGCGTCAGCCTTCGACATTACGCGCCGCGCGCTCGCTTGGCTTTGATCGCCGGAGAACTCCCCCATCAGGCGGCTGCTTTCGCCCATGCCATAGAGCAGGCGAAACACGAGCATACCCGCGTGGGCATCCTGCTGCCGGCAAACTTCCTGGCTTCCGGTTCTGAGGGCTTAGTCAGTGGCGCGGTAGTTTTTGATTGGGGGGACTGGAGCAACCTGGCGGAGTTGGCGCACCGGCTCTTCGCCGGGCTGCGCGAACTCGACGCCGCCGGAGTCAATTTGATCGTTTGCCCACTGCCTGAGGCAACCGGCATTGGAACAGCCATTCAGGATCGGCTGCTTAAAGCCGCGAAACCCCGCTAACGCAGAACTATACTTTCTGATTTTCGCCGGACTTATAGAGATACTTGATGCAGCTCTTGTAGATCAGCGTCCTGCCGCTGTGCCTGACCTTGATCACGTCCTGGTCATACCATTCGATGTAGCCCTCGATGGACTCTCCATCGTCGAGCACGAAGGTCATCAGCGTCTGGGTCTGTATTTGCTTCTGGAAATAAAAGACCTCAGCATGGGAACTCTCCTCCCGCCGAGTCACAGTTTTGAGCGTCGGTTGATGGGAAAATAGCGGTGAGGACGCACGATGGCTCAAAAAACGCCCACTGAGGGCCTTTTCCGAGAGGGGCGGACGAACCAGCTTGCGCGGTCCAGTAATCGCCGGGGTTGGCATGGTGGCAGGAATCTTTGCAGCGGGTTCAGTGGACGGCACCGCAACTCGCAATTGCTTATCCCGCGGAGCGGGTACCAGCGATGGATTAGCCATTTAGTTTCTCGTAATCAATACACCTGTGATGCGGCAGTAAGTCGCCGGGTTTGCTGCCGCGAAACGACAAAACCCGGAAACGCAAAAACGAGCGATACCGCCGACTCGTCAAAAGAAGTTAGGTACTGCAAGGTGAATTCCAAGATACTAGCTTAGAATTCTGACATAAGCCAGCGGGAAATGTTCGTAGCGTGAAAATTTGCCGCGGGTTAGGTACCAAAATGGGCAAGCTGACAGCTAGACCACCGCATCGGCGGCAAAGGCGTCCAAAGCCAGCGAACGCAGCAGGTTCCGCCGCATACCCGACTCCAGCCGGGACACAGCGTGCGCCGCAGCTTGGATCCATTCCAGGCTACACGCCTCCGCCATCCGTCCCAACTCCGCGGCTAAATCGATATTTCTAACCAGTCCGGGATTTCCCGACCGCAACAGCAGCAAATCCTCGAGAACACTCATCAGCGCCCGATTCAGTGCGCTCATCTTTTCCTGACCTTCAGCGCCGGCCCGATAGGTCTCAGTCATGCGGAACAGAGTGGAATGATCGGACTGGGCCATGGCTCCGTTAAGCAAGATCAGCGCGTCCTGGCGGCTGGCCAGATAGGCTTCCAGTGGAAAGGCCAGTGCCCGTCCCGCCGCGCCCTCTGAAAGCCTCGCGACCAGCGCCCGCTGCGCCGGTTTCCAATCGCTGCGCCGGGCAGCCAGCAATGCTTCGATCTCATCCAGCGGCAACGCCTCAAGGCGGAAAAGGCCGGTGCGGGACCGAATCGTCGGCAGCAACTCACCCGGATTCTCGGCCAGAAGAATGATGCTGGCAAAGTCCGGCGGCTCCTCCAAAATCTTCAGCAGCGAGTTGGCTGCCTCTTTCATAAACCTTGTGCTGGTAAAGACATAAAACGCTCGCCGCGCCTCGGAGGGAAAGCGATAAATCTCGTGGATGACTCGCCTCACCTGACCGAGCTTTATCAGCAGTTGAGGCGGATCAGGAGGAACTACCAGCACATCCGGATGCGTCTGGATCAGAATGCGCGTCTCTTTCTTGTCTGCCTCGCGCAGCTCTTCGCGCGAGGCGACCGCCTCCTCAAAGCGCACGTTCAGCGGCGCAGCACCGGCAATTCGGACACAATTGCGGCACTGCCCGCAGAAATCCGGCAAGCTGCCTTCCCGCCGCGAAGCAAGCTCGGCCGAGTCGGTGCAATTTGCCGCCTGGGCAATCATCAGCGCCAGCGTGTATTTGCCCGCGCCGGCGGGCCCGGCAAGCACCATTGCCTGCGGCACCCGTTCGGCGCCAATGCTTTGCCGCAACCGCCCCAGCGTTGCCGCATTGCCAATGAATTCGTTGAAGCCCACGAAAAGAGCCTAAAGCATTTTCACTTCCGGCGCATGGGAAGGAGGCAGTCCCCTCGCGCCCTCACAGCGCAACTCCGGCACCACCCGGATCGGCCGGTCGGGACGAAGAGTAATCTTTGCCGACAGTCCGATCGCCTGGCCAGGGACCAGGCGCAATCTCCACCACTGGGCAATGGTTGCCAGCAGCAGAATCCCCTCCATCCAGGCGAACGCCTCTCCGATACACTGGCGATTGCCTCCTCCGAAGGGAAAATACGCAAACTTGGGCCGCCCCGCCTTCGCTTCCGCGCTAAACCGTTCCGGATCGAAGCGCAAGGGATCGGCGAATTGCTCTTGGCTCCGCTGCATAATGTATTGGCTGAAAAACAGATAGGTCCCCTCAGGAAGTTTGTACGGCCCGATCTCGATGTCCTGGGTCGCCTGCCTTCCCATCGCCCAGGCGGGCGGATACAGCCGCATTGACTCGGCAAAGACCATCTCGGTGTATTTGAGCCGGGGAAGATCGTCCAATGTCGGCGATTTTCCCCCAAGCACAGCATCAATCTCCGCATGCATGCGCGCCTCTGCATCCGGATTCAGACCAAGCAGCAGCCACGTCCAGGAGAGCGCATTGGCGACCGTCTCGTATCCGGCGAGAAAGATGGTCAGCACTTCGTCGCGCAACTGCTCATCAGAGAGCTGGGTTCCCTCTTCTCCCTGCTCGCCCTCTTCGTCCCGCGAACTGATCAGCATCGAAAGCAGATCGCCGCGGTCATTTTCCGAACCATCCTTTCGGCACTGTTCGATCATCCGGTAAACGATCGCGTCGAGGCGTTTGCGCGCCTTGCGAAAGCGCATCAATCCCGGAATCGGCCAATGCAGCATAGCCTCGGCCTTGGGCAGGGCGACCAGAAAGTTATACAGGCCCATAATCACGTTGACTTCGTCGTTAATCGCCTGAACATCCCGGGTCACGTCGGTGTTAAACAGCGTGCGCGCCACCACCTGCAGCGTGAGCCGCATCATCTCGGCGGCCACATCGATCTGCTCGCCGGCCTGCCACTCCTCGCGCATGGCTTCGGCGCGATCGACCATCATGGCGCCGTAGTTCTGAATACGCTGGCGGTGAAAAGCCGGCGCAGCGATGCGGCGCTGGCGTTTGTGTACTTCACCGTCGCTGGTAATCAGCCCCTCGCCAAGCAGAATTTTCATTCTCCGCTGGGTGCGCTCCTTGATGAAGTTTTGCGGCTGGTTGATCAGCACCTCCCAGATCAAACCCGGATCGTTGATGAAAACAATGTGGCTCGGCCCAAGTTTGTAGTGGGAGACGTTCCCATAGTTCGCCACCAGGTGCTCGAAGAGCAGGATCGGATTTCCGGGCTTGAAGAACCGCCGGATCAGGTAAAACGGGAGGTTCATCTTCAATCCGGGCGGATACCGGTAACCGCCGCGCCGCTCGACGATCCAGTCAGGCGCCTTCTTCTCGTCGCGGGTCTGCCATGCGGTTGCCATTGGATAGGGAGGCTGCGATCGGTTAACGAGCAGCGGCCGTGCGCAGCCTTTCGGCCATCCGCTGCTTTACCAGTCTCACGATGTTCTGGTGGACTTCTTCAATGGGCGGATCTCCATCGATTACCACCACACGCACAGGATCGCGGGCGGCGATCTCGCGATACCGGTCGAAGACGCGCCGGTAAAACTGGTTGTCTTCGCGCTCGAAACGCCCCTCGTCGACGGTTCCCGGACGGGCGTTGCGACGGCGGGCGCGCTGCAGCGAGAGTTCAAAATCCGGCAATAACAGGAATGTCAAGTCGGGCAGAAGGCCGCCGCACATAATCTGGTGGAGCGCCAGAACAACTTCGCTGCCAAGCTGGCGTCCACCGCCCTGGTAGGCTTCGGTGGAATCGGTGAATCGATCGCAGAGCACGGTCTCTCCGCGATGGAGCGCCGGCGCAATTACCTCGGCAATCGTCTGCGCCCGGTCGGCGAACATCAGGCCCAGTTCCGTGAGGGGAGCAACTGCTTCCGTCTTTGAATCCAGCAGCAGGGTGCGAATGCGGTCGCCGGCCTTGGTCCCGCCGGGTTGCCGGGTCACCAGCGGATGCTCGCCGCGCGCCTCAAGCCAGCTTGCCAGCCTGCGCAGCTGGGTGGTTTTGCCCGACCCGTCGAGCCCCTCGAAGGTGAGGAAGAATCCTGGCGCCATTCAACGAGTTTACATTCGCCACTTGAGACTAGTGCCCCGCCCGTGCCTCCGCGATCACATCCAGGTATGCCTTTGCCATATCGGTGACCATCCACGGCTTCCCCTCGGCAATCGCTGTGGAGTTGACCAGATCGGAGCCGACCCCCAGTGCCATCGCTCCGGCCTTGAGGAAGTGAGCGGCCGTGGCTACGGTGACTCCACCGGTGGGAATCAACTGGATGTGGGGAAATGGGGCTTTGAGCGCCTTGAGATAACTGGCGCCACCCATCGCGGAGCAGGGGAAGACTTTCACGTAGTCCGCCCCGGCGTTCCAGGCAGTGATGACCTCGGTGGGAGTAAGCGCTCCGGGAATCGAAACTTTGCCCAGTTCTTTGGTTTTCGCGATCACGTCGAGGTGCAGGCTGGGGCTGACCACGAATTCAGCGCCCGCCTCAATGGTCGCCTGCGCCTGGGCAGCGGTGGTCACCGTCCCGGAGCCGAGCAGCACGTCGGCATACTTCGCCTTGAGGTCGCGAAGCAGGTCGATCGCTCCGGGAACTGTCATCGTCACTTCGATGACGGTTACGCCTCCAACCACAATCGCCTCCACCAGCGCATGGGCCTCAGAAATTGACCGGGCCCGCAACACTGGCACCAGGCCGATCGACTCGATGTGCTGCTTGACCTGTTCGGAAGTCCTCGTCATTTCACGGCCTCGAACTTTCAGGGCCTTCGCTGGGAACAAGCAAGGCGGCAAAAAACAAAAGGATCCCGCCAACCACGATGGCCGAGTCAGCGACATTGAAGTCGGGCCAGTGGTAGTTCCAATGGCCGAGAATGATGTGCACTTCGAGGAAGTCTATGACCGTGCCGTAAACCAGCCGGTCATAGACGTTGCCAATTGCCCCGCCCAAGATCAGCGCCAGAGCGATCGTAGTCGCCGTGATTTGACGCCCCAGCTTGAGCAGAAAGCCGAAGACGGCAATGGCTGCAATGATCGAAAACCCGATCAGGGCACCGCGCACCAGTTGCGGTTTCGACGAAGAGGAAAAAAGACTGAAGGCCGCGCCATCGTTCAACACATGCGAGATGCTGAAGAGGCGAGGAATTACCGTGCGAGCGTCGCCAAGTTCAAGGTGATTCGACACCCAGATCTTAGTGACGCGATCCAGCAGGATGATGAAGGCCGATAGTCCAAAGAGAAACGGCAGTTTGCTGGCTGGGCGCGAAGAAACCATGGCCGCAGTACTCATTGGGCTACGCTCGCATTCAGTTCGGCGTAGCCCATTTCATTCAACGCATTGGCGCACCGCCCGCAGACAACCGGCCACGGGCCGTAGGCGGCAGTGTCAGTGCGGTAGTTCCAGCACCGCTCGCACTTGATGCCGTCGGCCAAAGAAACAGTTACTTGTGGAGTGTCACTTCCTACGCCCGCCAGACTTTCTCCAGTGTCCATCAAACCCGGAGATTCAATCGAGACTTCCGACACGTTCAGCAACTCTTTTAGAGCCTCTCGCGGGTACCGGTTGAGACTCTCATAGACAGAAACCAAAACACGAAGACGGACCTTGGCTTCAAGAGCTTTGCCTATCTGCTTAGTTCTTCGCTTCTCTTCAAGTTCGGCCAGGACTTCCGTTCTGGCCTTCAGTAGCACCTTCCAATCTGCGATGAGCGCCTCGCTCTGCTCGCCAGTTGCAAGCCCGTCCGGCAAAGGAAACTCGGCCAGATGCACGCTCGCTGGTCGTCCCTCCACCGCCGGCATGTAACTCCAAACCTCGTCCGCGGTGAAGCTCAGAATCGGAGCCACCAGTCGCACCAACGCATCCGTGATCTTATACAGAGTCGTTTGGGCGGACAGCCGCTCCTTACTGGTCGGCGCGAAGGTATACATCCAGTCCTTCAGCACATCGAGATAGAGCGCGCTGAGATCGGCATTGCAGAATTCGTTGATGGCATGGAAAATGCGGTTGAACTCGAAATCCTCATACCACTGGAGGACCTTTTCCGTCAGCTCGCGGGTCTTCGCCAGCATGTACTGATCGAGGGGCTGCAACTCTCCAAAGGGCAGCGAATCCTTCGCCGGATCGAAGCCGTGCAGGTTGCCAAGCAAAAAGCGGAACGTATTGCGCAACTTGCGGTAAATCTCCTCAGCCAGCCGCTTCATCAGCGGGACGCTGGCCACCACGTCTTCGCGGTAATCGACCGACGCGACCCAGAGGCGAATGATCTCTGCGCCTAGCTGATCGGCCACATCGCTGGGCGGGATGTCGGTGCCGCGCGACTTCGACAGGGCGCGGCCCTGCTCATCGAGCGTCCAGCCGGGTGTGAGGGTCATGCGATAGGGCGCGGCGTGACGCAGCGCGACGCAGTTCATCAGCGAAGACATATACCAGCCGCGAAACTGATCGTTGCCTTCCAGATAAAGATCGGCGGGCTGCTGTTCCGGCCGCAGTACGGCGTTC
>Ga0302326_10028447_pt1 | contig 11244 bp, 9 predicted proteins | sample Palsa_T0_3_FD_202264 | JGI IMG/M metagenome (GOLD analysis project Ga0302326, IMG submission 202264) | Peat permafrost microbial communities from Stordalen Mire near Abisko, Sweden - Palsa_T0_3 | ecosystem: Environmental > Terrestrial > Soil > Palsa > Peat permafrost | place: Sweden: Abisko...
GATTTCCTGAGCCCGGCTCTCATCAATCGTCGAGCGCTGCGCCTGCAGCGCATGATTGTGCGCCAGCGCCATCTGGATGGCATCGTCCAGCGTTATGCGGACAGGGCCTTGCGCGGCCGCAATTCCTCCGGCGCAGAGCAGAAACGCAACGGTTAAAAAATGCCGACATCGTGATTGCATGGGCCTCACCCTACTCGCCAAACGATGCGGAAAACTCCATCGACGTTGTGTCGGCCCTAAGAAGTTTGGCGAAGGGCTTCGTCGACCATCTCAACACATTTCTCAAGCCGCTCGCGGAGCGGGGCTACGGCAAGATGTTGCTCGCCGCGCAGAGTGAACAGCTCGTCGGCGATGTTAATGGCCGCAAGTACCGCAACGCGCAGAGAATCAACGGTGCGCGTGGATTCCGCCACGAAGTGCATTTTTCCGTCAACGTAAGCGGCCAATTTCCGCACATAAACTTCCTGCTGGTCACTGTGAAAATTGTATTCCTGATCGTAGATTTGGACTTTCAACGCTTCCCCCGCAGGTCATTATACCGTGAGGCGCGACGATGGAGATGGGGCGATGATTAGCGCGAGCGGAGCGATGCTCCGAATTTTGTTTCCAGTGCGCCGACGATCCTGTCTGAGAATTCTGAGAGTTGTGCCTCGGTGAGCGTGGCCTCCGCGCTCTGAAATGTAATGCGCAGCAGCAGCGAATAACGGCCTTCGCCGATACTCGCACTACGAAACATATCCATGGGATCGATCCGCGTGATTTCCGCTATGCCCAGTGTACGGACCGCATCCGCCACGGCGCCAAACGCGGCGCCGTCGGGAAGTGTAAGCGAAAAATCTCGTTCGACGGCCGGAAAGCGCGGCCAGGATTCAAACCGCCTTGCCGCCTGGGTCGTCCCGATGGCTGCGAGCAATGGTAGGAGCTGCAATTCCGTCACGTAAACAGGTTGCCGAAGTTTGAAACGCTCCATGGTGTCGCGCGCGAGCTGTCCAGCATTTCCCACTGCTTCGCTTGGTGCATGGTTGAGCGCGACTGTCGCCGCCCGGCCTGCGGCCAGCCATGATGGGCCACCTGCATGGCAATTCCAGCTGCCGGCGAGATCGCCGAGTGCATCCAAGTTGCCGCGCAGATCGGCGAAGTCAAATGGCCGTTCGTTATCATGCAAACTCTTGACGCGCGCCAGGCCGGTGGCGCCGAGGGTCAAAATCGGCGCTTCGAAGGCTCCTCCATCGCGCAACTCGTAGCGCTTACCAATTTCAAAAAGACGGAGATCCTGCTGGGCATGATTTATGTTCCATTCCAGCGCCTGCACCATGCTCAAGACGCCATTCGTGCGCATGCGCGAAGCGTCCTGCGCCAGCGGATTGCTGAGCAGTGCCGGCTGGACGCCGTCGAGACGGAAAAGGTCGTCCAACTCCGGGTCTACCAGCGTGATGGAAACAATTTCCTGATATCCCAGGGCGATAAGGCGCTCGCGCAGACGATCCTCGGCCTGCGCGTGCGGCAAACGCGTCGCGGGCAAGCGGGCGGGTGGCAAGCGAGGCGGAAATTTGTCGTACCCATACAAGCGGGCGACTTCTTCGACTAGGTCAATTTCCCGCTTGACGTCCCGTCGCCAGGACGGCTGCTTGCATTTCCATGTGGCGTCCTCCGGTCCCGCGCCGCGAGAACGAGAGCGTTTGGGCTCGAAGCCGAGCGCTGCCAAAATAGCCTCAACTTCCGCATCGGGGACATCAGCGCCCATCACGCGCAGCCATTCGCGCCGCGTAAATTCGATTTCGGCGGCCTTTTTCGGCGCGGGAAAAACGTCCACCACGCCGCGAAGAACTTGGCCACCCGCCAAATCCTTAATCAGTTGCGCCGTGCGCCGCGAGGCCAGCTCGACCATTTGCAAATCGGCGCCACGTTCAAAGCGGAACGATGCCTCGGTGCGCAAACCCAGCTCCTTGGCTGTCCGGCGGACCGAAATCGGGTCGAACCAGGCGGATTCGAGCAGTATATCGCGCGTATCGAAATTGATTTCCGAGTAGGCGCCGCCCATCACTCCGCCGATAGCGCGCGCGCTTGCAGCATCGGCAATCACGCAGGCATCCTTGCGAAGGACGCGCTCGATCCCGTCGATCGTCCGCAGTTTTTCGCTGGGACGGGCGCGGCGCACGATGATGCGATTTTCGGCAATGCGGCCCAAATCGAAGGCGTGCATGGGCTGCCCCAGCTCGAACATCACGTAGTTCGCGATATCTACCACGTTGTTAATGGACGACTGGCCGATGGCGGTCAGCCGCTCGCGCAACCACAGCGGCGAAGGCTGGACAGTGACGCCGTGGATAATGCGCGCCGTGTAACGAGCGCAAAGGTCCGGGGATTCGATTTCCACGCGTATGAGCTTTGAAGCCTTTTCGCTACTTTCCTTAAGCAACGGCACCAGAGGCTTCAACGGGAGGCGAAAAAGCGCCGCCGCTTCGCGCGCCACGCCATAATGGCCCAGGCAGTCGGGACGGTTGTTGGTGACTTCAAAATCCAGCACCGGCCCAGCCGTTGTTTCTTCTAGGCTGTCAAGCGGAAGGCCCGCGAGCGACAGGCGAGCACCCAATTCGGCGGGAGGAACGGCCAAGTCCACGAATTCCTTCAGCCATGGATAGAGGATTTTCATGGCGATTACGGAAATTGCCGCAGGAAGCGAACGTCATTCTGGAAGAGGCGCGGCACTTCGTCAATTCCATATTTCATCATCGCCAAACGGTCAATGCCCATGCCGAAGGCGAAGCCGGAGAGCTTCTGTGCGTCGTAATTGACGAAACCGTAAACGGCCGGGTCCACCATACCCGCGCCGAAAAGCTCGATCCAGCCCGTAAACTTGCAAATGCGGCAGCCGGCGCTTTTGCAGAAGATGCAGCTTCCATCCACTTCCGCGGATGGCTCCGTGAATTGGAAATAGCTGGGGCGGAGGCGCGTCTTCACATGCGGCCCCAGGAATTCGCGGACGAAATACTCCGCAACGCCCTTGAAATCGCAAAAGGTGATGTCAGTATCCACAGCCAGGCCTTCCACCTGGTGGAACATGAACCCGTGTGTCGCATCAGGATGGTCGCGGCGATATACCTTTCCCGGGACGATAATGCGCACGGGAGGCTGCTGCTTCTGCATGGTGCGAATCTGCACGGGCGACGTGTGCGTGCGGAGCAAAAGAGGGTACGGCCCTGTGCCGCCGCGGATATAGAACGTATCCATATCATCGCGGGCGGGATGATGTTCCGGGATGTTCAGGGCTTCGAAATTGAAATAAGTATTTTCGATTTCCGGGCCTTCGGCCACCGAAAATCCGATGGCCAGGAAAATACGTTCAATTTCACTGATGGTTTGCCGGATGATATGGGTCGTGCCGATCGTGCGCGGCACGCCCGGCAGGGAAAGATCCACCTGGTTGCGCGTGGCGTCCCGTTCCGCTGCCTCGCGGGCCATTTGCTTTTCTGCTAAGTACGCTTCCAACTGCTCCGACGTAAACTTGCTCGGGTTTATATCCCAAGTATCATCAATAAGAAGATAAAGTTTAATAATTCCGCTTATCTCATCAGCGAGGATATTGAAACACATCCCAGTGGTGCTTTTGAGTTCTGGGGGAGCCTGCTTCAACCAGTTTTCGCTTATTCGTGGAAGGATCCCATTCTTTCGGCCGAGCCATTTGATCCGTAGGGACTCGCCGTCACTTTGTGTATGCCGATCCAGTTCAAACTGCTGTCGCAATTCTTGAAATAACTCATTAGCGCCCTCTTTGCTATCTATGCCCAGTTGACTGAGAGGGACTGCCGTTTTTTCGATTATTGAGGCCACAATTGCAATACTCCGCTAGCTGCTGTTAAACAGCGAGTGTGTCGCGATAACGATCCCGGGCGTCGGCTCTCCGTCCACCACTCAGGCTTTGATCGGTTTCGCCGCCAGCGTCTTTTGCGCCGAATCCACCAGGATGCCGAATCCCGCGTCGTCCTTCACGGCCATGTCGGCGAGGATCTTGCGATCAATTTCGATTCCGCCGAGCTTTAGTCCATGAATCAACTGACTGTAGGACATGCCGTGATTGCGCGCGGCCGCGCCCAGGCGCTGAATCCACAAGCGGCGAAAATCGCGCTTCTTGACGCGGCGATCGCGATAGGAATAGCGCAGCGAGCGATTGACCGCTTCCTTCGCGGAACGATAGAGCTTGCTCTTTGTGAGGAAGAAACCCTTGGCGTGGCGCAGTATCTTTTTGCGCTTGGCGCGGCGCTTTGTTCCTCGTTTGACTCTAGGCATGGAAATCTCCTTGGCCGCTCATTTCCGCGAGCGGCGAACAGGGAGACAAACAGGCGAGGCCTCCGCGCGAGGCGGATGCGACAGCGGGTTTGTCTCGCAAAATGAAATCAGCTACGCGCCCCGAAGGGCGCTCGGGCCGGCAGGCACCCGTGAAGCGCTGCCTGACCCGTCAGAAAATTTTACTTGCCGTACGGAAACATCTTGCGAACGTTGGCCACGTCCGCCGGATGCACTTCAACGGCTTTCCCCAGGTGGCGCATGCGCTTGGGCTTTTTCGTTCCCAGCAAATGCCGCCTGCCGGACCGATGACGCATGATCTTGCCCGTGGAAGTAATCTTAAAGCGCTTGGCGGCGCCGCGATGTGTTTTTAACTTAGCTTTCTTGGCCAAAACTTCTCCTCTGCGTGCTTGCGCGGAAGCGGAAATTATCTCAGGCCTGTTCTTCGGAACCGGATCCCGGACGTCCCCCGCCTTTCTTGGGACCCAGCATCGCTAGCAGAATATTCGCTTCCATCTGCGGCCCATACTCAACTAACGCATGCTCGCTGACGTCCTGTAACAGGCGCGTCATCTTCTTTCGCCCCACATCCTGGTGCGCCATTTCGCGGCCCCGATGAAAAATCATGGCCTTGACCTTGTGGCCTTCACCCAGAAAGCGGATGATCTGCTGCTTGCGAACCTGATAATCATGTTCCGCCGTGGAGGGCCGAAACTTTACTTCTTTGATCTGCGTGCTCTTCTGATGCCGGCGCTTCTCGTGCGATTTCTTGTTTTGCTCGTATAGATAGCGCCCGTAATCGGTGAGCTTGCAAACCGGAGGAACAGAAGTGGGAACGATCTCGACCAGATCCACGCCTTCTTCCTTCGCGGCCTTCAGCGCATCAAAAAGTGAAACGACACCGCGTTGGGTGCCGGCGTCATCAATCAGGCGAACCTCGCGCGCGCGAATGCGTTCGTTCACCCGGAGCCCACGTTCAGCGATAAACCCACCTCCACAGCGGCCCGTCGGGCCGTATTCCCCGCACTGCTACCGCAGCGTAAGACAGGGATAAAAAGTATAACACGCCGGGTACGCTCACGGTCAAAACCGCGCCGTCGGCGGGAGAGTCGTATACTCTCTGTGTCAGCATCGCCGTTTGTGAACGCGAACTATGCATTGCCTTGTGGGCCGGTTTCTTGACGCTCGGCAAAAAGGCCCGATATACTCGCGCTTTCAGGAAAAGGACCCGCATTGGAATTTGAACCGTTCGATCAGTTCGCTCAACGCCGCAAGAACCTGGATTCAATTAAGGCCCTAGGCCATTCGGCGTACCCGCATCGGTTTGACTCCACTCACACGATTGCTGAAATCCTGGGAAAGTATGGTCCCTACAACGGCGAAAAATTGGAATCGGAACATGTCGGCGTGCGCGTTGCCGGTCGCATCGTTTCGATTCGCCTGCACGGAAAAGCCGGTTTCCTGCACTTGGCCGGGCAGGGTCGGCGCTTGCAGGTTTACGTCAAACTAGACGCCGTGGGGCCCGCGGCATTTAAACTTTTTCGACTTCTTGATTTAGGCGACCATGTGGGCGTGGACGGCCGCCTTTTTCGGACCCGTACGCAGGAATTGACGGTCGCGGTCGAAAGGATTTTTTTTCTGAGCAAGGCATTGTTGCCGTTGCCGGAAAAGTGGCACGGTCTGGCCGATGTGGAAATCCGATACCGCCAGCGATATCTGGACCTGGTGTCGAATGAAAAGGTACGGGAGATTTTCGAGAAGCGCGCCGGAATGATTGCCGAGACCCGCCGGTTCTTCGACGCGCGCGGTTACATCGAAGTGGAAACACCGATGATGCATCCTATCGTCGGCGGCGCAACGGCGCGGCCTTTTATCACTCATCACAATACGTATGATATGCCGCTTTTTTTGCGCATTGCGCCGGAGCTTTATCTGAAGAGACTGGTGGTCGGCGGGCTGGATCGCGTGTACGAAATCAACCGTAACTTTCGGAACGAGGGAATCGGGACGAAATATAATCCCGAATTCACCATGCTGGAGTTTTATCAGGCTTACAGCGATTATACCGACCTGATGCAGCTTACCGATGAATTGCTCGCGGAACTCGCGAAAGCAATCTGCGGCGGCACCGCAGTCCGCTTCGGCGATCACACGCTCGACTTCGCGCATATTGAACGGATGACGATGCGGGAAGCCATCGTGCGCCATTGGCCGGTCGCCGCGGTTCCGGCTCCCACGATGGAAAGTTTGGCCCGGCCCGGCGGCCCGCGCGCAGCGGCGAAACTTTACGACGAATGGGCGCCCCGAAAGGGCCAGCCTGCTATTCAGCCGGGACCGAATGCCCCGGATGGGGAAATCATCGGAATGCTTTTCGAGGTCGTCGCCGAGGCCCAGCTTATCCAGCCCACGACAATTTTTGATTTTCCCAAGGAACTGTCGCCGCTTTCAAAGTGCCGGGCCGACGATCCGTCGATTGCGGAACGCTTTGAAGTTTTTGCCGGCGGCTTTGAAATCGCCAACGGCTATTCCGAGCTGAACGATCCCGAGGAGCAGGAGCGGCGTTTTCGCAAGCAGGTGGAAGGGGGCGGAGACGAAGCCCCCCAGGAAGTGGACGAGGATTATATCCGCGCGCTGGCCCACGGCATGCCTCCAACCGCCGGCGAAGGAATTGGGATGGACCGGCTGGCCATGCTGCTCACAGATTCCCACTCGATCCGCGAAGTAATTCTTTTCCCGCTGCTGCGTCCCGCGCCCTCGCTCAACGAAGCAAGTGATCCAACGGCCGTACCCGGGACGAAATGAAATTTGAATGGCTGGTGTCTCGGCGGTATCTGCGTTCACCCCATCGGCCCGCAGTTCTACGCTTGGCCACAGGGCTTTCCATTTTGGGTGTTGCCGCGGGTGTCCTCACGCTTGTTGTGGCGTTGGCCATGAACACCGGCTTTCGCGATGCGTTGCGTGACCGGCTGCTGGGAGTGACAGCTCACGTCAATTTGAAACCCACCAATCCTGATGGCATTTCGGACTATCGCGCCCTCATGGAAAGGCTTTCCGGCACGCCGGGCGTGCGCTCCATTGCTCCGGCAATTTATGGAACAGTGCTCCTTTCCAGTGGCGCGCGAGCGCGAGGAGTGGTGATGAAAGGAATCGATCCTGCCGCCGAGGCCCGCGGCGATCGAGCGCTCCAGCAGATTGATGCTGGCAGTGCGGATTTTTCGCCCGATCGTGACGGATTGGGCGGAGTGGTTATTGGCCGGATGCTGGCGGCGGACATGGGCTTGCATCCCGGCGACTATGTCACCGTCACCAGCCCGGAAGGGACGCTGACTCCGTTCGGGCTGATTCCCCGCTCGCGCCGCTTTCGCATTGCGGGCATCTTCAATTCCGGCTTCTACGATTACGACGCGAATTGGGTTTTTATCACGCTCCGGCAAGCGCAGGAACTTTCCGCGATTGGAGACGTGGTCAGCTTGCTGGAGGTGCGCGTGCAAAATCTGGACGAGGCCCCACAGGTGGGTCAGGCCCTGCTGCGCGAGGCAGGGCCCGAATTTACGGTCACCACATGGATGGACGAAAATCAGGCGCTCTTCCGCGCGCTCAGCTTGGAAAAACTGGTAACCGCGATTTTTATTGGACTTATCACCTTTGTCGCGGGGTTGAACATTCTGGTGGTTCTGACGATGACCGTTACCGACAAGGCGCGCGACGTGGCCGTGCTCATGTCGCTGGGCGCGCGACGGCGGCAGATTCGCGGAATTTTTCTCCTACAGGGATTAACGGTAGGAATTCTGGGGACGCTGGCGGGTCTCGCTTTCGGTTACGGATTTGCCGTTCTGGCAAACACCTGGCGGTTGATACCTCTCAACCCGGAGGTGTACGCGATTCCATATGTTCCCTTCCATGCCAGTGCCCGAGATGCAATCTGGATTGCACTGGCGGCGCTGGGAATTTGCTTAGGCGCGACGGTATATCCGGCTCAGGCGGCGTCGCGCATACTGCCCGTGGTCATCCTGCGGTACGAATAGCGTCCTTTTGTGCCTCCCTCCCGCATAGCTGCCCAGAAGTTTTGTGCCACCGTGCAGCCGGTTGGAATGAATTCGGTGTGCCGTGGTACCAGAGCGCCGTCGTTCACGGGAGTGCACGCACGCGGCCCAAGCGACTGTGCTAAGATGCCAAGAAGGGGTTGCGGGGCAGGCGGAACGGACAGGGATGCGCGGCTCCAACTATTCAATGAACACGCTCTGGGGTCATGGGGGATGATGTCCCTCATGGCGCAAATGATGGCAGGCTCGACTGCCGGCTCAATTCCGGTTACAGGAAGAGAATGCCTGGTGAAGGCAGAGCAACTTCAAAAGACTTTTCGTTCCGGATCGTCTGAAATTTTCGCGCTGACGGGAGTGGACCTCTCGGTGATGAGAGGAGAGATGATCGCCATCACTGGCCCTTCGGGCTCCGGGAAAAGCACCTTCTTGCATCTGTTGGGTGCATTGGATTCTCCCACCAGCGGTACAATACATTTTGCAGGTAAATTGCTTTCCGCGCTGAGTGAAAATGAGCTCGCGGAACTGCGCGGCCGGCAAATTGGATTTGTCTGGCAGCGGCATCACTTGCTTCCTGATTTCACGGCGGCAGAGAATGTAGCTATGCCGCTTTTGCTGCGTGGAGTGCCCTTGACCGAAGCTCTGGATAATGCGGCGCGCTGGCTGGCGGAAACCGGACTCGAGGATCGTTCGGAAAACCGAACCGGGGAACTTTCCGGCGGGGAGCAGCAGCGCGTGGCCATTGCGCGGGCGCTGGTGGGGCGGCCGACATTATTGCTGGCCGATGAACCTACCGGGGATCTAGACGAGAAAAGCGCCGTGATTATTTTTGAACTCATGCAAAGACTGCACCGTTCCTTTCAGCTCACATCCGTTATCGCTACCCACAACCTTTCCATGGCGGGGCGCGCCGACCGGCAATTCGTATTGGAACACGGCGCGTTGCGCCTTGCTGATGAGGTTACCGTGGTTTTGCCGGGGAAAATGCGCGAGACAAGGAGCGGCGTTCTAGAAGAGGAATCGCAGGTGACTCGTGTTTGAACGATTTACGGAAAAAGCGCGCCGCGTGATTTTCTTCGCGCGATATGAAGCCAGCCAGTATGGAAGCCCTTATATTGAAACCGAACATCTGCTGCTGGGATTGCTGCGCGAAGACAAAGCCCTGGCCAATCGGTTTCTGAAGGCCCATAGTTCCATCGAGGCGATCCGTCGCGAAATCGAATCGCGCATCACCGTCCGCGAGCGAATTCCCACCTCGGTGGATGTGCCGCTCAGCCACGAATGCAAGCGAATTTTGAACTATGCGCAGGAAGAGGCGGATCGGCTGGGGCACAAGCACGTAGGAACCGAGCATCTCCTGCTCGGAATCTTGCGCGAGGAAAAGGCTTTTGCGGCGGAGATTTTGCAGGAAAGGAATTTGCGGCTTTCGACTGTGCGGGAGGATTTATTGCGGAATTCGGGCGAGAAAGTGCCGGTCAACAGGCCCAAGGAAACTTCGCTCCTGTCGGAATTCAGCCGCGACTTAACACAGGCAGCCATCGAGGGTCAGTTGGATCCGCTTGTCGGGCGCGACCGCGAACTTGAACGCGTGATCCAGATCCTCTGCCGGCGCACGAAAAACAATCCTGTGCTTATCGGCGAACCTGGTGTGGGGAAGACCGCGATTGTGGAAGGGTTGGCGCAGCGAATCGCCGACGGCGACGTGCCTCCTTTTCTCTCCGACAAACGGATTTTGGCTCTGGACCTATCTTTGATTGTGGCCGGCACAAAATATCGCGGACAGTTTGAAGAGCGGCTGAAGACCATTATGAAGGAGCTGATGGAAAACCAGAACGCCATCGTCTTCATCGATGAGCTGCATACGTTGGTTGGCGCCGGCTCCGCGGAAGGATCGCTGGACGCGGCAAATATTCTCAAGCCCGCGCTGAGCCGAGGTGAGATTCAGTGCATCGGGTCAACCACGCCCGGAGAGTATCGCAAGTCCGTCGAAAAGGATCGCTCGCTCGAGCGCCGCTTCCAATCCGTCAAAATCTCTGCTCCCAATGAGGAAGAAGCCATCAGCGTGCTGCAGGGCGTGCGCGACCGCTATGAAAAATTTCATGCCGTGAGCTTCGCTGACGAAGCGGTTCGCTATGCCGTGTATCTTTCGAGCCGGTATATTCCGGATCGTTTCCTCCCGGACAAGGCCATTGATTTGCTGGATGAAGCCGGCGCGCGCGTTAAACTGCGGCAGGCCATGTTGCCGGAAGAGGTTTCCGAGGCGCAGAAAAAGGTGAAGTTCTATGCGCACCGCATGGAAACAGCCATCGCAAATCATGAATTCGAAAAGGCGCGCATCTATTCCGAGGAAGAACGCAAGGAAAAAGACCGCCTGCGTGCCATGCGCGAAAAACTGAAGTTGGATGATTCCTCCATCGGGATGGTGACGCGCGACGACATTGAAGAAGTGGTGGCACGTTGGACGGGAATTCAGGTCACCGCCATCAAGGAAGACGAGCAGCAGAAGCTATTGCGCATCGAAGAGGAATTGCACCGGCGCGTGATCAGCCAGGATAAGGCCATCGCCGCGCTGGCCCGCGCCATTCGCCGCAGCCGGGCAGGACTGAAGGCGCCCGGTCGGCCGGTGGGTTGTTTCCTCTTTCTCGGCCCCACGGGCGTGGGCAAGACGGAAGTGGCTCGGCGGCTGGCGGAATTTCTTTTCGGCAGCGAGAAATCGCTGGTGCGTTTTGATATGTCCGAATACATGGAGAAGCACTCGGTTTCCAAACTTATCGGCGCGCCTCCGGGCTATGTGGGCTACGAAGAAGGGGGACAGCTCACCGAGCGCATTCGCCGTGCGCCCTATTCCGTGATTCTTCTCGATGAAATCGAGAAGGCCCATCCGGACGTCTACAACATCCTTCTCCAGGTGTTTGAGGAC
>Ga0302326_10028448_pt1 | contig 11244 bp, 14 predicted proteins | sample Palsa_T0_3_FD_202264 | JGI IMG/M metagenome (GOLD analysis project Ga0302326, IMG submission 202264) | Peat permafrost microbial communities from Stordalen Mire near Abisko, Sweden - Palsa_T0_3 | ecosystem: Environmental > Terrestrial > Soil > Palsa > Peat permafrost | place: Sweden: Abisko...
AGGTCGAGTTGCCTCAGGCTGTTCGGAGACAAAAACGGAGACAAAAAACGTCCGGCGACCGCGTAGAATCGAGGCATGGGTTCAACTGCTCCGACCGCCTCCCGATCCGTCTCAGGTCACGTCCGGCTGCGCCGGGGCAAGCACCGCAGCACCTGGTACGCCAAGTGGCGTGATGCCGACGGCTTCTTCCACCAGGACAAGCTCGGCCTGCTGTGGGAGGACAAGGGCGAACCCGCCGAGGGATACCTGCGAGAGAAGGACGCCAACGCGGCGCTGCAGGCTATTCTCACCGACGCCCGCCGCGGCGCGTCTGGGCAGCGTCGCACCGGCGTGACGTTCGAGATCGCCGCCGACGAGTGGATCGCCTGGGGGATCCGCGAGCGCGACTGGAAGCCGTCAAGCCTCTCCGACTACCGCTCGATCCTGAACGCGCACCTGCTGCCGGCGTTCCGTGGCAAGCGGCTGGAGAAGATCGACGCAGATCAGATAGAGCAGTGGCGCGACGAGCTCGTCGACGAACGCGACCTGTCGCGCCGGACGGCGAACAAGATGCTGATCGTGCTCGGTGCGATCTTCGAGCGGGCTGTCAAGACCCACGGGCTGTTGCGCAACCCCGTCCGTGAGGTCCCGAAGTTTCGGATTCGCTATGACCCCAACGCCTACGACTTCTTCTCACCCGACGAGATCGAACAGCTCAGCAAAGCCGCCGCGTCACCACAGGACCGCGCGATCTATCGCACGGCCGCGTTCACCGGCCTGCGGATGGGGGAGCTGATCGCGCTGCGGTGGGGCGACGTCGACTTCACCGGCGAAGCCCTCCACGTCTACAACTCGTACTCACTCGGCACCCTCACCGCCCCCAAGTCGGGGTTGACCCGAACGGTGCCGATGGCCGATCGGGTCCAGAGGCTCCTCAAAGCCCACCGCAAGACGGTCGCGAACGGTCGCGATCAGCTGGTGTTCTCGGGTGAGCGCGGGGAGTACCTCGACGGATCGGCGCTCCGGCGCCGGTACAAGAAGGCGCTCGAGGACGCCAAGCTCCGCAAGCTGCGTTTCCACGATCTGCGCCACACCTTCGGGTCGATCGCGATCGACCAGGCCAGCATCGTGCAGGTCCAGGCATGGATGGGCCACGCCGACGTGCAGACCACCATGAAGTACATGCACCACCGCAGCCGCGCTGGCGACGCGCGCCTGCTGTCGGCGGCGTTTCGCCCAACCCAGGCCAAATCCGCTCGGCGCCGCGCCAGTCGAAAGGCCGATGCGCCAGCGTGAGGCTCGTTCTACCCGACCCACTCGCGCCGTGCCGCTCGAGCTCGCCTCGACCGCCGGCGCGCCGACTCCTCCTGTCTTATCCCGGCGACTTGCACAGCGACGCAAGTCATTGCATTTAGACATCTGACTGCGTATATTGCCTGGTTGTCCCTTTGAGGCAACTTTGGTCTTTATGCAAGCAAGCGAACTGGAACGCGAGGCGATGCGCCGGCTCCCCGGGGTCCTCACCGACCTGTTTGACGAGCCCGACACCGACATTCCCCTCCGCGTCGAGCGCCCCGACTCCGGCGCTGATCTCATCATCGATGCCGGCGGGCGCCGGTGGCTCGTGCAGCTGAAGAGCTCGAGCAGCCCTGGCATCGTGGCGGCCGCCGCGGAGCAGCTCCAAACGCACGAGGACCCCGACGTGCGCGGGGTGCTCGTGGTGCCCTTCATGACCAGCGCCGGTGCGCGCGCGGCCGACGACCGTCGGATCAACTGGATCGACCTGTCGGGCAACGCGCACCTGCGCGACGACTTACTGCGCATCTGGGTCCAGGGCCGTCCGAATGCCTTCCCCCGGCCCGGCCGGCCTGCGTCGGCGTTCGCGCCCAAGAGTTCGCGGGTCGCGCGGACCCTGCTGTTCGACCCGGAGCGGTGGTGGCGCCAGAAGGACCTCAGCGACAGCACCGACCTCGATCCCGGGCGAGTGTCGCGGATCATCAAGCGCCTTGCCGAGGAGGAGCTGCTGGAGCGCGACGGCCCACTCCTTCGACCCCGTGACCCCGATCTGCTGCTTGACGCCTGGGCCGAGGAGTACCGCTTCGACCGCCACGATACCCAGACCGGGCATCTCACGGGCAGCGGTCTCGAGCTGGCCCACGCCGTCCGCGACCACCTCGAACAGGCCGAGGTCGATCACGCGTTCACCGGCTTACCCGCCGCCTACGCGCTCGACCGCTTCGCCCGCTTCCGGCTCGTCAGCGTTTACGTCGCCGGGGATCCCCGCGACGCCGCCGACGCGCTGGAGCTGCGCCGCAACGAGCGAGGCGCCAACGTGCAGCTGATCGGCCCCGACGACCGGGGCGTCTTCGACGGCCGCGCCGACGTCGATGGCCTGCTCTGCGTCGCCCGCGTGCAGATCTACCTCGACCTGCTGCACCTGCCCGAGCGCGCCGCCGAGGCAGCCGAGGAACTGCGCGCGGGCAATGGCCTCTGGGGGCGTAGTGCCTGAGAAGCCTCGCCACCGCTCCGGCTACGGCCAGGACGAGCTCGAGCAGGTCAAGGCTGCGTGCCTGACCGTCGCAGTGACGCTTGGCGCCTACCTCGACGACGTCTGCATCGTCGGCGGCCTCGTCCCGGCGCTGCTGATCGACGCGCGCCGGCACAACGCTGGCGATGAGGACATCCACCCCGGCACCAACGACCTCGACATCGGCCTGGCCCTCGCGCTGCTCGACGAGCAGCGCTACGCCGAGATCGCCGACCGGCTACGTGCCGAGGGCTTCGAGGCCGACACCAACAAGGCAGACCGTCCAACGCTGCAGCGATGGCGGATGGGCGCGCTGAAGGTCACGATCGACTTCCTGATGGAGCCGCCGTCGTCGCAGGACCGGCCGGGCAGCGTCCAACCTCTGCAGCCCGACTTCGGCGTGCTCCTCACCCCTGGCGTCGAGCTCGCCCTCGAGGAACGCATCCTGGTCGAGCTCGACGGCCACACCCTCAGCGGCGAGCGGGTTTCGCGCGCGGTTCCGGTCTGCGGCCCGGCGGCGTTCGTCGTGCTCAAGGCACTCGCCTTCGGTGACCGTGCCGAGCCAAAGGACGCCTACGACCTCGTCTACGTGATCCGCAATACGGACGGCCGCGGCGATGCGATCGCGCAGGGGCTTGCACGTCATGCCGAGCGCCACGTCGACATGGTTCAACGCGCGCTGGCGCTGCTCGCTCGTGACTTCGATGCTCCCGATGGGCTCGGCCCCGGCCGGGCGGCGGATTTCATGCTCACGGACGAGCGCGACCGAGACGCCGACGCGGCGGACGCGCACGGCTTCGTCGACGATCTCCTGCGGGCAGCTCGGCGCGAGGGCCTATCGTTCTCTTCGATCGACGCGGGCTCCCGGTGACGCCCGTGCCACCGGCCCGCCGCGCGACCCAGGCTCAGCGGCGCCTCACGCCTGAGGGCCTCGCGGCGCTGCCGCGCGACGATCGCCGAAAGCTGATGCAGCTCCTGCTGACCGACGCAGGCGCGCACGTCGCCGCGTTCAACCGACCCGCCGCCTACGACGAGCTGGTGCTCGAGACCCAGCCGCTTTGGCGGTCGCGACGCATCCGCGCGCGCGTGGCCGCCCGCCGCGTGACCCAGGACGATGTCGACCGGCTCGCCGAGGCCGTGGACGCCGCGGGCGACGCCGACGGGCTGCTGCTCGCTCCCCTCGGGCACGACGATGGTCTCACCGTGCCGGCGACCGTCATGCTCGTCGATGCCGATGAGCTGATCGCCCGACTGGAGCGCTGCGTCGCGATCGCGTGGCCCGGCGGAACGCCTGCTCCGGCCTATGAGCGCGTCGCCGCTCAGCGCGATCTCGACCGCGACGCCTTCCTACTGGATCCAGTTGGCCTGCGGTGGCTGCCGACGCTCGCCCTCAACGAGCTTCCGGCTGAGCTGGCCGGTCGCGACCTGGCGCCCGACGCCGTTTTCGAGCGGGTCGCCTTTCGGCTGCTGACTAACGGGCTGCGCTTCGACGGCGTGCGCTACGGCGAGGCCGAGCGCGGCAAGCGCCTTCCCGACGCGGTCCTGCGGTGGGGCCCCGACAGGCGTCTGGTCGGGTTGATGGACTGCAAGGCGACCGCGGATGGCTACACGATGGACAGCGATCATTACCTGCGCTTCACCGGCTATGTGAGCGCGCTGCGCGGCGACCTCGAGGCCGACGGCGCCCAGCTCCATCACCTGGTCGTCCTCTCCTCGTCGTTCCCCGGCACGCCCGGCACGCGCCATCCCTTCCACGCGCGAGCCGCCGCGCTACGCGACGAGACGGGCCTACAACTGGTCTACCTGCGCGCCGAGGACCTTGCTCGGACGGCGACCGCCATCGAGAGCCGCGGCCTCTCGCCGAACGAGCGCGAGGCGCTGGACTGGTCTGCGGCGTTCGACCACGGTCTCGTAGCCGGCGATCACCTCGACACACTGGTGGGCGGCTGATGGGCACCTCCGCCTCGTTCCGCGCCCCGAACACGCCACGTTGGCAGGCCTTCGCCATCGCGTTGCAGTCTGGACAACCGCTGGAGCGGCTGCAGTCCGAGCTGTTCAACGCCGGCGCCGACTGGGAACGAGAGCTCGGCTCCCCTGCCGTCGCCGCTTACGCGGTCGCGCTGCTCGACGCGCACGCCGGGCTGTCCGACCGGCTGCGCGCCGCCGAACGCCCCGAGCAGGCCCTGCAGGCCACGATCGCCGAGGCGCGCGCCGCCAGTGAGGCACTCCCGGGCAGCGCCGCCGGCGCCCTGGCCGAGCGCGCCTTTCTCAGTCTGCTGACGCGTGTCGCGTCGGGCTCGCACGCCCTGGCCGACGCCGCCCCGGCGCAGGCGGCCGAGCAGTTCGCCTCGGCGCGTGGAACGCCCTCCGAGCTTATTGCCGGCTACGTGGGCGAGCTGCTCGGCCAGTACGCCCGTTACGTCACCGCGCGCGAGGCGGGTCGCCTGACCGAAGGCGAAGCGGGCATCGGCGTGGCCGCGACGCGCCGCCTGACGCGCTCACTCGCCGGCGCGGCCGAGCAGGTCGGCCGGGACGCGCGGCCGATCGGCGACGCCGCCGCCCTCCGGCAGTCCTGGCAGCCGCTGATCACCGAGGCGTTCTCCCGCGGCCGCCGCCTGCCGGAGCACGGCCGATGAGGCGCCACACGGTCGTCATCAATGACTGCGCCACCCCGGCGCGCCCGGCGATCCGCCACGTCCGCAGCCGCGACACACCGCACGGCAGCAAGAACTTCACCCTGCGCATCGACGAGCTCGTCAAGGGTCTCCCCGCGCAGCTCGATGCGACCCAGCAGGACTGGATCGAGATCCTCGGACACCTGTTCGCGGTCGACATGGCCTGTCCTCGCGGCGAGGGCGACGTCGACTGGAGCCGCTCGATCGAGGCATGGATGCCCGTCCGCGACCCCGCGTTCTGGCAGGGCCACCGGGTCGAGCTGGAAGGCTTCTGGACCGACCTCACCGACGACGAGCTGCGCCTTCACTTCGAGCTCGACCCGTCGCCGGCGGCGGCGCCGCGCATGGGCCAGACCCCCTTCTCCGACCACGACTGCGTAGCACTGGTATCCGGCGGCCAGGACTCCTTCGCCGGGGTGCTCGATCTCCTCGATGCCGGGCGCAGGCCGCTGATGCTCTCCCACAGCGCGAGCGGCGCGGTGAATCACGCTCAGAACGCGGTCGAGGCGATCGTCGCCGGCATCGATCCCTCGATCGAACGGCTCAAGCTCGGCGCGCTCAAGACGCCGGGACGCGACTTCCCCGGCTCGGAGTCCTCACAGCGCAGCCGTACGCTCCTGTTCGTCGGCGCGCCGCACTGGTCGCCGCGCTGGCCAACAGCGACGAGGTGGTGCTCAACGAGAACGGCATCATGGCCGTCCACGTGCCGTTGACGCCCGCCCGCGTCGGGTCCCTGTCGACGCACACGGCCTCGCCGCCGATCGTCGCGCGCATGGCCGCCCTGGCCAGCGCCGTCCTGGGCCGCCCCGTGGCCGTCGTCAACCGCCTCGTGCACCTGACCAAGCCCGAAGTCGTCGGGCGCGCCGTCGCGCTCGGCCACGGCGCCGACATGGTCCACACCGTGTCGTGCTGGCAGATCGGACGCACGCAGCGCCATTGCGGCATCTGCGCCCCCTGCCTGCTGCGCCGGATCTCGTGCGAGACCCACGGCGTCGCCGACGTCGCCTACGACCACGACGTCTTCGACGACCACACCGCGATCGACGACGACAAGGCCCGCGACAACCTGACCCACTTCATCTCGCTCGTCGAGGACCTCTCCGAGCTCGACGACGTGACGATGGAGATCGAGTACCCCGAGCTGATCAACGGCGCGCCCGCGATGACGCTGCGCCAGACGATTGACCTGCATCGCCGGTGGGCCGGCGAGGCGTCGGCCGTGCTCTTCTCCCACCCCGTCCCAACGGGCCTGCGATGACGCGCGTGACCTTCGGCATGTACCGCAAAGGCGTGCGCGAACCGGCCACGACGCTGACGAGCGCCGCAGCGGCCAACGCCGGCTTCACGCTCGTGACACCGATGCGCACCGCACAGGCAGCGATCGTCCGCCACCACCGCGAGTCGCCGGCCGCCGCCCGCGCGCGGCTGCACCAATCCTTCCGCAACAGCGACTACTGGGGCCCCAGCGGCACGCCGCAGGCGCGGGGCTGGGCGCGGGTGATCCGCGAGCTCTATGACGTCTATGACGGCCTCACCCAAGGCGACGCGCGGACCGCCTTTGCCTATGGCGTCGAGCGTGACATCGCGCTCGGCGCGGACGCGCTCGGCGTCAGGGCCGACGTCGTTCTGCTGGACCCGGCCGGCTATGTTCCGCGCGTCGTGCTGTGGGACAGGAACGACCTGTCGCGAGCACGCGCCATCGAGTACGGCGCGCCCGTCTGGCGCGCGATGGAGGACGAGCTCGGCGATGGCCGCGTCGCCGCCGTCGAGGTGTGGGCGCTCGGCGGCCCGATGCTCCACACCGTCACGCCGGCCCAGGCAACTGCGGCGATGGGCCAGGTCGCCCGCGTCGTACATCGGCTCGTCCACTGAGCCAACACGCGGTCGGGCCGCGCCGCCCAGGCACCGCGGTAGGCGCCGGCGAGCGTGGCGCCCGAGGTGTCAGTCGAGCCTCGGACCGCTGGCGTCTGGGGCCCGGACGAGCCGCGGTGCAGTCGCCGCAGCCGTCATGTTCTGCCAGATGCACGCACTCGCCTCATCGGGATCGCAGCCCCACAGCCGGGCGATCTGCTCGACGAGGTCGCGGATCCCGGTGGGCGCGAGCGGGCGTCGGGCGACCCGCGCGAAGGGCCCATCACTCTCGGTCAGCACCCGTTCGCGCGGGAGGCTTCGCACCAGCCGGACGCCGCGCTGCGTCGCCAGCATCGAGGCGTTGATCGAGAAGTACAAACCAGCATCGAGCGCGGCGTCGACGTAGCGAAGCGCGCCCGAGTACCAATGCAGGACGGCGCGGACGCCCGCCGCGGCGAGCGTCTCGGTCACCTCGGCCTCTGCGCCACGGGAGTGCACGCTCATCAGGGCATGTCGATCGCTCGCTGCTTCGACAACGTGCGCGAAGGCGCGACGCTGGGCGGCGAGCGTCGACAGGCCTTCGCGTGAGCCGTCGAGCCCGACCTCGCCGAGATAGCTCGCCTCCCGCGCCAGCTCCGCGAAGCGTTGAAGCTCATCGTCATCGAGCTGCGCGGCGCGCAGCGGATGCAGCCCCACGGCCACCCGGACCCGTCGACGACCCGACAGCACCGGCGCCCAGGCCTCGTAGTCACTCGGCGACTCCGTCATCGCCAAGCACATCACCCCAGCGCGATCTGCCGCGGCGGCAGCGCCCTCGGCGGGCAGGAAGCGGTTGAGATGCACGTGGGCGTCGACGAGCACGGCGCAAGCCTAGATCGTCGCGGCGCGGGCCAGACGCGCGGCGCACCTCGCCCAGCCGCGGGCGGCCGATCTGCCGCCAACCCCCGACGCGTCCGCCGCTGCCGCGTCGGCCAAGGTCGAATGCGCCGCGCCATCCGACATGCTCTGTGGATGGCCGGACCTCCGCCTTCGCTGTCCTCGAGCCAGATCACGCGCCTGGCTCAGCTGCTCGATGGTCCGACCGGCAGCGAGCTGCGCCGCGAACTTCGGGAGCTGAAGCTGCCGCTTGGTTCCGAGAGCACGAAATGGCGAATGCTGCGCGAGTCCTTCGAGCTCGCCCAGCGGCGGGACGGGCACGCCGGCTCGATCCTGCGCTTCGTCAAGCAGACGCTCGACCCCGCCCACGAGCTCGGCGACGACAGCCTTCGCGACTTACGGACCTCCGTCAACGAGATCCTGCTGCTCAGCGGGCTCCAGCTTCTCGACGATGGGCGCCTCGTCGCGCGCGACGCCTCCCGGACCGCCGACGATGCCCGCTCGCGCGCCGACGCGCTCCGGACCAAGCTCGCCGCCCGCCACGTGCATCCCGACGTCGTGCGGTTCTGCCGGGCGGAGCTTGTACAGCGCAACTACTTCCATGCCGTCCTCGAGGCGTCCAAGAGCGTATCGGCCAAGATCCGCACGATGACCGGCCTGACCACCGACGGCGCGCAACTCGTCGACGAAGCATTCACGCTCAAGCAGAACATGCCTCCACTGGCGTTCAACAGCCTTCAGACACCCTCCGAGCGCAGCGCCCACACCGGCTACGCGCACTTCGCCCGTGGTGTCGTCGGGGCGTTTCGCAACCCAACCTCCCACGAGCCGAAGGTGGAGTTCCCGCTCACCGAGGAGGACGCCCTCGACATGCTGGCGACCATCTCAATGGTCCACCGTCGACTTGATCATGCGACGGTAACGCCAGCCGCACCGATCTACGCCCAGATTCGTACCGCTGGTAGCTGACCGACTCGCGTCGGGCGACATGTCGTAGGCAGAGCGCGCGGCCCGCGTGACGTTTTCGGGAAGTGGCGCAGGACCCGGCCGACTCCCCGTCGCGGTCAGCAGCGTGATCGGCTTACGGGCGTCCAGGCGGACACAGTTCCAGTTCAGCTTGCTCGGAACGAGGATCTCGATGGCGATGTCCTCGACGCTGGGATCGCTCCCGCTGAAGCGGACCCCGAGCGGGCGCGGCACGTACATGCCGGGGTAGGTCTTGTAGTACCGACGCTGCCGTGCCTGGACACGGTGTGCTGTTCGTCATCGAGCGTCAGCAATCTGCCGCGCATCGACCGAGCCGCTAGGGAGCGCCCCGGAGGGACGATCCCAAAGCGCCGACGGCAGTATGTCGAAGCTCAGCGAGTTCGGACGCGTCATGTTCAGACGCGCGCACGAATACGGCAACGCGAGTCTCTACGCGAATGCCAACGCTAGTAGCGTCGACTTGTGTTACGCTTTGATCATGGATGCGAGCAGTCTCAACCCGGAGGCGCTGAGAGAGGGCATTGCGCGAGCCAGCGAGCGGCGCGACCGGGCCTATGCCGAATACGAGGCCGCCAACCGCGAGCTTGACTGGCTCCGGGCCGGGCTGCGACTGGTGGGAGTCGATGCCTCCGAGCAGGAGGGTGACGCACTCCTGGGCGACCTACTGCCCGACGGCGCCCAGACCCGCAAGCCGACGCTCCGTCAGGCGATCATCCTGGTGATGCGCGCCAACCCGCGATCGGACTGGTCGACCAGCGACATCGCCGAGGCACTCGCCATGAACGGCTGGCTCCCCCGCCACGGCGAGGCGACCAAGCGCATCAGCGACATGGCGAACGTGATGATCAAAGAGGGCCACCTCAACCGCAACGGTCGCGGCGTCTACACCCTCTCGGTGTTGCTCGCCGACGCGCTGCGGCGAGCGATGCCCCCGATCACCGACTACCGCGTCGCCGCCGCGAACGGGCTGCCGGTGCCCGATCACCCGGCTGCCAGCGAAGGGCTCGCCGACGACGACTAAGACTTCCGGTGCTCAAGCCCGCATCCCAGCGGTGTCCGGGAGGAGCCACGGTGGCCGGGGAGATTGAGCTCCCCGGCCCACCGCCGTACCCAGGATCGTACCCCGCAGGTCTCGCCGCTTGTACTCGTCGATGGTCGGTCCCGGGACGAGCCCACTCTCATCCGCTGGCCGAGAAGAGTCACCTGTCATCCTCAAAGGCAATCGGGCACAGACCGACGGGTTCCGAATCGGCTGGACCAGATCGCGCCGAGCGGTGCGCTCGACCTCACAGACCGATAGCACGCGCAGCTCGCTCGTACCGCTGGGCCTCGTCGGGCAGGTCGACGGCGAAGGATTCTGATGCAAGCACGTCGTTGGTGGTCGCGATCCGGAAAAGAAGTGCTCGCGCTACGTCAGCTGTCGAGACCCCCAAGAGCGCGAGCACATCCGCGTCCGCGCGATGCCAGCACAGTGCGTCGGCGGCCACGATGCCTTCCGCGTCGGACGGCGGGCGCCAGTAGGGCGAGACGTCGATGACTGCGGGCGGAAAGCCAGGGAGGAATAAGACGTTGCCGGTCAGATCGCCATGCACGAGCTGGGGCCGACCGGCTGGATCAGGTTGCGACCGCAACCGGGCTGCGAGGCCGGCCAGCTCGGGGACGAAGTGCATCGACTGCTCCCCCCAGGCCACGCGGTCGGCGCGTGCCCAGGGATCGTCGCGTGTGTCGAGAAAGTCGGGGCGGCTCAACGAGGCCAGCGCTCGGTGAAGTGCCCGGCCTGCCTCGATCACGCCTACCAAGGCCGAGGGAAGGGACAAGTCTGGGCCGGTGCCTGCGATGAATTGGTTTGCGTCTGAGCTTGCGATAGAGGTCCGGTCGTTTTTCAACCTAATCCTGAGAGGCTGTCTGGGGCCCGAATCAGGAGGATGTGATGATGGAGAACGGCAAGTCGCGCAAGCGGCGGCAGCTCTCGCCGGAGGAGAAGTGGGGGATCTTCTTGGAGGTCACTTCGCAGGAGATCTCGCAGGCCGACGCGGCCAGAAAATGGCGCGTGGATGTGAGTGTGGTCATTCGTTTGCGGGCGCTCGCGAAGGACGCATCGCTCGCGGCGTTCGCGTCGGCGAAGCCGGGCCGGGTGGCGTCGATGGAGGCGGTCGAGGTGGAGCTGTTGCGCGCGGAGAACGACAGGCTGTCCGAGGCGCTGAAGGAGCTCGCGGTCGAGCTCTCGCTGCACCGGGGACTATCTCCCGCAACGAATTATCTGCAGTGGCGGTCGGGATGTCATGTTCTCCCAGCAAATAGCGGGGTGAGTCGTTGAGCAGCTGCACATAATCGTTGGGCGCTGTTGAT
>Ga0302326_10028449_pt1 | contig 11244 bp, 5 predicted proteins | sample Palsa_T0_3_FD_202264 | JGI IMG/M metagenome (GOLD analysis project Ga0302326, IMG submission 202264) | Peat permafrost microbial communities from Stordalen Mire near Abisko, Sweden - Palsa_T0_3 | ecosystem: Environmental > Terrestrial > Soil > Palsa > Peat permafrost | place: Sweden: Abisko...
CTCGAAACCGGCTGCGCCGCCGGGAAGCGCGAGAACCGCGCGAACTCATCCACCAGTTGCTTCACGGTCTGTACTTCCTGCTGGATTGTCTTCGCGCACTCATCCAGCACACGGTGAATTTCAGCCGGCAGCTTGGTCCGGCGCAGTTGCCGCGCAATGCGATCGGCGCTCAGAGAAATGGGGGTTAGCGGATTCTTGATCTCATGCGCAATCCGGCGGGCCACTTCCTGCCATGCGGCCGCCTTCTGCGCGCGCAGCAGCTCGCTGGTATCCTCGAGCACCACCACAAACCCGCGTTTGATCTGCAGCGCGCTCACCGTCACCGCTAGATGCATCACCTTCTGGTCTCGTATAATCTCCAACTGTGAGCAGGCCAGGCCGGTGCGCCGCGCGCGCTTCATCAGGTAGCGAATCTCGCTCAGATCCTCGGGCGAGAACAGATCCTCGAGCCGGCGCGCCGCCGCCACCTGCTCGCCCCGGAAGATCCCGTTCAGCGCGCGATTGACGCGCCCTACGTGGCCATCTTCGGATATGGAAATCACACCGGTCGGAATGCTTTCCAGGATCGCTTCGGTGAACCGCCGCCGCGCCTCCAACTCCTTGGCATTGGCTTCCAGCTCCCCGGTCATTTCGTTGAACGCCCGCACCAGTGTCGCGAGCTCATCCATGGCTCTCACGTCAACGCGATAAGACAAATTTCCCTGCCGCACTTCTCGCGCCGCCCCGAGCAGCGCGGAAATGGGCGTCGAAATCTGGCGCGCCATGATCTGCGCTATCCAGGCGGCGAAAAATAACACGAACAGCGTGACCAGCGCCACCAACAACAGATACGCATTGTTGTAGTATTTGCGCTTTTGGGCGAGCGCGTTCTGGTCGTCCATGTAGCGCTGGATCGACGCTTGCTTGGAAGCCAGATCCATGCTCATTTCCGAGACTGCCAGCAGCCGCCCTACTTGCGTTCCCGCGGAGTAAATCTGCGCTTCCGCGTGTAGCAGTGGAACTCGGTTGGGTTTGTCCGCGCTTTTGCGAAACAGCAGCAGCGGCGTGCCGTCGGCCCGCACCACCACCAACTCGCGAAGCTGTTTGTTGCTTGCCAGTTGGGTGAAGAACGCCGTGTCCACCTCGCCCGTTGCGGCCGCTTTGATGGTTTGCGGCAGCAGGCTCAACCATGCCGTCTCGGCCTGGGCGCGTTCCTGCGACTCCGCGTGAAAGGCCGCCTCCACGTCCCGCAGATTCATTTGAATCTGCTCGGCGGGCCGGCTGAACCAGTGGTCCAGATTGCGGTTCAGGGCATACACGCTGAAAAAAACCGAGAACAGGACCGGCGTCAGCGTGAGCGCCAGCGCTCCTACCAACAGCTTGGAGCGGATGCGCGTGCCTTCCTTTTGCCCCTGCCGCTCAATGTAGAGCTTCACGAACGCCCGGAGCAGCATGAAGCCGAGCGCCACGGTGAGAATGAAAATCACCGTGGAAACGCCCCAAAGGACTACTGTTTCGCGGAAATCCGTCGGGCCGAACTGGCCGAAATCAAACGATCCCTGCCACACAACCAGGGCCAGCAACACCACAAAACAGAGCGCCAAGACCGCGATGACAAGCCGGCGTCGCATGTGTACTTCTATCCTAGCGGAGCGGGGCGCGTTGTTACCGGCTTGCGCCGTTTGGCTAGGGACGCTTTCTATTTGGTCCGGCACCCGAACGCGCACCAACTCTCTTCGCATGCTTAGCGGTGAGACAATGGGCTTGCCAGGTTACGGTTCTTAAACCATGTCTGCCTTATGGCTTATCCTTCTCCTCGCGGCATATTTCGCGCTCATGCGTTTCGTACTGCCGCGTTTCGGTGTACCCACTTGAATGGCCGGCTCCTGCGACGTCGAGTTTCGACGTAAGTCCTCAGAACCGGAACACCAGGAATCTTCGAATCCATCAGAACGCGGGAGATAGGTTGGCGCAGAGAGTCAGGAAAGCGTCGCCGAGCCAAAGAGGAAGTCGCCCGACGGAAGCGGCGGCCGGAACGGTCGTTTTAGCTGAGTGTAGTTAGTGTGGCCTAGCTTACGGCCGGCCAATTCGCCTGTCGTAACAACGATTAGCCTGCGGTAGCCCCACGCTGACGCATGGGGCTAATCCCGAGGTCTGGCGCGGCTTACGGCAATCTTGAGGCGACAAGCTCTGGCTTTTTTTCGGATTTGGTGAGATGTTATACGGAGTAGGGTTTCGTCAATTCATTGCAGGGCATGCGGCTGTGGCCGGTTGAAAAACCAGCCGGGAATAACTTTGCCTCTCGCTGGTCCCCGGAACATGCTGTTGTCACGGACGCCTGCAGGAACGCGTACGGGCCGATTGGGGTCAAGTCGATTGAAACAGGAGGAAAGCAAACCATGAAATATATACGTGGCCGTGAGTTCACTCGATGCACGGGCGTCGCCAAAGAGGCAACTCAGCGAGGAATTTATGTGGCGCTGTGTTGCGGCGTGCTTCTCGTGGGAATCCGGGCACAGGCACAGACCCTGCAGACGCGCCATTTGCGTGAGGACGTGACCAGCGGTAGGGCGCAGCTCTTAAGCCGGCTGCCCGAAGCCCAGACTTTGCGGCTTGATGTTGTTCTTCCGCTGCGCGATCCGGCAGGGCTGGAAGGATTCCTCGAAGACGTCTACGACCCGTCCAGCTTTTCCTACCGGCACTTCCTGACGGTGCCGGAGTTTACGGCGCGGTTTGGTCCCACCCAGGAAGATTATGACGCAGTGATTCAGTACGCGGCATCCAACGGTTTTACAGTGGCTGGCGGCTCCCGCGACAGCATGGATGTGCAGATCGAGGGCTCCGTAAAGACTGTCGAGACGGCCTTGCATGTGTCCTTTGGGGTCTACCGGCACCCCACCGAGAACCGCACATTTTATGCTCCGGACCGCGAGCCAACGCCGGACTTGGCGATCCAGCTATGGCATATCTCGGGTTTAGACAACTATTCGGTTCCGCATCCCCTTTACCATCGTAAGGACGCGAATCAGGGTGTGAAGCCCGCCGCAACCAAGGGTTCCGGCCCTTCGGCCTCTTTCCTCGGCAGCGACATGCGGGCGGCATACTACACCACAACTGTGCCGGCTGGGGGGACGATTCTCACCGGCTCCGGCCAGAACATTGGCTTGCTGGAGTACGCCGGATATGACATCGCTGACTTGAACACCTACTACACCAACGCTAAACAAACAAATTTGTCTTCCAAGGTCGCCGGCATTTCGACGGATGGAACGAGCTTGACCTGCCTCTATACGCGTAAGGGCGGCGACTGTGACGATACGGAACAGATCCTCGACATGACTCAGTCGTTGGGCATGGCCCCCGGAATAGACAATCTATATGTCTTCGTGGGGTCCACCGATACCGCCATGCTAGGCGCGATGACTAGCCATTCTCCGCTGCCGTTGCAATTGAGCAGTTCGTGGACCTGGAGTCCGGCGGACCCCACCACGGACGACCCCTACTTCGAGAAGATGGCGGCACAAGGCCAGAGCTATTTTCAAGCGGCTGGCGATAGTGAAGCGTGGACGAAGCGCAATTACCCATACCCATCGGAGGATCCGAATGTCATTTGCGTCGGCGGCACGGACTTGACGACGAGCAGCGCAGCCGGGCCCTGGAGCTCGGAAGTCGGCTGGGCAGACGGCGGCGGCGGGATATCCCCTGACAAACTGGCGATTCCCTCCTGGCAGAAGGCCGCGATCAATTCGAGCAATAAGGGGTCGACGGTCTATCGGAATGGCCCGGACGTGTCGGCAAACGCGAATTTCACCTTCTATGTGTGTGCCGACCAAACCACCTGCACGGCAAACGAATATGGCGGGACCAGTTTTGCGGCGCCCATGTGGGCCGGCCTAGTAGCTCTGGCCAATCAACAGGCGGCCACGAACAGTGTTTCCCCGGTTGGCTTCCTTAACCCGGCGATTTACGCGATTGGCGCGTCGTCCAGCTATGCCACGGATTTTCACGACATCACCAGCGGGAATAACGGCTATCCGGCAGTAACCGGCTACGATCTGGACAGCGGCTGGGGCAGCCCAAAGGGTTACTACCTGATCAACGCAATTGTGCCTTAACCGGAAGGGACCACAGCCTTCAGAGGTTGCTGAAAAAGGCTGCGAAATCGGAAGAACGCAGGCGAAACCGCCTGCGCCACCACTATAAATCAGTGGCTTGCAGAGTATGGTGGGGCAGGCATTCAGCCTGCCGGAGCCTTTTCAGCGACATCTGAAGGCTCTGCCAGATGTGGCTGGCTCGTGTAGGCGCTATTGGGAAGCTGACGCCGCTTTCGCTTTTGCCGCGAACGCCCGGCTCCAGATGTGGTCCGCGGGCAAGCTGGCAGGCTTGTAGCCGAACCACTGCTCGATCTGGCTATCGGACACCCGCCGCCGCCGCATGATCGCACTACGCTTAGCGATGGCCCGCGGCAACAGCTTCCACACCAGCGCAAAGGCTTTGAGCGAGTAGAATTCGCGCGTCAGGCAAGCCAGCATCACCAGCGAGTCACGCGCCGCCATGCTGAGCGCATGCCGCCAGAAAACTCGCGGCGTCGCATTCTTGATGCGCAGCAGGAAACGGTTCTTCACGGAATGCATGTTGATCTCGCGCGGCAGGTGTTTCCGGTTCGCCGGCGTGGCGGTGCGCACGTGGTATCCCCGCGCTACCGGCACGTAAAGGCACTTCCAGCCCAGCAGTTGCGCCCGCCAGGCGACATCGGCATCCTCGCGGTAGACGAAGAAATCCGGGTCATAGAATTCCCCCGCTACCTTCACGTCTTCGATCATCTTGCGCCGGTATAGGGCGGCGGCGCCGGTAGCCCCAAAGACGTACTCGAAGCGGTCATATTCCCCCCGGTCCACCTGGCCGCTCCCGCGGTCGAAGTGCCGAAGAGTCGGCGTAAAGAAAATGCCGGTCGAATCGAAGATCGCAGGAGAGGGAAGGTGAAAGTCCGGGGACATGCTCAGGAGCTTCCCGCAGACGGTGCCGATCTCGGGCTCCGCCTCTCCGGCTGAGACTAGCGACGCGATAAACCCGGGCATCAGCAATGCATCGGGGTTCAGCACCAGCACCCATTCGGCGCTGGTCATCGCAATCGCCTGATTTTGCGCGGCCGCGAATCCCAGGTTCTCTTCGTTGTAGACCACCCGAACGCGGCCTTCAAAACCCTCGAGTATGTCCGGCGTGCCGTCGTGTGATCCGTTATCGACAACCACGATGTCATCGAGGGGGAATCGCTGATCCAGTACCGATTCCAGACAGCGCCGGATGAACCGCCCGCTGTTATAGGTGACGATGGTGACTGCTACCGAGCCGTTTCTCAGCATTGAATTATTTGACGAACAGGTCAGACGCTACGCTTAATTACAATGTTTCCTTCTCTTTCAAACACCCCAGTCGCGGCTTCCCCCGGTTCCGAGGGAACACGCAGAACCCCAAAGCCCAAAAAACCGCCCATGGGCCACGGTACCATATCGGCAGGCCGGACTTTCCTTTGAATACCCGCGACTCCTCCTACTCGCCATGCGTGACTGACTGTTCGCCATATCACCTACGCCTAGGGGAGTGACATGGGGCTGGTTAGTGTCGTGATCCCCACGTGGAACCGCGCCGATCTGCTGGCGGCTGTCCTCGATAACCTGTCCAGCCAGGGCTTCTCGCCACTCGAAACCATCGTCGTCGACAACGGAAGCGCCGACGACTCGGCCTCTTTGGCACGCGCAGCGGGCGCCAGGGTCATTGCTCTTCCGGCGAACCGTGGATTCGCGGAAGCCGTCAACCTTGGCATCCAGTCGGCAAGCGGCGAGTGGGTGCTCATCCTCAATAACGACGTCACTCTGGAACCGCACTACATCGAACGCCTGGTTGCCGCGGCAGTTGCTTCCCAAGCGAAGTTCGCAACCGGAAAGATTGTCATGATGCACGAGCCGGAGACGCTGGAAGGGAGCTTTGACCTGGTGTCACGGGGAGGCTATGCCTGGCGCTGCGGCTACGGCCGGCCCGACTCGCCAATCTGGTCCCAGCCGCGCGCGATTTCCTGGGCTCCGATGACGGCGGCTCTCTTCTCGCGCGCCCTCTTCGACTTTTTGGGTGGTTTGGACGTCTCTTACCGTAGTTACTACGAAGATGTGGATTTTGGCCTGCGTTGCGCGAAGGCCGGCATGCGCGGTGTGTACGTTCCCTCGGCTGTAGCGCGCCACATTGGCAGTGCGACTCTTGGGAAACGGAGTTCGGGCGTTTATTTCTGGTCTGCCAGGAACCAGCTCCTACTTCTAGCCAGGCACTACGATTTGCCCACGGCCTGCCGCGCAGCCTGGGCCATCCTGGTGGGCCAGACTCTGGCGCTGGTTGCCGGAGCGCGCCACCGGCATTTCTGGGCGTCTTTCTGCGGCAAAGTTGCCGCTCTTGGTCCGGGCCTGCCGGCATTGCTCGGGAAGAAGGCGGACGCGAGGGCCGCTTATCGGATACTGAAAGAGAGTGAGGCTGAGATTCAAAGGCTGCAATCCGCGCTGGGTTTCGACTTGTACTGGCGCTGGTATTTCCGGCTCGTCCGCACCAAGTGACCCCGGCAAGCGAGCGAATCTCCAATCCGCGATGAAACACCCGCTTCTGACGATCTCGGCCTTCGCCTGTCTGATGCTAGGCGCCGACCAGCCTGTGCAGCCGGAGCTGCTGCAGATCAAGACTGTCTACATGCTGCCGATGCATTTCGGATTTGATCAGTATTTGGCCAATGAACTGGTCCGGGGGGGCTCGGTTCGCGTTGTTCTTGACCCCGCCAAGGCGGATGCAGTCTTCACGGACAGGCTTGGAGACGCAGTGGAGCAAAAGCTCAATGCGATGTACCCCGCTCCGCCCAAGGACGCTCCCAAGCCGGCGCCCGCCGATGAGAATAAACCGGCTGCTGCCGCCCCCGACACCGCCACAAGCCCGGCATCCGTTCCTGATGCCGGTACGAAACCCACCAACTCCAGGTCATCCAGGAAAGGCGGCGGCGCTCCCGACAGCTCGTACTTCAGCATCTATGACGCCGCCGATGGCTCGAACTCGCGCCCCCAGGGAAGCTTCAGCTCGGGCCGCGGCAACATATTCCTGATTGACCGGCACACCCGCTCCGTGATTTGGTCCTACTACGAGCCCCCTCGCAGCGGCCAGCCCGCCGATCTGAAACATACCGCCGATCACGTCGCCGGCGCCTTCAAGCACGCCATTCAACCCAAGGCCGAGCATCCGTGATCTTCGCCCGCCTCGTCCGCTCCCTGGCGCTTCGCGAACTACGGTCGCGGTTCAGTGCAAGCCACTGTCGGCACCGAACCGCGCTCGTCAGCAAGCGGACAAACGTACGTCAAGTTCCACAGTTTGACACTTAGCCGCGCAGCCGCCGCACTTCGCTGCGGTAGACCGTTTCCAGTTGCCGCGTCATGGCACGAATATCCCAACTTCGCGCCACCGCGGCCCGCGCCTCGGTTGCCAGCCGCTCGCCGCGCCGGGGATCTTCGAGCAGGCTGACGACCGCCGCCGCGAATTCGTTTGGATTATCCGCCAACTCGCAGATCAATCCCGTCTTGTCGGCCAGTCCTTCGGCGCCCAGCTTCGTCGACACCACAGGAATCCCGGCCGCGAAGGCTTCGAGCAGCTTCACTCTTACGCCCGAGCCGGTAAGAATCGGACAAACAAACACCGCGCACTGGCTTAACGGCTCGCGGATATCGGGCACAAACCCAGTCATGATGACATTCCGATTCGCTTGCAGACGTCCGATCTCCGGCGGGGGGTCAGAGCCTACGATCACAAGTTTTGCCTCCGGCCTTTGCGCCACCACGCGCGGCAGCACCGCGCTGGTAAACCAGTCAAGAGCTTCCTGATTAGGAAGGTGCCGGAAGCTGCCTACAAACAGCATCGTGTCTGGTACCCGTGGAGCCAGGTGAAACGGATAGCTCTCGACTCGAATCCCGGCCCGCAAATTCGTGTCCAGTTTGGACGCCAGCCGCGGCTCGCGATCGAGCAGATACCGGGCGTTCGATTCGCTGCACAGCTGAACGCGGCTCACTCGACCGAGCAGGCCGATCTCATAGCGAAGCGCGCGCAGATACTCGATCGTGTATTCCCACCGGCTCCCTGCCCGGCGGCGGCTGCCTCTTCCTCGCGCGAGTGTCTGAAACATGACGTCGTGCTCGAAGAGGAAGCTTGGGATATGACGGTATTCGCCCGCGTACTGACCGAGCATCGTGTATTCGAGTTGGATTGCGTCGATTCGTTCCCGGTAGATGATTCGATGCAGCGCCCACTCCATCTCGCCGTCATGGAATTCTCTGACGGCGTGGGGCAGCAGGCTCGCCGGGCGTCGCTCGAAAACAGGCCGCCGCACCTGAAAATACAACGACGCGCAGAGCGGTTCGAGGGCCTTCTGGGCGGCGAGATCAGCCTCTCTCTCGAGGAAGCATGCCAGATGGACTCGTGCCAGCGGCGCCAGTTCCTCCAGCGTCTGCTTCATAAACACGCCCCCACCGTGAACCGGAGGCTCAATCGGGTACGGCGCGACAAAGAGGATATTCAAGCGCCCGGGAACCGGTTCTCCCCGCGCCAGGAACGTGTCGCGGAAATATCCTCCCAATGGCCTGCGCAGTGCTTCGCGATCTGAGACAGCCGATCGTGCTCTGGCCCGCCACCGCGATCTCACCGCCCCGCCAAGCTGCGTCGTAGCGCGCCACAAGCCGAAGTAGCTGTAACGCCCCGGCTCATCGCCAAAACAAAGCGCCGACAACGAGCTGGCGAAGCAGTTAACCAGGTGCGAGCCGAGCATCGCCCAGTCATGCACGTTCTTCCAGCAAACCAGAACCTCGTTCTTCCGCAGCACTCCGCGGATGTAATCCGCGCCAAATGTCTTGCCGATGGTTCCGCGATGCTCATGAAACACGATGCTCCGCGGCTCGTAGTAGAGCAACCACCCGCGCTTCCAGGCCCCGTAACCTAAATCCGTGTCTTCGTAGTAAAAAGGCTCCAGCAGGCTGTCAAATCCGCCCAGAGAGAGAAACTTACGGCGGTCGAATGCGCTCGACCCGCCGCCTGGATAGGCACACGGGAAAGAGCTGTTTATCGTGTCGTCGATGCGATGACCCACTCGGAATCGCCCGTGTTGCCACCCGATCTGTGTCAGGCCGGTTTCTTCCCTCCGTTTGCGCGGGTCGGAGAAAAAAATCTGGCTGGAAACCGAAAACACCCGCGGGTCCGCGAAGGGCTCCAGCAGCGGCGCCAGAAACCCAGCCTCCACTCGCATGTCATTGTTCAGCAGAACGACGATGTCGTTCTGCGCGGCGCGCACGCCCAAGTTCGATCCGCCGCCAAAACCAAGGTTGCGATCCAGCGCCAGCACGCGCACGGAGGGAAAACACTCCCCCAGCATTTCCGCGCTGCCATCGGTGGAAGCGTTGTCCACGACGATGATCTCGTTCTCGGCGCATCCGGCCGTCGCCTCGAGTACGCTAGGCAGGAAGCGCTCGAGCAGGTCGCGTCCGTTCCAGTTCGGAATTACTATGCTCGCCGCCCGATTTCGCGGCGTGGTGTTTGGGGGGAAACGGCGCTTCCCGAATACGAGGCCAAATAAGAGAAACGCGGCGTCGCAGGCCGCCAGGCACGCTGCCGAGATCGCCAGCAGCACGGGACTCAGCACCAGCAGCACAATCTCCGCCAGCAGTCTGGCTGCCCGGCGTGCTGGTTCCAAGCGGTCTGCCTGCTCGCTCATCAAGGGGTTGCGTCAAGCTTGGGACCCAATCCCAGGCTAATCCCCAGTTTCAACCAGCGCGATGCCCTGGCGGCATCAAGCCTGCCTACTACGCCTTGAAGATCTTTCCGCAGGCTCGCGACTTCGGCCTCCAGCCCACGCGCCCAATCCGCCTGGGTTCGCAGCTCAGCCTCCAGTCCACGCGCCCAATCGGTCCGGGTCTTCAGCTCGGCTTCCAGCTCGCGCGCCCGATCGGTCCGGGTCTTCAGCCCGGCTTCCAGCTCGCGCGCCCAATCGGTCCGTTCGATGATCGTGCGCTCACGTTCATCGAGCACGCCGGCCAGCTTCTGGAGCTCGGCATCGAGGCGCTGCGCCCAAGCGGTGCGCTCTTCGATCGTCCTTTGCCGCTCATCGAGTAAGGCCACCATATTCTTGCGCTCTTCGCCGAGTCTCGCCAGTTCCTCCTCGGTTCTCTTGGCCCACTCGGTGCGCTCTTCGATCGTCCTTTGCCGCTCATCGAGTAAAGCCACCGCGGTTATGCGTTCCTCGCCGATTCTGGCGAGTTCCTCCTCGGCCCTCTTGGCCCACGCCGTCCGCGCCTCGATCGTGGCTTGATGTTGCTCAAGCAATGCGAGTGTTTTGTCGCGATGTTCGGCATACTCCCGGGAGTCCGACCCCAGCTGACAAATCCACGCCGTCCGCGCATCCAGCTCCCTCTCGACCTTGTGGAGCTGGTCCAGCGCTTCATCCCGCTGCCGCAGCGCGTCGCGCACCTCCAGGTCGAGTTGTTGCGCCCACTCGGTCCGCGCACGGACACTCTCTTCCATCCGCCGGTGCTCAACCAGCAGCGTCGTCCGATCGCGGTGCACCTCTTCGATTTGCTGTTCGAGCAGGGCAATGTGGCGCTCGCGCTCCCGCAGCAGGTTGCCTGTTCCGGGTACATACACGGATGCCGGCGCTCGAAATGCCTGCTTGGAACAAACCGCCAGGTAGAAATGGGCCTGCGCTACCGGTTCCGTGACCTCGCCAAAATCGACCCAACTCGATTCCGGCGCGTCCTCGGCTCGAAACGTGAACGATTCCGTCCGGTTCTGCCCCAGGATTGCCACACGCGGAAAAACCGCCGTGAGCGCAGCGCGGAATTCATCGTAGTCGAATTCATGCACATGGAAGGGATTCGGTCCTGACTCGCCCCTCGTCTCGGCATAATACGCCTTGTTGGGAGTCGATACCAGAAACAATCCGTCCGCGGTAAGTACACGGTTGGCCTCTTCAATCAGCTTTGGCCAGTTCCGGAGGTGTTCAATCACTTCGAATGCCGTCACCACCTCAAAGCTTCCGTCTTCTTCCGGGATCCCCTCCGCGGAACCGGTTCGGAATTTCGCCTGCTTGCCATAGTGTTTCTTGGCAAAAGCGATCGCATCTTCCGATATGTCGAACCCCAGGGCCTGCGCTGCCAGACGCCCCAGGCAAGCCGTGCCATAGCCGGTGCCACACCCGGCATCGAG
>Ga0302326_10028450_pt1 | contig 11244 bp, 7 predicted proteins | sample Palsa_T0_3_FD_202264 | JGI IMG/M metagenome (GOLD analysis project Ga0302326, IMG submission 202264) | Peat permafrost microbial communities from Stordalen Mire near Abisko, Sweden - Palsa_T0_3 | ecosystem: Environmental > Terrestrial > Soil > Palsa > Peat permafrost | place: Sweden: Abisko...
CAGTGTTTCGGATCGACGGAATCGCCGCTCCAGAACTAGCGGCAAAGCTACGACCCGTTGCACTGGCGTACGGAGTGACCGTCGTTACCTCTTAAGTCCAGATCGACGTTTGGAATGTCCTACCGTGGGTCGTAGAGGCACCGTACGACTATTGCCTTTGGAAAGCTCCACCAGGATGGGTCTGGATCCCAGGCCCTGTCAGGTTCAGTCTCACCTATTGGTTCGACCTCGTAAATCCGACGCTCCGGAGATACCCACCATGCGGAAATGTGGTGATGATCGTAGAGATCTTCCGATTCCATCTTGTAGAGGTACACCCGATCTCGGTCGTATATTCCCTGCTGGACTGCGGCGTCGTGCTCAATATCTCTGCCTCTGAAACTGGCCGATTCTGCGCCAGTCACCGAGGGCGGCAGGACCTCTGCCCCGACCGCAAAGCACCAGTCCGTCGAATGGAACCACACCAATTGATGAGACTAGAGCGTCCATCTCAAAGGTGCCGGTCCCAACAAGTGCGTCTCCTGGTGTCGCAGTGAGTGTCACGCTGTTTCAATCGATTTCGCAATGAGCCTTCCAGGCTGCGCATTTGCGACGCAGTGCGACGAAGTGGGGCAACCGGCCACTCATTGACCAGGCCTCATAATCCCTCGGTCGTGGGTTCGATCCCCACCAGCCCTACCAGTACTCCCAGGTCAGAGGCATATTTTTGCAGAAAAATGAGCTTCCAATACCTCGTGTCCAAATGGGCGGTCCCTACATCGACGGCAGACCGGATCGACGGCAGACCGGATTGTTCGTGAGCATCGCGCTGCCACGTCTGCAAAGCAGAATGTTGGTATGAGAATCAGCGCGGTCGCTTCTGGTGGAGAACCGAAAAGCGCGCCGTGCCTGCGTGTGGAGTCACCACATTGCCCTCGGTGGGCGTGTCCGGGTTGGTCGATGGACGACGGTGGCGGTTGTCGTGGGAGAGAACGGCCGCAATGATGACCGCACAGAGGCGGGCATCCGCCGCCGACAACTCACAGGCGCCTTCGGCATCAACGCCGAAGAAGCTGGGCACCAGGGGAGCGGTTTCCGCCCAGCCGTACCGGACTGCCCGGGTCCTGAACTCGACTGGCACCTCGTCGGGAACATCGAGGGTGCACACCAGCGTCCCGACGTCGTATGGCCACGCCGTCAGCTTCGCGTGCCCGAGATCGGCTTCAACCACCTCGCCCGGGAAGATGGCAAGACCGAGCTGGATGCCGGCGCCGCCCATCACGACAGCTTTCACCTGCTGCCACTCGCCATCGACCGCCACGTCGACCACGAAATCGGTGTCGTCGTCCCAGCGTCGCCACGGTGTTGCTTCGGCGTAGGTCTGTACTTTGTGGAAGAGGAGTGTCCAATCGGCCGGGGAGGGCGGATCATTCGACTGGCGACGGCCGGCTATCGATCCGACGAAGGAGTCGAAGATGTCTTCGGCTTCGGCGGCGGGCACGATGTCATCGACCGGTGGAATGAGGTTGAGGTCCGGACGCCGCCCCAGTTCCGCTGCCACCAAGTCACTCAGTCCGACGGCCGCCAGGATGCGTCCGGGGCGTCCAGGAGGGAGCGAGCCTGCTGGCTTGTTGAGCGCGGACTCCACTGCTTGGGCCAGGGCAGCCGAGACGTCTTTTGCGACCGAGAGGCCACGAATAAGCCCGGTGTCGACATCGAGGATCAGAGCAGCAACCACGACAGGCTGGTCAGCTACCCGCACGGCGTGCGAAACGTCCCGACTCATGACCATCCACGTGATGGGCGCCACTGGTTTCACTTGTACTGCTCGTCGAGGCTGGCTGGGGCCACGCTCATCTGAACTGCCTGGGCACCGGCATGCAGGCGACGATCCCAAGCGGCGACGATTAGGTCGGGATCATTCGTGGCCAGGGCGCTGGCAAGGTGGACGGCGTCGGCGCCACGAAGTGAGTGATCACACGCCAACTGGCCGGCGTGCCGTGCGACAGACCGGGAGAGTTCGACTGGACGGGTCGCAGCCCAATACTCCTCCCAAGACCGTTCCGCAGAGGCAAGAGCCCTTGGAGGGAGATCGTGATTTCGAGTAACGGCGGCAAGGGCCGAGCGCACTTCAGGATAGGCAAGCCTGCTCGACACGGCAGCATCGCACCCGTCCCACAGCTCTGCCGCCAGCACGCTTCCTTCCTCTTCGATGAGGAGCTTTACGAACGCACTCGAGTCGAAATAGACCAGAGCCACGAATCAGCGACGCTGCTCGCTCACCAGGTCGGCCATATTTGTGCGGGAACTGGGTCGGCAACGGCCAGAGGCAGTCGGACGCTTGGCCCGTTCGGGCCTGGCAATAACGCCGTCGGCGGTGAGGCGCTCCAGAGTGTCAGTGGCGTCGAGTCCGAGAAGTCGGGCGACTGGGACACCTCGGTCAGTGACAACAACCTCGGTGCCCTCCCGGGCTTGCTCGAGCCATTCGCTCAAATGCGCTCGTAACTCGCTCACGGCGACGTCCATGTGTAAAGTGTACATCAGACGTACCTTCTAGGTGTACGTATTGACGACATCGCATTGTGAACCAGGGATTCGGCGGTCCCAACATTCAAGAATTTGTGGTTCATCGGAGGACCACTTGGATCCCTGCAATACAATGCGGGCATGGTGCCTCCGGTGACTCCGTCAGACATGACCGAGGAGGAGATGGCAGTCCGTATTCGCCAAGCCCAAGAAGAAGAGCGGCTTGGCCAACTCGTTGGTTGCAACAACGAAGAGGAGCTAAGGGAGATCTTCACGGATATTCACGCGCACCGCGTGTGACGTGGGGGATCGACTTCACTGCCACAGTTCGATCTGATCTTGTAGGGCTTGACCCAGACGTCACCACCGCAATTCTCGCCACTTTGGTGCAGTGGGGCAATAGCGGCCCTCCATGTATGGGTCGACGAGTCATCGGCGGAGCTGAGTTTTTTGAATCGGATATCGCGGGCTCGTACTTCGTTGCGTACATTGTTGATGAAGATTGACAACGGCTTGCCCTTCTGTGGCTGCGTGAGCAACCGGGTCTTCCTTCGACCTGACGTACTCGACTCTGCACACTCATCCCCAGGGCATTTGTTGCGTCGCGATTGAGCCCATGGCGATACACCGTCAACCGACGGTCCCAACTTGTGCGTCGCTCGACGTCGCAGGGGGTGTCACGCTGTGTCAATCAATTTCGCAACGAGCCGTGCTGCCTGCACATCTGCGACGCAGGGCGCCGACGAGGCATGATCAGTCGCGCATTTCCCAGGCCTCATGATCCCTCGGTCGTGGTTTCGATCCCCACCAGCCCTACCAATTGACCTTGACCCCGTTTAGCGGGCCACTTTTTGGGACAGAGTGGCCGACTGAGTGGCTGCCAAGCGACTCTTCGGATTCGTTCGTGGTGAGTGGCCGTCCATCTAGAGTTGGCACCCACGTAACCCAGGCGGGCAATTCAACCCTGGCGATCGCGTGTTGGGCGATGACCTTCGGGACGAGTACGTGGAGAGGGAGAACATGAAAAGGCGGACTCCATCGAAGCCTTCTGTGCGCAGGGCACTCAAGATGCTGGCCGTGTCAGCTCTCATTGGTGCGCCGGTTCTGGCGGGTCTGCCCGAAGGTGGCAGTTCAGATGCCGGTGGTGCTCTGGTTGCCTTCGGCGCACAGTCGGTACTGCCGGGAATTCCGGGCGCCACGTTGCTCGGTCCGTTGGCACCTACCACGCCGATTTCCACTGTCGTTGTTCTCAAGCCTCGTGACCAACGAGCTCTCGATGCCTTTGTCGCGTCAGTGTCGACTCCCGACTCGCCTCACTATGGCCACTATCTCACCGTGGGTCAGTTCGGGCCACGCTTCGGTGCTACCCCGGCGGCCCTCAACTCGGTAATCGACACGCTGCGGTCAGTTGGACTCAAACCGAGCTCTGTAACTCCCGACGATCTCCTCATTCCTGTGAGCGCGACCGCCTCGCAGTTGAGCCGAGCTTTCGGGGTGTCATTTTCCCGGTGGCGCCTCGCGTCAGGTCGCGTGGCGATCGACTACCGAGGCACACCGCTGATCCCTCCGGCGGTGTCGGCCGATATCGGGGGCATCATCGGCCTGAGTACCGTGGATGCGCCGGCTCCCCGCCTTGCCGTGATGGCCGATACGACGACGACGCCAATGGCGGGGGTGGCCTCTGCGTGTCCGGCCGCCCTTCGGGTTGATCCGGAACATCAAGGGCTTCACGACAACGGCCACCCGGGAGACCAATTCCTCCCTGTTGACAGGCTGATGAAAGCGTACGGCGCTGATCCCTTGTACGACGTCGGTGATCTGGGCCAGGGGATCACGATCGACGTGTTCGAAGGGGAGGCGAACTTTCCAAGCGACATCACCACCTATGAATCCTGTTTCGGCATCAGGACGCCGGTCAGGTACTTCCCTGTGGCGGGAGGGGCACCGGCTCCGAGCGTGGCCAACGAGGATGGTCTGGAGACTGAACTCGATGTGGAGACATTGGCCAGCGTTGCCCCCAGGGCCACCATCGACGTCTATCAATCTGACGACACCAACGTGAACGACGTGACCGAATACGCCGCGATGATTGACGCTGACGAAGCACAGGTGATCTCTTCGTCGTGGGGTGAATGTGAAGATGCTGCCCTGCTCCTGAGCACCGATGGATTTGGCTTTCTCAATGCCGAGCAAGAATTGTTTGAACAGGCGGCGGCCCAGGGCATGAGCTTCACCGCGGCGGCCGGGGATAGTGGTTCTGAAGATTGTGCCTTGCGTACGCTGCCGAGCTCGATCCTCGACCCGCTTAATCCCATCGACTACCAGGAGGTCGACGACCCGGCGAGCGACCCCTACGTCACCGGGGTGGGCGGGACACACCTGACGGTCACACCAACTGGTGAGCGAAACGAAGAATCCGTGTGGAATGACGGACCGTCCTCCTACGCGTTGGCACGTGGTGCCGGCGGGGGTGGGGAGTCCCACTATTGGGCAATGCCGCCATGGCAATACGGGACTCTGGTCTCGCGCAATTGGCTGCCGTCCCTTCTCTCAACGACCAGTGTTCACGCTGAGTGCCCAGTCGCTCTCAATGACTCGGTCAATGGCTACTGCCGCGAGGTGCCAGACGTCACTGCCAACGCCGACCCGGCCAGTGGCCTCGTCATTTATTGGGCCGGTTCGTGGACTCATGTCGGAGGGACCTCGGCCGGCGCCCCCCAGTGGGCCGGTCTGGCCGCTTTGGCAGACTCGTGCGCCGAAGGATGGGGACTTAAGCCGGTCGGATTCTTGAATCCGGCGCTCTATGCGATCGCAGAAAGTCCCACGCGCTACGCCCAGGCCTTCTACGACATCAATTCAGGGAACAACGACTACGCCGACCCGACCACTCATATACAGGGCTATGTCGCCGGGTCCGGCTACGACATGGCATCTGGTTTGGGATCACCCATCGCTGGCACGGGGAATGATGGGGTGGTTGACCAGCTTTGTGCTGGTGCGCCCCATCAGTGATGTTGAGCGGTCAACCCTTGAGATCAACGACCGGTCCTGTGTGGCGCGGGCCGGGGTACTAGCCGGAGGCGATCGCCACAATCGGCCGGTTGAGAGGTGTACCTCCCATCGACCCGTCATACGGCGCATCGCCAAAGGTGAAGATGCCACCGTCGGAGGCCACCATGTCGTAGCCGCGGCCAGTCAATGTGGATGCCATGGCAACAATGGGCTGATTCAGGACATGCCCACCCATCGACCCGAAGAATGGGGCATCGAATGCGAATATTCCTCCGTCTGACGCCACCTCCCAGTACCCACCAGTGGATTGGTCAACCGAAAGGGCCACGATCGGTGCAGTAAGCGGACGTCCACCCATGGAACCTTTAAATGGTGCATCACCAAAGGCAAATACTCCACCGTCTTTTGCCACCAGCCAGTAGCCGTTTCCGTCAAGTGTGGTCGCCATGCCAACAATTGGTTGGTTGAGGTGGAGTGCTCCAGTCGATCCATAGAACTTGGCATCACCGAAGGCGAAGATTCCCCCATCGCGGGCAACCAACCAGTACCCCTTGGCATCTGGAGTGGCGGCCATCCCGACGATGGGTTGATTGAGGTGGATCGCCCCGGTGGATCCATAGAACTGTGCATCCCCGAAACTGAAGATCCCGCCGTCGGAAGCAACTTCCCAATATCCACCACCGTTCGGGGTGAGGGCGGCGCCCACAATCGGTTTGTTGAGTGTGATGGCTCCGGTCGAGCCACAGAAGGGAATGTTCCCGAAGTTGAATACCCCACCGTCCGAAGCGCTGAGAAGATACCCGTGGGCACCTCTCGCCGGTGCAACGCACGATCCGCCGACTGGGGACAAGGGCGGTGGCGGGATGTTGACACCGGCAATGTGGGTGACGACGAGGCCGTAAGCGTCACCGTCGGCGAAGCTTGGAATTGAGATGGCAAATGTGCCGTCACTTCCACCCGTTGGCGAGATCGGCGACGTACTGACCACGGGATTCGGCTTGCTTGTGGTGTTGGAGTTCTGCCCCTCTATGTCGCTGAGTGCAATGACAGCCGTTCCGGAATTCCATGGGACTTTGACGGTGACGCTTACGTCGGCAGAAGGCGCTTCAGTGGCAAATGGCCACGAGCTGGCACAGTCGGCGGTCTGCGCGCACCCGACGCCCCGGCCGATAAGACCGATGAGTGTCCCGTTCGTCGAATTGTAAGAACCCAAAGCGGCGACCGAGTCTTCAGTTGAAGTCGTTGTAATCATAATGCCGGTCATTGAGGCATAGACCAGCCTCTCGAAGTAGATGGGTGGGGTTGAAACCCCGTCCGTTCCGATCAGACCGTCCAGATCCGGATTGGCACAGGCCGTGCCCCAGCACGCTCTGCTCGCCGAGTTCACTCCGGCATCCGTGAGGGCCGCCAGGTAGGACACATCCCAGCCCGGGATGGCCTGTACCTCGGGCATGCCGTACTCATTGATGAAGATCATTGGGTTGCCCAGAGCCGGCAGTGAAGCGATGAGCCGGCGGGCTTCGGCCACGTGGTCCTCAATCATGGTCGGGTACAGGGTGTTCTCTTCGGGGTTCGCGCCAAGCGAGTCGTCAATCTCATGCCATGAGATCGCGGCGAGCTTGAGATCGTTCGTCGCAGCGAAATTCAAGAACGTATCCATGTCAAAGGAATGATCTGCGGCGCTGTATTGGCCGGGGTAGTCGGACCAATGCTCCAGTGAGGGCCCGATGATGTTGGCACCGGGAACCACGGTGAGAATGTCTTGATAGGTGGCAAGGAACTGTTGCAGCAAGAGCGCGGGCGTCTCGGTGGCGTAGCCTGCCGCGGAGTAGTAGCCGTCGTCTCCGCCGGGTTCGTTGTAGACCTCCCAGTAGTTGATCGGTTCGCCGGAGGCGACAAGCCGGGTGACGAGCAAGGTTATCTCCGCGTTGTATGCGGTCCAGTCCGACCAGGGCGTTGGCGGCGAACCTCCATACGCAGCGCTGTACTCACTTGAGAGCACCAGGGTGGTCTGGGCTCCGGTACCGACGGCGACCTTCCAGCTGTTCCAGTTGAACGTGCCATCGCCGTTTGCGGCTGGAGCACTCCGGAACATCGGTGCCTTGAGTGCCGTCATGTCTGCCGCCACATTGCCTACTGGAAAGACGGCGTCTAGAACACCGGCTGCCGCCTGGTTGGCTGGGCCGATCGGTGTCGTTGCGTCCATGGAAACACATGCCCCCACCGGGCACGAAGTGGTGAGCACGGTCGGTGTTGATCCGTCCGATGCTCCGGTACCGTCGGCACTGGTCGGCCAGACCAGACCCTCATAGCTGGAACCGAAACTCAGGCCCCGGAAGACAGCGGAGGTGCACCCGGCACCGCAGGTGATTTGGGTCTGGTCCACGTACGCGTCGGCCACTGCCTCGTAAAGCTGCACCACAGCGCCGGTGGCCGGGGTTCCGCTGCTCGATGGGACCCAGCTGATGGCAAGGTCAGGACCCGGACCAGATTGGGCGGCGACAACCGAGGTGGGGGCCAGAGGAGTAGCGCTGGCAGCTGAGGAATCAGTAACCGGCAACAACAGACTGGAGATGGCAACAACAGTGAACAGCGCAACAAGTGAAAGGGTGCGCCCACCTGATGATGACGCGCGACGAGAAGGGGAGCTCGCATGGCGATACGTGGACATGAATCCCTCTCCAGCGGGAAATCCACCGACTGTCTGATGTTCCCCCGCTGCTTATGGAGCGATCCACGACGTTCACTCGCTGGACCCAGGGCAGTGACCCTGCCGCGCAACCTAGTGCGCCCTGGTGACGGTGCGTGCTCGTTCCAGCGGGAACGCTTGATCGAAGTCCGATGGTCCAAGCAACGGTGCTGGTCGGAGATCCTTTGTCAAGAAACGAGAAGCTTTAATAACTTTTGTTTCGTGCCAACAACCACGCAATGCAACTCTGGTGATGTGACTCGGCTTCAGTTCTTAGAGCCCAAGGTGGCGGTGCAACTTGGTGACGACTCGCTTGGGAATAACCGAATGTGTGGCCGCCGGAGCGGTGCTCCCATGGGTCACCGAGCTATGCCCCGTGGTGGTGGTTGTCGTTGACGCACTGACGTTGATCACTGCTGATGGAAGTGGCTCACCGCAGCCCGGGCCGACGGCACCTGCCACGTTCGGCTTCACGATGGCCTCAATGAATGCCGACGCACAGGGGGTGCCCAGACCGGTGGAGTCGTCGTACCCCTTGAGCCAGTGCAGCGTACCCAGCTGACCGAGGAGGCGCAGGTGGAACACCAGCGGGCTGGCTGGGTTCTGGGTGTTGGCATAGTCCGTACGTATGTTGTACGGCGTGTGATCGAAGGCGTGCCGGAAAGCGGCCGGGCTCTTCTTGTAGGCGGTGTACATCGCCGGACTGACGAACCCGAGGCTGTTCCCATTATTTCGTTGAATGGCCAGAGCCATCATTCCGGCGAAGAGCGGACTCGACACGGATGTGCCACCGATGCGGTATTCGCTGTAGCGGGCCACTCCGTCGACGTCAGTCTGGGTGGATCCGAACAGAACCCCGGTGGTGGAGTCAGCTACCAGGCTGATGTCTGGCACCACCCGTCCCGGAGAGGACACGTTGTTGGACTCGACGCCGGTGGCCGAGTAGTCCTGCGTGGTGAGGAATGAGGGCACCACGCCCTTTTGCCAGGACGGCTCGGCGTAGTGATCGGAGACACCACCACCTGCGGCTCCGGCGAGCGTCCCCGGACCCTGTGGCGGACCATCGCTGGTCGCAGCCGACTTCGGCGTCGGATCCCAGCCCATGCCGTTCTTGGTCTTCGGCTCAAGTCGGGTTCCCCAGTAGGTCTCGCCGATGTAGGTGTCGTTCGGTCCCATGACCAGAGTGGTTCCGCCGACCGCGGTACCAAAGGAAGTGGACGCCGGGAAGTCGGCTTCCTTCACGTCGTTTTCCTCAATGTTGTCTCCGCTGTCGCCACTGGAGAAGGACGCTCCGATACCCTCAATGGCACCCAGTTCAAGCTCGATGTTCATGAGGTCAAAGTCACCATCGGTCACCAACTCGTCGGTCTCGCCGATGCCCCAGCTGTCGCTGATGAACTGGGCCTGGTCGTCGGCGATGGCTACCCCGAATTCGGCTTCCAGTGGTTGAAGGCCGATGCCCTGATCGCCGCCGTAGTACTCAATGGTGGCATCCGGCGCCATGGTGTGGACCATCTCCACGTCCAAATGTTGCTCGGGTGACCAATCCTGAGGGCTGTTCACCGGAAGCGCGCCCTCAAGAGGCAGGTTCACGATCACTTCAGGAGAATCCTGCGCGTAGGGATCGCTGTGGTCGACGTACTGGCCGGCCGTAAGGATGGGCAGGCCATGCGCTTCGGAGTACCGGTCGGCGTCGGACACCATGTCTGGGGAGCTGTAGTCGTCGACAATGCCGATCCGCACGCCCTTGCCGGTGAGCCCGGTTTCGGGTATCCGGTAGGCGGCCCGTACCTGGGCCGGGGTGTAGCCGCAGATGGTGTACGGCTGTGACTTGCCAAGGTACCCGGGCTCAGTGGTGGCTATGGACGAAGCATACGAGGTGGTGCTGCAAGGTCGCCCATTGAAGTAGGCAGCCGCTGGCGCGTTCGTCACGGTCACCGGCCCGACGGTGTCGAACGTGTCGACGGGAGTCGCACTGAGACCGATCACGTCGGCAATGAGCGGCCGGATCGCAGCGGGAAAGGAGGGCTGGTTGAGCGCGACGCGTTCTGCGGCCACACCCTTCGCCGCCATGTAGGCGAAGTGCAGAGACAACGCCGTGGTCAGGATGCTGGCGGGAGCACTGGCGTCGACAAGCCGTCCGTCGGAGCTGACCCTGACAATGGTGATGCCGAGCTGGCGGAGTCCGGCCACCACGGCGTCAGTCGACGCTGTCGTGGGATCGAGTTGGGAGATCATCTGTGCGCGAGTGAGGAAATGGCGGAAGTCCGGACTGGCCGGATCGCTGACCTCACGGGCCAGTGTCGGCAACGCGGCGTCATTCTTTCCCTTGACGAGGACGGAGAATTCGATCGGAGTTGCCGGGCTCACGGCGCCTACCAGCGAACCGGTCCGGGCCAGGCCGGGAGTCACCGACGGCAGTGCTGGGCTGGTGAGTTCCGGAACGGCCACGGCGGGAGATGCGCCCGAAAGCCCAGTGGGGAGTGCTCCAAGAGCGGTCACTAAGACGATGGGCAGCACAACGAGAGCGAACTTGCCAAGTCGGAACATGGCAAAGAATGGCTTGGCGCCGATCCCCCGCATTTCTGTGGGCCGATGGCGCGACTCATTGCGTCGTGATGCTCGGTGCATTCTCTTTGGTTGCAAGTCCCGCGATCTCCGTCCATTTTGAACGCCACACGATGTGACGAGTACGTGCAAAGATGATCCATTCAGCGCTCAGGTGCTGAACCTCTCTCACCGACACCGGATCTTCTCCATCTCAACCGGGTCAGGCTGGGAAACTTGTGAATCTTTCTCCGTTTCCCCGCGCCACGCCGCCATTTGGCTGCTTCGGGGCCACTCCTGCGACATTATATTGACAGATCGGGCCGACCGGCGTCACGGAGATTTCTCACCTGGCGTAGGTCACCACTCCCCACAGTGTTACCCCATCCAAGGAGCGGGAAGACCATCGGCCGCTTGGACAGTTGCGCCGTTTGGATGCGACACTTCGAATGCGCTGCTCTCGTGCGGAGGCAGCGGGCGGCGGGAGACAA
>Ga0302326_10028451_pt1 | contig 11244 bp, 9 predicted proteins | sample Palsa_T0_3_FD_202264 | JGI IMG/M metagenome (GOLD analysis project Ga0302326, IMG submission 202264) | Peat permafrost microbial communities from Stordalen Mire near Abisko, Sweden - Palsa_T0_3 | ecosystem: Environmental > Terrestrial > Soil > Palsa > Peat permafrost | place: Sweden: Abisko...
GAGGGGCGGGTGATGATGACGCCCGATATGCTGAGCCTGCAGTGGAACACCGTCACCCTCTATCCGGGCGGCCATTTCGCGCGGCAGGTGGAGGTTCAGGCCAGCGTCAAGGTTCCGGACGGCTTCACCCTGGCCACGGCGCTGGAGACCGCGTCCGTCGAGGGCGCCGTCACCACCTTCAAGCCGACGCCCCTCGAAACCCTGGTGGATTCACCGCTGATCGCCGGGCGCAACTTCAAGAGCTTCGACCTCGATCCCGGCGGCCCGGCCCGCGTCACCCTCGACGTGATCGCCGATCGCCCCGCCGACCTCGCCGCCCGGTCCGAGCAGATCGCCGCTCACAAGGCCCTCGTGCAACAGGCCTACCGCCTGTTCGGCGCGTATCACTATGGCCATTACGACTTCCTGTTCACCTTGAGCGATCGCCTCGGCGGCATCGGCGTGGAGCACCACCAGTCGAGCGAAGACGGGGTGACGCGAAACTACTTCACCGAGTGGGACTTGGCCCCGGCCGGTCGCGACCTGCTGGCCCACGAATTCGCCCACAGCTGGAACGGCAAATACCGCCGCCCGGCCGACCTGTGGACCCCCAGCTACAACGTGCCGATGCGCGACGGCCTGCTGTGGACCTACGAGGGCCAGACCCAGTACTGGGGGTTCGTCCTGGCCGCTCGGTCTGGGCTCCTGACACGCCAGCAAACCCTGGACGCCATCGCGGCTACCGCCGCCACCTACGATCATCGGGTGGGCCGCGAGTGGCGACCGCTGGAGGACACCACCAACGATCCGATCATCGCCATGCGCCGGCCGCTGTCGTGGCTCAGCTGGCAGCGCAGCGAGGACTATTATTCCGAAGGTGAGCTGATCTGGCTCGACGTCGACACCCTGATACGGCAGCTGTCCGGCGGTCGCCGCTCGCTCGACGACTTCGCGAAGGCCTTCTTCGGCGGCCGCGACGGCGATTTCGTCCCCGACACCTATCGATTCGAGGATGTGGTCGCCGCCCTCGACGCGGTGCAGCCACATGACTGGACGGCGTTCCTGCGCGCCCGGCTCGATGGCCATGGCCCCGGCGCCCCGCTCGACGGTCTGACCCGCGGCGGCTACCGCCTGGTCTACACCGACACACCCACCGACTATTTCAAGAGCACCGAGGCCCGACGCAAGATCACCGATCTCAGCTTCTCCATCGGCATGGCGGTCAGCAAGGACGCGGCCGTCAGCGATGTGTTGTGGGACGGTCCCGCCTTCAAGGCCGGCCTCACCGAGGGAACCCAGATCATCGCCGTCAACGGCGAAGCCTATGGCCCCGATGTGCTGAAGGACGCGGTCCGCCAGGCCAAGGGCGCCGCCGCGCCGATCGAACTGCTGGTGCGGGAGAACGACAGTTATCGCACGGTGAAGATCGACTACCACGACGGCCCGCGCTACCCGCGCCTGGAGCGCATCCCCGGCGCCGCCGTTCCTCCCCTCGATGCGATCCTGACGCCGCTGAAGTAGGCGCTATCGGAGCATCATGCCTGGCGGCAGGCTCTCGAGGACCTGACGGACCTTGGGCATGGGATCGTTCACAACCCCGCTTCGGGTATCGAACACCATCACCGATCGATCGGAGGCGTCGACCGCGGCTCTTGATCGCCGCGCCCGCGCCTGTAGCCTCGCCCGCGATGGTCGATCTTCCCACCCTCAGACGCCTGGTCCTGGCGCTGCCAGATGTTCGGGACGACTCCGCCGACGAGTCCCTCGCCTTCGCGGTCGGGGGCAAGGGGTTCGCCTGGACCTACAAGGTGCGCCCCGCGCCCCGGGCCCGACGCCATCCGAGGCTCGATGTGCTGGCCGTGCGCTGCGAGATCGAGCGCAAGGAGATGCTGATCGCCGCCGCCTCGGACCGCTTCTTCGACGACGACCACTATCGCGGCTATCCCGCCGTGCTGGTGCGCCTGGAGGCGATCGACGAGGCCGAACTCGGTCTCCTGCTCGAAGAGGCTTGGCGGCTCACGGCGCCGCGGCGTCGCTCGGACCGCTCTCGATGACCCATATCTTCGTGACGGGTTGCCCCGGCGCCGGCAAGACCACCTTGGCGCGGGCGCTGGCGCCGCGGCTTGGACTGACCCTGATCTGCAAGGACGACATCAAGGAGGCGATCTTCGACGCCCTGGACGGGCCGGTGGGCGACTTGGCCTTTTCCGATCGCGTCGGCTCCGCCTCTTGGGAAGTGCTCTGGGCGCTGGCCGGGATGTTTCCGCGCGCGATGTTCGAAGCCAATTTCCATCCCCGCAACGCCGACGAGCGGGCGCGCATCCGCGGGCTGGCCGGCGAGGTGCTGGAGATCCACTGCGCCTGCGCTCCCGAACTCGCGCGGCGGCGCTACGCGGCGCGAGCCGCAACGCCTGACCGTCATCGGGCGCATGCCGTTCTCGCCCTGACGGACGACCACCTGGCCATATACGATCAGCCTCTGGGCATCGGCGAGCCGTTGATCGTCGACAGCTCCGGGCCAGTCGACGTCGATGCGGTCGCCGCGACGGCGCGGCGCCGCCTCGGATTGCCGGCCGCCCATGTGGATACCGCCCGGCGCGCGGTTCTCATGAGCGGCTACCCTGCGTCAGGCAAAACCACGCTCGGCTACGACCTCGCCCGAGCCCTGGGCTTCGGCTTGGTGTCAAAGGACTTCGTCCTGGACATCATCTTCCAAGCGATGGAATACCAACCGGGCGACTTCGTCGCGTCACTTCGATCCGGACGCGCCGCCTGGGCGGTGTTCTGGCTGATGGCGCGGGCCGCGCGCGATGTCGTTCTCGACAGCAACATCAAGCCCATGCAACCCGATGAGCGAGGCCAGGCCGCCACGCTCCCGTGTGTGGTCATCGACGTCCATTGCCGGTGCCCGCGCGACCTGGTTCGCCGTCGGTACAGCGACCGAGCCGCCGCCAACCCCCGGCCGGCGCTACGCACTCACGAGATCACCGACGAGCGGCTCTCCCAATACGACGGCGACCTCGGTCAAAGGCGACGGGTGGTCGTTGACACTTCGATAGCCGTCGACCTCGCGGACGTCGTCGCGCGGGTCAATCGGGAGTTTGCGGACGCGGCCGCATGTCCCTGAGAGCCCTCATGGTCGACGTGGATGGTGTCGTCGTCGTGCATCCCGATCCGCTGGGGTGGTCGGGGACGATCGAAGCCGATCTCGGCCTCGCGCCCGACCGCCTGTCGTCCGAGTTTTTCCGGCTGCATTGGGATGACATCATTCATGGTCGCGCCGGCCTTCATGAGCGCCTCGGGCCGGTGCTCGCGACGCTGTCGCCCCACCTGACGTCGCGCCAGCTGACGAACTATTGGTTTCGTCTCGACTGCCAGCTCGATGACCGGCTGCTCCCCGAACTCGCGGCGGTCAGGGCGACGGGAGTCAGCCTCCAGCTCGCGACCGTCCAGGAGCACGAACGGGCGCGCCACTTGTGGGAGACCGTGGGCCTTTCCCGACACTTCGACGCCATGCACTACTCCGCCGATCTCGGTTTCGCGAAGCCGGAGTCGGCGTTCTTCGCCGCGATCGAAGCGCGGTCTGGGGTTTCGCCCGCGGAGCTGTTCTTCATCGACGACAAGGTCGAAAATGTCGAAGCCGCGCGCGAAAGGGGCTGGCCGTCGGCGGTCTGGACGGGCGGCCGGACCTTGTTCGAGGTGATGGATGACGCCGGCGTGGATTGGCGCCCGCATGTGCAAGGGAGGTAGTCAATGACGTTCGCACTGGGTCCGGTGGGCCAGATCGCCCTGGGCGTCGCCGACGCCGATCGGTCCGAGGCCTTTTACGGCGGTGTGCTCGGCCTTCGGGAGCTGTTCCGCTTCGGCGGCCTGGTGTTCTTCGACTGCGCCGGCCTTCGGCTGCTGATCGACCAGATGGCCGAGGGCGCGACCCCGCTGCCGGGCTCGCCGATCTACTTCCGCGTCGCCGATATCGTCCTGGCCCGCCGCGAACTGCAAACGCGGGGCGTGACCTTCACCGACGACATCCACCTGATCGCGCCGATGGCCGATCACGACCTATGGATGACCTTCTTCACCGACCCCGACGGCCACGTGCTGGCCCTGATGATGGAGGCCCCCAAGGGGTGGATTCCGGGAACGACCGCCAATGCCGACCGTTCTTAACGACGGCGCCCACCGGTTTTTCTTCTACAGCCTCGAAGGCTCGGAACCGCCTCACACCCATGTCGAGTATGGGCGCGCAACCGCGAAGTTCCGGCTGGATCCGGTTCAACTCGCCAGATCGCGCGGATTTCGGTCTCACGATCTGACGAGGATTCGAGCTATGGTGATCGAACACCGTGTCTTGTTCAGGGAGAGGTGGGATGAGCACTTTGGCGATGCGTCTTGATCCGGACGCGATCGATGTCGAGGTCACCGAGAGCGCATTGCGCCTCACCCTGGCGGACGGTCGCGAACTCTCCGCGCCGGTCGAGTGGTTTCCGAGGTTGCGCGACGCGACCGTGGCTCAGCGTCAGAACTGGCGGTTGATCGGCGGCGGCGAAGGCGTCCATTGGCCCGACCTCGACGAGGACGTCGCGGTAAGCACGCTCCTGCGATCCGTATGAGTCAGCACGCGTGAACCGCAAAGCACGGTGGCCACGCTCTTCCTGATCTGTGGCTTGCCGGGCGCCGGCAAGAGCACCGTCGCCCGGCAGATCGAGGCGGAGCACCACGCATTGCGACTGACAGCCGATGAGTGGATGGCCAGGATTGTCGGCGACGGATTCGACGCCGACAGGCGCGCCGCGGTGCAGGCCGTGCAGTGCGACATCGCCATGCGGATTCTCGGCCTGGGCGTTAACGTGGTGTTGGAAAACGGCTTCTGGCACAGGGCCGAGAGGATTGAGTTGAGAGAGCGAGCCCACGCGATCGGCGCAGACACGCGTTTGCTGTTCCTGGATGCGCCACGCGACGAACTGTTACGACGCCTTGAAGCCCGCAACAGGGTGCTTCCACCCGACACCTTCCCGGTAACCACTGAGCAACTCGACCTGTACACTACATGGTTCGAACCACCCCTGGCGGATGAGCTGGTCTAGTGATTGAAATCTGTTGCCTGGCGCACGGCCATGCATGGACTGGTTTGGCGTATAGCCGCCGGATGCGGGCTCCAGGTTCATGACCGCGCGAGACCCGGACGTTGGCGCCGAACTGGTGGCGCGACTCGTTGCGGCGCAATTCCCTCAATGGAGCGACCTCCCCGTCACCCCGGTGGTTCGCGGCGGCTGGAACAACAAAACCTTCCACTTGGGTTCCGAAATGTTGGTGCGACTGCCGCGAGCGCGACACTACGTGGCGCAGGTGGAAAAGGAGCAGATTTGGCTGCCGAGGCTCGCCCCATGCCTGCCGCTGCCGATACCCGCGCCGCTGGCCATGGGAGAACCGGGCGAGAGCTATCCGTGGCGGTGGTCGGTCTTTCGATGGATTCCGGGAGAGGCGGCGACGCACGCCACTATCGCTGACGAGCGCGAGTTCGCCGCGGAACTCGCGGGGTTTCTGTCCGCGCTGCACCTGATCGAGACCGACGGAGGACCTCCGCCGGGTGCTCACAACTTCTTCAGAGGCGGCTCGCTGGCGACCTATGACGATCAAACCCGACAGGCCTTGGCCGCGCTCCGCGAGCCCTTCGACCGAAAGGTGGTCAAAGCGATCTGGGATGAGGCCTTGGCGACCGAATGGACCAGATCGCCAGTCTGGGTTCACGGCGACTTCGCTGCCGGAAACCTGTTGATAAGCGGAGGTCGGCTGAGCGCCGTCATCGACTTCGGAACGCTTGGGATTGGTGATCCGGCTTGTGACCTTGCTATCGCGTGGACAACGCTCGGCGACACAGGACGGGATGTCTTTCGGTCGGCGCTTCCGCTCGATCCAGCGACCTGGGCTCGAGGTCGTGGTTGGACGGCCTGGAAGGCGTTGATCCTGCTTACACGGTTGGTCGACGGGAACCCACGCGACGTGCGGAGCGCCGGCAGGGTTCTCGCCGAAGTTGTCGCGGATCACAGGCGAGCGGCGGCGGCGTAGGGCGACCGGATCGATGTGGGCCTTCCAACCCTGCTTCGATCCTCCGAACGTCCGCAACGTTGCATCGACGCGGCGAGGGCGAGAGGTAGGACACCGGTTCGCACCGATTGTATCGAAACGCGGTCGGGTGACGATCAACAGCGACGACGCCCAGGTGTTCGGCCGCGGCGTGTCGGAGGAGTTTCTGGCGCTTCACCGCGCGGGAGTGTTCACAGCCGCCGAACTCGATGTCATCCGCCGTTGGAGCCTGGAGCCGCGAGGCGTTACGCCGGCAGCGGAATGAACTCGGCGTTGTCGAGGTCGGGGAGTTTCATCCGGCCGGCCCGCCAGTCGGCCTTGGCCTGTTCGAGGCGATCCTTGGACGAGGCCACGAAGTTCCAGTCCAGAAACCTCGGCCCCACCGGCTCGCCGCCCAGCAGCATCACCTGGGCGTCGGTGACGCCGGTGACCAGCACCGGCTGGCCGGCGGTCAGAACCAGCATCTGGCCGGCGTCGAACACGCAGCCGTCGACCTCGACCTGGCCCTCGGCGACGAAGGCGGCGCGCTCGGGGTATTCGGCCGGGATCCGCGCCCGGGCGCCGGCGCGCAGGCGCCAATGGACGTAGAACATCGGCGAATGGGTCTTCACCTTGGCCTCGACGCCGAAGGCCTTGCCGGCGATCAGCCGCGCCCACAGGCCGTCCGGCGACTCATAGGTGGGCAGGTCCTCGGGACCGTGGTGCGCAAAGGCGGGCTCGGTCTCCTCATCCTCGGTGGGCAGCGCCACCCAGGCCTGGATGCCGTGCATCGTCCCGCCGGTCCGGCGCAGGGTCTCGAAGCGTTCCGAATGGGTGATGCCCCGGCCGGCGGTCATCCAGTTGACCTCGCCCGGATGGATGGCGATCTCCGAACCGACGCTGTCGCGATGGGTGATCTCGCCCTCGAACAGATAGCTGACCGTCGACAGGCCGATATGGGGATGGGGGCGCACGTCGGCCGATTTGGGGAACCCCGGTTCGAACCAGGCCGGGCCGAAATGGTCGAAGAATACGAACGGCCCGACCATCCGCCGGGCGATCTGCGGCAGCACCCGCCCGACCGTGAAGCCGCCGAGGTCATGACGATGGGGATCGAGGACGAGGTCGATCATCGGGGGCTCCCGTGGTTGGCTCCTTATAGGATCAGGCCCGGGTCGGCAGATAGGGGCTGACTAGGCCCAGTGGCGCGGCGGTGGTGGATTTCACCGAGCGCACCACGATCTTGCTCTCGATGTTGGAGACCAGCCCCAGCGACAGGATCCTGTCGCGCAGGAAATCGTCGAAGCTGTGCATGTCGCGGGTGACGATGCGCAGTTCGTAGTCGGCCGCTCCGGTGACGGTGGCGCACTGCATCACTTCCGGCCAGCGCATCACCGCCTGTTCGAAGGTTTCCAGATTCTGCTTGGTGGGAAGCGACAGCTTGACGGTACAATAGACCTCGAAGGTCAGGCCGAGCTTCTCCCGGTCGAGGATGGTCACCCGCCGCTGGATGATCCCGTCCTCTTCCAGCTTCTTGATCCGCCGCCAGCATGGGCTGGACGAAAGTCCGACCCGCTCGGCGATCTCGGCGACGGAGAGGGTGGCGTCGTGCTGGATCAGCTCGAGGATGCGCGCGCCGATCGCGTCCAGAGGTTCAGACAATTTGTGCCCCCAATCAGTTGAATGACCAATCATCCGTTTCACGATATCGTTATCCATGGGCATAAATTAGGCAAGCTTGTTCGCGGATTCCCTATAGTCTTGCGCGTTTGGGCTCGGGGCGCTGGAGAGGTTTTCAATGCGGCACACGTCGGTCACGCTCGAGGACAAATTCACCCTGCAAAGCGGCCGGGTGTTCATCACCGGCGTCCAGGCGCTGCTGCGGGTGATGCTCGACCAGGGCCGCCGCGACGAACGCGACGGCCTGAAGACGGCCGGCTTCGTCTCCGGCTATCGCGGCTCGCCGCTGGGGGGACTCGATCAGCAGGCGGCCCGCGCCGCCAAGCTGCTGGCCGAACGCCATATCCTGTTCAGGGAGGCCATCAACGAGGATCTCGGCGCCACCGCGGTCTGGGGAACCCAGCAGGCCAACCTGTTCCCTGGCGCCCTCTACGACGGCGTGTTCGGCATGTGGTATGGCAAGGCGCCGGGCGTCGACCGCGCCGGCGATGTGTTCAAGCACGCCAACTTCGCCGGAACCTGGGGTCAGGGCGGGGTGCTGGCGGTGGCGGGCGACGATCACGCCTGCAAGTCCTCGACCCTGCCGTCGCAGTCGGAATTCGCCTTCCAGGACTTCGAGATGCCGGTGCTGGCGCCCGCCGACGTCCAGGAGGTGCTCGATTACGGCTTGCTGGGCTACGGCCTGTCGCGGTTCTCGGGCCTTTGGGTCGGGCTGATCGCCCTGGCCGACACCATGGATTCGGGCGCGACGATCGCCGTCGGTCCCGACCGCGGCGCCTTCCACCTGCCCGAACACTTTGCGTTTCCCCCCGGCGGGGTCGGCATCCGGTTGAAGGACCAGCCGATGGACAAGGAGCGCCGGCTGCGCCTGCACCGGCTGCCCGCCGCCCTGGCCTTCGCCCGCGCCAACGGCGTCGATCGCTCCGTGCTGACCTCGCGCCGGCCGCGCCTGGGCATCGTCGCCCACGGTCAGGCCTGGGCCGACGTGATGGAGGCCTTCGCCGCCATGGGGATCGGCCTCGCCGAAGCCGCCGACCTCGGCGTCTCGCTCTACAAGGTCGGCATGCCCTGGCCGCTGGAGCCCACCGGCCTGCGCGCCTTCGCCGCCGGTCTCGAGACCCTGATGGTGGTCGAGCACAAACGGCCGCTGCTGGAAACCCAGGTCCGCGCCGCCCTCTACGAGCTCCCCGGCCACGCCCAGCCCCGGGTGGTCGGTAAGGTCGACGAGCACGGCGGCCCGCTGCTCTCGCAGCTCAGCGCCCTGTCGGTGGCCGAGGTGGCGCTGGCCATCGCCGACCGCCTGCCCCCCGGCCCCCATATGGAGCGGGTGCACGGCTACCTGAACCGGGTTTCGGCCGCCTCGATGGCGGCGGTCACCCTGGCCGCCGACCAGATCCGCAAGCCGTTCTTCTGCTCGGGCTGTCCGCACAACACCTCCACCCGCCTGCCCGAGGGTTCGCGGGCCCTGGCCGGCATCGGCTGCCATTACATGGCCAGCTTCTCCGATCCCCAGACCGACCTGACCAGCCAGATGGGCGGCGAAGGCCTCAGCTGGGCCGGCGCCTCGCCGTTCACCTCCGAGGACCACGTCTTCGTCAACCTGGGCGACGGCACCTACAACCACTCCGGCTCGCTGGCGATCCGCGGCTCGATCGCGCTGGGTTCGCACATCACCTACAAGCTGCTGTTCAACGACGCGGTGGCGATGACCGGGGGCCAGGCGGCCGAGAGCGGCTTCACCGTGCCCCAGATCACTCGCCAACTGGCCGCCGAGGGGGTGGCGAAGATGGTCGTCGTCGCCGACGACCTCGCCCGCTACCAGGACGTCACGGGCCTCGCGCCTGGCGTCGCCGTTCGCCCGCGCGCCGACCTGATCGCCGTCCAGGAGGAACTGCGCGCCACGCCGGGCGTCACGGTGATGATCTACGACCAGGTCTGCGCCAACGAGAAGCGCCGCCGCCGCAAGCGCGGGACCCTGGCCCAGGCGCCGCGCCGGGTGTTCATCAATCCCCTGGTCTGCGAAGGCTGCGGCGACTGCTCGCGAACCTCCAACTGCGTCTCCGTCGAGCCGCTCGATACCGAATTCGGCCGCAAGCGGCGGATCGACCAGTCGACCTGCAACCAGGACTACAGTTGCGTCGACGGCTTCTGTCCCTCCTTCGTCACCCTGGAAGGGGCCGAGAACGCCCAGGCCGCGCCGATGCCGGCCCTCACCGCCGATTCCACCCCGCTGCCCGACATCCAGGCCTTCGAGGGCGTGCGCAACATCGTCTTCACCGGCATCGGCGGCACCGGCGTCACCACCACCGCCTCGATCCTGGCCATGGCCGCCCACATCGACGGCCTCGCCGCCTCGGTGGTCGATATGACCGGCCTGGCCCAGAAGGGCGGCTCGGTGTTCAGCCACGTGCGGATCGGCGACACCGAGGAGACCCCGGTCGGCGGCCGCGTGCCTGCCGCCAGCGCCCATGTGGTGATCGCCTGCGACCTGCTGGTGGCCGCCGGGCCCGAGGCCCTGGCGCTCTACGCCAAGGACCGCACCGTCGCCTGCGGCAACGGCGACCTGCTGCCCACCGCCGACTTCGTGGTCAACCGCGACATCCGCTTCGACGCCCGCGCCATGGCCCGGCGCCTGGCGTCGGCCTGCAAGACCTATGACGGCTGCGCCGCCGCCGAGATCGCCGAGCGGCGCTTCGGCGACAGCCTCTACGCTAATATGATCATGCTGGGCTTCGCCTGGCAGAAGGGCCTGGTTCCCGTCTCCAGCCGCGCCCTATACCGGGCGATCGTGCTCAACGGCGTCGCCTCCGAGCAGAACCTGCAGGCCTTCGAGGCCGGTCGCATCGCCGCCCACGACCCGGGCGCCCGCGCGCCGAATGCAGCGGTCGCCACGCCCGAGACCCTGCCGCTCGACGAACTGGTCGCCAGGCGCGCCGCCGACCTGACCGCCTACCAGGACGCCGCCTACGCCCGCCGCTACCGGGACCGCATCGCCGCGGTGCGCGCCGCCGAGGCCCCGCTGGGCGGCGAGGCCCTGACTCGGGCGGCGGCGATCCACCTCTACCGCCTGATGGCCTACAAGGACGAATATGAGGTCGCCCGCCTCTACGTCGACGGCCGTTTCAAAACCGAACTGGCCCACACCTTCGCCGGCGGCAAGATGAAGGTCTGGCTCGCCCCCCCGGTGCTCGCGCCCAAGGGACACGACGGCAAGCCGCGCAAGATCGCCTTCGGCGGCTGGATGCTGCGTTATGGTTTCCCGCTGTTGGCGAAGTTGAAAGGCCTGCGCGGCGGTCCCTTCGACCTGTTCGGCGCGACCGCCGAGCGGCGCACCGAGCGCGCGCTGATCGCCGGCTACGAAGCGACCCTCGACCGCCTGGCCGCCGGCCTCACCGCCGATCGCCTGTCCCAGGCGGTGAAGATCGCCCAGGTCCCCGGCGAGATCCGCGGCTTCGGCCACGTCAAGGACGCCGCCATCGCCACCGCCCGCGCCACCGAAGCGGCGCTCTGGGCGAAATGGGG
>Ga0302326_10028454_pt1 | contig 11243 bp, 9 predicted proteins | sample Palsa_T0_3_FD_202264 | JGI IMG/M metagenome (GOLD analysis project Ga0302326, IMG submission 202264) | Peat permafrost microbial communities from Stordalen Mire near Abisko, Sweden - Palsa_T0_3 | ecosystem: Environmental > Terrestrial > Soil > Palsa > Peat permafrost | place: Sweden: Abisko...
GGGCGCCGCATTCACGAGCGTTCTCGCGTCTCTCCTCGCGTCCCTTCCAGCGACGCTTCTCGTCTGGGCGATGTGCGCGGGGCTCTTCGCTTGCGCGGCGGCCGGCAACCCCGCGACCTTCGGCAAAGTCCCCGATGCAGCCGCCGACGCGCCCACCACGGGTATCCCATCGACCGCGACGGAAGCCGGCATCGGAGACGCGCTCGCTCCGAGCTCGGACACGAGCGAGATGGAACCGTACGACGCGAGCGAGATGGAACCGTACGACGCGAGCGAGATCGAACCGTACGACGCGAGCGAGATCGAACCGTACGATGCGGTGTCGTCGGTTCCCGAAGCCTCGACGGGCGCCGACGCGTCGCAGGACGCCACCGTCGCCGAAAACGGCGACGCCGCGACGGCGGACGCCACCGCGGTCGACGCGGTCACGGAAGAGCAAGGCGACGACGGCGGAAGCGACGCAGGAACGGTCACCGGCGGCGACGCGACGGTCGAGGCAGGGTCCGCGATGGACGCGACTGCGACCGTCGACGCGGTCGCCGTCGTCGACGCAGCGACCGACGCCGCTTCGCCGCCGCCGAGCGGAGACGGCGCGAGCGAAGCCGCCGCTTGCGGAGGTTGCGGCATCGGCTTCACCTGCGGCTCCGGCGGCTACTGCGTCTCGTCCACGGGCGTGCCGGCGTTCGGGCACGTGTACGTCATCGTCATGGAGGAGCAGTCGCTTTCCGCGATCCAGGGCAGCTCTTCGGCCCCTTACATCAACACGCTCATCGCTTCGTACGCGCTCGCGACGAACTACACCACGCCCTACCACCCGAGCTTGCCCAATTACCTGGAGCTCACGTCGGGCGGCACGCAAGGCGTCGCGTGCGATTGCGCGCCGGGCGGGACGCCCACGTGTTCGCTCGGCTCGTCGGTTTGCGATCCGCTGCTGAGCAATTGCAACTGCCCGCAGTCCGTCACGAACCTCGGCGACGAGCTCGACACCGCGGGTCTCTCGTGGCGCGAGTACGCCGAGGGGATGGGTGCGCCGAGCGACCTCACGGGCGCCGACGGCGGCGCCGACTTCGCCCCAAGCCACGTGCCGTTTCTCTACTACGACGACGTGTACACGGCGTCCGGCCGGTGCGTGGAGCACGTCCGCGACTATGGCGACTTTCCCGCCGACCTGGCTGCCGGCTCGTACGTCTTCGCCATGATCTCGCCCAACACGTGCCACGACATGCAGACGCTCTGCACGGCCAACACCGTCCTGCAAGGCGACGATTGGCTCTCGATCAACGTGCCGGCGATCCTTGCCACAGCCGGCTTTGCCTCGGGAGGGCGCGACGCCCTCTTCATCGTCTGGGAAGAGGCGGGCACCGACATCGGTATCCCGCCGATGCCGCTCATCGTTGTCTCCCCGCTGGCGCGCGCCACCACGACGAGCGCGAGCTACACGCACGACTCGCTCCTGGCCACGATCGAGGATGGCCTCGGCGTGCCTCGCCTGGGAAATTCGGCCGGCGTCGCGCCCATCGCCGACGTGTGGAAGTAAGCTTGCCGCCGTGAGAACCGCGGCGCTGGGCCTCCTGGTCGTCTTCTTTGTCGGATGGCTCGGTATCGTCGGCTCGGTCGGCTGTCGCGCCGAGGCGCCAGAAAAGGGCCCCGCCGCTGACGCGCCGGCCAGCGCGAGCACGGCCCGTCCGGTGCGGATCGTCGAGGCGCCCGCGTCCGGGCCGGTAGCGCCCATCGTGCGCGACGCAATGACGGAGCAGGTCGCACTGCAAGGGGCGGTTGCCACGCCCAAGGGCGCGCTGCTCGTCTACGTGGGCGCCACCTGGTGCGAGCCGTGCCAGCGATTTCACCAGGCCGCCGAGCGCGGCGAGCTGGACGCGACGTTCCCGGGTGTCACCCTGCTCGAGTTCGACCTCGATCGCGATCGGGAGCGGCTCCTGGCGGCGGGCTACACCTCCAAGCTCATCCCTCTCTTTGCGCTGCCTGCGGGCGACGGGACGGCCTCGGGAAAGCAGGTCGAAGGGGGCATCAAGGGCGAGGGCGCGGTGGGCTTCATCGCGCCCCGGCTCAAGGCCTTGCTGAGCCAGGGCTCCTGACCCGAGCCGCGCCAGTACTTCGCGGGGCGGCGCGATGGTATGGCTGGGTCATGGCAGGGGCCGAGCTGGTCGAAGCAATTCGAGGGATCGTTGCAAGCGCGCGCGCCGGCGATCTCGACGCGGCATACAGCGGGTACCGGGCGCTCTTCGCGGCGGAAACGTTTCGCGCGAACGAGGCGAAGGATCAGCGTCAGGCGCTCAAGCTGATGGTTCACGCCAAGGGCGCGCCGACGAAACCGTCGCCGGCGATGGTCGAAGCGCATCGGGCCGCTCTGGGCCCGCTGCTCGAACTGGTGGCGCAGCACGGCGAGCCCGCCGACTACGAGATGCTCGGCATGTGCCAGCTGGCCACGGGCGACGAGCCCGCCGCGGTCCATGCTTTCCGTTCGGGCCTGACCATCGAGCGCGAGCGCAACGCGCAATCCGACCTGTGCGGCCAGCTCATGAAGCGCGTGTCGATGCTCTGAGAGCGCCGGCGCGATCGGTTCGCAAGAGCCACAGGACCGATCCCGCACACACCAGCGCCCCGGCGCCGAGGTCGACGAAAGCGCGCGTTCGCGAGGCCCTCCCGCCCGAGTCCCAGGCAGCGAGGACGAGGAACGCCGCGTTGTTCACGGCGTGGGCAAACATGGTCGGTCGAATGCTGCCGAGGCGCTTGGCGCACCAGCCGAGAAAGACGCCAACGACGAACGCGGCCGAGGCTTGCACCGGTTCGACGTGAATGAGCCCGAAAGCCGCGGCCGAGCCGACGATGGCAGGCCACCGCCCCCACGATTCGACGAGACCTTCGAGCATGAACCCCCGGAAGAAAATCTCTTCGGCGACGCCTGGCACGACCCCGACGGTGCCGACCGCCACGAGCAACTGCGCGGAGGTCGGCGAGCGGAACGCCTCCTCCATCCTGTCCATGGTGTCGCCGGAGTGAACGCCGAGAACCTCGATGAGGGCGCTGCAGGCGACGCTGAGCCCGAGCACGCCAGCCGTCGTTGCAGCCGCGCCACCCAGCGGGTTCGCGGGGCGAGCCAGACCGAGCCGCCTGACTGGGCTGCCGCGGTCCCAGAGGCCTTGGGCGGTGGCAAGAGCCAGGGCAAGGCAAACGAGGACCAGCCCGTTTACGAGCGGGATGGTCGACAGCCCGGCGATCGAGCGGACGAACGCCGCCGCCTCGTCGGCGATCCGCCCCTCTTGTCCTCCGCTGCGCGCCCGGGCCACGGCGAGCACGAGCCCCTGGTCGGCCGCCTGCGTCAGGAAGAACGCCGCGGCGAAAGCGAGGAGGATCGGACCTGCGGGAGGTCGGCTTGTGCGCGGTGGGTCGGACACGGGGTAGCGGTCGTCTTATACCTCGCGCCATACCGGAAAAACTTGCGCGCGAAGGGCGTCGTTCCATCGGGACGACGGTTGCTCTAAGAAGAGCAGCATGAACCCGGGTCGAAGGGTGCTCGTCTTGGGCGCCACAGGCCGTCTGGGCGGCGGAATCGCACGCGCCTTGGCGCGGCGGGGGGACCGCGTCGTCCTCACGGCGCGCGATCGGGGCAAGCTCGAGGCGCTCGCCGCCGAGGTCGGTCCCCTGCCGGGTACGGCCGCACCTTTCGTCCGGGCGGACCTCGTCGACGAGAGCGCGCCGGAGGCCATCGTCCAGGGGATCCGGGCCTCTACCGGTCGGATCGACGACATCGTGATCGCTTGCGGGCCCTCGCCACGCACTCCTTTCGAGTCGCTGCGGCGCGAGGATTTGCGGCACACGCTCGCCGTGCACGCCGTCGCGCCGCTGCTGCTCGTCCACGCCCTCGCGGGCGATCTGACGGAAGCGCGCGGCACCGTGGTGGCCCTGACCGACGCCGGCGTCACGCGCCCGTACACGAACCATGTCGCGTACCTGACCGCCAAGGGGGCCCTTCAGACGGGCTTGCGCGCGCTGGCCGTGGAGCTTGCGCCGGAGGTGCGCGTCAACATGGTGTCGCTCGGGATCGTCGTCGATCCGGATGCCGACGGGGATCCGCTGCAGATGCACCGGCTGGCCACGCGGTCCCCCCTCGGTCGCTTCGGCAGCGTCGAAGAGGTCGTGCACGTCGTCGTGTCGCTGCTCGACGCGACGTGGGCCACGGGCGAGATCTGGGGCGTCGGGCGATAGGCGCGGGCGGCGCGCCGTCCAATCCGTCAGCCGACCCCTTTGCGTTCGAGCTGCTGCTTGGCGGCCTTGGCCACCGCGCCGGACACGTTCTTGCTCTTGGCCAGCCCTTTGAGCTCGCTCTCGCGGAGGTGGATGATGAGCCTCGAGGCGAACGCGAACGGCGTCCTGGGATTGCTGACGAGGTTCACTTTGACCTGGTGCGACCGCGTCCACTCGCGATCGAGCGCGATGGCGCGAAGCACGTCCTCCGAGACGGAGCGGCTCGCGCTGATCCGCACGACTTCGTTCTCCTGGATGCTGGGGCTCTTGATCGCGGCCTGCGCGACGAGGCGATTGCTGTCGCGCACGAGGAGAAGGCGCTCGGCGGCGTTGCCCAGCATCGCCCGCCGGATCTTTTGCGAGATCGTCATCTTCGCGAGCTGCGCGTAGAGCGGCAGGAACTTGTCGTCGAGGACCTCCTCGCCCTTTTCGTCGTCGATGCGGTGCGTGTCTTCACGCGCGGGATCGAGGACGATCTTCTCGGCGACGATCCCGGTCTCCACGAAGAGCAGGTCGTCCGGTGTCGGTTCTTCGGACGCTTCGACGATGAGCTCCTGCCCGATCGCGATCGCGGCCTCCTTGTAGGCCGGGATGCCGTTGAGCTCGACCTTGTTGCGCACCGCGAGCTCGAGGATGCGGTCGGCGGTCGACATCCGTGTCGCCTTGTTCATGTAGAGCTTCTCGATGATCGCCGGGTGTGCGAGCAGCCGCTGCTCGTTGGTCGCCACCAGCTCGGCCACCTCTTCGCTCGCGACGGCCGCGACGGCGGCCACCGTCTCCGGCGTGATCGAAGCGTGGGCCAGGATCCTGTAGATGATGCTCGCGTTGCGCGCGTACATCGGCGCGATGAGCGCGAGCACGCCCGCGGCCAAGTCGCCGGCGAGCGCGCCGTTCACCAGCGGTTCCGGCAGTTTCCCCAGTGTCGCGCGCGCCGTGGCCGCGACGTCTTGGTCCGCGCCTTCCGAGAGGAGCGCCACGACCGTGAGCGCCTCGCCCGGCTTGAGCCCGGGTGCGACGCCCTTGGAGGCCATCTGCCGCATCGCGGCGGGCGAGGCCGGGTCGATCATTCTGCGCGCGAGCTGCGAGAGCGACTCGGCCGGGACGGGGGGCTCCACGATTGCGATGATAGCTGATAGCCGCCCGTTCGGTCGGCAGGGGTAGCGGCTCACCCGCCAGGCGCCGTATCCTAGTTGTCTCGGCGCCGAGTCGGCGCCGCGCAGCGAGCGAGAGAGAGACCATGGGAGTGTTCGACTTCGTCCGCAACGGCGTGCGCGAGATGATGGTCGCGCGGCCGGACAACCAGAAGGCGCTGATCGTCTACAAGCACCCCGACCAGAACATCCCGACGAACGCGCAGCTCACCGTCGACAGCGACGAGTGCGCGGTGTTCTTCAAGGACGGGCGGGTGGTCGGCGTGATCCCGCCGGGGCGGGTGACGCTCCACTCGCAGAACATCCCGTTTCTGAACCAGCTGGTCACCAACTTCACGGGTGGGCAGGTCTTCATCACGGAGATCTACTTCGTCAAGACGACGCCGGTGCGCAGCGTCCCGTTCGGCGGTCCGATCGGAGAGATGCTCGATCCGCTGACCGCCGAGCAAGTGCAGCCGCGGATCTTCGGCGAGATGAGCGTCGTCGTCGTCGACCCGGTGCGCTTCGTCATCGGCTACTCGGGGCAGGCAGCCGCGGGCGACAACGACGCGGTGCTCGCGTGGATCAAGGGCGTCTTCATGAACGGCGTGAAGACGACGCTCGGCGAGCTGTGCGAAAATGAGGGCAAGAGCCTGCTCCAAGCCGTCTCGCTCACGTCGAAGCTCGCAGCGGCGTTCGTCACGCATGCGCCCGACCTCGCGGACATCGGCGTTCGCATCCTTCAGGTCGGCCAGTTCAACATCAACTTCTCCGACGCGGATCGCGAGCGGCTCGTCGCCGCGAACGCCGAGATCGCGAAGGCCCAGCGTCAGGTGAAGGTGCGTCAGATCGGCGTCGCGGGCGCCCAGGCCGACGCACAGGCGCGCCAGTTCCAGCTCGATCAGCAGTTTTCGCAGGACGCTCGATACGTGAAGGATCTGGCGGGGAGCTACCAGGGCTACGCCGCGGGTCAGGCCATGATGGGTGCCGGCCAGGGGATGGCGGCGCACGGAGTCGGCGGCGGGGTCGCGGGTCTCGGGGCGCAGATGGCGGTAGGCATGGGTGTGGGGAACGCGATGTCCGCAGGGTTCGGGCAGCCCGCGGCGCCAGCCCCCACGTTCTCGCCCGGCGGCACCCAGGTCACGTGCGGCAAGTGCGGTAGCAAGCAGGCGGGGGGTAAGTTCTGCGCCGATTGCGGGAGCCCCCTCGTGATGCAGAAAAAGTTTTGCAGCGGGTGCGGCACCGAGGCCGTTTCCGGCTCCAAGTTCTGTCCCAATTGCGGGATGGGCGTCGCGGCCGCCACCTGAGAAGGATGATGGGGAGAGGCTGCGTCTGGCTTTGGGTCGCGGCGCTTGAGGCGCTGACGCCAGCGTGTGCGACGAGCACGCCGGCCGAGGGGCTCGACAGCCCCTGCACGCGAACCAGCGATTGCCAGGGAGGCCTCGTCTGTGGGCTCCAGGGCTTTTGCACGCCACCCGACGCGTCCGACGACGACTTGCCCCTCGGGGCTCCCGGCGACGGCGGGGATGCCGGCGACTCGGGTATTGGCGATGCGGGTCGAATCGATTAGGACCACCCTCGACCGGCGCCGCGAGATCAAGCGCTGCCCGTCGTGCGGCCAGCGCTTCTCTCGCGAGGCGGCGTTCTGCCCGTTCGACGGCGTCAAGCTCGAGGACTCGCTCTTCGATCCCAGTGGCGACGCGCTCGTCGGCCAGGTGGTCGATGTTCGCTACGAGGTCATCGGCGTGGTGGGCGAGGGCGGCATGGGTCGCGTGTACGAGGTGCGTCACACCGCGCTCGAGCGCACCTTCGCGATGAAAGTGCTGCGCCGCGAGCTCGCCCGCGAAGAGGATCTGGCCGAGCGCTTCATCCGCGAGGCCAAGGCGACCGCCAGCGTGAAGCACCCCAACGTCGTGCAGATCACCGACTTTGGCCGGCTGCCCGACGGTATCCCCTACTTCGTGATGGAGCTGCTCGTGGGTCAGACGCTCGCCGAGATCATCAAGGCGAACGGGCCCGTGTCCACGGCGCGGGCGGTGCGGATCATCCGCAAAGTCGCCGGCGCGCTCGGCGCCGCCCACGAAGCGGGCGTGGTCCATCGGGACCTGAAACCGGAGAACGTGTTCCTCGTCGACGGCGCGCGCCCTGCCGCAGCGTCGGGGGCTGACGTGCGCGTCGTCGACTTCGGTGCGGCGAAGGTCGTCGGATCGAGTCGCATGACGCGCTCGGGGGTCGTGTTCGGGACGCCGCACTACATGTCGCCCGAGCAAGCGAGCGGTCAATCCGTCGACCATCGCAGCGATGTCTACGCGCTCGGCGTCATCATGTACGAGATGTTCACGGGCCGGGTGCCGTTCGAGGCCGACACGTACATGGGTGTGCTGACGCAACACATGTTCGTCCAGCCGGAGCCCCCGAGCCACCTGAAAGACGTGGCCAAGGATCTCGGCGCGCTCGAAGACGTCACGCTGGCCTGCCTCGCCAAGAAGCCCGAGGACCGCTTCGCCTCGATGGCCGCGCTTGTCGACGCGATCGACGGCGCGACCCGTGCGCGCGCGGACACCGCCCCCGACAGCGCGGCCAGCGTCGCTCCTCCCCGGCCGAGCGGCGCACCCCCGCCCGGTGCGCTGACGACGGTCGACGCGCTCGCAGTGGAAGATGCACCCGCCGGGGTCCACCGCCTTGGCGCGGCCCCGTCGCTGTGGTTGCTCTGGGGCGCGGTGGGCCTCGCCGCAACGCTCGTCGCCACGCTTGCCATGCGGCTGTTTTCGCACCGAGAGGCTCCGGCGGCGCCGCCCGCAGTCGTCGCCGCGGCGGCGCCCACCGCGTCCGGATCGGCATCCGTTGCGCCGATGTCGGCCCTGCCATCGGAGACGACGACGACCCCGCCGTCGAACGCCGTCGCGGCGTCGTCCGCGCCGCCCGGCGGGTCCGCGCCCGCCCGTCGCATCGTGCACCTGCGCGAGGGGGCTGCCGCGCCGCGCGCGCCGATCGACGATGTGGGAGATCCCTTTGCCCAAAAGCGCTGAGGTGGCCCCGAGCGGAGCTGCCCGAGCGCTTGACACTACGCACGGCGCCCTTTCATGCTCTAACGCGTAGCCCGTGGCCAAGCAAAAACTGCTCCTCGTCGACGCCGATCCGCGGAGTGTGCGCGTGCTCGAAGTCAGCCTGAAGAAGGCTGGCTACAGCGTGACGACCGCCACCGACGGGATGGATGCGCTCGCGAAGATCGAGTCGCTGACGCCGGACCTCGTGCTGAGCGACACGCGCCTACCCAAGCTCGACGGCTACATGCTCGTGCGCAAGCTCAAAGAGCGCATGGAGTGGTCGCAGATCCCGGTCGTGTTCCTCACGAGCCAGAAATCGATCGAGGACAAGATCCGCGGCCTCGAGCTGGGCGTCGAGGACTACCTGACGAAGCCCATCTTCGTGCGCGAGCTGATCGCGCGGGTCAACCTGCTCCTGGCGCGCCGTACGCAAGAAAACATCGCCGCCAACCGCACGACCATGACGGGGCGAACGCGGTTCTCGGGTTCTACCCAGGACATGGCGGTCGTCGACCTCTTGCAGACGTTCGAAGTCTCGCGCAAGAGCGGCGTCGTCCACTTGCGGAGCGGCACGCAGGAGGCCCACATCTACTTTCGCGACGGCAAAGTGGTCGACGCGGAGCTCGGTCGCTTGCGCGGCGAAGAGGCGATCTACCGCGCCCTCATCTGGAACGAGGCGTCGTTCGAGGTGGAGTTCAAGTCGATCTCGAACGAAGACCTTATCGGCGGTTCTACCCAGGCGATCCTGATGGAGGGCATGCGGCGCGTCGACGAGTGGGGGCGCCTCTGCGAGCAGCTCCCTCCGCTGACCACCGTCTTCCAGATCGATCACGAACAGCTGCTCGAACGCCTCAACGAGATCCCGGACGAGCTGAACGGCATCCTCAAGCTCTTCGACGCCCAGCGGACGCTGACCGAGGTGGTCGACGACTCGCCCTTCGAGGACCTGTCCACGCTGTCCACGATCACGAAGCTCTACTTCGAGGGCTTGCTGGTCGTGCGGCCGGAGGAAGAGGCGCACGAGGATCACCACGGCGGCGACGACGCGCTCGTGGTCGGTACCAGCGGCGAGGGTGTACGCACGGCCGATATGGCGGTGGCTGCGGTCGATGGCTCACGGTCGGGTCACCACTCGCCAGGCGAGATGGCGGTCGTCCCCGGGTCCGATGGAGGCACGGTCCGTCCTCCTCCTCCCACGGCGGTGACGGCTTCCGACGCTCTTGTCACGCCGCCCGCGCCCACGGCGCCGGGGTCCGACGATCGGCTGACCCAACCGTCCACGATGGCGATGCCGCCGCCAAGCCACGCCGCGGACGAGGCCGGCCTTCCGGTCGTCGGAAGGCGAGACGCGGGCGAGATTCCCCCCGCGACGCGTCGCTCCGAGCGTCCGCCGCCGGGGCCGGCGAGCAAGCTCGAGGTCGTCGCCGACGGTCGCGACTCGACGGAGCCTCCACGGACGGAGGCGTCGCAAGGGGCGCAGCCGTCGCAAGCCGATTCGCCGAAGGCTGCCGTCAGCCCACCGCCCGAGCCAAAGGGCACCGTCAGCCCGACCGAACCGAAGGCCGCGGCAGCCCCCGAGCCAAAGGGCACCGTCAGCCCGGCCGAACCGAAGGCCGCGGCAGCCCCCGAGCCAAAGAGCGTCCGTGGTGCACCCGTGGAACCCAAGGTCTCCGCGACCACTTCCGCCCAGCCGAAGCCCGTGGCGAGCGCGCCGGCAGCAGCGCCCGATCGCGACGGCCCGCGGCCGGCCGCGCGATCGAGGGTGGCGGTCTCCGATCCCGCGCCCGGCCCGGTCCCCGGCCTTCCGCGGCAGGGGCGCGCACGCGTCGTCACGATCGCGGTGGTCGCCGCCGTCGCGACGATCGTCGCCGTGGGTGCTCTTCATGCGATGGCGTCCGGTCCCAAAGACCCCGAGCCGACCCACACGGCCAGCGCGCCGGAGCCGTTGCCGGCACCCCAAGAGCCGGCATCCGTGCCGATGACCCCCGCAACCGCCGTTCCGAGTGCGATGGCGTCGATGCCGGAGACGCCGCCGGCCGAAGTCGTGTCGGTCAAGCCGCCGGCGCGGGGTCCATGGGTGTCGCCGGCTCCGAGGCCTGTGCAAGCGCCGGTTTTCGTTTCTCCCGCGGCGCCTTCGCCCAACGTCACGCCCGCAGTGGTCGCGCCCGTGCAGCCCCGACCCGCGCAGCAGGCGCCGGTCGACCTGCGTCCGGAGCCGGCCGGTGGCACGCTGATCGCGCAGGCGAGCCATGCGTTGGCGGATGGAGAGACGCCGCGGGCGCTCGCGCTCGCGCACCAGGCTGTCCTGGCCAATCCGTCCGACGCCGATGCGTGGCTGATCCTCGGGGCGGCGTGCCAGGCGGCCGGCAACGTGCCGGCGGCGCGCGACGCATACCGGAGCTGCGTGAGCAGCGCGCGCACGGCCAACGTCAGCGAGTGCCGCCTGCTCGCCGGCCAGTAACGCGGGGGTCGAGCCGGGCGTAGGCGAAGTCGACGAGCACGTTGGCGCCGACGATCGCGACCGACGTCACGATGACGCACGCGCCGATGACCGGACCATCGCGGTTGAGCATCGCCTTGACGCTGAGCTCTCCCAGGCCCGGCCAGCGGAAGACGGTCTCGGTCACGATCGCGCCCCCCATCAACGCGCCGAGGTCGAGCCCCGCTGCCGTGACCACCGGCACCATCGCGTTGCGCAGCGCGTGCGTCACGACGATGCGCCACTCGGGCAGGCCCTTGGCTCGCGCGGTCCGGACCCAGTCGCTGCGCATCAGCACGATCATCTCGTCGCGTACGAGGCGCG
>Ga0302326_10028455_pt1 | contig 11243 bp, 4 predicted proteins | sample Palsa_T0_3_FD_202264 | JGI IMG/M metagenome (GOLD analysis project Ga0302326, IMG submission 202264) | Peat permafrost microbial communities from Stordalen Mire near Abisko, Sweden - Palsa_T0_3 | ecosystem: Environmental > Terrestrial > Soil > Palsa > Peat permafrost | place: Sweden: Abisko...
GGGGTCCTGGAGCATCAGCAGGGGCGAAACGATGCGGCCGTCGATCTGATCCGCAAAGCAATCGCCGTGGGTCCCGATCAGCCCGAGCCTTACAACAACCTCGGCCTCGCGCTCAGAGACACGGGACGGGTTGAAGAGGCGATCACGGCACTCCAACAGGCGCTTGCCTTGAGACCCGATTATCCGATCGCATTGTGTAACCTCGGCATTTGCCTGCAATCTGTCGGAAAACTCGACGAGGCGATCGCAGCGTTCCGGCGCGCCCTTGGCCTACGAGCCGACTACGCTGAAGCCTACAACGGACTTGGCGCTGCGTTAGGAGGGAAGGGACAGATCGAGGAGGCGATCGCCGCCTTTGGCTCGGCGATTGCCCTACGGTCGGACTACGTCGAAGCCCATCTCGCGCTAGGCGGTGCGCTGAGGGAAAGCGGACAGCTCGACGCAGCGATCGCGGCGTACGAAAAAGCCATCACTCTCAACCCCGATTTTGCCGAAGCCCACAACACACTTGGCTGCATTCTGGTCGACGCCGGGAGATTGGACGAGGGCTTCGCCGCCTATCGTCGGGCCATCGCACTAAAGCCGGATTTTGCCGAATGCCACTCCAATCTCGCTTTTTCGCTTCACTTCCACCCTGCCTCCGACGCAAAGGTGATAGCCCTGGAGCTTGGCCGCTGGAATCGTCAGCACGCCGCACCACTCGCGGCACTCGCAGCGCCCCACCTCAACTGCGCCATCCCGGACCGCCGGCTTCGAATTGGCTATGTGTCGCCCAATTTTCGAAAGCAGACGGTTGGATACAACCTCGTCCCTCTCATTCAGCAGCATGACAGCACGCAGTTTGAGATCACGTGTTACTCGTCGGTGTCGCGCCCTGATTCCATTACGAGCGAATTTGAGCGACATGCCGATCGCTGGCACGACAGCGTGGAGTGGTCAGATGAGCAAATGGCTGCCCAAATCCGCGACGACCAGATTGACATCCTGGTGGACCTCGCGCTGCATACCGCCAATAGCCGCTTGCTTGTGTTCGCCCGAAAGCCCGCTCCGGTTCAAGTGACGTTCGCTGGATATCCCGGCAGCACCGGGTTGACGGCGATCGACTACCGCCTCAGCGATCCGTATCTTGATCCTCCGGGGATGGATGAATCGGTCTACAGCGAAAGAACCGTTCGGCTCCCCGATAGCTTCTGGTGCTACGACCCGCTCGACTGTCGCGACGTACCTGTCTGCCCTCTCCAAGCCATCCAGAGAGGGTTTGTCGTCTTCGGTTGCCTGAACGATTTTTGCAAGATCAACGAGGAGATCCTCAAGTTGTGGGCTGCGGTGATGCGCGAGGTGCCGCGCTCTCATTTGCTTTTGCTGGCTCCGCAGGGCGGACACCGACAGCGGACATTAGAAATATTCAAACAAGAAGGAATCGATCCAGAGCGCGTTGAGTTCACCCCCCGCCTGCCCCGGCGGGAATACTTTGAGCTGTATCATCGCATCGACATTGGCCTGGATAGCTTTCCCTATAATGGCCATACGACGAGCCTCGATTCCCTTTGGATGGGCGTGCCGGTGGTGACGCTCATGGGACAGACCGTCGTTTCGCGAGCCGGTTTCTGTTTGCTATCCAATCTTCACATCGAGGAGCTGGCCGCGCGTACCCCAGAGCAGTTCGTAACGATCGCGAAGGAGCTGGCCACGAATCTGCAAAAGTTGCGGGCGTTGCGTGCCACGCTGCGCCGGCGAATGGAGCAGTCGCCGCTCATGGATGCGCCGAAGTTTGCACGGTCCATTGAAGCGGCCTATCGCCAGATGTGGCGGAGCTGGTGTGAAGCGGCGTCTATTGGCAACCCGTAGTCCACCGTCGATACTCGCGTCCACGATATGGCGCAATTTACGAGCCAAGGGTCTTTTGAGCTGGCACTCCAACACCATCGGGCCGGACGGCTGCACGAAGCCGAGGAGATTTATCAGCAAATCCTCGCACAGCAGCCCGATCATGCCGGAGCGCTCCACTATCTCGGAGTGCTGACGCACCAGCAGGGGCAAAATGACATCGCCATCGATTTGATTCGTAAGGCAATCACGCTCAGTCCCAATCTTCCGGAAGCGCACAACAATCTCGGCCTCGCGCTCACAGCGAATGGACGACTCGGCGACGCCATCGCCGCCTATCGAACTGCGCTCGCTCTGAGGCCTGATTACGCCAGCGCGCTGTTCAATCTTGGCATCGCTCTGCAATACAACGGACAACTGGATGATGCCATCGATTCCTATAAAAAATCCGTCGCCCTACGCCCAAATTATGTTGAAGCGCTTACCAACCTCGGAAATGCCTTGCGAGACAAAGGTAAGTTGGAAGAAGCCGGCGAAGTTTGCCGGCAGGCGATCGCGCTGCGGCCCGATTATGCCAAAGCCCGCAGTGCGCTGGGCAATGTTCTCAATGAAATGGGGCGATTCGATGATGCCATCGCCGCCCACAGAGAGGCCATCGAGATCGATCCCCGCCTGCCCGAGACTCACAACAATCTTGGCATCGCATTAAAAAACCAGCGGCGGACCGACCAAGCCATCGCGGCCTTTGAGCAGGCAATCGCTTTGGATCCTGATTACGCCAGCGCGCACACGAATCTCTCGATGGCGCTGCTGGCGCGCGGGGAATATTTGCGGGGTTGGAAAGAGCACGAGTGGCGATGGAAATGCGAAGATACGCCGTCCAAACCGCGCGGCTTCTCCCAGCCGCAGTGGGATGGCAGCCCGCTGGAAGATCGAACGCTCCTGCTTCACGCCGAGCAGGGTTTTGGAGACAGCATGCAATTCATCCGCTACGCATCGCTGCTGGCGGATCGAGGCCAAAAGATCATCATAGAATGTCAGTCCGAGCTTGTGCGCCTCTTCAAATCCTTGTCCGGAGGATTTCGAATCGTCGAGCAAGGCCAGCCTCTGCCCGATTTTGATGTGCATTGTCCGCTTTTGAATCTGCCCAGTGTGTTCAAGACAACGATCGAATCGATTCCCGCCGATGTGCCGTATCTTTTCCCGGATCAGGAGTTGCTTGAATCCTGGCGGCAGAAACTGGCCGATCGCTCGACCGGTCTCAAAATCGCCCTCATCTGGGCGGGGAACCCTGATTTCAAAGGGGATCGAACCCGCTCCCTCACACTCGATCGGCTGGCGCCCCTGGCCGACGTTCCCGGCGTCACCTTCTACAGCATCCAGAAAGGTAATGCCCAGTGGCAGATCAATCGCGCGCCCGCGGGGCTACGATTGATGAACCTTTCACCAGAGCTGCACGACTTCGCCGACACCGCCGCGGTGATAGGCAACATGGATCTGACCATCTCCACCGACACCAGCGTCGCCCACCTGGCCGGCGCGCTGGGGCGGCCGGTCTGGGTCATGTTACAATTCGTGCCGGATTGGCGATGGATGTTCGATGACCCAGGCAGTTCCCAGAAGACCCCGCAGAGGTGCCCTCAGAAAAGCCCGTGGTATCCATCAATGCGCCTGTTCCGCCAGGCAATGTGGGGCGATTGGAATGGCGTCATCGAGCGCGTCGCGCAGGCGCTCCGTGCCCGAGTCAGCGGGATCTCTTAACGTCTCCACCTTAGCGCGGGATTACCCGATTATTCTTCTGCGGTAATGACCTGCGCCGCGATGTGATCCCGACCGCACCATGCCTCAACAGACGATCCAACAATCTTTCGACTTGGCCCTGAAGCATCACCAGGCCGGCCGGCTGCCCGATGCCCAGCGACTCTATGAACAAATATTGGCCCAGCAGCCCGAGCACGTTGGGGCGATGCACTACCTGGGCGTGCTGGAGCATCAGCAGGGGCGAAACGATGCGGCCATCGATTTGATTCGCAGAGCAATCGCCCTCAGCCCCAATCTTCCCGAAGCGTACAACAATCTCGGCCTGGCGCTCAACGAGATCGGTCAGGTCGAGCAAGCCATCGATGCATACCGACAGGCACTGGCGGTGAGGCCTAATTATCCGAACGCGCTTTACAACCTTGGGATCGCCCTGCAAAGCAAGGGGCTACAGGATCAAGCGGCTGCCGCCTACAGGCAGGCCATCGCACTGCGGCCAGAGTATGTCGAAGCCCACAACAATCTTGGCAACGCGCTGCGGGCTAAGGGAAGCCTCGATGAAGCCATCGCTTCGTACCAGCGGGCGATTGCCCTGCGACCCGATTTTGCCGCGGCGGAAAAGAATCTCTACATCACTCAACAGGAGAAAATCCGCAACCGTATTCGGCACATCGACCCAAACGGAACAATGCTTCGATGCGGAGGGACCAAATATGTCATCGAAACAGGTGAACCTTACGCATTCAATGGTGCAAGTATCCTTACGCCCAGCGGCAGATTGCTGATCCATCGGCGAGGCGACGGCAAGGAAGAGGGGCTCCGCTATCTTTGGATCGACGCCCAGGGCGGAGGCGGATGGTTACCGCAGTTGCGCGGCGATCCGCGATTGCTCTGGCACGAAGGCAAGCTGCTTGTCTCCGACAATTTCATCGCCAGCCACGGCGGCGACAGGATTCAACTGCACGAAGTCCTCATCGCCGGCCGCGATGTTCGCACGCGGGAGATTGCGCGATTCGAGCACGTCCCCGGCCTCCGATTGGATCGGCTCGAAAAAAACTGGTGCCCGTTTTCAGTGGGCGGCAAGCTGTATTTCGAATACAGCGTCAACCCCCATATCATTCTGGCCTACGACATGCAGAGCAATTCAATCGCATTGGCATTCCACAACGAAGCGAGGTGCCTGCCATTTCATGCTGAGGGCGTCGGTCCGCTCCGACTGAGCGCGCCCGCCATTTTGCTGAACGGTGGTAGCAAGCGTGAAACTTTTTTGGGTGCCTTTCACGCCGTGAGAAATGGCGATTATCATTCCGCGTTCTATCAGTTTTCCCCGCGCGCGCCGTTCGAGATCATCGCAATGTCCACCAGCCCGGTATTATGGCCGCAGGATGCGGATGATATTTCGTGGAGAAATTTAGGTTGGAGGATATTGTTCATGCAGTCGCTGGAGATCAATGAGCCGGAGGATCGCGTCACTCTCTATGGCGGCGACAACGACCACGCTTGCATCAGAATCGAGATGAAACTATCGACCGTGCTGGCTGGTATGGCTCCGCTGGCTTAGGCGGGTTTGAGACGCGCTGTCGCCAGATGTGGAGCACATGGTGCGAAACCGCACTCGTTGGAAGCGGCGCCTGCGGAAGACACAGCCGCAGGAATTGGACCCGCTATGGCTCGGTCTGTCCGGACGCATCACGCGGCAATATATCAGAAGCGCGGCCGACTACATCGCAAGCTCCTACGCTTGCGGCAGAACGGACAGAATCCGATATTGCGTGCCGGCACCATGGCCCAATTATCGATCGAGCAAACTTTCGAGCTGGCGATGCAGCATCTTCGGGCCGGGCGAATCGCCCAGGCCGAGCCGCTCGTTCGGCAGGTTTTGGCCCAGAGCCCCGAGCATACCGACGCGATGCGGTGTCTCGCCGCAATTGCCTCTCAACAGCAGCGGAATGTCGAAGCAATCGAGCTGTTGCGGCGGGTTGTGGAATTGGAACCGGACTATGCCGAAGCACATTACGATCTTGGCATTGTTCTGAGAGACAACGGCCAACTCGATGCCGCCATCAGCGAATTTCGCCATGCTGTCGCCCTGGATGCCGACTTCGCCGAAGCGCTGCTCAATCTCAGTATTGCGCTCAGGGCGAGCGGGCAGCTCGATCAAGCAATCACGGTCGCCCGACAACTTGTTGCCCTGACGCCGGATGTGCTTACGGCCCACGGCAATCTCGCCATCCTGCTGCAACAAACAGGCCGATTCGACGATGCCGTCGCCGAGTTTCGGCAGGTGCTTGCTCTCAAGCCGGACGATGCCGGCACCCATTACAATCTTGGCAACGCCTTGAAAGACAGCGGGAAGCTCGATGAAGCAATTGCCGCTTGCCGTCAGGCAATCAAATTCGATCCGCGCTTTCCCGCGGCTCGCAACAACCTGGGCTCGGCCCTGATGGACCAAAAGCAATTCGATGCGGCCATCGCCGCCTATCACGAGGCTGTCGCCATTGCCCCCGGCGATGCGGAGGCGCGCAGCAATCTTGGAAAAGCATTGAACGCGAAGGGATTGCTTGCCGAAGCGGCGGACGCGTTTGGGCAGGCAACAATCCTCAATCCCAAGTCCGCGGATGCTTTCAGCAATCTTGGCGCTGTCCTGAAGGGATTGGGACAAATCGACGAGGCGGTCGCTGCATACCGTCAGGCCGGCCACCTCGATCCGCCGAATGTGAAGATCGATGATGATTTGCTATACGCGCTGCTCTTCCACCCCGCATGGGATGCCCCGTCGATTGCGGCGGAGCATCGCGACTGGCATCGCCGGCGTGCCGAGCCGTTGGCAAAATTAATCCAACCACACCCTAACGATCCCAACCCAGACCGTCGCCTGCGGATCGGCTATGTATCGCCGGACTTTCGGGACCACGTCGTCGGTAGAAACATCATCCCACTGTTTCGCCAGCACGATCGCCAAGGATTTGAAATCTTTTGCTACTCGCAAGTGAACCGGACCGATGCCATCACCAGCGAGTATCAGCGGCTTGCCGATGGCTGGCACAACTGCGTGGGCGAATCGGACGATCAGGTCGCCGATCAAATCCGAAAGGACAAAATCGACATCCTTGTCGACCTGGCCCTGCACCTTGTCAATAACCGTCTGCTTGTCTTCGCCCGCAAGCCGGCGCCGGTGCAGGTGACGTTCGCAGGGTATCCTGGCAGCACCGGCTTGACTGCCATCGACTATCGCCTCTCCGACCCCTATCTCGATCCGCCGGAAATGGATGAATCCATCTACAGCGAGAAAACGGTCCATCTGCCGGATAGTTTCTGGTGCTACGATCCTCTGGATTCGGCGGACATTGCCATCAACCCTCTGCCGGCGCTTGGCAGTGGTGTTCTCACCTTTGGGTGCCTCAACACTTCCGGTAAGGTCAACAACAATGTGCTCGCACTTTGGGCCAAGGTGTTGGGGCAAGTGGAAAACTCCCGTCTGTTGCTCATGGCTCCGATCGGCATCCACCGATCGCGAATCATGGAGCACTTCCAAAAGGAGGGAATCGGTGGAGGGCGCATCGAGTTCGTCGCGCTGCAGTCCCGCCGCAACTACCTCGAGACGTATCACCGCATCGACCTGGGCCTGGACACCTTCCCCTACAACGGTCATACGACGAGCCTCGATTCTCTATGGATGGGAGTACCGGTGATTTCGCTGGTGGGCAATCGAGTAGTCGGCCGTGCAGGATGGTGCCAGTCGTCCAATCCGGGGCTGCCGGAATTGGCGGCACTGACGCCCGAGCAGTTCGTACATATCTCTGCTGGCCTGGCCGGCGATTTGCCAAGACTGGACGCGCTGCGATCAACCCTTCGGCGGCGGATGGAGCAATCGCCGCTGATGGATGCACCGAAATTCGCTCGCAGCATCGAAGCGGCCTATCGGCGGATGTGGCGCACATGGTGCAAAGCGGCACCAGTTGGCAACCAATAAGCCACGATCGATACTGGCTGTCCACGGTATGGCGCAACTTACGACACAACAGTCTTTCAACGTCGCATTGCAGCGCCACCAGTCGGGACGATTGCGCGAGGCGGAGGCGCTCTATCGCCAGATCCTTACCCAGCAGCCGGCGCATGTAGGGGCGCTGCATTATCTGGGTGTACTGGAGCACCAGCAGGGACGAAACGAGCTCGCGATCGATATGATTGGCCGGGCCATCGCACTCAATCCCAACGCTCCCGAAGCGCACAACAATCTCGGGCTGGCGCTCAAAGCCAATGGTCAGGTTGACGAAGCGATCGCCGCTTATCGGCAGGCCCTTGCTCTAAAATCCAATTACGCAAGCGCGCTCTACAACCTGGGCTTTGCCCTGCAAAGCAAGGAACAACTCGATGAAGCGATCGCCGCTTATCAGCATGCGATCGCCCTGCGGCCCAACTATGTTGAAGCACACAGCAGTCTTGGCGATGCCCTTAGAGAAAAGGGACGGCTCGATGAAGCGATCGCCGCATTTCGCCAAGCTGTTGCGCTAGGCCCCGATCGGCCCGACGCGCACAACAATCTGGGCGTTGCCCTAAAAGACAAAGGGCAATTCGAAGAGGCAGTCGCCGCATATCGGCGGGCGATCGCGCTTCGGCCGGACTACGCCGAAGCACACAGCAATCTTGGCAATGCCTTGAGAAGCACGCGGAAGCTCGATGAGGCCATCGCCGCGCATCGGCAGGCGGTCGCGCTCAAGCCGGCCTTTTCCGAAGCGCACTTCAACCTTGCCGATGCGTTGCTGGCGCGCGGGGATTTCCTTGCGGCTTGGCCGGAGCACGAATGGCGCTGGCAATGTCGCGACTTCCCATCACCGCTGCGGAATTTCACACAGCCACGGTGGGATGGCAGCCCGCTCGCTGGGCGCACGCTTCTGGTTCACACCGAACAGGGATTTGGGGACAGCCTGCAATTCATTCGGTATGTTCCGCTCCTCGCGAACCACGGCGGAAAAATTATCGTTGAATGTCAGCCCGAGCTGGAGCGGCTCTTCCATACCGTGCCCGGCGGATTCCAAGTCGTCGTCCGCGACCAGCCACTGCCGGCCTTTGACGTACATTGTCCGGTGGGGAGTCTGCCGATGGTGTTCAAGACGACACTGGCAACGATTCCCGCGGATGTGCCATATCTATTTCCAGATCAACAATTGCTCGAATCCTGGCGGCAGAAACTGGCGGATAGCGCGACGGGTCTCAAAATCGGGCTTGCGTGGGCAGGGAATCCCGCGTTCAAAGGCGATCGCACGCGCTCCCTCACTCTCGATCGCCTCGCCGCGTTGACGAACGTGCCGGGCGTGACCTTTTACAGCCTGCAGAAAGGCGACGCCCAGCGGCAGGTCGAGCGAGCACCAGCGCGAATCAACCTGATCAACCTCGCCCCGAAGCTGCGCGATTTCGCCGACACGGCCGCGGTGATGTGCCTGATGGATCTGATCATCACCACCGACACCAGCGTCGCGCATCTGGCCGGTGCATTGGGCCGGCCGGTCTGGTTGATGTTGCAATTCGTGCCGGATTGGCGATGGCTGTCGGATCGCGCGGATAATCCCTGGTATCCGTCAATGCGGCTTTTTCGCCAGCAGGAAAGAGGAGATTGGGACAGCGTGATTGAAGAGGTCGCGAAGGCGCTGGCCGATCAGGCTGGTGTTCTGAAGCGCGGTTGATCCGCCGGATTTTACAAAACATGGTCCGAGTCACGATCCAACAAGCCTTCGATCTTGCATCGCAACATCATCAGGCCGGACGGCTGGCGGATGCCGAGGCGCTCTATCGGCAGATCCTGGCTCAGCAGCCGCAGCACGTTGATGCGATCCACAATCTGGGCGTGCTTGCCCATCAATTGGGCCGCAACGACATGGCGGTGGAATTGATCCGCCGGGTGCTCGCGCTCGATCCCAATCTCCCCGAAGCCCACAGCAATCTCGGGAATGCCTTCAAAGACCTGGGACAACTCGAACCGGCCATCGCCGCCTATCGCCGGGCGATTGCGCTCAAGCCCGATTATGCCGAGGCGCACAACAATCTTGGCCGCGCCTTGCAAATCAAAGGAGCGCTTGAGCAAGCCATCGCCGCCGATCGCCGGGCCATCGCACTGAGGCCCAACTTTCCCGAAGCCCACACGAACCTCGGCAACGCGCTAAAGGAAAGCGGCCGGCTCGATGAGGCGATCGCGGCGTATCGCCGGGCAATCGATATCAATCCCAACGGCGCCCAAGCCCATACTTTTCTCGCCATTGCGCTCTACGACAACAAGCAACTCGACCAAGCCATCGCCGCGTATCGCAGGGTTATTGAACTCCAGCCTAACCTGGCAAGTGCGCACAACAATCTTGGCGTTGCGCTCAAAGACAAAGGCCAGTTCGATGAGGCGATCATCGCCTATCGCGCGGCGATCGCTTTCAAGCCCGAGTTTCCCGAAGCCCACGGCAACCTCGGCAACGCCTTGCTGGAAAAGGGACAGCTTGATGATGCGATCGGCGCCTATCATCGCGCGATTGCCCTGCGGCCCAATTACGCCGAAGCTCACAGCAATCTTGGCCGAGCGCTAAGAGAAAAAGGAGAGCTCGATGAGGCACTCGCCGCCTGCCGAGCGGCGATTGCGATCCGGCCCAATTATGCCGAGGCGCACAATATTCTGGGAATTGTCCTGCAGGGCAAAGGATTGATCGACGAGGCGATCACCGCCTTCCGCGAGGCAATTTCGCTTAAGGCGAATGACGCGAGCGCCCATGGCAATCTCGCCAATGCGCTCAAAGACAAAGGCCAACTTGATCTGGCCATCGCCGCCTATCACCAGGCGATGGCGCTCAAACCCAACGACGCCGACGCCTACGGCAATCTTGGAAATGCGTTCAAACACAGCGGCCAACTCGATCTGGCCATCGCGGCCTATCGAAAGGCCATCGCAATCAAACCCAGCTTCGCCGAGGCCCACAGCAATCTTCTTTTGTCGCTGTACTATCACCCGGCGTACGGTCCCCGCGAGATCGCCGAGGAGCAGCAGCGTTGGAATCTTCAGCATGCGGAGCCCGTTCGACGAGCTCAGGGCGGGCCACTTCGACAATTCGTTGGACCCCCTTCGACAGACTCTGGGCAGACCGCTTCGACTGGCTTAGGGCGGGCTCATGCCAACGATCCCAGCCCCGAGCGCCGACTGCGGATCGGGTATGTCTCGCCGGATTTTCGGGAACACGTCGTCGCGCAGAATATTCTGCCCTTGTTTCTGCACCATGATCGCAATCAGTTCGACATCACCTGCTATGCACAGGTACCCCAGCCCGATGCGACGACGCGCCGGTTTGGGCAACATGCCGATCGCTGGCGCAGCATCGTGGGAATTTCCGATGAGCAAGTCGCCCAGCAAATCCGCGACGACCAGATCGACATTCTGGTGGACCTTGCGCTGCACTCGGCCAACAACCGCCTGCGCATTTTCGCCCGCAAGCCCGCGCCGGTGCAGGTGACGTTCGCCGGCTATCCCGGCAGCACTGGGCTGAGCGCGATCGATTATCGCCTCTCCGATCCCTATCTCGATCCGCCCGCCCCCGAAGCACCTGGCGATGAATCGGTCTATTCCGAGAAGACGATCCGCCTTCCCGATAGCTTCTGGTGCTACGATCCCCTGGAAAAAATGGATG
>Ga0302326_10028456_pt1 | contig 11243 bp, 13 predicted proteins | sample Palsa_T0_3_FD_202264 | JGI IMG/M metagenome (GOLD analysis project Ga0302326, IMG submission 202264) | Peat permafrost microbial communities from Stordalen Mire near Abisko, Sweden - Palsa_T0_3 | ecosystem: Environmental > Terrestrial > Soil > Palsa > Peat permafrost | place: Sweden: Abisko...
GAGTTCATGCGAGGTAATGGCTTCTTCCCGGGGTTCAACCAGAACCAGGAATGCCACTTCACCTACTACTTCGCAGCCGGTGATATCCTTCGTATTCAAGCTCAGCACAATGCTTCCACTATCCAGTGGTTGAACTACATCGGCACCAGCCCGAATATACAGACTAACTGGGTCGAAGTGGATTTCCTGGGGGCGTAATGACAACTATCGAACCGTCCGGCCAGAATGTCACCTCCCCGAAGATCCGCGACCAGTCCCTGGTGCGCAAGTTCATCTCCCAGAACGGAACCGGATATACCGCTCTGGCCATCACCAGCGGTGACTCCTTTATCGACCCAGACGCAGACACTTTGAATCTGAAGGTCTACTTTGACGACGTCACGCTCCAGTATCCACCAACACCCCCAGGGAACCTGATTGTCAACGTAGGGTCGAACCTGATTACCCGGCAGGAGCAGGGCCACTTCTACTACGAGATCGGACCGCCCAACACCGCTTACCGTGGCGTCCTGACCATGGTCTGGACCTATAAGATCAACTCGGTCCCATTCACCTACATGGACTTCGCCCAGGTCCTCAACCAGATGCCGCTCTATGAGTCGCTGCGCGACACCGAGAAGTGTGTCATTGAAGAAGTCACCTGGATGCTGGGCGATCTGTTCGACAGTACCGAAGGGGGCCCGAATATCATCGAACCCTTTCAGACCCATTTCGACTACGAGCGCCTGGCTCAGTGCGAGAAACGAGCGATCACCCGCACCAACCTGATTGGTTTTCCAGTAACGCATTGGGGCCTGGGGCCCAACACCCAGCAGGTACCACCCGACTTTCAGGGGCTGCTGGTAATTGGGACGTACTTGGAAGCTATGCGGCACTTGATTGCCTCCTACACCGAGATCCCGGCCTTCCAGGGCACCAACGTGGGCTTTTCCGACCGGCGCGACTACGCCCAACGCTGGCAGTCTATCTTCTCCACCGAGTGGCCGGAGTACATCACCTACACCAAGATGGCCAAGCGCAAGCTACTGCAGCTGGGACGTGGTGCTCTGCTGGTCGGCGGTGGGATCTATGGGGGGAATGCCCTCGGAATATTTCAGGCCGGAACGTATGCCTCACAAGTTAGGAGTTGGCGTTTCTACCCCGCTGCCCCAAGTATTAGCTGGGGAGCCTCATCGCATGGAAGTGGGTTCCCAAGTGCCCTGTAAGACGTGCGGAAAAGACTTCAAGCGCCACGGCAATCGTCGTAACTGTAACGACTGCGTACACCCCTCATACCGGGCCCGTGGCGATGCCCTCAAGGTGTTCGACACCTGCAAGTGTGGCGCGCAATTCTCCCGTCGGAAGAACGGCAGCAAGCAGACCTACTGCTCTGATGAATGCCGGAAGAAGTACTACTGGCGCTCGCCCACCAGCGAGGAGCAGAAAGCCAAGATCAGTGCGGCCAAGAAGGGGAAGCCGACCAAGCTCCGGGGCTACAAGCAGACCGACGAGCACCTGATCAAGCGCCTCGGTACCGGCGCGATCCGGGCCAGCAAAGAAGAGCTGTCCCTGGTGCCCGTCCTAGCCAAACTGGGCTACGTCCACACCGGGGAAGGCACCTTCTGGCGGCGCTGGCCGGACGGCACGCTGCACAACCCTGACTTCGTCAACGAGACAGACAAGAAGATCGTGGAGTACTTCGGTTCCTACTGGCACGACCGCTCAGAGGAGGCCCACGCCATCGAGCAGTGGGCGGCCCTGGGCTATGAGTGCAGAGTCATCTGGGACACCGAGCGTGCGACCGTCCTGTCCGGCTTCCCGAGCGCGCTGTGAGGTGAGCCGTGGCAGTGATAAAACTGGTCGAAGATTACACGGTCAAGTACGCCCGCTCGTGCGTACGGGACAACCTGATGTGGTGGGGCGAGGAGTCGGTCCTGCTGCAGATGTGGCACCCGTCCGACAAGGGGATTGGCAAGTGCCCGCGCTGCTGGCAGGCCGCCTACAACGACGGTGAGCAGATGTGCCCGGTCTGCTACGGCACCGGCCTGTTCAACGACAAGACCCAGACCGGCGGGGTACGTCAGGCCAGCCGGGTTTGGACCCTGTTCACCGACCACATCGTCTCCGAGGAGTACGGCCAGCGCGGCACCCTGGAGGCCGACAACCGCGAGGTGACCACCGAGGCCTTCCCGGAGCTGACCGAGCACGACTTCATCGCCCGGGTGAGTGCCTGGGATCCGATCAGTCACACCGCCCTGGTCAAGCCTCGGTTCTACTCACTGGACGCGGTCACCCGCCAGAGCCTGCGCACCGGCTACCGGTACGGCCAGACCTGGCAGGACATCATCGGCCAGACCGCTCAGCTGTCCTGGATCCCCGACAACACGATGGGTATCCAGTTGTACCCGATCGAAGGCGTTAGCTTCCCAGAGGCCGTTATAGAGGGCATTCCGGTGCCTGTGGTGACACCGCAGCCAGATACCCACGTCGTCTTCTACCCGATCTCGGACGCCAGTGGCACCGTGGTCGGCGGGACGCCCGGCAACTTCGAGCAGACCTTCACCTTCGTCCAGCAGGCCCCGGCCACCCCGTGGACCATCAGCCACACCCTGGGGCACCTGCCGTCAGTCACCATCACCGTCGGCGGGGCGATCGTGGACGCCGACGTCGACTACCCCGACCTTCAAACAGTCGTCATCACGTTTGCTCAGCCACAGTCGGGCTCCGCTGAATTGGTGTGATGTGTGCCCACCTTTTGCCAGTCAAGACGTTGCTAATACTCGATTGAGACACACCGAATCGCTCGGCGATCACTCGTTGACTTACGCCTTTCAAGTTTCGAATTTCCCGGATGTCGACCTCGGTGAGTTTGGCCTGGGGCAGTCGCTCGCCTACGGCCACTCGCTGCCGATCAAGCATCTCCTGGATGTTTTCCCGGTGAGTCCCCAAGTGAAGGTGTGAGGGGTGGCAGCAGACGGGCCGGTCACAGTGATGAAGCACTTCATGCCCCTCGGTAGGCCCGTGATAGACCTGATAGGAGGCAACGTGCGCGCTGACACTCTTTCCCGCCACAAAGAACCTCCCGTAGCCGTGACCGAATGTGGCTGCTGGCCAGTCCCAGCATCCATCAATAGGTGGGTCACCCGGCATAAACCAGGCGAAGATCTCGGCTTCGGTCTGCAGCTCTGGGGGCCTATTGTCACGACGTCCGGCAAAAGGGTCGCCATGTCGCTGCCAGCGTCGATAGTGCTTCCGACACCACCCGCGAGCAAGTACCGGATCGCCACAAATATCACATTCCATCCCGGTCATTCTACCCGGAGGACCTTATGAGGGTTGCTATTCCCGCCGACAAGGCCCGCAAGATCAGCGAGCGGGCCACCCAGTTCTGCCGCCAGGACCTGCAGGGCAAGGGCTGGACCTCGGCCCGGTCGCTGGAGGCCTATTCCGGTGAGGGCTTGGTTGGCATCCGCACCACCGCCCGCTACCTGATGTACCAGGAGAAGGGGATCGGCCCGTTCCTAATGAAGTGGGTCGAGGGCCGCACCCTGCCGCTGGGCTGCAAGATGGGTGACGGCCCGCACTTCCGGCACGCCGGTCAGGGGACGGTCGGTACCCCCGGCTATGTGGACATCCCCCACCAGGGCAAGGTCTGGAAGGCCCAGCGCTGGCGTCACCCCGGAATCAAGCCGGGCAAGTTCATGGAGAGCGCCATTCGCAAGGCCTGTCAAGAAGCCCAGTCCGACCTGCGCGCGGATGTGATGGCCGCGTTGCGCGGTGAGTACCACGGCTCATAGCAGGTGTCTCCAGCTCAATCCGCGTCGGATGTGGCTGATGTTGATCTTGCTGACCCCGTACATTTCGGCTAGCACAGGATGAGTCAGGTTGCTGGCTCGGATGGCCAACACATCGTCTTCGGTCAACTTAGCCGTGTGAACCTGTTCACCTCGGGTCTGGCGACCTCGGTCAATTTTGTCCTGGTTGTTCTGGGCCTTGGTTCCGGGCCGGAGGTGGGCAGGCTGACAGCATATAGGCCTGTCGCAGGAATGCAAGATGCAGTAGTTCTCCTCGGTGACAGGCTCAGTACCGTAGAGACGGTAGGCCACCGCGTGCGCCGGGACGTGCTTGCCTTTCGTCCATAGCATTCCGTACCCATTGGGCCATGTACTCCCCGTCCAGTCCCAGCACCCTTCAGTTGGTGAGGATGATGGGGGTGGCTCTCCCGGCATGAACCAGTGGAAGGCATCCCCTTCGGACATGTTGGCCGGACGAGTGACTCTCTGAGGCTTCCTGTTCGGATCCCCGTGCCGCCACCACTTCATGTAATGGGGTTTACACATCTCACGGGCATAAACGGGGAGACCACATTCCGGAATGTAGCAACAAAGCATTCTGACATAGTAACACCGTTTCGAAGTGAGTACTTATGACCGGACCACTTGAACCGACCGGCGAGACCGGCGCACCGACACCGAACGACCCGGACTCCAGTCTGGGCCCATCTATCTTCATGTCTGACTACACCTTCCCCGGGCCCGGCGAGACGGTCATCCCACCGCTGCCCCGCTCCGGCGGTGGCATCATCCAGACCGTCAAGAACGGCGTCATCGAGGCGATCCAGGGCGCGCTGCAGAACACCAGCCTCAACCTCCAGGGCCAGGCCGCCTACGTCGGTATGGAGTACCCGATGGAGCCGCTGCAGTACCCCGGCGTCTGGGTGCAGTTCTCGATCACCAAGCTCAACCGGGCCGGGGTCGGCCACGAGATCACCGTCAACGACGGCACCACCGACAACCCGTCCTGGTCGTTCATCCAGGAGTGGATGTTCGAAGGCCGGGTCACCATCGCGATCGCGGCGACCAAGAGCCTGGACCGCGACCGGCTTTCCGATTCGGTTATTGCGATGCTCGGGTTTGCCCGCCCTCCGGACATGGTGCTGATGGACCCGACCAAGAACACCCTCCAGGACAAGAGTCTACTGACCATCCTGGACGAGAACCCCTACCTGGCGATCACCCTGCAGCTGGACACCCTGATCCCCTCGGGCCAGACGGTCACGATGGGGACCCCCTGGAAGGACGACATCCTCACCTACGAGGACGGCTACGCCTTCGACTGCATCGGCCAGTTCAACCTGAAGTTCAGCGCCGACGGCATCTACACCCTGTCCGAGATCGTACCCGCGATCTCAATAAGTGAGTCCCAGCAGCCGTACAACCCTGCTATCTGGATGAACCAAGTTCCCCAGGGCCCGTACGGGCCAAATCAGAGCCCCAACTCCGGGATCACCAATACGGGCAACACCGACATTCCTGCGATGTGAATGATCCCGGCTCAGCTCCGTAAGGGATGAGAGGGCAGCCGCGTCTAAGGAGTGTTTTGTGAGCACACCCACCCAGATCATCGACTTCAGTCGCTACCTGCCGCCCGGTGTCTATGTCAACCCGGTTGCCGGACCCCAGCTCGCGCTCAACAACGTTCTGCCGACCGCCATCGCGATCTTCGGACTGAGCATCGGGTACAACAACTTCGTCCAGACGATCACCGTCCAGGCCGACACCAACGACACCACCCCAGCGATCAACCAGACGCTGGCCCAGGAGGGCATCAATACCTCCACGATCGTGGTATCCAACCCCAATTCCGGCCAGCAGTACACCCTCAACACCGACTACACGGTGGTCAACGTCGGCGGCACGAACAACACATCAGATGCGCTGTACACCATCTCGCGTGTCATCTCCGGCCACATCAACCCCGGCCAGGCCGTCCAGATTAGCTATCAGTACACCGACCCGAGCTACTTCGAGCCGCAGACCTTCTACACCTACAACGACGTCGTGACGGCCTATGGGGCCCCGTTCAACACCACGACCGGCGCGATCCAGTCCGAGCTGACGCTGGCCTGCAAGTTCGCCTTCCTCAACGGCGCGTACCAGATCATGACGGTCGCCGTCGACCCGGCCAACCCCAGCGCCCCGACCGTCGGCGACTACTACAACGCCCTGAACCTATTCTACGACCAGGCCCTGGTCGCCCTGGTGGTCTGCGCCAACGGATCGTTCCAGCCGCTGCAGCAGCTGATCCAGGAGCACGTCGACCAGCAGAGCGCCAACCGGTTCGAGCGCCGCGCCATCATCGGCATGGACGGCACCACCACCCCGGTCCCCAGCTCTCAGCGGATCATCAACGCTCAGGAGCTGTACGACGAGCGGATCGCGTTGGTGTCGCCTGCGACATTCACCTACTACAGCCCGGAGCTGTCCCAGTCAATCGTGCTCGGCGGCCAGTTCATGGCGGCCAGCCTCGCCGGGATGGTGATGGCGATGAGCTTCGTGCAGCCCCTGACCCACAAGACGATCACCGGCTGGACCAACGTCGCCGAGATCGAACTGGACAGCCTCAAGAGCTTCGAGTCCCAGAACGGCCTGATGGTCGTGGAGATGGCCCCACCGAACGCCCAGCAGATCTGGGTCCGGCACGGGGTGACCACCAACTCCACCGACCTGCTGCACCGGGAGTGGAACATCATCGGCCAGCAGGACGTGATGGTCTACACGCTGCGCGCCTACCTGAACAACGCCAACCTGATCGGTCAGCCGATCTACGACTACACCCTGATCAACGTCAAGAGTGCGGTCGAGGCGGCCCTGCAGTCCCTGGTCGTCAACTCGATCATTGTGGACTACACCGGCCTGTCGGTGCGTCAGTTGATCACCAACCCGGACGTGCTGGAGGCTTCCTTCAGCTGGCTGCCCGCCTTCCCGTTGAACTACATCGTCTTAACTTTCGGCATCTCGCTGACGACCGGCGCGGTGACCAGCCAGGGCACCACGTCCAACACCAGCGACTTCACCTCCTCGCAGTCCACCTCCAACACCACTGGAGTGACCGCCCCGTCGTCTTCGTCCATCAATGACTTCGGTGGGGCTTCCAACACACTGCAGAGCGATTAAGGGGTCCGACTAAATGGTTGCTTCAGTCACTCGTATCGGCGGGTCCGGGTTCACCACCATGATGTGGAACGGTTCGCGCCTGGCCTATCTGCAGGTCATGCAGGACACTCCACCGGCTCCGGTAGCCAATGCCCAGGCGGTGCAGCCGATCGATGAGGCGGTGCCGCTGGAGATCGTGACGGCGATGGCGGTCGGTGTCGGTACGCTGCGCACCACCTTCTACGAGCTGTGGAACGAACCAGTCTGGTCGACGCTGCCCGGACTGGCAGGCACCTATAACCTGCTGACCGTTCTGCAGGCCCAGATCAATATGGGCGCAGTGACAATGCAAAAGGTTATTCGTAGCCCAACTGGATTCATGCGATCTTTGGTCTACCACAATGTGGTTATCACTGACATTGACGCTGGGGAGAACATTAATATAGGCACGATGACATTGCCAAAAACCTTGACAATGCAATATTGCTACACTACTCCCGTCTAGCCCTTGACCTGCATAAATACAGAAAATAACATTAGCTGAGAGTCATAGTCCCAATGTTAATGAATTCGATTCCGCGTGGAAAGCTGCTAAAGTCAACAATGGATATCTCAAGCCCACACCGGCCTAATAGGTGAGGGACATCCCCACTCACTCTTGGAGGAAACAATGGCTTCATGGCTCGAATCCGACCTCGCAGATCTCGCTAAGTTTGTCGAGACCGACGTCGTGGAATTGGCGGAAAAGTCCGCCGACACCCTGCTCCCGACGCTGGCCCAGGACCTGCAGCCGATCGTGCTGAAGGCGGTCACCCAGGCGCTCGGCGGCATCCCGTTCGGCACCGGACTGGCCCCCGTGGTCAGCGAAGCGGTCGACAAGGTTGTCAATGACATCCTGTCCGCGATCCAGGAAAAGCTGGACGAGGCCGAGGCGGGAAAGTAATCATGGGCGGAATCGTCGGCCAGGCGGAACAGTACGGACTTCCTGAGAAGGAGGCTGTCGTGCTGCCGCCTGCCGACGAGTTCTCCTTCTACGCCGGTATCACCCCCGGCACTATGCGCCGCGCCGGTTGGGAAGACGACCTCCAGGACCCGCATCATGAAACCTCCCCTCCGGAATGGCCACACCCAGGACCCGCACCCGAACACATGAGGGGTCCTAAGCCTCACCCCTCTGGCGACCTAGTCGAAGAGATGTTCAACGATCCGAGGTTTAAGTAGCTCAGGAGGCTCCATGCCGAGACTAACGGCTGACCCCACTTCTTTCCTCCCCTCCCCTGACACCCCCGGAATGGGGCCTGTGCCGCTCACTGCCGCACCGCCACCGCCGGACGGGTACGAGGGCTTCCAGGGGGCCGCAGAGACCCCTGGGCCCACCGAGGGGCTGGAGGAGACCCGCCGGATCGTCTCCGACACCCAGGGCGAGAACATCACCGACCTGTCTGACGAGGACCGGCACGCCTTCGACTCCCTGCTCACCTGCGGCAAGCGCACCAAGACGATCGAGGTGATGGGCCATAAGGTCACCATCGAGAGCCTCAACGTCGATGACGACCTGCGGATCGGGATGTACTGCAAAGAGTACCGCGACTCCGATGCCTTCCCCCGCGCCATCCAGGTGGCCACCTGCGCCGCCGGTATCCGGGCCGTCAATAACCGCCCGCTGTACCAGTCGCTGTCCAGCGACGAATCGACCAATGCAATCTTCCAGATCAAGGTCGACAAGCTGGCCAATTACTATCCGATCGTGATCACCGAGATCTATCGGGAGATCTTGAACCTCGACGCCGAATTCGCGGACCTGGCGCTCAGACTGGGAAAATTGAAAGGCTAGACGACGCCTCGGAAGTAGTTATTCGTCTAGCCTACGAGCGCGGTAACCTCACCACCGCCTCGCTCAATTACTTCCAGAATTGGGCGCTGCAGTACTACTACTACATGAATCGGCGTACCCAACTGGAAGATATCGATTTCCAGCTGGAGAGGCAGTGTTTCAACCTCAACCCAGAATGGTGGAAGGTCATTTACAAGGACCGCGTGCTCGGAGAGTCGGGAGTCGATGACGGCATCCCGCTGACCGAGAACGACCTGGACGACCTGGACCGGTACATGGAAGAGCAGGAGCGCAAGTACCGCGAGACCCAGTCTCAGCAGCAGCAGATCGACACCAAGATCTTCGGCACCCACCGGATGAGTGCGGGAGCAGACGACTGGCGTGACTCCTACCGTCAGGCGCAGCCGCTCGATTGGGGGCCGTGGTCCTGATGGCTGAGGGTGGAAGCGGGTTCAGTTCCGGAGAAGATTTTGTCGCCGCCCGGGTGTCGATCGATATCGACAACCACGGCATCCAGACCCTCAAGGAGCTGTCCAACGCGCTGAGCAACTACCGGACGGTGGTCGAGGCCGCCGGTCGCTCCAGCGAGAACTTCGTCAAGTACCTGCAGCAGATGTCTCAGGCCGGTCAGCAGGTCGCCCAGGTCCACCAGCAGATGGCCTCCTCCCTGGAACGCACCTCCGACACGCAGCAAAGAGGCATGGGCGGCCCCGCCGGGTCCGGGGGCGCAGCAGCCGCCGAGCTACCGATGTCGCGGGCCGCGCCGCAGGGCTACGTCGACCCCTTCTCCGGGACCGGTGCAGGCGCGGGAATGGGCGGCTCGCGGCAGTCGTCGCCGTCCGACGTCCCGGCCCAGATTCAGCAGCAGCACATCGATCCGACCCGCCAGCTCGACCCGTACCGCTACGCCAACGCGCAGGCCGGGCGGTCCCGAACGCTCGGGTCCGGGAATATGCCCACCACCCCGACCGGAGCACCGGACTGGGGCGAGTATGCCAACCGGGTGGACGCCCGGGACAAGGCCACCGGCCAGCAGGCCCGCACCACACCAGCCGGTGACGGCGCTGGGGGCGGCGGACTGGGGTCCGGCATCGGCAACTTCGCCGGGACACCGGGCGGCGGCGCGAACTTCGGCGGCCTGGCCAAGAACATCGCCAACGAGATGGCTCCGGGCGGAACGCCCATGGGGACGCTGGGGGCGGTCGCACGCGGTATTGGGGGAATCGGTGCTTGGGCCGCCGGTCGTGCCTCCAGGGAGCCCTCAGGGGCCTCTCCGGGTCCTCCTGACGTCAAGGGAGCCGAGGACCAGAACAGCGGGGGCGCAGCACAGGCAGCGGGCACCGGGCTGGGCCGCATGCTCGGCAAGGCCGGGTCCGGGGTGGCCGACACCCTCGGCATCGGAGGACTGATGCCGATCCTGGCCAAGATGGGCCCGGTGGCTGGAGCCCTCGGCGGGATCCTGGGGCTAGTGGGCGGCGTCGAAAAGGGCGGCGCGATGTACCAGAACTACAAGGACATCGGCCTGATCCAGGGCGGTGGGGCCGCCCAAGGTCTCGGCGACGAGGCGCGGATGCGCTGGGGCGCTATGGACCCGCGTGTGTCCACCGAGCAGTCCCGCCAGATCATGATGGCCGGACTGAGCGAGGGCTACCACGGTGGCGACTACGACACCGCGACCAAGGCCTTCAAGGACAACCTGGTCGACTTCAACCTCGCGGTCAGCGACAGCGTCAAGCTGCTGCGCACCTCGATCCTGGGCGGTTCCACGCTCCAGGAAGCGGCGACCCAGACCCACCAGATCATGGCGACAGTCAAGAACCTGTCCAAAAACGGCGTGATGTCCAACCCGGACATGCAGCAGGCGGTCGAGCAGCTGACTGCCGGGTTCGAGGGTCAGGGCCAGACTAGCGACTCGGCGATGCACGAGGCCGCCGTCGGCACCCAGATGTGGAACACCCCGCAGACCCGTGCGATTGCCGGTGACTTCGGCGGCCTCTCTCAGTCGATGCAGTCCAGCGCCGCCGGTAACGCCAGCATCGAGGCCTTCTCCGGCGACATGGTGCCCGGCCTAATGCCCGACATGCTGGCGTTCTACAACAGCCGCCACGGCAAAAGTATGGACGAGGACGTCGATAAGGCGATCAAGCGCCTGGTGGGGATGTACTTCCGTAGCCCGAACACCCGGGACAAGAGTTCGGTCGCTTACGCCAACGCAATCGGCATGATCATGCGCAACCTGCAGCGCATGGCACCGGGCAACCCGATCTCCAAGGACCCCAACAAAATCGCCGAGATGGTCGACTCCTACCTCGGTCCGACCGACTACATGGCTCAGGCAGAACGTGATGTCGGGGACGCCGGGGGAGGCGACGTGCCCCAGTCCACCGGCCAGGGTAGCTTCCCGGCCCCGGCTAGCAACCGCAGCGCCGCCATCTCCAGCCAATACGGTTCGGCGACATCAGCCAGCGGCGAGATGCTGTTCTCCCGACCCCAGG
>Ga0302326_10028460_pt1 | contig 11242 bp, 14 predicted proteins | sample Palsa_T0_3_FD_202264 | JGI IMG/M metagenome (GOLD analysis project Ga0302326, IMG submission 202264) | Peat permafrost microbial communities from Stordalen Mire near Abisko, Sweden - Palsa_T0_3 | ecosystem: Environmental > Terrestrial > Soil > Palsa > Peat permafrost | place: Sweden: Abisko...
AACGCCACAGATCCGACAAGGAGTGCAATCACAAACAGGGAAGTTTTCATTGCAGATAGTCCTCACAGAAAGATTTACCACAGTGAGGACCACTTGAAAAGAGAAGTACCCTGGCGAGAGTCCACCCAGATAAAGTTCAGTTGGAAAACTGTTGGCTCAATATTTATTGAATCACCAACCGCTGTCGCCTGTGCTCCTTGACCCCCACTCAGAGCACTAACTTGAATTGAATACGTGCCGGCCGTTGTGCCGGGTGTCGTTGTTGTCACAGGAACTTTCGAACTGGCAGCTCCTCCACGGCAAGCCGACATGGCCAGGAGTGTTCCGAATGCCAAAGCCACGCGGCGCCGGCGACGCGATCAACGCCAATGTGATTATGAAAACAAGTGTGAGTGGTCCGCGGTACGAAATGGGGAGCAACAGATGATGTCGTGGTCGCCGTCGAGGTTGTTGTTAAAACCATGCCGGAGATAGAGCATGATCCTTTTGGAATGGAACACGCGAGACTTCATCGTTGCTCTTAACCCGAAAGACTTCCCTCAAGATCGCCTGAAAGCAAATATTGTTTCACGGGGGTGGCTAGGAGGTGAGAAACATCTCCTGAAAGCTTTAACGGAGGATTCCCATGGTTGTTTGACGGGAGAAACCCTTTAGTGCGGTCGTGAGCGGACTTGACCTCTGGTTATCTCTGTCCTGTCCCATCCTCGGATACGAAACGGCTGTCCTCTCCGTGGCGCTTGAGATAGTCAGCTAGTCGAACCAATGCCAACGCCTCGTAAGTCTGGCCCGCATAGGAATAGACAGCGTTATACGCCACAGTCACACTATCAGTAGCTCCCGGCACGTAGCAGTCCGACAATTTCTGTGCGCGGGCCGTGAGTTCCTGGTAGGACAGCGTTGCGGCTCCGTCGAGGTTTTCGTAAGAGTCGCACTCTGCGGTTTTTGTGCTTTGCGTGTTTTGGACGATAACCGCTTGCTCTTGTTGTCCAGCGGGTGATGTGTTTGCGGCTGGCTTGAAGGTCTTAACCCAAGCCCATTCCTTGCCGCACAGGCCTTTCCACTTCCGTACATCGCACTCCGCTTTTATGTATGCGATCTCGTCCACACATCCTCTAATTTGGCCGCTGTCAGTGGTAACGGAACCGCCAGGGTTTTGATGGCAGTACTCGATTTTGACCTTAGCGTTCATATTCGCCTGCCTGGCGGCAGCGATGTTATTTCCCGTAGCCTGCATGGATTTGTTAAACGAATCCATATTCTGCTGGAACGTCGGCGTCGAGTTCGAAGTGCAGTTTGCCGTGTTGCCGTTAAGCGTACAGTTAGTTTGGGTTTGCTGTGCCAGTGCAACTGGAGCCGCGAGCGCGGTGACGAAGATTGCAATCATTGCGAATTTCACGCTGTTTGTCCTATTGATGAAGTCAAATCATTCCCAACAAACGAAGCCTATCCAGAGCCAAAGAACCGAACAATAGTACTGTGCTCATAAAGCTAATGATTTGGGTAAATCATAGTCGCTTCGAAATTCCTGTGACCGAGCCATTCCTGAACCGGGAAAAGCCTCAGAACCATGTGGAGTACTAGAACTTCCACGCACCAATTTTGTGGTACGCTGCGCGTTATGGTCTACCCCATGATTCAGAAATATCTCACCACCGCAGAAGTTTGTGCCCTATTGCGTGTCCACAGGAAGACAGTCCGGAGATGGCGCAAAGCGAATCTGATAACCTACGTCCAGAAAGGCGGTAGAATTCTGTTTCCTATTTCGGACGTCGATCGATTCATAGCGGCCAGAACAATTCCACACATTTGACGGGTGGCGAGCCGGCCGATTGCGGCGAATGCATCGAGAATTGGGTGTCCCGTCATCGCAAAATCCGGGCTGCCTTCACGATCGCCCTTAGCTTCCGCGACAGCCTTTTTGAATCGATACAGGTTTCAATGTGCCCCATCTGTGATTTGAAAGACTTGTCCGCAAGGCAATAGAGGGAGCGTAGAAGAACATCTGAAGGTTCTGGAATTTGACGATTTAGAACTTTTTCGCAGAAGAAAACGCCCATCCATGCGCGAAATTCGCTGAGGCTGAAACCGTTTTTAGCCCCATTACATGCTTGGCAGGCCCCTACGGTGTTCATGGCTAATTTTGGGTATAAGTGTTTCGGAAGGACATGCTCTATCGATCTACTCGCCGGCCCGAACTCCTTCATCCTTCGGCCGCAGTAAAAACACAGATGGGATAGATCGAGGGCTGCCCACGCGCTCATAAACTCGATCCGTTCATCATGGGGCTGTGGGGTGCTTGCTTTTTGAGGGACGTGCGATATCGTACTGACAACTTGCATGTCGAAAGTGCCCCTTTCGATATACGGGCCAGGAGGCGTCGGTGCTAGAACACCGGCGTCCTCCGTATTTATTCCAGCTTAGTTTCCGTCTCCCATTCCTTTTGCCACATTCGCGGGAGACATATACAGGAAATAAACTTTTGTAAGTTTCTTGGGTTTAGGTCGTAACTTTCGCGCAGCAAAACAAATGGCCAAAATCCCAGCGGCCGCAATTGTCAGAATGAACAACCCGAACAAGAAAACAATAAGATCCATCATGGTTTTTCCTCTTTGTTTGCCAATCGATAGCTCGTGCTACGGCCACCTTCTGGATTTTGGATCAATATATTTTTACCAATAAGATCTGAGATGTCGTTGATCGCTGTGTTGTGTGAACACAGCGTCATCTTCGACCACTTCTCCGCTGTCAATTTGCCCTCGAACCCGTCGAGCAATTTCTCTATCATTTTCTGTTGTCGTTCATTGAGGCCAATTCCTTGAATTTTAAGCCGTCGCCAGAATGATTCTTTTTCCAAGGCACTGTCCGTGATGAGATTTGATTTGTCGAGGGACCGATCCAAGCATGATAAAAACCAAATGAGCCACTTCGTGATATCCATCGTGCCCTTTTGCGTTTCTTCCAGGACGCGGTAATAATCTTTCCGCCCCGCAAGAATTTCGGACGACATACTGTAAAAGCGCTGATTACTGTTGTCGGATCTCGCCAAAGATAATTCCGAGATAGCTCGCGTGATCCTTCCGTTCCCGTCATCAAAAGGATGAATCGTGACAAACCAAAGATGGGCGATCGCGGCCTTCAAAAGTGGATCTGGCTGCTCCTCACTGTTGAACCACTTGAAGAACACTTCCATCTCTGGCTTAACACGATCCGCAGTCGGCGCAGTGAAATGGATCTTTTCGTCCCCCATGTTTCCAGAGACAACGTCCATAACATCGTCACGCCAAGCGGCAACGCGAATTTTGCGAAGTTCGCTGTAGCCCGTGGGAAACAAACAATTGTGCCATCCGAACAGGCGTTCACTCGTCAGTGCCGATTCATAATTTTGCGTTGCATCCAACATCATCGTGACAACGGCCTCGACGGCGGCGGGACTGCGCCTTTCATTTTGAACACCAGCTTCTTCAAGGTGGAGTCCGCGTGCCATAGATGAGCGAACACTTGATGGATCGAGGATAACGCCCTCAATCGCGCTCGATTTGATCGTCTCTTCGGTCAAGATTTTCAATGTAGCGTTCCACTGTGATGAAAGGCCGTAGCTCTTCATCTTACCCAACAACTCACCTTGCCGAAGCCGGACGGCGGACAAAACCCCGGTGATGGTGTTGACCTCCCAAATGAACCGTGGCCAGTCTGACCGTTCGTGGATGTATTCACCCAACATTCTCACAACTATTCTCCCAATATTCTTAGCTCTAATCTCACAATATTCTCACAATTATTCTCACAATTGTCAAGCTAATTCTCAATATGTTAAGCATTTAGCAGCTTGCTGTTCCTTATCGAAGGCAGTAAGTTCGCGACAACCTCGCGCTAAGGGCTTAGGCCTGGCAAGCGTCGAGCTGGGCGGCTCCGGCGCCTGGCTGCGAATCAACAATCAACAAACCATTGATTGTTGAACACTAAATCGACATGGAAAAGTCCTTGATTTATTAGAAGTAACTGATACACTGAATTTAGGATCGGAAAACACCGCGGCGAACTTTAGAGTCCGATCGTTCAAAGAGGAGCCGAGGAGCTGGCGTGAAAAAAGAGCGAATGGTCACGGTATCTATTCAAATTCCGATAAGGCATCTTCAAACGCTTAAACGAATCGCCGATGTACAAGATGTGTCGGTAAGTGAAACGGTTCGTAGTGCAATCGAAGCGATCCTCCAAACTTATACACCGGACAAAATAACCGAGGCCGAACGACTGAAACAGAAAGTCATTGAAGCGAACATAGCGCTCAATCACGCGAGAAAAACGATGAGTGACACGACATTGGGCCAGATACGCGGAACTCGGCAGAAGGATTTTAAGAGGGAAATCGAAAAGTGATCGCGCCGGGCGACCAAGCGCCGCCCGAATCGAGAGGAGATAGTATGCGAGTCACATTATTTGTTGTAGTTGCGATTCTTGCCGCATCGCCGGCATTTGCGCAGAAGCCCTCAATCGAAAAATGTCGCGAGGATGCAAAGATTTTCTATAAAACGGTAAAGACAGAATCCTCTTCACCAAAAGTCGAGGAATCTTATTTCTTTTGGTCTTCGCGTGCTGAAGAAATGTCACAGTGCCAAGATATAGATCCCGTCATTGACGGCAACGTCGAAAGCCTCCGACGCGGAATTCAGTATATGGGTTTAGAAAATATCGCGAGAGTGGCGATGATTGGAGAGCTGGATAACTTTATCCACCGCCACGGATTGCAAAAACAATTCGTGGATGATGACGAAGCAGGGCTCAGATAATTTAGTTTCGAACGTCGCCGGCGACGAACACAGCCGGAACAAGAAAGTGAACAGTTGAAGTTCGACTAAACGCCTAACCGAGCCGTAAGGCTCCAAGCGTTGCGTTCGAAATATTCGTGGAGATTGGTGTGCTCAATGAATCTCAAACCGTTTAACGACGATGGTCAACCGCAGCGCGATCCACGTACCGATCGTGAAATCGCAGAGGCTATTGCTCGTCCAACCGGGGCACGGTGTAAGACCCACAACATACCTGACTGCACTCCGTGTAAATACAACGAAAATCCTCGCCCACCCAAACCAGAACATGAGTTTCGATCCGATCCTACGCCGCCTCCCAGCACAAGCGTTTGTGAGCCGAAGGGCGATGAACTAAGAAAGTTGCAAACTAACATTGAAGCCCAACTGAATATTCCGGTCAAAAAAGAAAAGACGGCTCACATATTGCCATATCGTCATTCCTATCAACCGCTGCCCCGAGGATGTGTTGTCGAGTGGCCGGCTCACTTGAATGGGATGAGCACCCAAAACATCGCTATGTTTTTGATGATGCCGGAATTCGTCCTGATTGATTATGAAAAGAATAAAGCAAATCCGCCCAAACGAATCTTTGTGACTCCGGAAGAATCAGTTAATCGACCAATCCATAAGTCGCCACCAACCATTTCAAATCTCGATTCACAGCAAGAGTGGAGTGTGACGCATGTTGGCGCAGAAATTATTCAGGGGGCCGAAGAATTCGTAATTCATGTTCCGGCCATTCCAGCCCAGACTAGGAAACGCAAAGTTTTGCCTCCTCCCGAATTGATTGAAGCGTTGAAAAGCGCGGAGGGGCCGGAGTTAGAAAGACTCACGGCAAAATATAATGAAGATCGTGGCGGCTTGTCGGCAAAGGAATTAGCGACTGCACGGCGAGCGCAATATCGGAAAATCGAGAAACTCAAAAAAGAGAAAGAGAATTACGAACGTCATCTGCAAGACGTGGACGATCCAACAAGCGGACGTCCTGCATTTGATGTCGTAATTCCACCGTGCCCTGAAGGTTCGCATTGGAGGTTTCCGAAATCTCTAATTCGCGAATACATTCTGGACGCTTTCAGCGCCTCATCCGATTGCAACTCTGACTACTGGTTATTTCATTACACCAGGATCGAGAACAGCATCATCAGACGAGCGCATCTATTGAATCTGATTCGAGAATATCCGGACGATTCCGCGAGAGCGCAATGGGCGCTGGATGGATGTCCGGGTCCAACGGATAAGGCGTTCAAACCTTTCTACGGCCGTCGCCCGGCCAGTGAACGAGACGAAGAAGACGAATTCTTGATGGATGCCCTGCCGCCGGCCAAAGACATCGCACAGGGAGGATATCGCCGGGGAGAAGGTGGTGTAGTCGAGGACGATTCTATCCGCCGCGTTGGACCCGGTACCCAGGGAGGCTGGCACGGCGCCGGCTGCGGAGCGGATACCGATGAACGCGGCGACTCTTACGATTATAAAGATAGGGGTGACCAGGATTACGTCAGAAAATGGGATCGAGAGGAGAAGATTTAACCTTAACGCACTGACTCATAAGGAGTTAGTTCCAGTCTGTGACATGCTTCGTGGCGGTATCTCCATAGGTGAGGACCGTCACGAGCTCGTGTGCCTGAATCGAGCCCGGTAGTCCGAGAATGAAATTTTTCAAGAGACGACCTTGAAAGGAGATACCGATGACGAAGACGACAGACAAAGATTTTTTGGTTCGGTTCAGCGCAAAGTACTTTTTCCTGGCTAGAACCTCGGGCGACGAGAAAATGCACGGAACCCTTTATATGAGCTACGGCTTGAGGATGTCTTACTTGACCGCGTGTGAAGTGGCGCTGCGTGTTCGAAGGTTGGGCTGGGTAGACGCGCTGGTGACCAATCTGAATGGGGATCCTATTTCTTACGAGAACATTGTGGTTGAACAAAACAGTCCCCAAGGATACGACAAGGAAGAACTCGCGACCGTGTGGAATGAAAATGTTAAGAGGGATTCCCACTCTGAAATAGCGGAATTCAAAAAACCACAAGAGCAGCAATCGCCCTCCACGCCCGCGCCTACGTCTGCGTCTGCCTAACAGCGCAGATTCAAAGGGAAGTACCGGTTTTTTCAGAAAGACAATAGTTGTCGCATTTCACCTCTGGGTTCGGCGGCATTTAATCTCGAATGTAAGGAGGAAATCCAAAATGACGGTGTAAAGCCGAAGGTGTCGGTATGTTAACGAAAAAGCAAGAGCGGTATTGCAGTCGTTTTGTGGAATTGTTTTTGAAGGCACGAATGGATTTAACACGGCTCGCATTGCGCAGTCGTGAGGAACACAGCGAGAAGCAAATTATCAAGGATGCGGTGAACGCCGCGTTCATTGAGTTGGACAAAGAATACGCGGGACGAAATGTTTGGGATAAACCTAAAACGCGTTTGTAAGACAAAGGAGATCAGATGGGCACTCAGGGCCAGGAAAAGGAGTGTGAGTTGGTAACACAACTCATCAAGGAAGAGATGCAGACTTTTGCCGACAACGGGATCGTTGAAGTGAAGGAAGACGTGTTGAAGTTTGCTGTATATCGCCGCCGACAAATTGAGCATGACACCGCCTTGTTGGATCTAATTCACCGCGGCATCTTCACAATCGAGCTTGCAGATCCCGAGAACATGGAATCGGCGAATATCATCATGACTGAAAAAGGCAAAAAGGAGATGGTGTGATCGTACCCCGAAAAGGACAAGACCCGCTTACATACTGCACTTGTGGGACGTTGTGGGACTATCCGGGATACGGGATTGGTCAAACCCCGCCCGAGGGTTGGAACATTTGCACTTCTTGCGGGGCGGATCAACGGAAGATAGATCATTCCTACAAATGCGTGTACTTAGAGCCCCAGCCTTTGGACAAGTTGATTGAGGCGTTGGTGGATGGCGACGTGTTCACGGACGAGGATACTTGGGCGGTGGATCTAGAAAAGAACGAAATGAAAAACAAAATAGGTAAGACAACTTACATCCGCAAGATTCAACGGACCAATCCGGATCTCGTCGTTCATGTTAGAGCAGCCAATATCCGCGGTGAGTATGTGGCGAGGTTTGACTACCCCTTGCACAAAAAAGACGGCGTTGCGGCCTTATTCCGTGTGTTTAATGAGGATTTGGATTTCGCGCCCATTGGTGAGGCAGGAGAAAACACGAAGACAGCCCGCGGTGAATGTGCACCACGAGGGGGTTGTGGTGGCTACATCCAATTTCCTCGACCCGCGAATATAGACATCCTGAGATCATATCCCGACGCATACAGCCGAGCAGTCAACGGCGAAGATCCGATTAAATTCCAGGATTACAAACTTGCATTGCAGTTACATTTCTTTTTTGGGTTGCCACTTAAAGGAAAAGCTCGCCCCGTGAAGACCACATGCTTGTAGGAAAGAGCGGACCCGTGGATCCTTCGACTCTTGAGGTAGGCCTACCCTCCGTGAGCCTGTACGGCGGCGAGGTATCCGTTGTCTTCGATGCCACGGCCCATCGCTACACAGTCAGCGATGTGCTGATTGAGGGCGGCAAACCATTCACGCCGCCCAGCGTAACTCGTGTGCTGGGTGCCATGATTGATCGTAGTGAATTTCTAATACCGTGGGCCGCGAAATGCAGCCGCGAGACGGTCACGAAACTCATTCAACCCGGAGTTGCATATACCGCCGAAGAAATCGGGCGCATTAGTTATCAGGTTGCGGACGCTTCTAAGGGTGTCTTAAAGACCGCGTGCGATGTAGGCCACGAGTTTCACGAATGGACACAAAACTATCTCTTAGCGCGTGGGGGTCAAACCGATTATCCAACGCCGCCCCAGAATACGCAGGTTCGCAATTGCTGTAGAGCCGCCCGCGAGTGGATTCTGAAAGTTGATCTTCAACCATTCAGCGTGGAGCGCATCTTGTATTCACGAGCCCACAAAGTGATTGGAACCGCGGATGTCGCGGCGTTATCCACGATAAGTGGCAGAACAGCCGTGATTGATTGGAAATCGTCCGGAGCTTTGCACGACAGCTACAGACTTCAGACGGCTATCTATCGTTTGATGCTTCACGAGATGACAAATGTTTGGACTGACGATCGCTGGCTTATTCGTGTCGCGAAGAATCCCGATGCAAACGACCCCGGATTCCATCCCTTGCTGTTGGATCCGGCCGACGCAGATAAAGACACGGAAGCATTTTTAGGGATGTTGACTGGATATCGTCGGTTGAAAGAATTGGAAGCCTGTTCATTGACATAAAAAGGTTTAGGGCTTTGGCGACTGACACGCGAGATTCGTCGCTAAGGCAGTATCAAGCAGTGGGTAAAAATCTTCTCTTCATAAGATAAACACCCCGAACCCCGCCGAGAAATAGCAGGACAAATCATACGGACGGGAGATCCAATGGAAACGCAACAACAGACTGGCATCATCTGTGCTTATGTAGATAAAAAAGGATATGGATTCATTTCACAAGGGTCGGGTAAGACCTTCCAGAAATTCTTCTTTCATATCCACAGTTACAAGTCCGGCATGCCTGTAGTGGGCGCGTCGGTTTTATTCAATGTGGCGCCGGTTACGGAAGGGCCCTGTCCTACGGCCGTGGATGTGACAGCCGTCGAAGGTGCTCTGTGATCCGACGACCCAAGAACGAAATATTAGAAGCATCTCAGATTGAGGTTGCTGCAACGGCCGGCGTGGTGGTTGTTTCTCCGCCCGCTGTTGACTATATATTCCCAGATCTAGCACCCCAGTTCCCGCAAGAACTCAAGAAGTTGGATCGATGGATCGTGCGCACGGCTGACAAACATCCTTACAGCGCTTTTGACGGGGATGAAAAGCTTGGGCCAATAGATCCACATGATGAACAGTATCAGGCCGATTACAATACCGCGATGGGTGCGCTAGATCAGACGACTATGTTCTCAGGCGCCGGCTTCGTTTTTAACTATGCGGACGGCCTTACCGGTGTGGACTTCGATGATTGCGTCAATCCTGAAACGGGTGAGATTCAACCCATCGTCCTGGAGATCATCCGGAAGGTGAACTCTTATACGGAGTACAGTCCTTCACGCGAAGGCGTGCACATATTCACAAGGGGTTGGCAGTTTCCTATCGGCCCCAATGGTGAACAGGGTTCAAAGATCGGTAAAGCCGAGATGTACAGCGGCAAGAGATATTTCACTACGACTGGTAATCATGTTGCGGGAACACCGACGACAGTAAATACCTGCGATTTGAATTGGCTGTATGAACGGGTTGTAAAGAACCGTGAGTTTTTCGTGGCGAGAACTAAGACGGATGGCAGCTCTCAATCAGATTCTTCTTGTGTCGTCACTATCAAGAAGCCGACGATCATCTCATCTAAGTACAACACTTTGATGAAGGGCGTCATCCTGCGGAGCAAGGACACGACGGGATCGACAGATTTCGCCATCGAAGATGATGTACAAATACTGGAGTACGAATCACAGTCTTCTGCGGACTACGCTCTACTTCGTTTGATTATCAACCGTCTGAACACGGAAGATGTTGAGGCCGTCAAAGCAGAGTTTAGAACATCTCCGTTGGGCCAACGCGCTAAAGCCGATCGCGATGATTATCTGGAGGGCGCGATTAAAAAACTGTTGCTGACACCGCGCCAACCATTTGTTAATCACGTTGCGGAGAGCGACACAGACGTAACGGGCTTATCTATCGACCGTCCCAAATTGTTGACGGAAGTCGGTAACGGACGGCGATTGATTGAAACTTATGGTTTGAATACGCGGTATTGTCCGGATGATGACGAATGGATGTACTGGAGCGGGAAGGTTTGGTTAGTGGACAGAAAATCCGTACACATCCATGACCTGATGAAGCGTGTCCTTATGGGAATGCAAACCGAAGCTGGGGCTTTGGTGTCTACTATCAGTCCCGAGTTAATGGCTAAACTCAATAAGGATCTGACTCCCCGAAAGAAAAGCCAATTATCCGATGAAGAATCCAAAGCGTTGGAAGACTTCAAATTAGGTGATGCCTATCTCAAATGGGCTAAAGCCAGTGAGTCTTCGCAGAAGATTCGTGGTTCGGTGGAACAAGCACGTTCAGAACCCGGCATCTCAATCACCAAAGCAGCCCTGGATCTGAACACTCTAGTTTGTAATGTGGAGAACGGCTCCTTTCGCTTTGATCCCAATACAGGATCAACGACGTTCGGCCGCCACTCTCGCGAAGACCTGGCGACCAAGATGATGCCTGTTAGCTATGATCCCAACGCCACTTGCCCACAATTCAAGAAGTTCATTGAGTGGATGTTTCCCGAGAAGGGCGTCCAGACATACATTCAGACGTATTTAGGTTTGTGTCTGACCGGTATCGTGGTTCGCCGTGTGCTCGTTCTCTACGGAGAAGGAGCGAACGGTAAATCCACGCTTATGAAGGTGC
>Ga0302326_10028462_pt1 | contig 11242 bp, 3 predicted proteins | sample Palsa_T0_3_FD_202264 | JGI IMG/M metagenome (GOLD analysis project Ga0302326, IMG submission 202264) | Peat permafrost microbial communities from Stordalen Mire near Abisko, Sweden - Palsa_T0_3 | ecosystem: Environmental > Terrestrial > Soil > Palsa > Peat permafrost | place: Sweden: Abisko...
CGTGTCTGTGTAAATCACCTTACCTTCAGCGGTCAGCAGTTGTGATTCAACCGACAATGAATAATAGACGCGCTGACTGGCATCTTTTCCCAGGACAAAATCACCTGCATTCAGCACCCGAAGTAGGTAATGGATGCTGGCTGTGTCTGCGCTGTCCCTGGTGGCCAAGACGGAGAGATCGCTATAGTCCTGTCCCAGCAGAACTCGGTGGGTCACGCCCTCCAGCAAGGCACGCCGCCGGGCGAGCAGGTCTCGATTTTCGGGCAGATTGCGGTAATTGCGGATCTTATTGAGAAGCGCATCGGACTCCAGGGTAGGAGCTCCATTGGTGTTGTCTACCGGCTCGTTGGGAAAAAGCGAAAGAGTGAGGTTGGCAACCTCGTCGCCCAAAGAAGTCTTTATGATTTTCAGGGCCGTCTTTGGGTCGTTGATCGCGTTGGTGCTGTCGATCAGTGCATCCGGACCGTCCTGGTAAGGAGAGTAAATCTTGAAGTCTTCCGCCGCGCTTTGTTTGAAGAAGACCACGGAAAAATAAGGGGCCAAGGCATTTGCCGGATCCTGATAAAACCAGGTCTCAATCGCTTTGAGCTCCCTGGCATTCGGATAGGATCGCTTCTGCTGCGGAGGACCCAAAGTGATATAGACCATGCCTCGGCCTGTACTCCAACCGTCTAACGCCGCAATCGAGCCAAGGTGAGTATTGGCATATTCCAGCCGGCGGTAGTGTTCGTCGCGAAAGGTGTTAGTAGGGGAGTTTGGATCAGGATTGCGAATGGCCCAGAAACCTTCAATGAAGCGGTCGCGATCCTCATTCTTAGTCAGCCCCAGGAAAATAGCTTTCTCCTGGTCGGTGATCAGGTAGTTGACCTCCTCATCCAGCCAATGTTCATAAACTGGCGGCAGCTTTGCGTGTTTGGCTGCCGTGGCTGCCGGCGGGGAGAGCAACAGACCGAGAACGAGAGCAACCAGAACGCCGGTCGCATATACAGAACGCTTTACCAATTTCGCCTCATTTGCGGGGCTTTTTTCGGCTGCATCAGCAGCCAACATCGCCTAGTCACGCACTTTTAGTGTAAATGACGGTGGAATCGCCGGCGGTTTCCGGCACCAAAGGGAACGGGAGGAGGATGGCTCAATCCTCCTCCCGTGAACTACAGAACGCTCATTAAAACTCAAACCGTAGCGATCCTCGACCGTAGAATGCGCGCTGGAAGGAGGTCGGTTTAAGGTAGTCCGCGTCAGGCACCCCGTAGCTGAGAGCAATGTCCTGATCGACGGAGGTTAGCGAACGGGAGTTGGTTACGTTGAATGCGTCGAAAGTAAGCTTGAGTTTGTATCTCTCGCCCAACTGGAGGGGGTAGTCCGCGTGTAGATCGAGCTGGTAATTCGATGCAATGGTACCAACGGTTCCACGCCCGCCGATTGGAACTTCACCGGAGTCGTTGTAGACCGGATGTGCACCGAGCTCGCTGATCGGTATACCGGAACTGCCGCGCAAGCCGATGCCGCCGGTGAAGCGCTTCATGAACCCGCTGGGAATTACGTACGATCCATAAAGATTACCCACCTGCCGGCGATCCGTGTTCAGGAAGCCCCGCACAAACTGATCACCCAAAAGACCTAGAACGCCGTTGGTGAAGTCGTAGAGTGAGCTGATGCTGGGATCGGATTGCCCGTTATCGTTGCGGTAGAGGCCTTCATAGTTCCCATAGAGTTTGGCAAAGCGATAGTTGACGCGGACCATGAAGTTATGGCTAAGGCTCTTATTGGCTTCTAATTCAAGCGCCTGGTAGTGACGGCGTGGATCGGAGAATCCATCGGGCTTGCCGTCAGGCGTTGGAGTACCCGCAGTCGCCACGTTGGAGCCACAAGCGCCTCCCGGACCAGACACGTTACCTACGGAGTCCAGGAAAGCCTTTCCCCCATAGGCCGCGTTGTAGTTGGTGACACAACTTGCCGGTGCACCGTACTTCGGAGCTTTTGCATTGAACGTGTAGGGTGTTTCCTGCTCGTTGACAAAGAGATCCGTCTTAGAACTCAGATTGCCAACCACAAAGTTCTGTGGGATCAGGCCGGCAAGGTTGCCCTCTGGGGAAGCGCCCGAGGTGTCTTCAATAATGCGCAGCAGGCGACGATCCATATAGCGAGCGCTAATGTCAAATCCGCCGAACTGCCGTTCGATTCCCCCGACGTATTCTTCTTCGAAGTTGAATTTGGTGTGGGGCGCAATGAAGATCCCGGTGGATCCGCCGCTGGTACCAACCGGGGTTGCCTCCTGGCCCGCGGCAGGATCGCCGCTGATCAGGTGAGCTGCATCGAGCATTGGCTGTACGGTGTGGTTTGCATTGAGGATGACGTTGTTGTTGGCATCAGCTTGAGGCTTCCAGTTTGCCTGGTAGATATCGAGTTCATTCGACAGATCGCGCAATGCGCCATCTTGCGGGAAGGCCTGGGAATAGCGGCCCCAGTTGAAGAAGATTTTGGACTTACGATCGCCGAAGGGATCGTAATTAATGCCCAGACGCGGAGACCAATTGTCGTTGAAGGTGTACCTCTGGATGATAGCGTTTATCTGTTCCTCATCCCAGCGAAGGCCGACGTTCAGCGTAACGTGGCGATTGACCTGAAAATCGTCGTTACCGTAGATCGACATATTGACCGAGCTGGTCTCAGCGATCGGGCTGCTGAAGATGCCACGTACCTGGTTCAGGTAGACCTGGACGCCATTGTAATAGGGGCAATCTTTGGGCGCGCAGTCAATTAAACCAGTGTTTGGATTAGGGACGGCTGCCTGAAGATTAAACGCGGCGTTGGCCGTGGCGCCCACGACTGCCGGATTATTGGTGTTTGCGGCCACCGATTGCCCAATAATGTTCTGACTTGGGAAGGTGAAGAAGCCACCACTGTAAGCTTTCTGCAAAGCATAGATGGAATGGTTGAAACCCCAACCTGTAGAGAACGTATGCTGGCCATGAAAATTGACCGTTTTCTCAGTATCGATACCGAATCCATAGTCGTGGACGGTAGGATTTTGGGTGAACCCTAGACCTTGAGCGGTGAATTGCCCTGAAGACACGGCACCTGACTCGTCGACGATTTGATAAACATTCTGTAGCCCAACCTCGTCGAACTGACTTCTCTTGGCGGAGGCGGTGATATCCAATTGCCAGGTGGGCGAAAGGGAACTTGAGATGTGCAAGGTTTCACTGCGCGTGCCATAGTTCCATCGGCTGAAGCCGGTGTCGTTGCCGAGGTTTAGCTGCGGGTAATTGGGGAAGGTATCGCGACTCGCAAAGCCAAACCCGGCATTAGTCCTGGAGGGATCTCCGAAGACGGACGCATCGATACTGGTACCTTCATTGAGCCTGAAGGTGACCTTCGCCGAATAGTCATTGGCCGTTGTCTTGTTGGTGAAAGGTCCCACCAAACCAGCACCGGCGGGCGTGTTCCAATAGAACTCATTCAGCGCAGGATTGTAGGCGCCAAAGAAGAAGAGCTTGTCCTTCAACTGAACGCCTGGAACATACCCCCCGAATTCCGCTGAAGCATCATATTGCGGCAGCGCTATGATCCGGCCCCGCAGGTTGACCCGCTGGAAATAATTGTCAGGATAGCGCCAGCTCGCACTCATGCCATTTGGAGCAAAGAATGCAGCGAGTGCTCCGTGGTACGCGGTTCCACCAGACTTGGTTACGATCTGGATGATGCCACCGTCTCCGTTGCCGTACTTCGGCTCGAAGGCACCCGTCTTGACCTGAACCTCCTGGATAAATGTGAGGTTGATGCCCGTACCCAGGGAACCGTATATCGGGCTGTATACACCAATGCCGCCGTATCCAGCGTCAGTAATGTTTACGCCGTCCGCGATGTATTGATTCTCAAGACCCGTAGCTCCGCCAATGGAAGGGTTCGCCGTACCCGTACCGCCGCTGTTAATGACCCCGGGCGCGGTATAAAACAGGCTGCCCACGTCGCGGGCCACTGGAACCTGACTGTAAAAGGTGCTGGTCAGGTTGGAGCCGAGAGCGGTAGACCCAGTGTCGATGGTGGTTGCGGTCGCATCAACCTGGACCGTCTGGGCGACTGCGCCGGTCTGCAGCACGAGGTTCACTCCGTCAACGCGATTGATTTGGGCTTCAATGGCTTTGGCCACCGTTTTGCTGAACCCCTCACGTTCTACGCTGATGGTGTACAGCCCCGGAGTGAGATCAAAAGCCTCCCAGTGGCCGGCGCTATTGGAGGTCACCTTGCGCGTATCTGAGTTGCCGGTAATCGTCACGTCCGCGCCGGGCACGACCGCGCCGCTGCTGTCGGTCACGACGCCTTGCAGGCCGCCCTTGGTCCCCGACAGTTCCTGTGCCGAGGCGGATTGCAGGCATACTGTGACGGCGAATGCCAGAAGGGCGAGCAGTCTGCCCACCTTGGATATGCCTCTATCTATGCTAAAACTTGTCACACAATCTCCTTAAAAATTGTTTCCGCGGGCGACTTGGGCCGGGATGGGAATCTGGATTTTCGGAATGGCCCGAAGCGTTCGGAAGGCCGTGTTAATCCGCTATGAGGTTTCGCTGACGATCACTGGATCCAAGGGCTCATCAGGTGAGTCCGCCCAGAATCTGATATCAGACGTATGAAAGCGTCACGCTCTACCAGTAGCAATTAGATTGCCTAAATGACACCGAGGTGGTAGAAAGTGTAAATTTTCGGATAAAACGCATTTAATCAGTACATTAGCAACTGCATAGCCGCGCCAGATTGGGATGTCAAGCGAGTTAATATTTCATAAATCATAGACTTGACTTAAACGGTCCGCTTTTTCGTACAGCTTCCGCGGCAGCGAACTCCCAGCTTTTAAAAGCGGGACCTGAGCCAATCCCGAGCCTGGACGACGACTTCCCCCGTCAGCACCACAAAGCCGCTTCCTGAAATGTATCGGGTTCCGGTAGGCACGCCTCCTGAGTGTCGAAAACGTTCTGAGTAGATGCCGATGAGTTGACGACCGCTTCCGCAGTGGCCGGAACATCTGCTTGAGGCCGCTGTACGCTGTCATGGGCAAAGCACTCAAGACGCGGAGGATAGGACCGTATCCTCTTTGGAACCGGATCACCCAAGTTTCTGTCGATCCCCGCTTTTGTCCGATTTTCCCGTCCGGGAAGTTTTATGGAAATCCGTAGAGCTGCATGCGGAGTCGTCCGGGATGTGAGAGATTTCAGGGATCTCGCCCCGCGGGTCTTGCTGCGCACCAGGAGAGATACCTATCGCGTAACTCTCCCAATCATCTCTTTTAAGTCTCTTCGCGCTCTCCCGCCTTGCTTTAGCGGTCAATTATTCGCAACATCACAAAGCTGTTAACTACATCGAAACCCGCGCAGCGCTTTGGCAACCTGCTTGCCAGTGTGACTGGGGAACAGCGGGCTTTCGGAGAACGGAGGATTTGTATCCTCCACTGCATGCGTCCCGGGGGTTGAGTGGTCAGCTTGAAATCAGCTCAAGTGGCTATTGCCGGACTGTAGCTTTTGCCGTAAAGCTGATACGAACCCTGGTTGATGTTGATGGTGGCTCACCGTTCAGCGATCAGCTCGCCCCAGTTGTAAGACCTGGCCGAATAAGCGTGGCACATGTTGTTCCGATCGCCGCCCCGTCCGGCGACTGAGTTTGCAAGAAGCAAGAGCTACACGATAAACGCAGTCTCTGCCCGGATCGCGCGGAGTCATCCGGCGATACTTACCACGACTTGGCGGTCGTGACGGACCGCGCGAAATGAAGAATTATAGATGCAGGACTCTCAAGGAGGAGCAAATGAGGTCTTATCTCAAGGTATCGGCCAAAAGAGTTGTGGTCTCCGCAGTGATTTTCGGTCTTGCAGCAGCTATTCAAGTTCAGCAGCCGTCAGCCAATGCTCAGAACGCGACGACGGGCAGCATCAACGGCACCGTGGTGGATTCGACCGGAGCAGTTGTCCCTAACGCGTTGGTCACAGTTACAGATAAGGCCACTGGCAGTTCGCTGAATCTAACCACTAACGCAGAAGGCCGTTTTATTGCTTCCTTTCTAAAGCCAGACGTATTTCAGGTATCTGCTACCTCTCCGGGCCTGCAATCCGTCTCCACCACCGTCCAGGTTTTGACGGGCCAACAGTCGGCCGTCAATGTGACGTTAACTCCCAGCGCCAACGTCCAGGAGATCGAGGTCAACGCGAACAACGTGCAATTGATCGATACCCAGACGTCTAACACGACAACAACGTTTACCACCGAACAGTTCCAGAACCTGCCGGCGCCGGGCGGCGACATTACCACCATTGCGTATACCGTACCTGGAGTGGTTCTGGGTGCCGGTACTCAGGGCTTCGGCGGTATTGTTTCCGACGGGCTTCCTGGCCTTTCGAACCTGGTCATCATCAACGGTGCCGACTATGCCATTTCGCTTTATAACGTCGCTAATTCCGGCTCTTCCAACCTGACGCTTGGCCAGCAGGAGATTGCCCAGGCGGCCGTCGTGCAAAATGGCTACAGCACGCAATACGGACGCCAGGCCGGCATCATCGAAACCTACACTACGAAATCTGGAGCCAACCGGGTACATGGATTGGCGCAGTGGGACTATAACAGCGATGGGCTGAACGCGAACGACTTCTTTAATAATCAGTCAGGCATTCCCCGTTCCAAGGCTGTGTCCAATCAATATGCCGCGCAGATCGGCGGACCCATCAAGCGGGACAAGCTGTTCTTTTTTGCAGACACGGAAGGCATTCGATACGTTCAGCCAAGCACCGGTTTTGTGAATCTGCCTTCCAAGGCGATGCAAGCCAGTATTTTAGCCAATCCCAACATTTCCGCTGCCAGCAAAACTTTGTACGGTGGGATGTTCGCGGCAACGAACGCATCACCGGCCTCCGCAAGCGCCGTTCCGGTGGTAACGGGCCCCGGCTCGCAGCAGGATACCTCGGGGAACTACGGCTGCGGAAGCCTGGCTGGGACACCGGATTATGCGACCGGTGGAACACTGGGCACGAGCGTCACCGAAAGCTGCATCAATTCAGCTTTCGTGAATGTCGGAGCACTCAACCGGGAGTGGCTGGCCGCAGGACGGCTGGATTGGAACATCAGTGACAGGCATCGAATCTTCTTTCGCGTAACCGACGACCAAGGCGAACAGCCCTCTTTCGTAAGTCTGATCAATCCGGCCTGGGACTCGGTCAGCATTCAGCCAAATTACACCGGACAACTCAACGACACCTATAGCTTCAGTCCAAGCCTGACCAACCAATTTATCGCGGCCTCACTTTACACCGCCGGGGTTTTCGGACCGGCAAATCTAGCGGCCGCGCTTGCAGCTTCGCCCACACAATTCCTGGAAAGCAATGACGGGGGAACCAACTCGCTGGCAGGTGTGGGACAGTTTTCCTTTTCTGCAGACGGCACCTCGCTGGGAGCAACATGGAACGACTTTCCTCAAGGAACTAACACGTCGCAATACCAATTGGTCGACGGCCTTTCATGGCTGAAAGGGAACCATAACGTTAGATTTGGATTCGACTTCAAGAGGTATAACTTTACCGACGTCAGCCTGGAGACTGCCTCGTTTGGCGGTTTCTATGACTTCGGCAGTATCGCGGACGAGGCTGGGGGTTCCTTGCCCGGAAGCAGCGGTTCCACCTTTACCCAAGGTTTTCCGCGCTTTGCCAACATTCACAACGCCGTCTATAACGTTGGATTTTATGCCCAGGACGAGTGGCGGGCGACCCCAAAGCTCGCCATCGACTATGGCCTCCGGATCGATCGCAACGGCAATCCCATTTGTCACGATGGTTGCTATTCACAATACCTTGGAGGGTTTCCCAACACTTCCGCAACTCTCAACACCCCCTACAACGCCACCCTTTCCGCCGGGCACGACAGCTTTGCCCCGGGGATCGAATGGGGAGTCCTGCAACCGCGCGTGGGGTTCAATTTCGACGCTAGCGGGAACGGAAAAACCGTCGTGCGCGGTGGCGTAGGATTGTTTTCTGACAGTTTTCCGGGCCTCATCCTCGAGCAAACCTTCCTTTCCTTCCCCAACCGGTACTTCGCGGCCGTGAACACCGGAACAGTTGCACAGGGCACACGCAGTGCACAAGAGGTTGCAGCCGGCTCGGCCAACGCTGTGCTGAACGGATTTTCCCAGGGAGCTACGTACAACCAGATCTCGGCGGCCCTGGCGTCGCAAGGGATAGCGTTTGCACCTCCCAATTATGTGACCACTCCGCATACTTTCCACGGCGCGCGATACACCGAATTCAGCTTGCAGCTTCAGCGGCAGATCACCCCGACCGACGCCTTAATTCTTTCCTATGCCGGTAATCATGGTTATGATCTGTTCATCTCCAACAACCACCTGAATCAGAATGCTGGCACCTCTCTCTACGGCGGCTATGGAAACGGAACCTTCGACGATGTTCCAATCAACTCGCCGGATCCGCGCTTCGCGCAGGTGCAAAGCTTCACCAACAATGCGATCTCTAACTACCAAGGGATTTCCGTGCAATACAAACACTTCGACCGGCGAGGTCTGACGACCGATGTTTCGTACACGTACGCCCATTCGCTGGATGACATCTCGAATGGAGGCAACTCACAGCTCCCTTACAATGGCAACACATCGATCACTTCGCAGATTACATCGGATCTCCCATCCAGACTGATGTATTCGAACTCGGACTACGACATCCGCAACAACTTTTTGCTGGACCTCGTCTATGTGGAACCCTACCGCTTCGGTAATAAATTCGTTGCTACAGCGGCCGCGGGATGGACTCTGGGCAGCAAGGCATACTGGCGTTCCGGACAACCCTTTAGCGTCCTGAATGTCAACGCAGAGAGTGCTCTGGGCTCAAACGGTACAGGTGGAGCGAACACCGTCCTTGCTCAGGTGCTGAATAACAACTTTAACCACAAATGCAACTCGTATGCGAATCCCTGTTTTCAGAATTCAGGTATCTTCAATGGGCAGAGCGTGACCGCCTCTGCTTCGGGGGCGATCGTGCCCGTCGGACCGGGGCCCTACCCGCAAACGAACTTTGGCAACGTGCCGCGCAATGCTTTCTATGGCCCGCATTATGCAGATCTCGACTTGAACCTCTATAAAGATGTCTTCAAACATGAATCGGTGACTTTCCAAATCGGCGCGCAGGCCTATAACACTTTGAACCATGTGAACTTCGCGGCGCCGCAGTCCAATGCGTCCAACCTGAGCACCCTGGGCCATATTTCGTCCGATGTAAACGCACCCACCAGCCCGTATGGCTCAAGTCAGGAGCCGACGGTCTCTGGCCGCGTACTAGTGGTCCAGGGACGATTCCTCTTTTAGGAGGTGCCTCCCGTAAGCATGCGGGGAGAGCGCTAACCTCTCCCCCTACGAGGTGCCTCGAAACTGGAGCGAGCTTAAGCGAAAACGGACCAGATGCTCGAGATCGAAGAGCGTGCCGCCCGCGATCCAGATTTGGATGTTGCCACGGCTTACCCGCAAATTGGTTTTTCGCTACAAGCATTACGGCGTCCAAGATAACAGCAGCTGTCGAAATGCGCATGCCGCAGCTCAACATCAATGCTTTGTCGGGACAGGGTTTCAAAATCTACTTGACGCCGCTTGCACTCATTGCTTTGCGCAACTGCGCTTCCGCCTCGTCGCTCCAGTATTTGCAGTTGAGTTGGAAAAAGACAGAAGTATAGGGCACCGTCATGGTTGTTTTTAGAACCACGATATGAAACGTCTTTCCCACCTCGTCTACCTTGGCGATGATCTGTTCGTGTGGCAGTGACGTTATCTTCTGTCCCGCGAGCGCGGTTTTTATCCCTTCCCGATAAGCCCCCACTCCGGGAGCATCCTTCTCCGTCAGAAAGGGAAGCTCCGCATCCATGTACACCATCGGCCGCACGTGGATCGAGCTGTCGATCGCGCCTAACACCTTGCGGATAACCTCCATCTGGTCGGTATTGGTTTCCAGCGTTTCCACGCCGGCGGAACTCTGCAAGGGGTACGCCGAATCCACGATCATGATCCAATTGCGATGCCCGAGCAGGGGCAAAATCTGACCCAGCCGCGTCTGCCAATCCGCCGTGGGCTGTTGCGCAGCGGCTGTCAAACCAGCCATCACCAGTAGCGAGATTGCGATTACTCTCATCATGATCAAACTTCGCTCCGCTTCATGCGCACGCCAACAAAGGAGTAGAGAGCGATGCCGCAATAGCAGAAGAACGGGACCAGGTACGCTCGCGCGATGCTATGCTGGGTCTGCGCGATCCAACCCATGAGCGGCGTGAGCACCGCGCCCCCGACGATCGCCATCACAATGAGCGATCCGCCGATCTTCGTATTCTGATCGAGCCCCTCGATGCCCAGCGCGAAAATCGTGGGAAACATCACAGACATGAAAAAGCTGGTGACAAAGATGGCCCAAAGCCCCACCCAGCCGGGGAACGCGACCCCGATGGCCACCAGAACAATATTGACCAGGCAGTAGATGCCCATCAGACGGGCCGGCTTGACGTACCGCATCAAGGCAGCCGAGCTGAACCGGCCCAGACCGAAGGCGACCAGCGTTCCAGTAAGAAAATATCCGGCTATTTTTTCCGGCTGGTTGGTCCCATCCTGCACGTACTGAATAAAGTAGCTCCAGGTCCCGACCTGGGCTCCCACATACAGAAATTGGGCCACGACGGCAAAAAGAAAACTGGGGTAACCCAACAGCTCCTTGAAGCTGCCCTGGTCCTGCTGTGCATTCTCGTGTTCCCGGGTAATCGTAGGAAACCTGGTTCGAGCGATCAGGACCGCCCAGATCAAAGCAATCAGCCCGACCACCAGGTAAGGCGCGACCACGCGCATCGTTTCATGCCGCAGATACGCTTCGTAGGTATGGGCCGCCTGCATGGCGGCTGCTTGTTGGGGTGTGAGCTCAACCCCCGAGAAGATGAAGACCGTGCCCATCAGTACGCCGCAGATGGAACCCAGCGGATTGAACGCCTGGGAAAAATTGAGCCGGCGAGCCGCACTCTCCGGAGAGCCCAGTTGGGCAATAAAAGGATTAGACGCCGTCTCCAAGAAGGAAAGCCCACTGGCAATGACAAAGAGCGCGAACAGGAAGAAACCGTAGCGCCCCAGCAGGGCGGCAGGCCAAAAAAGGAAAGTCCCACTGGCAAAGAGAAGCAGCCCCACCACAATCCCGAACTTATATCCGATTTTGCGCATTAACAACGCCGCCGGA
>Ga0302326_10028465_pt1 | contig 11241 bp, 7 predicted proteins | sample Palsa_T0_3_FD_202264 | JGI IMG/M metagenome (GOLD analysis project Ga0302326, IMG submission 202264) | Peat permafrost microbial communities from Stordalen Mire near Abisko, Sweden - Palsa_T0_3 | ecosystem: Environmental > Terrestrial > Soil > Palsa > Peat permafrost | place: Sweden: Abisko...
CTCCTCCGGCCGGCCGTACGCGGCTTTGTTGAGTCCGGCGTGCACCAGTTCGACTCTGTCATTCAGCAATTGCAACGGCGCCGATGACAACCTGAACGACACCGCCTTTAACCAGGACACGGCTGCGACCGCGGGAGGCGTTAACGGCGCTGGTCCGACGCCGGGCATCGGCCTGAACTCGTTTTACGGCCCGTGGCTCGAGAGAATCGACGTTGGGCTTGCCCGCGGTATTGCGTTCAGGGAAGGCAAAGAGTTGCAGTTCCAGGCGCAGGCGTTCAATCTGTTCAACCACGCCAATTACTACGTGCAGAACGGCAACGGGATCAACCAACTGCAATACAACCCCGTCGGAACCACCTGCGGCGACGGCATGCACGCCGACCAGACCTGTTACTTGGTGCCCAATTCGGGTCCGGGCAATTTCGGAACCTATCAGGAAATCAGTCCCAACGGTCTTCCCAGGGTGTTGCAGTTTTCCGCGAGATTCACCTTCTAGGCTGGCTGGTCATGAGAATTCTGGTCATCGAAGATGAAGCTAAGACCGCCAAGTTCCTGAAGAAGGGACTGGGTGAGGCGGGTTTCGTCGTCGATGTCGCCGGAGATGGATGGGATGGGTTGCACCTGGCCCAGGAATTCCAGTTCGATCTCGTCATTCTCGACGTGATGCTCCCGGGGTTGGATGGCTGGCAGGTTCTCACTCGCCTGCGCCAGGAAGACCGGCCGGCGCTGGTGCTTTTTCTGACCGCTCGCGATGCCGTACACGAACGGGTACGAGGGTTCGAACTGGGCGCGGATGACTATCTGATAAAACCGTTCGCCTTTTCCGAATTGTTGGCGCGGGTGCGGTCGCTGCTGCGCCGTGGGCCTTCGCGCGCGCAAGAGACGCTTCGTCTGGCCGATCTCGAGATCGACTTATTGCGCCAGCGTGCCACGCGCGCCGGTCAGCGGCTGGATCTGACCTCGAAGGAGTTCATTCTTTTATCCTTGCTGGCGCGGCGCGCGGGCGAGGTGCTATCGCGAACCCTGATCGCCGAAGCGGTCTGGGACATGAACTTCGACAGCGACACCAATGTGGTGGACGTTAATGTGCGCAGACTGCGCAGCAAGGTGGACGACCCTTTCTCACTCAAATTGATCCATACCGTTCGGGGCGCCGGCTATGTCCTGGAATCCAACCCATAGCCTCGCGAAAGTCTCACGCTTGTGGAGAACCTTGGCCTTCCGGTTAATGGCAGGCTACGCGCTTGCCGGCCTGTTTCTGGTGTTCCTCGCCACCGCAAGTCTTTACTTAGTGCTGGTAAGCGAACTGGAGAAAAGCACCGACTTATTCCTCGCCGACAAGGTGCACGTGTTGCGCACCATGTTGCGGGAGAGACCCGACGACTGGGACGCGCTGCGGGAGGAAGTTGAGTTGGAATCCGCCGCGCGGCGCTACGAGCAATTCTATATTCGCCTGCTGGATGAACGAAACACACCCCTGTTGATGACGCCGGGCATGGCGGATCAAGTGGATCTGGAGCAATTATCCAGTCAAACCCAAAGCCGCCCTGATCGCACGATTCGAATGAAGGGCAGGGACGGTCGCGACTTTCGCACGGCCAGCGCGTCGGTGCCGGTCGGTTCCCTTGCGGCTCAAACGGACACCATTCAGATTGCGATTGATGTCTCGCAAAAGGAGATGCTGCTGGCACGCTATCGGTTTTGGTTCTGGGCCATTCTCCTGGCGACCTTCGCCATCTTTCCACTGGTTGGGTATCAGATTGCGCGGCACGGCATTCGTCCAGTGGAGGAAATGGCAACGACCGCACGCCACATCAGTTCGACAAACCTGCGGGAACGCATTCTTCCGGAAGGATATCCATTCGAGCTAGCATCCCTCGCCAGTACCTTCAACCAAATGCTGGACGGCCTGGAAGAGTCGTTCGAGCGCATTTCGAGATTCTCAGCCGACATTGCGCACGACCTGCGCACACCCGTGAATAACATTCGCGGCGAAGCCGAGGTGGCTTTGGCTCGCGCGCGAAGCGCCGATGAATACCGCGATGTGATCGAGTCCTGCCTCGAAGAAGCCGTGCGACTATCGGATCTCATCGGCGACCTGCTATTTCTGGCGCGGGCGGAAAGCCCGTTGACGCATTTGCGCCGCGAGCGCGTGAATGTGGCCGAATTGCTGGGCGGAGTGCGGGAATATTACGAAGCCTCGGCTGCGGACGGTGGAGTCTCGCTCACCACGGCTGTCGCCGACGAACCGGTCATCGCCGAACTAGACCGCACGCTCTTGCAAAGGGCGGTGGGCAACCTGGTCTCGAATGCCTTGGCACACACGCCACGCGGCGGAGCCGTTGTCTTGGGAACGAACGCCGATTTTTCCACGGTCCGCATCGAAGTCTCCGATACAGGCGTCGGCATCCCACCCGAAGCTCTGCCGCGGGTTTTTGATCGCTTCTTTCGCGTCGACTCGTCGCGTTCCCAAGGTTCGGGGGGCACTGGCTTGGGGCTGGCCATCGTTCAGAGTATCGCGCTGCTTCACGGCGGTAATGTGGAGATTTCAAGCCAACCGGGACAAGGCACCCGGGTCACGCTCCGCATGCCAGCCTCCTGCGCGAGATGACAGGAATGTAATCTCCACGTCATGCTGGCGTCTACTTCCCGGTGCTAAGCTGGCGAAGGTAGTCGCCCTTCCGGGTGCGCCAGGTCTGTTTCGAAAGGGGAACGAAAAATGGCAAAGTTCTCCTGGTTGGCAGATCATGGCGGGTGACAATTTTTGCGCTGGCGATTCCAATGGCCAGGCTACCGCTTCCACGCTAGGTTCGTGCCATGTCCCAGTCTCCAAACCCAACCCCGCCGCAGCTGGTGGCGCCTCTGCTTGCGCTGGCCACTCAGCTGCTCAGGGCCGGGCGACCAGCCGATGCGATCACGCCGTTGCGCGATGCAGCGCTGCTCGAGCCGTCTAATCCCGTCATCCAGCACGATCTCGGCCTCGCCTGCCTTGAGGTCGGTCGCGTACCGGATGCCATCGCGGCATTGCAGCAGGCCGTCGCCAGCAACCCGCGCTACACCGATGCATATTTCCGCCTGGGAATTGCCTTGGAGAAGTTGGGCAACATAGGCGGGGCAATCGTTGCCTACCACCGCGCCACGGAGCTGTTCCCATCCCTGACCGAGGCGTGGTTCCGCGCCGGCGCCCTGGCCTACACCCTGGGCCATCGCGAGGAGGCGATCGGCTGGTTCCGCCGTGCGGCGGCGACCGGAGGTAAGACCAGCTTCGGCCGCCTGGGCAAGGTACGGGCGCTGCTGATCGAGGATCGCAATCAGGAAGCCGAACAGGTATTGCGAGAGACGCTGGTGGCCGATCCGAGGAATGCCATGGCGTACGACTTGCTGGGCAATCTGCTCTCTGAGTTCGGCCGTTTCGATGAGGCGCGTGCGTGCTTCGAACGAGCCATCTCGATCGCGCCGCTGCTGGCGGGAAGCTACTACGATCTGGTCCGGTGCCGCCCGGTCACGACCGTTGACGATGGTCTGCTGCAAGGGATGCAAGGCGCCCTGGCAATGCCGGAACTGGAAGCGGGGCAACGCCAGCGGCTTCACCTCGCGATCGGCAAGGCGGCGGAGGATCTTGGCGACTACGCCTTGGCCATGCAGCATTTCGACGCCGCAGACGCCGTGCGCCGCGGCTCTGCGTCGTTCGACGCGGCCGCGTTCTCCGTCGAGATCGACCGCCTGATTGCCGTTTGTACCCCCGAATGGATCGCGCGGGCACACAAACTCGACAGCTGCGATCGGACGCCGATGCTGATCATCGGCATGCCGCGGTCCGGCACAACTCTCGTCGAACAGATCGTCTCCATGCATCCCGAGGTCGGGGCCGGCGGCGAGTTGCAGTTCTGGAACGAGCGCGGAGCGGCGTGGCACCGCTCCGTCGCGGCCGGGAACGAGTTGCCATTCCTTGCCCGGGCCGCGGCAGACTATCTCGGCCTGCTGCGCGCGATCGCGCCGAAGGCGGCGCGTGTTACCGACAAGATGCCGTTCAACTTCCTCTGGGCCGGGCTGGTCCACGTGGCATTCCCACGCGCAATCATCATTCATTGCCGCCGCGCTCCAATCGACACGGCGTTGTCGATCCATCAAACTCATTTCCATCCCAGCCTGCCATTTCCGACCGGAGGTGCCGAACTGGTCGCTTATTTCCGCAGCTACCAGCGGCTCATTGACCATTGGCGGAGCGTGCTGCCGGCCGATCGCTTCCTCGAGATCGATTACGAGGACCTGACCCGCACGCCCGAACCCGTCATCCGGCGCATCATCGCGGCCTGTGGTCTGGCGTGGAGCGACGCGTGCCTGCGCCCCGAATCGAACCTGCGGGCGGTGAAGACCCCCAGCAAGTGGCAGACCCGGCAGCCGATCTATCGCACCTCGGTCGCGCGCTGGCGACGCTACGAACCCTGGCTGGGACCCCTGCGCGCGCTCGTCGACGACGGCTCGGAACTGGATGCGGGTGTCGCCTGAGGGCGATTGGGCTGAAGCAGCCCAGCTGACCGAAAAGACACGAAGACAACGTCCACGAAACAGACTCTGCTTGATGTGGAGCTGCGCGCATCACAATCCGCGACAAACAGTTCAGCCCATGTAACGGAAATTTCACCGGGTCGTCATAAACCCGTCGCAGTCGTATTTCCATCCAGGTGTCGCACGGCCCGACTGTCGTGGCCTTGCCGCGTTGTCAGTGGCGTCGGCGTCACCTTAAAGACCAAGATGACAAAAATGTAATCTCGGCGTCATGCTGGTGTCTTTTTCTCCAAACTAGACTGGTCGTCCTGGTGCGCTGAGTGCTTGCGCCAAGCCCTCTTGGAGATTGACGAACAAGATGAGGACCTCTACGAAATTCCTTCTACCAACTGTGAAATTCCTTCTACGCAGCGTTGCGTGGTGAAAAAAATCTAAGGAGGACGGTATATGTCTCGAATTAAAGTTCGAAATAAGTCTCGAAACAGGCCTCAAAACAACCGTGTGCGGCCGCTCGCCAGCCTGCTGGCGGCGGGGCTGAGCTTTCCAACGCTCGCCGCTGCTCAGTCTGTGCCCTACCCGACCTACGTCACCGGCCCGCAGCCGAACGGCTCGTGGGTCGTCAGCAATGGCCAGATCATTACGCCTGCGGGCATCCAAGTCGACCTCGGCATTCGGGTCCGCGCCAAGGCCGTAGCGCTGAATCCCAATCTCAGCACTCACACCGCCGCCGTCCTCACCATGGGTACGTCGACGTCCGATGGCAACGGAGCCGTCGAAGTGTTCGACACCACTACCGGCGTTGTCATCGAGAACTACATCCCATATTCGCCTGCGCTCGGACAGGATCCGAGCGGCAGCTATAGCGGCATCGCTTATTCGGCGGATGGCAAGTACCTGGTGTTCAGCCAGGACAGCAGCAATGTCACCATCGCCAAGGTCGATAGTGGGGGCTTGCTGGAAGACGATGCCCAGGTCAGCGTGCCGGCGTTGCAGCCCGATCCCTTCATCGCCTGCTTCCCGAACAGCCCGCCGGCCTCTTATGGCAACCCCTGCGGCTCGTTCTATTCTCCGAGCACTTCTTATCCTGGCGGCGTCGCATTCTCACCCGACGGCAAGAGCGCCTACGCCCTGCTGAACCAGCAAGATACGCTCACCAAGATCAACCTGACGGCAAAGCCGCCGGTTCAGGGTGCGCAGATCCGGGTCGGCAACGCCCCGCACAGCATCGTGATCAACAGCACCGGTACGACCGCCTACGTCAGCAACGAGGGTGGCCGGATCGCTACCGAGGCGGACTTCCAGATCAACTCCGCCGGCACTGAAATCGTCGCCGACCCGTACGTCGGCGCAGCGATCACCGGTACCGTTTCTGTGGTTGATCTGGCCTCGCTGAAGGTCACTGCTACCATCGAGACCGGTGGTCTGCACCCGACGGGGTTGGCGCTCTACGGTTCGTCCCTGCTGGTCGCCAATACCTATAGCGACACCATCTCGGTGATCAACACGGCTTCGAACGAGGTGGTGCGGACGATCAACCTTGGGCTGCCGATCGGAGTGCCCGGCGCAGGCCAACCAGCCTATGGCGCCGCGCCGGACTCGATCGCCGTCGATGGCAAGAATGGCATTGCCTACGTCGCGCTTTACAATGCCAACGCGGTCGCGGTGGTCAACCTCAAAGAGGGCGTGACCAATCCCGTCCTCGGCATGATCCCGGTGGCCTATGCACCGGCCTCAGTCGTGCTGGACAAGGCCGCGAACGTGCTCATCGTTGCCAATGACAAGGGCATCGGTACGCGTTATTCGTTCGAGTGCGACCACGGAGTCTGCGGCTACAATACCCACCAGGACAATGGCACCGTCAGCCTCGTCCCCGTGCCGGATCACGCGACCTTGGCGACGATGTCGACGCAGGTTTTCCAGAACAACCACTGGGATCTGGCGGTAAATATCCAGTCTGCCTCCGGTGGCAACCCGAACGCCAAGCCGGTCGCAATCCCGGAGAGGATCGGCAGTCCGTCGCTGATCAAGCACGTGTTCCTGATCGTCCGCGAAAACCGCACCTATGATCAGATCCTGGGCGATGTGGCCGCCGGCGATGGCGACCCCTCGTTGGCCGTGTTCGGCGACGGCTTCGCCGCCGGAGGCACGCCGATCACGCCAAACGTGCACGAACTGGTGAAGCGCTTCCCTCTCTTGGATAATTTCTACGACCCAAGCCGGCAGTCGGCTGACGGTCACCAATGGATCCAGGAAGGCATGGCACCCTACGCCGACGATATCCAGTCGCCGGACTGGGTCCGTAGCTATCCCGGCGGGAACGCCGGCGATGCACTCGCCTATCAGAAGAAAGGCTTCCTGTTCTCGGAAGCGGCGCTCGCGGGTCTGCCGGTGAAGATCTACGGCGAATACATCGAGAACAATACCTACAAACAGCCGAACGGATCGACCAGCGAGCCGACCTGGACCCAGTTTTACGCCGACTCGCAGTGCTTCGAGAAAGGGCCCGATTGCGCAGCACCTGGGACCCCGGGCGAGACGACGCTGTACTACCAGAACACGATCCAGGCAGAGTCCTCGATCCCGGCCGTGTATGACCACATGGTTAAGAACTTCCCATATTTCGACCTGGGCATTCCCGACCAGTTCCGTGTCGATCTGTGGGTGCAGGACTTCAATAATGACGTCGCGGCCGGTACGGTGCCCGCGTTGGAAATGCTATGGATCATGTGCGACCACACCGGCGGGCCGCCGACCCCGCAGGCCGAAGAGGCCGATAATGACTTGGCGGTTGGACGCATTATCGACTACATCAGCCACAGCAACGTGTGGTCCACGTCGGCGATCTTCCTCGAGGAGGACGACGCGCAGAACGGCGTCGACCACATCGACGGTCATCGCAGCCCAGGCTATGTCGTCAGCCCATACGCCGTGCAGCACGGCCCCACCGACGACACCTACTACACGCAGGTCAATATGACGCGAACGATCGAGCAAATCCTCGGTCTGCCGCCTATGAACCAGTTCGACCTCGTGGCATCGCCGATGAGGACGGATTTCGTCAAGGGCACGCCGCCCGCGGACAACTTCAAACCGTGGACGCATGTGCCGAACCAGGTCGCGCTGACCGAGGGCGTTTCAGCGAGCTCAGATGACCCGACGAGCAACCCCAAGGTTAAGGCTCTGAGGGCGGCTTGGCTTCAGAAGAAAGCGCAGATCTTCGCCGGTAAACTGAGAAAGCCCGACTCCGAAGACCCGGACACCGTCAACCATCTGAACTGGTACATGTCTACCGGGTTTACGCGGCCCTATCCGGGCGAGAGCAAGGTTCGCCCCCCGAGCGACTTCAACCGACCGGCACCCACCACCGCCGACTCGGACGACTAAAAAAGGTTCCGAACTGCAACCGCCCTCTCCCCGGTGACGGGGAGAGGGTATTTTATCCACGCCTAAAGCGCACAGCCCCCGCCAACCTGTACCCGCCCCGCCACCGTCGCGTTGCTAACGCCTGTGGGTGTTGAAAAAGTCACTGCGATTGGCGGTTGAATGGCGACAAAAGCGTGGTAATAAGGAGGAAGAAAGTTCCTTGCCATGCTTTTCTTAATCCCCATTCTCGGAGGCTTGCTGATCATGATGGGACAACACTCCCGTTCCGAAGCATTGTTCTACTACTTCCAACTGGAAGATCAAGTTCCTGAGACTCACCTACTGCGCCCTGATCGATAAGCCCATCAGCTTTGCCTTTCTGCGGGAAAAGCTGAAAGAGAGTTACAGCGATACGGGCGTCCGTCGATTGATCCCGAGCTTCTGCTGCGCATCCTGTTGATCGGCTACCTGTATGGCATTACGAGCGAGCGCAAAGGCTAGAATGCAGGGCAATGACGGGACTCGGAGCAACAGCCCGTCCCCGTTGCGGGTATAGGCGCTGACGCAGATGCGGTCATGCTCCCCAGGAAACCTTCGGATCAAAGCCCGCAAGCGCGGCCGGCATCCTGACCCATGTCGGTCGCAAATCGGGGAAGGTTTACGAAACTCCAGTAAATGTCTTTCGAGCGCCGACCGGATTCATTAGCGCGCTCACCTACAGCAGCCAATCGGAGTGGGTGAAGAATGTGCTCGTGGCTGGCGGCTGCGAACTAAAGACTCGCGGGAAGAAATATCAGCTTTCCGCCCTGAAGGCCGTTTGTGACCCTGCTCGTCGCCGATTCCCGTTCCCGGTGCGAATCGTGTTGAGGGTGGTAGGCGCGGATGAGTGCAGGGAGCTTTCGATTGGTTAAGGTGCACTATGATGAAAATTGGTCTCCGGCGTGTGTTCGTGTGCGCGATGCTGCTCGCGATGGCGGGGTCGAATTTCGCACAAAGCGGCGATGACCGTGCTCGACAAAATGAATCTGCTAAAGTCGAGAGGGCTCCAATGGAACTCACCATTTTTGCCCGCTCGGTACAAGATTCGCGGCTGTTCTTCCTTCATTCCCGCTGGATCAATGAGGCAGCATTCGAAAACCACATGGCGCGACCCGAAACCAATCAATTCGTGGATCGTGTCCAGCCGCTAATCGACCCTCCTTTCGATGTGACGCGGACGCATCTTCTTTTTCAGTAGCGGAAGTGCGAAGCCGCACCGTGTCTCGCCGCCTGATGCCGCGATAAGCTTGCGAGCCTTAGAGGCTACACTCCTCTTGCCACCATCTTCCCCAACTCATCCTTCTCCACATACGCCCACGGCTGTCTCGCGTCATGCGTGAAGACCGTCAGCCATTTCTCCGGGACCGCCTTCGCGTAGTACTGCTTCTTGCTCTCGATGGTCTCGAGCGGGTAGAGGTCGAAGGCCATGCCCCAGGTAAGGTCGATGTGCGCCATCGTGGGAATGAGGTCGGATATATAGCAGGCGATGCGGCCTCCGCTTTCTACGATGACGGCCTGCATGTGGGCGGTGTGGCCGGGGAAAGTCTTCACGGAGATACCGGGGACGACTTCTTCACCGCCTTTGAGCAGCGTCATCTGGCCGCTTTGGACGAGCGGGTCGTAGTTTTCGGGGATGTAGCTGATGGCGTCGCGCTCGCTGGGGCGGCGGGCGTATTGCCACTCGCCCTGCGGCGCGTAGTATTTCGCGCGCGGAAATGTGGGAACGATCTTGCCATCCTTGCGCACAGTATTCCAACCGCAGTGGTCGAAATGCAGGTGCGTGTTGATGACGACGTCGATGTCTTCGGGAGCCACTCCGCCAGCGGCGAGACTCGCGAGTAGCTGCGCGGGCTGGCCATAGAACTTGACCATGCGTTCCGACAGCTTGTTGCCCATGCCGGTTTCTACCAGCACGTTTTGTTTACCGGTCCGGATGAGGAGCGAATTAAGCCCAGCCTGAACGTAATTCCTTTCGTCCGAGGCAACTTTACGCGACCACATGATCTTGGGAACGACGCCGAAGAATGCGCCGCCGTCAAGCGGGTAGGTGCCGTCGGAGAAGATGCTGAGTTCGAAGTCGCCGGCAGTGAGGCTGGGCATCATTCTAGTGTGCCACAGACCGAATCGGCATTTCTCCTGCGAAACTGCGGTACTCTGGTCCCTATGGAACGCCCGGCCAGTGTCACGGTGATCGCAGCGCTGTTTTTTCTGGTCGCGGCCTATCTGGCCGCGATCGGCATTATCGAGTTCGTGGTGCCGGGCTCGCTCGCAATGACGCTGGGAGCGGGGATCACGTATGGAAGAGAGTTAAGCGGACCCCAGACGGCCTTATCCGTCGGCACAGGCTGGGCATTGGTTGGCTGGGGCCTTTATCGGCTGCGCAATTGGGCGCGCTGGTGCGCGATTCTGATCATGGTCATCGGAATCGCGGGATCGGTGCCGGCAGTTTCTGCGGCCGCGAGGGATTTGACTTGGCGCTTCTGGCTTTACGGCGCCCAGATCATGGTGCGGGTCGTGATCGCTTGGTACATGGCCGCATCGCCCGAACTGGTCGAGGCTTTCGTTCGAAAGTAGGCGACGAAAGCAAGTGAGTCCGCGCGATTCCATGGGTGGGCCGCCTTCGCGGCCCGTATGCGCTCGAAACTCTTACCGTCTATCCTTTGCCGCTTCTTTTTCTCCCACGCGCTGGCTGACCTCGAATTTCATCCTGCCGGCTTTCTTGTCGGCATCGACCACGACGTGGTCGCCGTGCAGGATCTGGCCATCCAAAATCTGCAGGGCCAGCGGATCCTGCACCAGCTTTTGGATGGCGCGCTTCAGAGGCCGCGCACCGAAGTTCGGGTCGTAGCCCTGGGTGAAGAGCATATCTTTGGCAGCGTCGGTGAGTTCGATCGAGATCTTGCGGTCGGCCAGCAGACGGCGCACGTCTTCGAGGCGCAGCTCGATGATCTTGACCAACTGCTCTTTGCCGAGCGGGCCGAAGACGATGATGTCGTCAACCCGGTTCAAGAACTCGGGCCGGAAGTGGCCGTGCAGCGCTTCGAGCACCCGTTCGCTGGCCTTCTCAAACTCTTCCGGCGTTTGTACGTGGTCGGATTGCAGATAACTCGACCCGATGTTCGAAGTCATGATCAGAATCGTGTTCTTGAAGTCCACCACGCGGCCTTTGCCGTCAGTGAGGCGGCCGTCGTCCATCACCTGCAGCAGGACGTTGAAGACATCGGGATGAGCCTTCTCAATCTCGTCGAACAGCACCACCGCATAAGGCCGGCGACGGACCTGCTCGGTGAGCTGGCCTCCTTCTTCATATCCCACGTAACCCGGAGGCGC
>Ga0302326_10028469_pt1 | contig 11241 bp, 9 predicted proteins | sample Palsa_T0_3_FD_202264 | JGI IMG/M metagenome (GOLD analysis project Ga0302326, IMG submission 202264) | Peat permafrost microbial communities from Stordalen Mire near Abisko, Sweden - Palsa_T0_3 | ecosystem: Environmental > Terrestrial > Soil > Palsa > Peat permafrost | place: Sweden: Abisko...
TTGCGTGGCGGGATCGGACGCGGCCCTTTTGCCCCTTTACTAATGCCTTCAGATGGCTTAAATTGCGGTCGTTAAATATCTATTATGCATACAATTCTAGCAGGATGGCTTGGCGGCAGCGAAATTATGGTGGTTTGCATCGTGGCGTTGGTTCTGTTTGGCGCCACCAAAATTCCTCAGTTCGCCAAAGGTCTCGGCCAGGCGATCAAGGAATTCAAGAAGGCCTCCAATGACGTTTCAGACGAGATACATCGCGACCCGCCTTCTGTTCCGCCCACGGCAAAATAACCCATCAGCGGTGCCTGCAAATGCCATGTTATCAGGCTTTAGCAGTTTGGCTTGGCAGTGGTGAACTGACGGTTTTTTTAGTTGTGGCGTTGATTCTTTTTGCCTCAAGCAGGATTCCAAAGTTTGCCAGAGCGCTAAGAGAGTCGTGTGGGAACGCCGAACTCGCAGCTCTTCTTTTTCTGGCTTTACTAATTCTCGTGAGGCTTTATATTGGTCTTAGGACATGAACAGTATGCATCCAGTTTTAGCAGGTTGGCTCGGCGGCGGTGAAATGATGGTGGTTATCGTCGTGGCGTTGATTCTTTTTGGCTCCAAGCGGATTCCCGAATTTGCCAAAGGCCTCGGCCAGGCCATGAAGGAATTCAAGAAAGCCTCCAACGACGTCTCCAATGAGATTCACAATGCGATGAACCAGGAGTCAACCCCTCCTCCACCCCCTCAGCCCAGACTGCAAATCGCCGCTGAATCGACCCCTACCGCTCCCGCCGCCACAGTGCCAAAGTCTTAAGCGCTTTCGCTCTCTGAATCATGGCGGATGGCGAGGAAGAAATTCGGCCCGAGGACTTGGAAGTCGAGGGTGGGGCTGTAAAATCGTTCCTCGAACATCTCGAAGACCTGCGCTGGGTTCTCATCAAGAGCAGCATCGCGCTTGTTTTGGCCATGGCTCTTTGCCTTTATGGCACCCAGCAACTGAAAGCCATCCTCCAATGGCCCATCGACCGCGCTAATCAACGACACATTTTCCTTCTTCCTGAGGATACCAACCAGACCGTGACGCTTCAGATCGCGGGAATTGACGTAAAGTCCTTTGAGGTTAAATCCAACCGCCTCGGTAATATTGACCTGGGCACAAATCATTTCATCACGCTGCAAGTAGTCCCTGTTGCGGTAGGAACCAATCTACTTATGGCCATGCAGATAAATACCAACGGCGAGCCGCCGTTGAATCATCTTAAGCTTTCCTTCCTTGGCTTGGCCGATCCTTTCATGTTTTCGTTGCACCTTGCGTTTTTCGCCGGGCTTATCCTGGCCTCTCCATTCATCATTTATTTCGTCGGGGAATTTGTCATGCCGGCCTTGAAAATCCGGGAGAGAAAATACTTTTTGCAAGCATTTTACTTTGGCACGTTCCTGTTCCTGTCGGGAGTCTCGGTGGCCTATTTTCTGGTCGCGCCCGCAGCCATCAAATTCTGCATCGCTTACGCCAAATGGATGGATACCGATGTCCCCTTCTTCCTGGCCTTGGATTATGCGGGAGCGATGGCCAAACTCATGCTCGGCATGGGCGCGGGTTTTGAATTGCCGGTTGTTCTGCTGGCCCTGGTCAAGATCGGTGTGCTGAATTACCAGAAGCTGACCGCCATGCGCCGCTATATGGTTGTCATCAACCTCGTTCTCGGCGCGGTGTTGACAACCCAGGAAGTATTGACGCAAATCGTCATGGCCATTCTCCTGCAAATTCTATTCGAGGTAGCCGTGTGGATCGCCTGGTATTGGGAACGTCAGGAAAAACGGCGGGCGCTCTCCTAACCAAGGAGCATCTCGCGCAGAGGCGCGGCAAGCCGCAAACTAATTTTCACCACGAGCACGATGGAATAAAACGAAATAAAGCAAACACTCACGGCAGAGGAATGTTAGGCAAGGGAATAAAAACAGGCACCCTAATTCGGTCTTTCAAAACTTCGTGTTCTTCGTGGTGGAATTTTCTATTCGGTCAAGTGATGTCGATTTCAAGGGTCTGACCAACGGGGATTTCCACGGTCTCCGCCAAGGTAACCAACGCTCGCGAGCCATCGCGCGCGAGTTTAGCGGGCAGGACTTTATTCCCTATCGTAACCCGCGCCGAATTTGCAACGGTGGATTCAAGCGCCAATGTTTTCAGTTGTAAGGTTCCGAAGCGCACGGCGATTTGCGCCTTGAAATTCCCGCCGGACGATTTTTGCGCATAGCTCCCCCACCCTTCTGCGCTGGTAAATGCGCATTTAAAATTTTCCGGCGAAATTTTGGGTGCGAAGCCCAGATGCGCTCGCGGCCCGTCGTATTCGTAACCGCACGCGGCTAAATACACACCATAACTGGCCATGCTGCGCGCATAATGATCGCCGCACTCGACTTCGTTCCACGGATTGCGGCGAGAGGCGTGGTAACGATCATGCAGGGCGCGCGTCACAGCCAAGCCTTCTTGTACGAGCCCTTCCCAAATCATGTGGCCGGCGGCTTGATACTCGAAGCCGTTCATGCACTCATTGAAATAGCCCGCCGCCCATTCCGGTCCTTTGCCTTTGGCTTGGTCGTAATCCCAATCGCGGCGCGGGAATGAGCACATGAGCAAGCCCGCCTCGCCCGCCATCGCATACCATCGGCCGGGCTTGTAAAGTGAACGGTAAGGTCCGACATCGGGTGAAAAATTATAAAGCCACAGCGATTTGAGCGCTGTCATCGTTTCTTTCTTCGGCAGGATGCGCGGCAAACCGACCTGAAAAGCCCAGCTTTGCCCAAACACTTGGTCGATCTCGCACCCGGTCCCGGAATTGATGGCGTCGAGATGCTGCGGGGAAACTTTGTTGATGAAATAGTCGCCGTCAAAAAGCTGCGCGACCAAATTCTTTTTTCCCTTTTCCAAAATGCCTCGGCACTCGTGTGCGAAAGCAGCGTCATTGGTGACATCAGCCATTTCCGCCGCCGCCGCGAGAGCGGCTAAATACAACCCGCTCAACCAAGCCACGGGTCCGAACCAATCCGTATCAAGCGTATTGTGCTGGTTCCCCTCGATAAGTCCATCGCTGTCACCGTCTTTGGCGATGAGCCATTGCGTGGCCAATTTTACCCTGGGCCATATTCGCTTGATAAATGCGTTGTCTGGCGACATTTGGTTTTCGCGCAGCGCCCGCAGAATCGTGCCAGCCTGCGCATCGATGGCCGGAAAGTCGTTGAATTCGCCACGAAAATGAATGGCGCCGTCCGGCTGGAGCGAACTGCCGAACTCAATGTTCTCGCGCGTGCCGCGCTCCAAATCGGGAAAAAGCCGCCCCGCCGCGTGAGCGTATTGATAGACGTGGCCGCATGTTCCCTCGCAGCAGCCCACGCCCTCCCAACCGTAGTAACGCCCGTTGGCGAAACGAAAAGACGTGGAGGTGGCCAAAATGGACGTGTTAAGAAAAGTACGGTCAAGGAACCAATACGGCAACGTCGAATCATACCAAGTGTCGCGCCACAATTTCGTGCTACTGGTCAACCGGTCGAATTGCGCTGCGACATATTGCGCCACGGCATGGGACGATGGGAACTTGGTGGCGTAATAACGCCCGGCTTTTTGCAAAGGCCCGCCCAGCGAAAGATTCGGGAAATGCCATGTCAAGACGAAAATAACCGTCGCGGCTTCGCCTGGCGCCATCTTGAGTTTGCGCCCCAGCGAGCCGGATAATTTTTCGCTGAATGGAGCCGTGGCCTCGCCGCTGTCTTCGTTGGCACCCTCCCCTAGCAGGGAAAGGGACATCGTGCCGAAATCCGCCAACCCTTCCAATGGCCCGGAAATAGCCGGCACATCGCTGAAAACAATTTTACCAACACCGATGTGGCCCCAGCCGCCGGTGGCATCATCCAGAATTTCCAGATGCGCCGTTTTCCCTTCGTAAGCGCGGGCGTCGAAATGCTCGAACGACATTTGGTTGTTGTCCTTGCCAGACGCGGTCAGCACCGGCTGGCCGTCAATAATCAACATGAGCCCGACTCGTGAATCGGCTTTTGCCCGGCCGCCGCCAATCCAGAATGTGATGAAGTTGCGTTCGATCTGGAAGTCGGCACTAGTTAATTTGCCGACGGCATTGTCTCGCTTCTCGACGGTGTCAGCCGGCGCGGATGCGTGCGAGTTAGCCACGCGCTCCGTGTCGCCGCCCACGTCGCCTTGATACGATGGGATGTCAGACTTTTTGATTGGCCCGTGGCCGAAGGCCGTGCCTTCAACCTTCCAGCCGTCGTAGGTTTCCTTATTCCAATCCTCAAAAACAATGTCGGCCCGGCGCGCAGGCAGCGATTCGGCCTTTTCCGCTGAGCAAAGAAGCGTCGTCAGACCGTTCTCACGCAAGATGCGATTGCGCAACACTCCTTCCTGCGAGCGATGATTGAGGCAAACGGCATTTTCCATTTGGCCAGAAAGCGTCGCCTCTACGGCCTGTGCGGAAGTATTGCGCAAGGTAAATTGCAGAACCGTCGCAGGAAGGCTGGAATCGTCGGTGTTGAGCGGGATGAAAGGCGAGAATGCTTCAAGTTTGACGGCCACCGGCATGGCGGGATCGGAGTATTCAACGATGCCGATGGGATATTCGCCACGAAAGGAAATATCGGAAAATCCGGTGCTATCCAGCGTCCGCTTTTGGCCGGCGACCGTCAGCGAAAATTGTTGCGCCAGCGGCGAGGATGGAGTGAGCGGCCCGGCATAATGTTCTGAACCTGTCCCACTGGTTTGATTGAAAATGTCCCAATGCCAGAGTCGTCCGTCACCACCCAGATAAAGCTGGCCCGCGCCAATTCCGCCGATGGGCATGCCGACAAATTTAAGATCGCTCCCGCGAAGAACCTCCCGCGTGCCGCGCTCGAAAAGAGATTTCACCCATTCCGGCCGAAGCTTCTTATCCGCAGGCACAATATGATCAAAGTCTGCGCGCGTAAACGGCCCCGCCATGGCGGGCAAACGGGAAAACATCAAGCTCAGCGTGGTGGCCGCCGAAGCCTTAAGGAAGCCGCGACGATTCCATTCGGGCCAAAGTGGTTTCAACGGTGATGGCGGCGGCGGCGATTTCATATATACAATGTGCGAAAACGAAGACTCATTCGGCAAGCTTGAAGTCCATCCACTAACCACTCTCAAGGCAGCTTGATGCGGCGTTGGAAGGATTGCGGAAAATTCTTGAAACCAGCCGGTCGCGATATTATGAGGTTGCCGTGACATTTGTCCGTCAACTCTACGCCGCCTCGTCGGCTCCATTCGTGGCGTTCTTGGCCGCACTGCTGTGCGGATGCGGCAGGTCTGAACAACACGCCGACCTTTCCCAAAACGATTCGGAGGGGGCATCAAGGCAAGAAGTCCCGGTGGTGCGCGACGGATTCGAGGGAGTCGCTTTGGCGGCTTTTTGGTTGCCGGGCAACTACGGCTCCGGCCTCCACACACCTGACGCGATTCGCTTGACCACGAATTTTGCCCGCTCGGGCGCTTACGCGGCGCAGATTACGATCCATCAAGGGGACATCGCGGCCGCCGGCGATGCCGATACCACGGTGGAACGTGACGAACTGGACTCCGGGCATTATCGGCTGATGGGCCGGGAAGCTTGGTATGGATTCTCGTTTCTGATTCCAAAGGACTTTCCCATCGTGGACGTCCGCCTAGTCATCTCCTCATGCAAGCAATCCGACGTGCCCCGCCCATTGACCGCGGAACGCTTCCGCGCGGGGAAGCACACGTTCACTATCGAATCACAAGGCCGCAAAGAGACCTACAACCTTCCAGACATTCCGTTGGGCCGATGGGTGGACCTTGTTTGCCGTTCGCGCTACTCCACCAACAACGATGGCTGCGTCCAGGTGTGGATGAACGGCCGGGAAGTTGTCTCCTACAAAGGCCCGCTCGGCGACCCTAATGCCAAAAAAGCCTTTTACCACAAGATTGGCCTTTACCGCGACCGAATGCCCGAGCCGATGACCATCTACTTTGACAACTACACGATGGGTAATTCCTACGATGAGGTGGACCCAGCCAGGTTTGATCCGAATAGCCGCCGCTGATAATCGCTAGCCTGAGCAGGCAGCCAAGCCGGTGAAGTCAGCAAGTTCACACTTCCCTACGGGCCAATAGCAATGTCGATTTAAGCAAAAGGAATTGGAATCAAGGAATTGATGGCTCCGAAACGAGAAGCTATTTCAAAGGATCGGTGGCACGGATGCTAGTAACAAAGTGTCAAGCAGACTTCTCATGTCGCCTTGTCAGTCGTGGCGAGCAGGGAGTCGCGATCTTCGCGCAAGCTTGTTCCGTAGGAACAACCGACAATAGCCCGGTGATTTATCGCCGGGAAACCGGCCCGAATAATATTTAGTGCCGAAGGCACGGCTGAAAGGTCCTGGCCATGATTTTCGGCCGTGCCTTCGGCACTCAAACCACCAAACACCCTTCTTCCCGGCGATAAATCGCCGGGCTATTTTCAGGGCATCCCTCCGGGATGTGCGAAAAACCAGACCATGACCTCACCCATTTTTAATCGCTCCTAAACTCCCCCTCTCGGCCAACCTCTTTTGTAACCAAAGCTTCGCTTTCCGCGTATCTTCTATGGCAGATTGGTTGATGGTTATGCTTCTGGAGCGCATCGTTCTTGTTTTTTTGACGACGGCCGCAGTCATGGCCAGCGCGGCTGTTGCTTTTGCCGCCCCGCTCAATCCCAAGGACATTGCCGCCGATTCAGTCACGCTCCTCCATGTCGATTGCGACGCGATCCGCGCCAGTTCCATCGGGCAATGGCTGCTTTCGGAACCGGCGGTGCAGGATAAATTGGCGTCGCTGGGGGCGACCTTCGATGTTGATTTGACCAACCAATTGCACGGCATCACGTATTATACGACTGCGGGCAATTCCAACGACGGGGTGATGGTGATTGCGGCGGATTTTGAAGCCGACCACCTGCTGACAAAGGCCCAAGACCTTAGTGACTTCAGCAGCGCCACGAATGGCTCGCACGTCATTTACTCCTGGGTGGATGAGCATTGGAAAAGAAGGCTGGGCAAGTCCGCGCACGTTTACGGCGCCATTTCCGGCCATCACGTCGTTTACGGCCAAAATGAGTCGCGACTGGAGGATGCGCTGGATGTCCTGGAAGGCACGAAGCCGAACTCTGAGGCAGGCAAAGAACCACTCTACATAAAGCCCGGCCAACAGATTCTCCTCGAGGCGCTGATTCTCAAAGTTGACTTTCCTAATGCCCGAGGCCCGGCCGCCATTCTCCAAATGTGCAAGTCGATTTATCTGAAAGTAAGCGAGGCCAACAGCAACACGACCGCCGCCATCCACCTTGAAACCGCTGACGATGACACCGCGACACAAGTCAACACTATGTTTCAAGGGTTTCTGGGAATGCTCAAAATGCAAGCGGACGACCCCAACGCCGCCAAATTCGCCAACTCCATCACCATCACCAGGACCAACCTTGAAGTCGGTCTGACCATCTCAATGCCTTCGTCTGAGATGATCGAGGTGATGAAGTCAGGTCAGGAAAAAGCTAAACAAAAAAGATCGAACCGACGCGCGCGGGATAAAGATTCTCAGCAGAACGATAAGTAGTCAATCAACAGCAGGGCATGGTTCATTTCGCAGCGATCAAGTTTAGGCCGTTACGAAAAGGAATCGCGCAAAGTTTAGGCTTGAGGTGCATCGCCTCAAACTCTGTCCTGTTTTGCGCATTGAAATCTGAGCCTTGGCCGGACCAAAGGCCGGGCACCGCCGGCTTGCAATTCCATCGAACCTCAATTAACGTACGGCACATGAGCAACAGTGCCTTGGCCGTCATTCAGGAATTCAACAACTTGCCGCAAGCCGAGCAATTGGCCGTTTATGAAGCGATTGCCCGCAAGGTAGCTCCGGCAGACTATGGGCCGCTCTCAGACGAGGACCTGACCTCCATCGCCGCTGAGACCTTTGCGTTACTTGACCAAGAGGATTCTTTTCGTTTTCAGTTCCGATATCGTTCAAACAGAAAGAGGTTCATCCGATAGATGAATTCGTCGAGATGTACGTCGCTCACGGCGTTGAGCTTATGTTTGACTACGGCCCTTTCGCCGGTGATTTCCGAAATTGGCCGAAAGAAACCAGCATCGAGCAGCTAAAGATAGATGGGAAAACCGCGAGGATCGGCACGGGGAGTAACGTGGTTCGCTACGCGGGCATCTTTCACAAGAAATTTCCATATTCAGTTAAGATTCATATTGAGTTGGAACGTGAAGACTCTCTGAGTATGTGGGCCAATTGCAAATCGCAGAAAGACATGGCAGTCGCCCGGAAGATATTTGAGAGCATCGCATTCAAACAGGAAAAGAAACCTTAACGTTCGCGAAGCTTCGATCATGGGGCCGGGCTGGTGGGATGTTTTGATCCCGAACATCCTGCAGTCCGAGGCTGACAAAACAGTCAGCAAGTAATTGGGTGATCGCTGTTTAAATCCTTTTCCACTACTGTCGGACACGGCGCTGCCAGAACCCGGGGTTTCGTTTGACATGCGTGACCGCAATCACCTCCAACTTGCTGAACTCGAAAATATAGATTATGGCGAAGGGAAACCTGCGAACTAATGACCGGCGAGCGCTCCGATGCACTTCAGAATGGCGCAATGGATTTTCTGTTATCTTGTCCAAGACCGTCTTAACCTCGTCGAGAAATTCGAAACCTAATCCGGCTCGCCGCTGCTCGTACCAGCGAAACGCTTCCTGAATGTCTGACTCGGCTTCTGGACGAATGACATGCGGATAACTCACTTCGGTTTTGACGTGATGCGATTGTAGATGTCTTGCCAAGGGGAGCCAGCTGCTGGATCCATTTTGCGGGAGGCTAGGCGTTCATCAATCAACCGCTTATCCTCATCCGTCAATTCGAGCGCCTCCGGCGCGTCGGCAATGCTGTTCCAGATGTCCTCCACCAATTGCAATCGCTCAGGAATTGGCAGTTGCAATAATTCAGATGCGGAAAACTTATTCATGGGCCAAAACATAACAGTGAGTGGATACGAATTCAACCGCGCATTCCGCCCGCAAGGGTCGGGGCGCATCCCAATTTTTTGCGGTTGGCGAGGCGCCAACCGCGGCGCGCGAGGGGGCACGGGGCGCGTGCGCTCCCCGAAATGGACTCGACACACTACGATTTCGCAGCCATTTCGCAGCGGGTTAGTTAGCACCGCGTTGCACCGCGAAATTCCAGGCATTCTTCTTGAAATTCTGTGACTTCCAAGCCATCGTGAATGCGACTGATGAAAACCATGTTCCGTTTTGTTCTCGCCCTCGTTGTTGCCACAATCTGTTCCGCGACGGTCACGCGTCTTGAAGCCTCGCCGCCCAAATTCACCGTGACTGGCATAAAAATCATTGCTCCCGACGGCAGCCAAACCAATGCCGTGGCGGGCTCGCCGTTCTTCGTCCAAGTGGATTACACTTACGCCAATTCTGTAAAGACGAATTATACCATCGCGCGCGTGGTCAATGGCTGGACGAATTTCTCGGCGCCCACTAATTATGGCTACGGCTACACCGGCACTACTTCCTGGGCTTTCAACGCCGGCGAATGGCTGATGTACAAGGCCGGCACTTACTCGATCACCGTGACGGTCGATCCGGAAAATGTCATTACGCCCGCTTCCAACACCGGAAAAACGATGACGACCAATTTCGTCGCGGGTGGCACGATCATTCCGCAATGGGCCTTGGTGGATGTCGAGTATGGCCGCACGAATCTCGGACCCGGGACGGACGTGATCGTCGGCACGATGGATGACGCGTTCGATTTTAACGATCCTTGGTACACCGGGGTCGATTCCCTTGGACGGCCGCGGTTGATTGCGGATTGGGAAAATGACCTGGGCGTGGAAGGCGGACCGACCAATGATGTTCACTCCACGGCGTGCCTGGGAATTGTGGTGGCGCGCGGCTTGAATAACGGCGACATCACGGGTCTCGCGCCGGACGCGCGTTTTGTTTGCGCGGAATTCCTCAATCGCGCCAATTTGTCCTACCTGACGGAACCGGATGTGCTGGACGCGCTCAACTTCGACATGACCAACGGCGCTGAGGTTATTAACATGCCATGGTCCTACGAAGAGGGAGGGACGTTGACGATGAGCGAAAACGGCGATCTGCCGATTACCGATCTCATGGCCGATTACATCACCTACGCCAGCAATATCTTTGTGGTGGCTTACGACAACGAGTTGACGGATCCGACCATTCCGACGGCGCCGGGCGCGGCCCGCAACGTCATCACGGTGGGCGGACTGGCGGCGGATATGATTCACGTCTGGAGTTCGGACGATTCCGGTCCCACCATCGATGGACGTTGCAAACCGGACATTCTCGGCGGCATCGCTATCGATTGCGTCACCCCGGCCTACACGTGGCGGCAGGGATTTCCCGTGGCTTATGGCTACGAAGGAAATAGTTTTGCCGGGCCGTTTGTGACGGGCGCGGCAGCGCAGATGCTGACTTACGCGAAACACAATTCGTTGAACCATGACCATCGCTTGATGAAAGCTATCCTGATGAATTCGGGCGTGACTTGCCTGGACGACAATGGCGCGCCGTGGACGAGCACGCCCACCTCTCCGATGGATTACCAGCAAGGCACCGGCATCCTGAATATGCAACGGGTTTACGGCATGTATTCGGCCGGCCAGCAACCCACGGGCGCGGTCAAAGTGCCGGGGTATGATTTCACGACCATCTATGGCACGAATGTTACGGGGAACACGCTGGGTTCATCCAACGGCGTGGTGAGCTATTTGCTGGGCAGTCCGACGGCGGCCGGCGCGGATCTGGACGTTACCCTGGCTTGGGATCGCCACACTTACTGGGAAGATGTCAATGGCGACGGGTTGATCGACGCGGGCGATACATTTTACGTCAATACTAACACGGACGCGCAGAGCATTCTCCAACTCGAGCTTTATTGCAACGGAGCCGTGGTCGCTCAATCCATCAGCGCCATCGACACCATCCAGCATTTGCATTTAACCAACCTTCCGGCGGGCGCGTATCAACTCAACGTGCTGCGCGCCTATGTTCCGACCGCTGGAAACAGCGAACCTTATGGCTTGGCGTGGTATTCGAGCGCGTCGTGGACAAATATCCCTCCCACGCTGGCTTTGACCAGCGCAAGTTTGGCCTCTGGGCACGCGGTTGCTCTGCAAGTTCAATTGACTTCCGGCCAGACAG
>Ga0302326_10028470_pt1 | contig 11240 bp, 11 predicted proteins | sample Palsa_T0_3_FD_202264 | JGI IMG/M metagenome (GOLD analysis project Ga0302326, IMG submission 202264) | Peat permafrost microbial communities from Stordalen Mire near Abisko, Sweden - Palsa_T0_3 | ecosystem: Environmental > Terrestrial > Soil > Palsa > Peat permafrost | place: Sweden: Abisko...
ACAGCGTCTCGACCTTCGCCATCCGGTAGTTCATCTGCGCCATCTGCATCTCGTACTCGAAGTCGCTGACGGCACGCAGCCCCTTGATCACGGCGGTGATCCCGTTGGTAGCGCAGAAGTCCACCAGCAGGCCGTGGAAGCGATCGATCCTGACGTTGCCGTAGTGGCTGGTGACCTGGCCCAGCATCTCGATGCGCTCGTCGACCGTGAACAGGCTGTGCTTGGTCACGTTGATCAGAACCGCGACTATCACCTCGTCGTAAAGCCCAGCGGCGCGACCGATGATGTCGAGGTGACCATTAGTGACAGGATCGAAAGAACCCGGACAGACTACGCGTCGCACGCGGTCCCACCCCTTTTGCTCTGCGCTGAGTACCTGAATGGGTAAAGGCCGGTCACCACGCTTGGGTCCCAGGGCTTTTGGGAGCGAGTCCGTACCAGAAGGTTGCTTCCCCGTACTTGCGCGCCCGGTCGGGCACGAAGCCGTCAGGCCAGCGCACCGGCCCGGATCGGGTGGCGCGTTCCACTATGACCAGCGCGTCGCGCGCCAGCCAGCCCTCGTCCGCGAGCAGCGAGAGCACTCGGGATATCTCGGCGTCGGCCATCGCGTACGGAGGGTCAGCGAACGCGACGTCGTACCGCTCGTCTCCGGGCGCATCATGGGCATGCTGCGGGCCGCGGGCGAGCAGTCGTTCCACCCGGTCGGAGATCAACGTGGCGCCGGGCAAGCCGAGGGCCTCGATGTTCTGCCTGATGACGGCGCTCGCGCGGGCTCCGGATTCGACCAGCAGCACGTACTCCGCGCCACGGGACAGCGCCTCCAGACCCACCGCGCCTGACCCGGCGTACAGGTCGAGCACCCGGGTCCCGGTCAGCGGTCCCACGATCGAGGCGACGGTGGCGAACAGGCCTTCCCTGGCGCGATCGCTCGTCGGCCGGGTTTCCCGTCCGTCCGGGACGGCCAGCCGACGTCCTCCTGCCTCACCGGCGATAACGCGTGCCACCCCTTAAGTGTGCACGCCGAACGCGGTCCCGCCACACCTGGTGGCGTGTTCTTGATCACGAAGGCGTCACAGAGTCTTGAGCAGCCTTGGAAGGCTTGGGGCTCCGCGCCATATCTGCTGTTGGTCACGAGGCACCCCTGTAGCACCGGACCCGTGATCCCCAGGCCAGCTGGCAAGCTGTCTCCCCCATCGTCCCGCCCGGATCATCCCCAGCCTCTCCAGCCCCGGCCGCCCCGCTATGAACCTCCGCTGCCCCCACCCGGCCCGGACCGGCCGCCGCAGGCCGCGCCGCCACCGGACCGATGGACCATTGGGCCGCATGGGATCGGCCCGATGTTCCATCGGGCCGGCCAGATCACGAGGCGGCAGCATCCGGGTGCGCCTCTTTTATCCATTTTGGTGTAATTTTGACCGTTTTCCGGATAGGCATCTGAGGCCGGGCGGGCCGCGAAACCGCCAGGGAGATGCCGACGGGTGCCACCGGCGCCTGACCCGGTGGCGGCCGCCGAGCCCGGAGCAGCGGGGGCTGGCGTAACCATCACGAGATATGGATCAGAGCAAGTAGCTCACGGGGAAATCCTCCCCGGGAGGCAGCGGAGCTAGGTCTTATCCAGGTATTCGGCCTGGACGCCGAGCAGCTCGTCGATCGCCTCGCGCAGCGCGGGGTGCGCGGCGAGCTGCGGGTCGGCTGAGACCACGGCGCTGGCTTCTTCCCTGGCCCGCCCGATCAGGTCCTCGTCGGCGAGCAGCTGGAGCAACCGCAGGCTGGACCGGCGGCCGGCCTGCGCGGCGCCGAGCACGTCGCCTTCCCGGCGCTGCTCAAGGTCGAGCCGGGACAGCTTGAACCCGTCCTGGGTGGCGGCGACGGCCTCGAGCCGCTCCCGCGCCGGGCTGGCCGGCGGCGCCTCGCTCACCAGCAGGCACAGTCCCGCCGCCGTGCCGCGGCCGACCCGGCCGCGGAGCTGGTGCAGCTGGGACACGCCGAACCGCTCGGCGTCCATGACCACCATCACGGTCGCGTTCGGCACGTCGACGCCGACCTCGATGACCGTGGTCGCGACCAGGACGTCGATCTCCCCCGCCGAAAACGCCCGCATGACCTGGTCCTTCTCCTCCGGGTGCAGCCTGCCGTGTAGGATGCCGAGCCGCAGCCCGGCCAGCGGGCCCGCAGCCAGCGTGGCGGCCACGTCGAGCACCGCCAGCGGCTGCCGCCGGCCAAGAACCACCCCGCGCGGGATGCCGCCGGTCATGTCCACGCCGCCGAAGTCTTCCTCGCCGAGGTCATCGGGCTCGTCAGGATCCGGGCCGTCAGACTCCGGGCCGTCGCCGATGCGCGGGCACACCACGTACGCCTGCTGCCCCCGGCCGACCTCCTCCCGCACCCGCTCCCAGGCCCGCTCCAGGTACCACGGCTTGTCCGCCGCGGGTACCACGAACGAGGCGATGGGCGAACGCCCGGCGGGCAGCTCGGTCAGCGTGGAGGTCTCCAGGTCGCCGTAGACGGTCATGGCCACCGTCCGCGGGATCGGTGTCGCCGTCATGACCAGGACGTGCGGGCGGCTGTCGGCCGCCTTGGCGCGCAACGCGTCCCGCTGCTCCACGCCGAACCGGTGCTGCTCGTCGATGACGACTAGGCCAAGGTCGGCGAACTGGACCTGATCTTCAAGCAGGGCGTGGGTGCCGATCACGATCCCGGCGTCGCCGGTGAACACGTCGGCCAGGGCCGAGCGCCGCGCCGCCGCGCCTGCCGACCCGGTGAGCAGGGCCACCCCGGTGGCGTGCTCGGCCCCGCCGAGCTGGCCGCGCTGGGCCAGCGGGCCGAGCATGTCGGTGATCGATCGGTAGTGCTGCTGGGCCAGCACCTCGGTCGGCGCGAGCAGCGCCGCCTGGCCGCCCGCGTCCACTACCTGGAGCATGGCCCTGATCGCGATCACCGTCTTGCCCGAGCCGACCTCGCCCTGCAGCAGCCGGTGCATCGGGTACGCGCAGGCCAGGTCGACGGCGAGGCTCTGGCCCACCGCGACCTGCCCGGCCGTGAGCGTAAACGGCAGCCGGGCGTCGAACTCGTCCGCGATACCGCCGTCGATGTGCGGCCGCGGCATGGCGGGCATGGCGGCGGCCGCCAGCCGCCGCTGCGCCAGCGCCGCCTGCAGCAGGAAGGCCTCATCCCACTTGAGCCTGTCCTTGGCGCGTTTCAGGTCGGCCGGGTCGAGCGGCCGGTGGATGGCGCGGATCGCCTCGGCCCGCCCGGCCAGCTTGTACCGCTCCCGCAGCCCGGCCGGCAGCGGATCCTCCCCGAGGTCCAGGGTGTCAAGCACGGTCTTGACCGACTTGGCGACCTTCCAGGAGGGGAACTTGGCACTGGCCGGGTACACCGGTGTCATCTCGGTGGCGAACTCGGCCGCCAGTTCGGGAGTAAGGTCGGCGTTCGGGGGCGCCCCGGGCAACATCTCGTACTCCGGGTGGACAAGCTGGAGCCGGTGCCGAAAGCTGGAAACGGTCCCCGCGAACATGCCGATCATGCCGGGACGGAGCCGCTGCAGGCTGAACCCTGCTTTCGGGGACCTGAGAAAAAATGTCAGCACTAGCCTGGCGCGGTCATCGGTAACGATCACCTCGGCCCGGCTATGCGGTCCCCCATGGGGCATCGGGTGAAAGCTGATCAGCACGATCCGGGCCAGCACCGTAACGTGGTCGCCTTCACGCAGCGAGGACAGGTCGGTCAGCTCACCGCGGGTGTAATAGCGCCGTGGATAGTGTCGGAGCAGATCGCCGACCGTGTGCAGGCCGAAGGCGGCCTCAAGCCCCTTGCCGGTCTTGGGCCCGAGCACCCGGGTGAGCGACTCGCCAAGCGTGGTCACACCTGGCAGCATAGAAGCACCGGCCGACATTGCGGCGGCGCTTGAGTTCGCGTCGGCGGCGGGGCATCGGGTAAGCTACGGCGGTTGCCTGATCCGCTCTGGAGCGGACGTGGCGTCACCCCACAAGACCCGTCACCCTATCAATGGAGCGAACCGTGGCTTCCGTCTGCGACATATGCGGCAAGGGGCCGGGCTTCGGCAATAACGTCTCGCACTCACATCGCCGCACCCGCCGCCGCTGGAACCCGAACATCCAGACCGTGCACGCCATCGTGAGCGGCACGCCCAAGCGGCTCAAGGTCTGCACCTCCTGCATCAAGGCAGGCAAGGTCGCCCGCTAGCGCAGGCTAGCCGGGCCGGACGGAACCCGGCCTAGGCGAAGTGATCCCAGCCGGGGGCGTGCGCCCATGGCTGGGAGTCGACGACGACGCCCTGGCCCGGCCGTACCGTGCCTATCACCTTCCACCGGGGCGGCAGCGGCACGCCCGGCGGGAACGTGGCGGCCAGGGAGTGATCCTCGCCGCCGGCGAGCACCCAATCCAGTGCGGCCTCCTCCGGCGTGAGGTTGGGTGCTGGGGTGGAACCAGGCTCCGTTCCGTCGTAGGAAACGTGACGGCGGGGAGCGGCTACGGCGCGGGCCGCGGCGATCAGGGAGTCACCAGGGCTGAGCGCGGCGCCAGACACGTCGATGAGCACGCCGCTGGAGTCCGCGATGTGGCCCAGGTCGGCGAGCAGGCCATCGCTGATGTCGATCATGGCCGTGGCGCCGAGGTCGGCCGCTTGCGGACCCGCGTCGTACGGCGGCGCCGGACGCAGCTGGGCGGTCACCAGGGGACCCTCGGTGATCCCCGCGGACAACAGGGCCAGTCCGGCCGCGGCGTGCCCCAGCGGTCCCGCCACCGCGACCACGTCGCCGGGCGCCGCGCCCGAGCGCAGCACCGGGGCGCGCCCGGCCAGGTCACCGAGGCCGGTTACGGCCAGCATGACGCCAGCCGCCCGGGCGGTGTCCCCGCCGATAACGCTGGCTCCCGGGACCCGCGCGCATTCGGCGGCCAGCCCGGCGGCTAGTTCGCGGACCCAGCAGACCGGCAGGTCGGCGGGCGCGGCCAGCGCGACCAGCAGGGCGACCGGCACCGCGCCCATGGCCGCTACGTCGGCCAGGCTCCGGGCCGCGGCCTTGTGACCGACATCGCACGCGCTCGAGGTGTCCCGGCGGAAATGCTGGCCCTCAAGCAGGAAATCGGTGGTCGCGACCACCCGGCCGTCCGGGGTCGCCAGCACGGCCGCGTCGTCGCCGATCCCGACCAGCGTCCGCGGGCTGCGCGGCAGCCAGCCCGGCAGCTCCGCGATCAAGCCGAACTCGCCGACGGCTGCCAGCGTCCGCTGGTCATCGCCCGTGATGGTGCACCTCCGAATCCGGTGGCCCGGCTCAGTTGGCCGGCCCCCACATCGGACATATGTGTTACAGGTCTGGACCTCTACGGTAGCGTGAGCGGTAGGGGGCGCCTGTCCCGTCATGTCCCCGGGAGGAGACCTCATGGTGGAGGCTTACATCCTCGTCCAGACCGAAGTGGGCAAGGCCGCCGATGTGGCCACGCACATCGGCAAAATTAGCGGCGTCACGCACGCGGAAGACGTGACGGGTCCCTACGACGTCATCGTGCGCGCCCAGGCGGACAACGTCGACGAGCTTGGTCGGCTGGTGGCCGCGCACATCCAGTCGGTGCCTGGGATCACCAGGACGCTTACCTGCCCCGTGGTGCACATCTGAGCAGCTCGGCTGCGAGGGGGGTGCTGCGCGGGCCCAGGCCGAGCGCGACCGCACCGCGCAGGTCGTCGGGCGTGTCCACGTCCCGGCGCAGTCCCGGTATGCCGTCTAGGTCGAGTTCGACGGCGCCGCCTGCCGCGTGCCGGGAGCGGGACGCGAGCCCGAACGCGGGCCGGAACGGCACTCCGGGCGCTGCGGCGTACAGCGTCGTACCGTCACCGGCCGCGTCGGCCACGAAGGCCCATGGCCACGCCGCGGCCGCCCGCAGCGCCCGGCCGACCTCGTCCGGGCGCAGCGCGGGCAGGTCGGCCGACAGCGCGGCGATGCCCTCGCCCGGCCAGCGCGCGGTGGCATGCGCGGCACCGTGCCGCAGCGCCGCGTTGAGGCCGTCACGCGGCTCGTCGGGCACCACCAGGGCCCCGAGTTTCGCCAGTGCCGGGCCCGCGACTTGGTCATCTGTGATGACAATCACACGGGCGGTCTGGTCGGAGCCCAGCACCGCGGCTACCGTGTCGCAGGCCAGCGCGAGCGCGAGCTCGCCCCGGCGGGACCCGGCCAGCGCGGCCAGCCGGGACTTGGCCTGCGCGAGTACCTTGACGGGCATCAGCACTGACCAGGTGAAGCGGGCATTCTCGGTCATGTAGTTGATCCTGCCTCGACACCAGAGCACCTGAACCAGGAGACTGACCCCATGAGCACGCGTAAGGGCGCTGACCAGCCTACGTCGGCCGGCGGCTACAGCTACTCACGAGGCTGGCGGCAGTTCTCGCGGCTCGTCCTGCACCCCGGGCTGCGGCTGCTGATCAAGTGCCGGTGGCAGGGCCGGGAGAACATCCCGAAGACCGGCGGCATCATCCTGGCCCCGAACCACATGTCCTACGTCGACTGGGCCACGATCGCAATCTTCAGTGACGGGTACGCGCACCGGTATCCGGTGTTCATGATCAAGTCGGCGATATTCGAGGTCAAGGTGATCGGCCCGCTCATGTACAAGTTCGGGCAGCTGCCCGTGTACCGGGGCCGCGGCGACGCCGGGCTGGTGCTGAAGCAGGCCGAGGAGGCGCTGCGGGACGGTGCGGCGGTGATCGTCTACCCGGAGGGGACCGCGACCCGCGATCCCGGCCTGTGGCCGATGGTGGGCAAGACGGGCGCCGCGCGGCTGGCGCTGACCACCGGCGCGCCGGTGATCCCCATCGCGCAGTGGGGCGCGCAGTACATCCTCCCGTACGGCAGCTCGAAGCCACATCTGTTCCCGCGCAAGACGGTGCGGATGGTCGCCGGGCCGCCGGTGGACCTGTCCGCCTACGCCGGCCAGCGACTGGGCGCGAGCACGCTGCGCGCGGCCACGGCCGACATCATGGCCGACATCACCGCTCTGCTGGCCGGGCTCAGGCAGGAGACGCCGCCCGCCGTCCCCTACGACCCCGCCGACGCGGCTCAGCTTCCTGAAGGCCAAACGGACGGTGGTTCCTCCCCATCCACACCGTCCTCGCCGTCCTCGCCTTCCGACCCTGGCGTTGCATGAAGGCAGCAGTGCTTGGGGCAGGGTCCTGGGGCACCACCTTCGCTCAGGTGCTCTGCGACGCCGGGACCCGCACCACTCTGTGCAGCCGCAGGCCACAGCTGGCGGCCGCGCTCACCGAACGGCACGAGAACCCGGACTACCTGCCCGGGATCGCGCTGGCGCAGGCGCTCGAGGCGACCGCGGACCCCGCCGACGCACTCGCGCACGCCGATCTCGTGGTGTTCGCGGTGCCCGCGCAGTCGCTGCGGGCCAACCTGATCGCCTGGGCGCCGCTGATCCCGGCCGACGCCTTGCTGGTCAGCCTGCTCAAGGGGATCGAGCTTGGCACGTGTGCGCGGATGAGCGAAGTCATCAACGAGGTACTCGAATGCGGCACCGACCGGATCGCCGTGGTCGGCGGGCCGAACCTGTCCGGCGAGATCATCAGACGCCAGTTCACCGCGGCCGTGGTGGCGTGCGCCTCGCCTTCCGGGGCGCTGGCGCTGCAGGGCGCGTGCCACACCCCGTACTTCCGCCCGTACACCAACACCGACGTGACCGGCTGCGAACTCGGCGGCGCCGTGAAGAACATCATCGCGATCGCGGTCGGCATCGCGGTCGCGATGGGCCTCGGGGACAACACCAAGGCCACGCTGATCACCCGCGGGCTGGCCGAGATGGCGCGGCTCGGCTCGGCGCTCGGGGCGGAGCCGCAGACGTTCGCCGGCCTGGCCGGCATGGGCGATCTCGTGGCCACCTGCAGTTCACCGCTGTCGCGCAACCGGACGTTCGGTGAGAACCTCGGGCGTGGCATGTCGGTAGCGCAGGCCGCCGCGGCGCTGAGCCAGACGGCTGAGGGCGTAGCATCGTGCGGGCCGGTGCTAGAGCTGGCTCGGGCTCGCGGCGTGGAGATGCCGATCACCGAGGTGGTGGAGTCGGTCATGCGGGACGGGTTGCCCGTCACGCAGGCCGCGTCGATGCTAGCGTCACGCTCAGCCAAACCTGAGTGGTACGGACCCTGACCGCAGCTCACTTGGACCGGCCCTGATTGGTTAGGCCCTGATGCCCAGATCCCGGGGAATGACATCGTGGACATAGTGCGTAAGCAAATCGGCGAGAACACGCGCGCGGTTCATCTGCCGGCCCCGCCGACGCCTTCGCAGCAACCGCTCGGCACGCCGGTGTACCGCACCGCGGCGTTCGCGTTCGGCTCGGCCGAGGAATACCGGGCCGTCCTGAACGACGAGATGCCCGGGTACACCTACAGCCGGATCGACAACCCCACCGTCGACGCGTTCGCCCGTGCGGTCGCGGCGCTTGAGGGGGTGAACCTGCCGCGCTGGCCCGCCGCGCAGGCTTTCGCCTCCGGGATGGCCGCGATCAGCGGGGTGTTCTGGACCTTCGCGCGCACCGGGGCGCACGTGGTCGCGTCCACCGCCGTCTACGGCGGCACCTACGGCTTCCTGCGCAACGTCGCCTCCCGGTTCGGGGTCGAGACCGACTTCGTCGACATCACCAACCTGGACCAGGTCCGGGCGGCCATCCGCCCGACGACCAGAATCGTGTACGCGGAGACGATCGCGAACCCGACCACCGCGGTCGCCGACCTGCGCAAGCTGGCCGAGATCGCGCACGAGGCGGGGGCGCTGCTGGTCGTGGATTCGACCCTGGCCCCGCCGGTGATCTGCCGGCCGCTTGAGCACGGCGCCGATCTCGTTCTGCATTCGGCGACCAAGTACATCGGCGGCCACTCCGACACCACCGGCGGCGTCGTCACCGGCCGCATCGAGTTGATCAGCAGCATCCGCAGCGTCCGTGTCGACACCGGCGGCTGCCTGGCTCCGGACGAGGCGTTCCTGCTCCGCCGCGGCCTGGAGACGCTCCCGCTGCGGGTGCGGCGGGCCTGCTCCACGGCGTCGGTGTTCGCCGCCGCGCTGTCCCGGCACCCGGCTGTGGCGCGGATCGACTACCCCGGGCTGCCCGAGCACTCCGGGCACCAGGTGGCCCGGCGGATGTTCGACACGGGCCCCGAGGGCGTCCGGTTCGGCGCGATCGTCACCGTGACCCCGCACGGCGGCCGCGAGGCAGGCATGGCGTTCGCCGACAAGCTGCGGCTCGCTCAGCTGGCCACGTCCCTGGGCGGGACGCACACCAAGGTGAGCCACGTCGCCTCCACCACTCACCGCCAGCTGGATGACCGGGCACTGGCGGCCGGCGGGATCGACCCGGGGGCGGTGCGTTTCTCCATCGGGCTTGAGGATGCGGAAGATCTCATCTCTGATGCGTATGTGGCCCTGGAGTCGCTGGGCAGGCCGTAGCCTAGGAGCTTGCTTCTCAACCGAATCGGCTCCGGGAGGTCTCGTTGGGGGAGGTCGCGTTGGAGGAGGTCGGTTCCGGGCAGCGGAAGATCCGGGTCGCGGTGGTATTCGGCGGCCGGAGTGCCGAACATGCCGTTTCCTGCGCGAGCGCGGGCCTGGTCCTGTCCGCCATTGACCCTTCTCGGTACGACGTGCTGCCCATCGGCATCGCCACCGACGGACGCTGGGTGCTCACCTCGGGCGACCCGGCCCGGCTGGCGCTGTCCAGCGGCACGCTGCCCTCGGTCGAGTCGGTGGCGGTGACCGGGGCGGAGATCACGCCGCGGACTGGGCCGGGCGGCGCTGCGCTGCAGGTGTGCACCCCGGGCGAGGTGCCACGCGACCTGGGCGAGGTGGACCTGGTGCTGCCGCTGCTGCATGGCGCCTACGGCGAGGATGGCACCCTGCAGGGACTGCTTGAGATGACCGGCACGAGGTACGCGGGCGCGGGCGTGTTCGCCAGCGCGGCCGGCATGGACAAGGAGTACATGAAGCTGATCATGACCGCGCGCGGCCTGCCGGTCGGCCGGTACGTGGTGGTCCATGATCGCGAGTGGCGCGGCGCCGCTGGCTTGGATGAGCGTAAGCGAGTGCTGGACGAGGTCGCCGAGCTCGGCTTTCCGGTGTTCGTCAAGCCTGCCCGCGGCGGCTCCAGCATCGGGATCTCCCGGGTCACCGATCCTGGCTCCCTCGAAGACGCGATCGAGGCTGCCCGCGTGCACGATCCCAAGGTGCTCGTCGAGGCCGGGGTGGATGGCATGGAGGTCGAGTGCGCGGTGCTCGAGGGCATCGACGGCGGGCCGCCTGAGGCCAGCGTGCCCGGCCAGGTCCTGGTCGACGCGCATTCGGACTTCTACGACTTCGAGGCCAAATACCTGGCGTCGGCGGCCACCATGGCGATCCCGGCGCCGGTTCCTGCCGAGGCTGCGGCGGAGATCAGGCGGCTGGCCTGCGTGGCTTTCGACGCGATCTCGTGCGAAGGCCTGGCCCGAGTCGACTTCTTCTACACCCCGGCTGGCACCATCCTGGTCAACGAGATCAACACGATGCCGGGGATGACCCCGGCCTCCGGGTTCCCGATGATGTGGGCTGCCACCGGCCTGCCGCTGCCGCAGCTCATCGACCGGATCATCCAGACCGCGCTGCGCAAGCGGCCCGGCCTGCGTTAACCCAGCCGAGGGTGAGCCCGGTCCGCGGATGAGCCCGGCTGCTGGGAGACGGCTGCGGGCGGCGTCCGGGGAAGTCCCGGATACCGCCCGCAGCCGTCAGCCTGGCTCAGGGCTTCTACTTGCCGCCAGGCTTCTCGCCGTTGACGAGAGCCTTGAAGTCGGCGCCGGCGCGGAACTTGGGCACCGAGGACTTCGGCACCTGGATGGTCGCACCCGTGGCCGGGTTGCGAGCTGTGCGAGCCGGACGCTCGCTCTTCTCGAAGACGCCGAACCCGGTGATCGCCACCTTGTCACCGCTTGCGACGGCCGACTGGATGGCCTCGAGCACCGCGTTCACGGCTTCGGTCGCGGATTTCTTGTCTCCCAACCGTCCCGAGATCGCGTCGATCAGATCACGCTTGTTCATGTTCACTCCTGCGCTTCCCCCACAGGTCGCGTGGGCTCCGCTACTGGGATCGCGACCTCTGACCTGCCCGAAAGTAGGCGATGCAGCGCCGTTGCACAATAACCACGGCCACATTGGCCGGCGTGTCGGCCAATATCACACGCCCGAGCATCCATCCGGTATACGCAAAGT
>Ga0302326_10028471_pt1 | contig 11240 bp, 10 predicted proteins | sample Palsa_T0_3_FD_202264 | JGI IMG/M metagenome (GOLD analysis project Ga0302326, IMG submission 202264) | Peat permafrost microbial communities from Stordalen Mire near Abisko, Sweden - Palsa_T0_3 | ecosystem: Environmental > Terrestrial > Soil > Palsa > Peat permafrost | place: Sweden: Abisko...
ATTCTGCAGCGCAGCCGCTCCGCGTTGCTCGAGGTGACCACGTTTTCCGTCGCGGCCGGAATCAGGACATCGCACGGCAGAAACATCGCCTCCGCCTTATCCATATCCTCGCCGCCCGCGAAGCCCGCGATGGAGCCGGTATCTTTGCGGTGCTTTCCCAGCGCCGCGATATCGAGACCGTGGGCGTTGTATACGGCGCCATCGTACTCCACCATGCAGACAATCTTGAATCCAACGGCTTTCATCAGCTTTGCCGCCATGCCGCCCACATTGCCGAAGCCTTGAATCACCACGCGCGCACTTTCAGGCGACAGGCCCAGGCGCTTGAGCGCCTCAAGCGTGACGATCATACAGCCGCGTCCGGTGGCTTCCGGCCGGCCGCGAGAGCCGCCCAGCGCCTCCGGCTTGCCGGTGACCACCGCGGTCACGGTCTGGCGCGAGTGCATGGAATAGGTATCCATAATCCACGCCATGATCTGGGCGTTGGTGTTGACGTCCGGCGCGGGGACGTCCTTCTCCGGTCCGATGAAGTCGATGATTTCCGCGGTGTAGCGGCGTGTAAGCTTTTCAAGCTCCGTGTCGGAGAGCAGATGCGGATCGACAATCACGCCGCCCTTGCCGCCTCCGAAGGGTATATTCACGACGGCGCATTTCCACGTCATCCACGATGCCAGCGCGCGCACTTCGTCCAGCGTGACGTCGGGCGCGAAGCGGATGCCGCCCTTGGCCGGCCCGCGCGCTATAGAATGCTGCACGCGATAGCCGGTGAAAACTTCCAGGCGCCCGTCGTCGAGCTGCACAGGAATGTGAACCGTGATCTCCCGCGCGGGGGAACGGAGAATCTTGCACATGCCGTCATCCAGATTCAGACGCCTGGCGGCTTCGTCGAACCGCACGGCCGCGGCGAGCCATGGATTCTTTTCGTTCTCGTAAGAAATGGATACAGGTGCAGCGTACGTGGCCACTGAGCATCCTCCCGACGACTATGCTATCAAGCGGCGCGTAGCGGTGGGGTATGCTTTAGCTTGCCCTAGTGTCCGCTGCAAATACCAGGCTCCTGAGTGTGCGGGCCCGGCTAACGGGCAACCGCCCGAATCCGGCGCTAAGCTGCGGAACCGATTTCGACAACCCCTGCGAAGCTCGATGGTGAAGGGATGGCGATGCCTTCGCCGCGCATGCCTTCGAGGTGAAACTCGATGGCTTCCTGGATAAGGTGTTCCACTTCGTCTCGCGAGTCGCCAACGGAGATCACGCCGGGAAGGTCGGGAACGTATGCCCCCCAGGAGGTGGGCCCTTTTTCATAAATGACCGTGTACTTCATCAATCCTCCTCTTTCCGCGGCGGCGCTTACGACCCCATGACCTCAAGCGCTTTCTGAATGACGGGGTCGCGTTGCGCTTCCACTTCATCGCCCTTCTCGACGCCGAAGGCCTGATTGAGGATTTCGGTTTTGAGGCGGTTGACGATGAAGTTCTGTTCCACGGACCATTCCGTGACGCCGGGCCGGATGTCATGCGCCGAAAGGTAAGCCTGGAACTGATCGAGAAGCTGAGGCTGCACTTCGAAGTCTTCCCCGATCTTGTTCTCGTGCAGGAATTCGGTGGCGAAACTGGTGAAAGAGCCGCTGGCGTCGAGTACCTGGCGCAGCCGGTTCGAAGCGGGCGGATAGACCACATAATCGGGTCGAATACCGCCGCCGCCCGTCACCACGCGGCCGCTATCGGTGTGGAATTCGGCTTGTCCGTTGAGATGCGCGGTGGTTGCGCCAAGCTCATATTGGGACGCATCGAGCGGCTTTTGAATGGAGCGGCCGCTGGGCGTGTAATAGAGCGCGATGGTGAGCGCGAGTCCGGTTCCCTGGCTCAGCGGAAACAGGTTCTGCACCAGGCCCTTGCCGAAGCTGGGCTCACCGAGCACCACGGCGCGGTCGTGATCCTGCAGGGCGCCGGTGACAATCTCAGATGCGCTGGCTGATTTCGCGTTCATCAGAACCGCCAGCTTGAAGCTGTACGGAGTGGCGTTCGGGGGAACTACTTCGGCTTTTTCCGGCATGCTGCGGCCGCGCACAGAGAAGATCTTCTGCCCCGGCTGCAGGAACAGGGAGGCTGTTTCAAGAGCGGCGCCGACCACTCCGCCGGGGTTGTTGCGCAGGTCGAGCACGAGGCCCTTCAAATGGCCGCCGCCGAGTTTTTCGATGGCCTCTTTGATCTGCTCGCCGGTCTTCTCATCGAAACTGGAGACGCGAATATAGCCCACCCCGTTACGCAACATGAAGGTGCGCTCAACGCTGGGCGCTTGCAACTCTTCCGGCGTCAGCACGAAGTGAAGAAGCCGCGGAACGCCCGGACGGCGTACTTCCAGTTGCGCCTGCTGCTGGCGCGATTCGGTAAGCAGTTCCGCGATCTGCTCCATTTCCAGACGGCCGATAATGTACCCGTTGACGCCGATAATCTCATCGCCCGGAGCGAGCCCGGCCTTCTGCGACGGGGTTCCGGGAGCGGTCTGAAGAATGATTACGCGGCCAGGCAACAGCGATACAACGCTGCCAAATCCCTTCTGGGTGGAGGCTTCCATTTTCTTGACCTGATCGTACTGGCCGGGGTCGAAGAAGATGGAGTGCGGATCGAGCGTACGCAACAGGCCGGGAATGGCGCCCTGGTAAAAGACCTGTTCGGAGGAAATCGGGTCGGCGGCGTTTCGCTCCATGAGCGCGTAGACGCTCATGACGCTCTTCATCTGGGATTCCAGATCGTCCGCGGCAAATAGAGCCACGGCGGAACAGAGAAAGGCTGCGATGAGGCGGTACATCAGTTGGGCCAAATTGAGTAGATACCGGGTTGGACGCTGAAAGGGACGGCTGGTTTCACCGTCTTCTATTATCGCGCGAGTCAATCGGCCCCTGATCGGTCCGTGATCGGGGCCGTGGCATGGCCCGCGGGGAGCCAGTGGCGCCGTGGTCGAATTTCGGGATTGACTCCGCTTTCTATTCCGCTCGGATGAAGTGAAAGCATCGTGGAGAATCTCTACTCCCAAGCGAGTGCCTGATCTGAGCCGCGTAGTGAGATCGCGTGACGAAAAACCGACATACGGGAACAGTGCGCGCGGAGCCTTTCTGTCGATGGCGGCAATGCGGACACTCGGCCGCGGACCGACGCCTGGAGCGACGGTGACTGCCAAGCTCACCGGCATGCGCTGAGTTCACGGCGTACTGTGCCTCACGTTGTATTTGAAGCGCAAGCTGCTACCCTGAGTCTTCTATTTCGGCCTTGCAAGGTCGTAGTTTGCATGGAGCCTTCGGACTCCTAAAATGCAAAACCTCGCCATTAAGGGGCGAGGCTTGCAAATCTACCGGAGTAGAAAGGGGGATCAGATCATGATTCTTCTCGTGCTGATCCTTGTTCTGGTATTACTCAGGCCAGGACGGACCAAGCTGAAGATCGAAATCGACCTCTAGCGAAGCCCGAGGAGGTTGGCAGTACGACCTGCTGACCTCTTCAGCACTTAGAATAGCATCAAATTATCCAAGAACGGTACTGCGACGGACAATCGCGGAAAATGCCATATCCCAGGACTTGTTGCGGCTCCGGCGCCACGGGCCGGCCGGGCGCACCCCTTATCACCCCGTGCTACGCTGAAATTTCCCTATGAGTCAAATCGAAATTACCCTGCCGGACGGCAGTAAAAAGTCCGTTGAAGCAGGCTCCAGCCCGCTCGATATCGCCAAATCCATCAGTCCGCGGCTTGCCGACGCCGCCATTGTCGCCAAGGTGGATGGTGAACTTTCCGACCTCGCGCGGCCCATTGAAAAGGACGCCGCCGTCCAGATTCTCACCAATAAAGATCCCGAAGCCCTGACGGTCTATCGCCACTCCACCGCCCACCTGCTGGCCGCCGCCGTGCTCGAGCTCTATCCCGAAACCCAACTCGGCATCGGCCCGCCCATCGACACCGGCTTCTATTACGATTTCGACCGCCCCACGCCCTTCACTCCCGACGATCTCGAAAAGATCGAAAAGAAAATGTGGGAGATTCAGGCGCGCCAGCTCCCCTATGAACGCATCTACACGCAGAAGGAAGAGGGCCTGCGCAAGTATTCCGATGCCTGGATGAAGTGCGAGCTGATTACCGAACGCGCCGGCGAGGTCTTCACCGAATACACTCTAGGACCGCACTTCATCGATTTCTGCCGCGGCCCGCACCTGCCCAATACGTCGAAGATCAAGGCGTTCAAACTGCTCTCCATCGCCGGCGCTTACTGGAAAGGCGATGAGCACAAGAAGCAGTTGCAGCGCATCTATGGCACGGCGTTCTTCTCGGTGAAAGATCTGGAAGCGTACCTCAAGCAGGTCGAAGAAGCCAAGAAGCGCGACCACCGCAAGCTGGGCAAAGAGCTCGACCTGTTCAGCATTCAGGAGCTCGCCGGGCCCGGCCTGATCTTTTTCCATCCCAAGGGCGGCATCATCCGCAAGCAGCTCGAAGACTGGATGCGCGATCAATACCTGAAGCGCGGTTATTCGCTGGTCTACACGCCGCACGTGGCGCGCTTCGATTTGTGGAAGACCTCGGGCCATTCCGGTTTCTATGCGCAGAATATGTTCTCGCGCATGGAACTCGACGACGCCGAATATCAGGTCAAGCCGATGAACTGCCCGTTCCACATCCTGATTTATGCGGACCGGCAGCGCAGCTACCGCGATCTGCCGGTGCGCCTGGGCGAGCTGGGCACGGTCTACCGCTACGAACGGTCGGGCGTGCTCAACGGCCTCTTTCGCGTGCGCGGATTCACGCAGGACGACGCCCATATTTTCTGCACGCCGGAACAAATCGAAAACGAAGTGGTGGCTTGCCTGCAGTTCGCCATCGACACGTTGACCACTTTCGGCTTCACCGAATACTCCGCCGAGCTTTCCACTTGGGATGGCGGGGCAAGCGGCAAGTACGACGGCGCCGCTGAGCAGTGGCAGCTCGGCGAAAGCGCCCTGCGCAGCGCCACCGAGCGCCTCAACATTAAGGCCAAAGTGGTGACCGACGAAGCCGCATTTTACGGCCCCAAGATCGACGTAAAACTGGTTGACGCCATCGGCCGCCCCTGGCAGCTTTCCACCGTGCAGTTCGACTTTACCCTGCCGCGCCGCTTCGCGCTGGAATATATCGGCGAAGATGGCAAGGCGCACCAGCCGCTGATGGTCCATCGCGCGCTGTATGGCTCGATCGAGCGCTTCTTCGGCATCCTGATCGAGCATTACGCGGGCGCGTTTCCGGTATGGCTTGCGCCGGTGCAGGCCATCGTGCTGCCCATCACCGATCGCCAGACCGAATATGCGAAAAGCATTCAGAAGCAACTCGACGATGCCGGCATTCGCGTCACCGTGGACGAGCGCAATGAGAAGGTCAACTTCAAAATCCGCGAAGCGCAGATGCAGAAGATTCCGTACATGCTGGTAGTGGGCGACCGCGAACAGCAGAACCAGCAAGTGGCCGTACGCAACCGCAAGCATGGCGACCTGGGCGTGAAGACGCTCGACCAGTTTCTGACGGATATTCGCGGCCTGATCGATAGCAAGGCCGTGGCAGAATAGCGGCTGGTATGTTTGCCACCAGCGAAGGCACAGCCCGCTACCGGGACCGCTTCGCCGCGTTCCGCGATGCCGGTTTCTATCGCACCATCAGGTCTCCCGAGATCGCCCTGGAAGTTTCCAGTCTGGGCATCGGGACGTATCTCGGCGCCGAGGATGACGCCACCGACCGCGCCTACACGGACGCGCTGATGGCCGCGGGTGAAGGCGGTATCAATTTCTTCGACAGCGCCATCAACTATCGCCGGCAGCGGTCCGAGCGGTGCATCGGCGCCGCGCTGAAACAGATTCAGCGCGATGAGGTGGTGGTCTGCAGCAAGGCCGGCTTCCTTACGCCCGGCGCCGTCCCCGATTCGCTTCGCCGTGAAGATGTCGTCGGCGGCATGCACTGTATGGCTCCCGATTTTCTGGCCGACCAGATCGACCGTAGCCGCGCCAACCTTGGCGTGGACACCATCGACGTCTTCTATCTGCACAATCCGGAAACGCAGCTCGGCTTCGTGGATCGCGCGGAATTCGATACGCGCATCCGCCGGGCGTTCGCGCAACTGGAGCGGCTCGCCGGCGAAGGTAAGATCCGCTGGTACGGCGCCGCCACTTGGGAAGGCTTCCGCAAGAAAGGCGCGTTGAGCCTGGAACGCCTCGTCGAAATTGCCGTGGAGGAGGGCGGCCCGGAGCACCATTTCCGCTTCATCCAACTTCCCTTCAATTTGAATATGGTGGAAGCGTTCGTGGAGCGTCCGGAATCGGTCCTCGAAGCCGCTGCGCGCTTGGGAATTGTGGCAGTTGCGAGCGCCACGCTGCTGCAGACGCAGGTGCTGGCGCATATGCCCGATAAAGTTGCGCAACTGTTTCCTGGCCTCGCTACCGATGCGCAGCGCGCCATCCAATTCACGAGATCCACCCCCGGAATTTCCGTGGCCCTGGTGGGTATGTCGCGCCGCGAGCATGTCGTGGAAAACCTTGGCGTCGCCTCTGTCTTGCCCGCGGCGCGCGAGGATTACGTCCGGCTCTACCAATGATGGAAATCGTAGTCGCGGATGGCGCGCAGCTGGATGCGGCGATTGAAGCATTGCCCAATAACCCCGCCGTCTTCGTGCTTTGGCCGAAAGAGGGCGAGCCGTATCTCTCGAAAACCGGGTTGCTGCGGCGTCGCCTGCTGCGTCTGTTGAAAGAGCGCGAAAAGCCGTCGCGGCTGCTGAACCTGCGTCACACCGCGGCGCGCATCGAGTATCAATTCACGGGGTCCACGCTTGAATCGGTGCTGCTGCACTATGAACTGGCGCGGCGCCATTTCCCGCAGACCTACCTCGAACTGCTCAAGCTGCGTATGCCGCCTTACGTGAAGGTTCTGCTCAACAACGCCTTCCCGCGCAGCCAGATTGCGACCCAGCTTTCGCGCACGCCCTCGCTTTACTTCGGCCCGTTCCGTTCGCGCGCCTCCGCCGAACGCTTCGAAGGGCAGTTTCTCGACCTCTTCCAGATGCGCCGCTGCCAGGAAGATCTGCTGCCTTCGCCCGAACACCCCGGCTGCATCTACGGCGAAATGGGCATGTGCCTGCGTCCGTGCCAGCAAGTGGTGGGCCCCGCCGAATACGGCCATGAGATTGAGCGCGTGCTGGAATTTCTTCGCACCGACGGCCATTCGCTGCTCGATTCCATCTCGCACTCGCGCGACCGCCTGAGCGAAGAGATGCAGTTCGAGGACGCCGCGCGCCAGCACAAGCGCTTCGAAAAAGTGCAGGAGGTCTTGAAGCTGCGCGACGAGATGGCGTGCGATGTCGATCGCCTCCACGGCGTGGCCATCGCGCCATCGGTTGCGCCAGATTCCGTAGATTTGTGGCTGGTCCACGCCGGCCACCTGCAACCCGCGCAGCGCTTCAGTTTCGAAGTTTCAGAGGGAAAACCAGTGTCGCTAGACCGCAAGCTGCGCGAGATATTCAGCGCGCTCGAACCACGCGTGCTCCCCGTCCGTGAGCGTCAGGAGTGCCTCGCATTGCTGGCTCGTTGGAATTACTCCACGTGGCGCGATGGAGAGTTCGTAAGCTTCGAAAGCTTCGCCGATGCGCCTTACCGCAAACTGGTGAACGCCGTTTCGCGGGTGGCAAAACGTCCTGCAGGGTCGGGGTAGGATTTCGACGCAGAGACGCGGAGAAGAAAGCCTTTTGTGAGTTTTCTCTGCGCCTCAGCGTCTCCGCGTCGAAATCCTGGCTTCTACTTTTTACTCTTCCGGAAGATCGACTTCACATCCGGCCAGAATTCCCGCAGCAAATTGCCGCCCGCGCGAACGCCGACGTTACCCGTTCCCCATTCGAAGATCGACGCCGGATTGCGTAGACTGTGCGGGCTCCACAGCGTGGCGATGGCCCAACTGCCGTAATCGTTGGCCAGCGTCGAATATGCCGGGGTATAACCGCCGTCGGGTTTCCGCGCCACTACGGTGAACACAATGATGTGATCCATGCGACGGAAAAAGTTGCCCTCGCCGCGGCGCCGGTAGTGAGTATTCTCGTGGTCAATCGCCTTGACGCCGCGCTCGATCAAGTCGCCGATCACGAACTGCCCATAGAGCGACGCGGCGCGCTTTTCAGCGCCCGCCACGCCCGTGCCCCACTCTTTCGGAAACTCATGAATCTGATCGAGGAGGGTTCCCGGCGCCGTAGCCAGCAATGCCCGTGGGCTAATCAGATCCATCCAGAATCCACGGTCCGGCGGATCTGTTGGGGTGGAAACGGCTGGGGTTACTGTGGTGACAGGCTGCTCCGTCTTCGGCTGCTCGGCGGCCGCCGCTTCCTGCGCGCGACCCACCGCGCCCAGAAAAGCGAGACCGAGACCTAGAGCGAACAGAGCTTTCATTAAAGACCAGTTTTCTAGTATAAACCCTCACAGAACCGTTTGCAGTACACAAATGCTGCGTAGCCATTGTCCGTCTGCTGACGCGCGCGGCTCTGTGAATGGGCGTCCTTACAGTAAATCAGCCCCGCTGAAAAAGAACCGCAGCTCCTGCTCCGCCGTCTCCGGTGCGTCCGAACCATGGATGCAATTGCGCTCAATGTCCGCCGCGAACCGCTTCCGCACGGTTCCTTCCGCCGCGTTGGCCGGGTTGGTGGCGCCCATCACTTCGCGCAATCCCTTGATGGCGTTTTCCCGCTCCAGCGCTATTACCACAATGGGGCCTTCGGTCATAAACTTCACCAGTCCGCCAAAGAACGGCCTCGCGCTATGCACCCCATAAAACTCGCGCGCCTGCGCTTCGGTAAGGCGCGTCATGCGCATCGCCAGAATCTTGAATCCCGCTTCCTGAATCATGGCGAGGATTTGTCCGGCTTGTCCGGCTGCCACGGCATCCGGTTTGATAATCGAAAATGTGCGTTCTGCGCTCATAAGCGGCTCTGAATCTTTTCTCCAATTTCGGCCGGGGACTGGCAAATGGTAATGCCCGCCGCCTCCATAGCCTCGATCTTGTCCGATGCTTTTCCCGAACCGCCCGCGATGATCGCCCCTGCGTGTCCCATGCGTCTGCCCGGCGGCGCCGTCTGCCCGGCGATGAAGCCCACCACCGGTTTCTTCACGTTGGCCTTCACATAGGCCGCCGCGGTCTCTTCCGCATTTCCGCCGATCTCGCCAATCATGACGATGGCGTGCGTGTCCGGGTCGTCATTGAACAGCGTCAGCGCGTCCACGAAATTGGTCCCGATGATGGGGTCGCCGCCGATGCCGATGCACGTGGATTGTCCGATGCCCAGCTTGGTCAACTGGCCCACCGCCTCATAGGTCAGCGTGCCCGAGCGCGAAACCACGCCGACATTGCCTTCCAGGTGAATGTGGCCGGGCATGATGCCGATTTTGCACTTGCCGGGCGAAATCACTCCGGGGCAATTCGGGCCGATCAGCCGCGACTTCTTGCCCTGCAGGAATGCCCACGCCTTCACCATGTCAATCGCCGGGATGCCTTCCGTGATGCAGACCACCAGCGGCAGCCCCGCATCGGCGGCCTCCATGATGGCGTCGGCAGCATACGGCGGCGGCACAAAAATCACGGTGGCATTCGCGCCGGTTTCCTGCACGGCCTGCGTCACGGTGTTGAACACCGGCAGATCGAGATGCTTCGAGCCGCCTTTTCCGGGCGTGACGCCGCCCACTACCACTGTGCCGTAAGCGATCGCCTGCTCGGCGTGGAACGTGCCTTCTTTGCCGGTGAAGCCTTGCACAATCAGGCGGGTTTGTTTGTCAACGAGTACGCTCATCTATTTGCCTATACGACGTTCCTATGCCACTATTGCGCAGCCAGCCGGACCACTTTTTCCGCGGCGTCGCGCATATCTTCGCCCACCGTGAAGTTAAAGCCCGAATCCAGCAGAATCTTGCGGCCCAATTCCACGTTGGTGCCTTCCATGCGCACCACGATGGGTACCGTGATGTTGAGCTCGCGCGCCGCTTCCACTACGCCGTTGGCCAACCGGTCGCAGCGCAGAATGCCGCCGAACACGTTGATCAGCACGGCCTTCACGTTCTTATCGGAAAGCAGGATGCGGAACGCGTTCTTCACCTGCTCGGCGCTGGCGCCGCCGCCGACGTCCAGGAAATTCGCCGGACTCCCGCCCGCGTACTTGACGATATCCATAGTGGCCATGGCTAGCCCCGCGCCATTTACCATGCAAGCCACCGAGCCATCCAGCTTGATGTAGTTCAGGCCGTACTTCGAGGCTTCCACTTCCAGCGGATCTTCCTCGTTGATGTCGCGCAGCTCCGCCAGATCCTTGTGGCGATACAGCGCGTTGTCGTCGAAAGTGATCTTCGCGTCGAGCGCGTAGACCTTCCCCTCTTTGGTGAGGATGAACGGATTGATCTCGGCCAGGGACGCGTCCGTTACCAAGCAGGCCTTGGTGAGCGCCGTCATGGCGGCGACCGCGGCGTTGACGCTGGCCGCGGGGATGCCGATCCCAAACGCCAGCTTGCGCGCCTGATACGGCTGTAACCCCAGGCACGGGTCGAGCGCTTCCTTCAATATCAATTCGGGCGTCTTCGCAGCCACCTCTTCGATCTCCATGCCGCCCGCGGCCGACGCCATGAAGACCGGCTTGCCCTGCACGCGGTCGAGCACAATCCCAAGGTAGAGCTCGCGTTCGATGGGCAGCGTTTCCTCGATCAGCAGGCGTTTCACCAGGCGGCCTTCCGGCCCGGTCTGGTGCGTCACCAGCGTCATCCCCAAGATCTGGCGCGCGAACTCGGCGGCCTGGACCGCGTTTTTCGCCACCTTCACGCCGCCGCCCTTGCCGCGTCCACCCGCGTGGATTTGCGCCTTGACTACGACGCTTCCGCCGATGCGCTCCGCCGCCGCCTGAGCCTCTTGCACATTGAACGCCACCTCGCCGCGCGGCACAGGGACGTTGTACTGGGCCAGGATGGCCTTTGCCTGATACTCATGAATTTTCATGGAAATCTGCTAGTATTGCGAAACAGCCGGAGTTCTCAATATAACATGCCGCTTTTACCTCATCTCGAACGGCTCGCAGCGGGCACCAATCTCTCCGCCGACGAAGCCCAGTCGGCCATGCAGACTATTCTCGACGGCAAGGCGTCGCCTGCGCAGATCGCGGGTTTCCTGATGGCGCTGCGGGTGCATGGCGAGACGGTGGATGAACTGGTGGGCTTCGCGCGCGC
>Ga0302326_10028472_pt1 | contig 11240 bp, 13 predicted proteins | sample Palsa_T0_3_FD_202264 | JGI IMG/M metagenome (GOLD analysis project Ga0302326, IMG submission 202264) | Peat permafrost microbial communities from Stordalen Mire near Abisko, Sweden - Palsa_T0_3 | ecosystem: Environmental > Terrestrial > Soil > Palsa > Peat permafrost | place: Sweden: Abisko...
TGCCAGCTGCCTAGCTTGCGGATCGAGCGCACGATGTTGAATTCATGCAGTTCACGGCCGGCGTTCTCGCCGCGAGTCACCTTGGACACCGCTTCGGGCAGGTAACCCACCAACAGCACGTCGCAGGCTGCGCCCGGTTGCAGCGCGCCGAGCGCAACCACAACGGCATCGTTCTGCACCGAGATGGCGACCGGCACGCCGGGCGTTTTTGCACTGGCCGCCCCGATGCCATCGCCGCCGCCGACCACATCGCGCTGACCATCGACCACCAGCTGCGGTGTATAGACCGTAGCCAGCTTCAGCGTGTGCGCGTACTGGCGCTGCCTCGCCGTCGTCTCCGGGAAATCGAAGCGATCGTGCCATCCCAGGCTGTCCCAGTAATCGACGTGGAAAGCCAGCGCGATGATGCCGTCCTGCTGCGCGAGCTTGCCGATCTGCGCCTCCGCGGGCGGGCAGGAACTGCAGCCTTCGGAGGTGTAGAGCTCGACCACGGTGGGACGCGATTGCGCGCCAACGCCACTTGCCGCCAGCAGCAGCGCGAGGCCGAAGCAGGATCTTAAGCAGGCGGATCTGAGCATGGCGGTGCCGCTCCGGATTGAGATGGACGCACTCAAGTCATTCGCGAGCGCATAGCACAAGGTTACAGTTGCCGCGCTGGCGATGCATCTATGGCAGCGGCACCCCGTGCCCGCCTCGTTGCAACGCCGATATGCTGGCATCGATCTGGTAGTAGTCACCGGCCTCGCTGACGAAGATCTGTGCTGCGATCTTAAGGCCCTGCGGCTCATCCAGTGAACCAGCCGCAATCGAGACGCGCTCTGCGCCGTCTTGTTCGAACAACAGGCTCGAGCCGCATTCGCTGCAGAAGCCGCGCCGGAACCCCGGCACCGCGACATACCATTTGAGAGTCTGCTCCTTCACTAGTTTGAACGCCGCTCGGCGGCAGGCCGTGGCGGCAACGAAATGCCCGCTGGTGCGGCGGCACTGGACGCAGTGACAAGTGATCACGTCGCGCAGCTTGCCGCGGACTTCGTATCGCACTCCACCGCACACACACCCGCCGGTGATTACTGGGTTCATCCGGGTGCCTCCATGGAATTACATCTATATTTCAGGGTTTGGCCGTCGTGTTGGAATCAATCGGAGCGCAGTTGGTGCGGCCCGACATCACGCAGTCCTGCAGCTGCGACATGTCGCGCAGCACATGTGTCAGCAGCAGCCCGCCGACGACCAGCACCACGACGAACAGCAGCGCTAGCAGCGCCTTGCGGCGCGGATCCGGTGGCTCGGGGTCTTCCGGTTGTCGGTTGACCATCAGCATGTCGGTCAGGACAGCAGCCACCAGGCGAGGCCGGCGAGCGCGGCCGGCACGCCGAAGATGCCCAGGAAAATAGGGGATTCGTCGGCGACCGAATAGCCGGCCTGACTCACCCCGAGCCACATGTTGACGCCGGCAGCGACCAGCCACAACGGCAGAAATATCTTTGCCCCTGTGACCGCGCCCGGCATGCCGCCGCCAAACGCATGCCCCAGCAGCAGGCAGCTCAGCAGTAACGCGAAGCCGCCGCCGAGGACAATTGCCGTGTGCACGATACCTCTCCCGCCTATGCCGCCATACGTCAGGCCCGCGTGTCCAGCGGTGCCAGCCACAGCCGGTAGCCAGCCTTTACCTTAAATCCCAGCCGGGTATAGAACCCCTGCGCCTCTCCATTGTGATCAGCCACCTGCATCTGCAGGTAGTGGCAGCCGCGAGCCGCGAGCTCTGTCCGCGCCCTGCCAACGAGCGCCTGCCCGACGCCCTGCCGGCGGTAGGGTGTAGCTACGAACAGCTCATCGATCTCCGCCATCAGCCCGCCGTGCTCGAAACTGTAGACGAAGCTGCAGAGCAGATAGCCGACGGCGACATCGCTACGAGTTGCCAGCCAGCCGCATCCGTAGGTGGGTTCCGACAGATATTCGGCGAGCTGCCGACGCAGCCGCGAAGGCCCATAACCGACAATATTATCGTGCCGCCAGTAGCTCTTGATGAGTGGCAGCAGTTGATCGATCGCAGAAAGCGAACAATCAAGGATCTTCATGCCGTCCATCTTAAATTCCGCCGCCGCCCCCGAACAGTGGCCGCAATCGCTCAAGACCATCGTGCGTGTGATGCTCGATTCGCGCTATGCCATGTGGATGCTGTGGGGGCCGGAATTCACGTTCTTCTGCAACGATGCCTATCTTCCCACCGTCGGCATCAAGGGCGCCTGGATGCTCGGCAAAAAAAGCCGCGGCCTACAAATTCGATGAAGCGCTGTCTGACCATCCCTTGCCTAGGTACAACTGCACTGAATGGAAGTCCGCGCCAAGAATTTGCGGACGTAGTGCCTTCAGTAGGCATTTCTGCCGCGAATGACGCTTACCGCAGTCTTGGCCAGTATCTTGAGGTCGAACCACAACGACCACTGACGCAGGTAGTCGAGGTCATATTCGACCCGAAGGCGCATCTGCTCGACCGTGCTAGTTTCACCTCGCAGGCCGTGGACTTGCGCCCAGCCAGTCATGCCCGGGCGAACCTTGTGCCGAATCATATAACCGCTGATCAGCTTGCGATATTCCTCGTTGTGGGCTACAGCATGAGGGCGCGGCCCAACGAAGCTCATTCGACCTTCCAGAACATTGAACAGCTGCGGCAGCTCGTCCAACGACGTGCGCCGCAGGAAGCGGCCCACGGCAGTAATGCGCACGTCCTCCATCCTTGCCTGCACCACCACCGATCCGTCCTCGCAAACCGTCATGCTGCGGAACTTATAGACGACGATTTCTTCGCCGTTAAGGCCATATCGACGCTGTTTGAACAGCGCTGGGCCCGGAGAGGAGAGTTTCACGGCAATCGCGGCCATCAACATTGCCGGCCAACACAGCAACAATGCCAGCGACGACAGTACGATATCGGCCACGCGCTTCTGCACTGCATCCATGCCATGGAACGGCGTATCGCAGATCGAGAGCATGGGTATGCCGTTGATCTCGACACAGCGTGCCTGTACCAGGTCGAACGCAAAGATATCCGGCACGAAATAAATTGAAGCCGTCGTGTCGCGAAACTCCTCCAGCATTTCTTCAATCCGTGGCGCATTGCTCATCGGCAGTGCAATGTAGATAGCGTTAATCGCGTGACGCCGAACAAACGCGGCGACGTCCTTGCACTGACCGGCGAATTGGCCGTGCGCGCCAGCGGGCAGGCGATCCACGCTGCGGAAGTCGAAAAAGCCCATAAACGTGCCCATGCCGACGCTCTGCGAAATACGGCGCTCCAGTTCTACGCCGATCGCATTGGCGCCGATGATGATGTAACGCTGGCGCGCCGCGCCGGTGCGCGCCGCGACACGCGCGCTGCAAAACTCACCGAAGAGCAGAGAGACCGACGTCAACGTGAACCAGCTCAATAGCATCGCCTGCGGGAATGTATGGCCAAGCCCCAGAGAGAAGCCGAGGAACAGCAACGCGGCGACCACCACACCCCATTCGAGCATCAAACGCAGTGACTTGCGCTGCGCGCGATTCGGCGCAGTGGCCGACAGCATTTGCAACGGGCTGAACACCTGGCGCGAAATCAAAATGGCGACCAAGGCTAGCGCCCAGTCCGCGCGCGTCGCTCGCTCGGACGAGAACAGAACGCAGATCGCGAGCACGCTCGCGACGACTGCAGGTTTGGACCAATGCTTCAACAGCGCTAGGAACGGGGGCTCCAGAGTCCCTAGCCGCACGGCCTTTTGGCGGACTGTTGTGCCGGGGAAGGCCGATATATTGTTAAATGCCCGCAGGCGACCGGGCGGCTCCTCGACAACGTCGGGCGCTGGGGCCCCGACAATTACGATAGCTTCCTGCACTAAGGCAACCTCAGCTAAGGCCTGTGTGAATGTAATGCGGGAGCAAGGCGTATGCCATGGCGTTATGTCAGTTAGCTAAAATATCACAAGAATACTTACGATACCCTGCTGCGTAGGTTCGGCGAGCCTGTCCAAAAGCTTCATAGCAACGAGGCCCGCTTTAGCCACACTTATCAAGGCCGTAGCAACTTGCACCTAGTTCCCCATCGCTGTTCTGCGAGCAGTGATTCCACTAGTGATTCCAATACAATGCTCAGCGCGGTCGATAGGTGTGCAATCGCGCGACCATCGCGAACACGAGGAACGTGTGCCGTTGGTGCACGATAACTTCAATGCGCACGAATTACGTGCGATCCGCCGAGCTCCCTACCGCACCCGCACCCAGCGCTGTTCGTTCGCCATCAGATCCAGATTCCAGACTCGCTCGAGGTGAACAGTGTTGAGAGTACCCAAACCGAGGGCGTCGTCGTCGTCTGAGTGGCAACGGCGCGCACTCGCCAGCGGTGCCTGTCTGAGCCCCTGCTAACCGTGGTAGGCGCCAACCAAGAGCCGATCGAGCTCAACCATCAGGCCGTCGACTCAAAACTGTACTGGAGCGTGTCCAGCAGGTAGCCGACGCCGACTCCGGCACGCGTGTCCAGCCACCCGCGTCCATAGGCGGGTGTGGACGGAAATTCCTCGAGCTGACGATTCTGTTGTGCGCTCTCATACTCTACGATTCCATCGTGCCGCCAGTAGATGAGTGGGAGCATCTGGCCGTGGCGCCTGAAAAGTGCACAATGGCCGCTGCCATGGTCAATCGCGGCACAGGAGATCGTGAAAATGGATGCTTCGAATCGCGCCGAGGTCCTACGAGTGGGCGTCGGCGGCCCGGTCGGCTCGGGCAAGACCGCGCTGGTGGACTTGCTGTGCAAGCGGCTGCGGCAGCGGCTCGACATCGCGGTGGTCACCAACGACATCTATACGCGCGAGGATGCCGAATTCCTGATCCGCAGTGAGGCACTGCCGGCCGAGCGTATCCGCGGGGTGGAGACCGGCGGCTGCCCGCATACCGCGATCCGCGAGGATGCGTCGATGAACCTGGCGGCGATCGACGGCTTGATGCGCGAATTTAAGCACCTGGACATGATCATCGTCGAGAGCGGCGGCGACAATCTGGCTGCGACCTTCAGCCCCGAGCTGTCCGATCTGACGCTGTACGTGATCGATGTCGCCGCCGGCGACAAGATACCGCGCAAGGGCGGCCCGGGCATCATCCGATCGGATCTGCTGATCATCAACAAGATCGATCTTGCGCCTCATGTCGGCGCCTCGCTCGAAGTCATGGAGCGCGATGCCCGCAAAATGCGCGGCGAGCGGCCGTTTGTGTTCACCAATCTGAAGACCGGGCAGGGCCTGGATACGGTGATCGAGTTCATCCTGCGCGAAGGTTTGCTGGCCGACGCGTCGGTGCCGCACGTTGCGGAATGACGATCAGCGGCGCATCGGAGCTCGCTGCGGACGCGGTGCATGTGTGGCGGATCGCGCTCGAAGCACCCGCGGCAGAGGCGCAGGATGTCAGTCACCTGCTGACGCCGGCGGAACAGGAGCGGGCGAGCCGCTTTCACTTCGAGGAAGACCGCTGCCGGTTCCGGATCGGCCGCGCCGCCACGCGCCGTATCCTGGGCGCTTACCTGGGCTTGCCGCCCGAGAACGTCGGCATCGATGTCAACCAGTTCGGCAAGCCGCAGCTCGATGCTTCCACGGTGCCGGCCGAGCGACGGGTGCATTTCAACCTCAGCCATTCCGGCAGTTGGATACTGGCGGCGTTTGCGCGCTCGTTTCCGGTCGGGATCGACGTTGAAGAGGTCAGGGCGCAACGGGTCACCGAGGATCTGATCGGCCACATCATGGGCGAGAGCGAACGACGCGTGCTGCAGGCATTGCCGCGCGAGCAGCGCGTCGCCGCGTTCTTCAACTGCTGGACCTCGAAGGAGGCGCTGCTCAAGGGCTTAGGTCTCGGGCTGTCCGAGCGATTGCGCGCGATCGAGGTGTCGATCGATCCGCGTCAGCCGGCGCGCCTGATCGACGCACCGGGCGAGCACTGCCCGGGCGACTGGCAATTGCGCCGGCTGGAAATCGACGGGCCCTATGCGGCCACGCTGGCCTTCAGGGCGCCATCCGCACAGATCGTGAACATCAGCGGATCCGCAAATCCCACCCCATCGACAGTGAGAACAGGCGATTAAGCGCGCGTCCGACCCGATCGTGGCGGGCGCCGACGCCACCGTCTTTGGCGTCATACTGGCCATCAGCTTCTGTCACCTGCTCAACGACATGATGCAGTCGTTGCTGCCGGCCATCTATCCGGATCTGAAGGCGGATTTCGGCTTGAGCTTCGGCCAGGTCGGCATCGTTACGCTGGTATACCAGATGACCGCCTCGATACTGCAGCCGCTGGTCGGCCTGTATGCCGATCGGCACCCGACACCGCTCGCATTGCCCGGCGGCACGCTGTTTTCACTCGGTGGACTGGTGGTGCTGGCGCTGGCCCACAGCTATCCGATCCTGCTGGTGGGAGCGGCGCTGCTGGGCGTCGGTTCCTCGGTTTTTCACCCCGAGTCCTCGCGCGTGGCGCGCATGGCTTCGGGCGGGCGACACGGTCTGGCGCAGTCGCTGTTCCAGGTCGGCGGCAATACCGGCCAGGCGCTCGGTCCGCTGGCTGCGGCGCTGGTGGTAGTGCGCTGGGGCCAGTCGAGCGTGGCGCTGTTCGCGCTGCTGCTGCTGTTTTCCACCGCGATCCTGTGGAACGTCAGTCGTTGGTATAAGCACCACGGGCTGGCGCGGCTGCGCCGTGGCGCGGCGGCGGGCAAAGCGGCCCACGCGCGGCTGCCGCGAGCGGCCGTCATACGGGGCATCGCGGTGCTGCTGGCGCTGATTTTCTCCAAGTACGTGTATCTGACCAGCCTCACCAGCTACTACACGTTTTATCTGATCGAGCACTTTGCGCTGTCGGTGCAGGCCGCGCAGCTGCACCTGTTTGTGTTCCTGGCGGCGATCGCCGTGGGGACCATCCTTGGCGGCGCCATCGGCGATCGCATCGGGCGCAAGCGCGTGATCTGGATATCGATCCTGGGCGCTCTGCCGTTCACGCTGCTGCTGCCGTATGCGAGCCTGTTCTGGACCGGGCCGCTGACCGTGATCATCGGCCTGATTCTGGCCTCGGCATTTCCGGCGATCCTGGTGTACGCACAGGAGCTGGTGCCGGGCAAGGTCGGCATGATCTCCGGCCTCTTCTTCGGACTGGCGTTCGGCGCCGGCGGCATTGGCGCGGCCTGGCTCGGTGCCCTGGTCGATGCCACGAGCCTGGAATACGTCTACCGGCTGTGCGCCTATCTGCCGCTCATCGGGCTCTTGGCCGCCCTGTTGCCGGATGCCGAGCGCTGAGGATCGTTACGGCAGCGAACGCGCCACGACTGCGGCCGGGGCTTGCGACTCTGGCAGGCGCAGCGCCATGCTCGGCTGACTGGCGCTGAGGCCAAACTCGCGTCGGGCGACGTTCCAGGTCACGTGCCGGCCGAATTCGACGCGTATGTCCGAGGCGCGCCTGATCTGCAGATCCACGATCGAGCGTTGGCCGGGCATCGCGCTCGTGGCCGTGTCCACTATCGCTCCGGCTTGAGGCCGCGTACCGCCCTGCTGGTCCAAGCGCAGACCGTACACCCGGGCAGCGCCCCGGGTGCCCAGCGGCTGCCTCACATACAGCATCATCACCGGGCCGTGCGCGCCTGGCGCTACCGCCATACCATCGGCGGGACAAACTCGAGCCAATCCCACAAGACCACCCAGCAGCAGCAGCTGCTGAACCACGCGTGTTGCCTGAAGATTTGCCACCGCACTCCTGTTCGTTTGGAAGTGCAGTCAGTATGCAGGGCCGCCAGGCGAGCCGGCCCAAAGTCACCATAAGCGTCGCGGGGGACCTTAAGACCTGGGGCCATGTCTCAGTTTTCGAAGCGTTATGGTAACGGGCGTAGCTTCAGGCGCTGATTCCAGAGGGTTCCAGGTCCCCGCCGTGCTGGGCTTCGATCTCGTGCTGGCTCATCGGCGCGGCCGACAGCCGGGTGCAGCCCACCATCAGGCCTGCGATGCACAGGTAGCTTACCGCCACCAGCGGTGACTGGCCGATGCCGATGGCCTCGCTGTGCATCAGGCCGAAGAAGGTCAGGCCTGCGGCCACCACGGCAAAGCCCGCGGCCTTGAAGAATTGGCGTTCGATCGCGCACACGGCGATCGCCGCCAGCATCAGCCCGCCCAGGGTGGCGCCGCTGCCGAGCACCGACAGGCCGTGATAGAGCACGCCTTGATCGCCGAGCTTGTCCAGTCCGACGGCGCTGGCGGAAGTTCCGGCCGCGCCGAGCGCGCCGTCGATCTGGTTCTTGGTCCAGGCGGCAAGATTGGGCAGGATCGCCAGCACGATGGCCGGGGCGTGCCGGCGCGGGGTTTCCTGAAACGCCTGGGCGCCGATCAGCATCCCGATGTAGACCAGGATCGGCAGAATCGCCACCACCGGGATCAGCGCGATCATCACCGAGATCACGCCGAACCAGGCGAGCGCGATCACCGTCACGCCGGTCGCGGCCGAGTAGCCGATGCGTCCGCCCATCGCCTTCCAGCCCGGATGGCCGATATAGACCGCATTGATGAATGGATTACCCATCATGCAGCCGATCAGGCTCACGACACCGTCTGCGGTCAGCACGCGCGTGGTCGGAAAGCTATCACCGGCGGCGGCGGCGCTCTCCACGTTATCGAGCGCTTCGACCAGGTCATAGATACCAAACGGAATCGCGGTCACCAGGATGATGCCGAAATAATCAAATCCCGAGAACACGTGATTGAACGCCGGCAGCGGCAATGAGAATCCGAAGTTGGCCACCGAGGCGGCGAGGTTGTGCACGTTCATGCCGCCGATGCTGTAGCCCAGGAATGTCGAGCCCCAGGCGATCAGCATGCCGACCGCGATCGCGACCAGACCGGCCGGGATGCCCTTGAAATAGCGCACCCCGCCAAACCAGCTGGCCACGATGATCGCAAAACACACCAGTCCGATCAGTGGTGTGCCGAATACCTGGAACGCCGGTCGCAGGGAAATAAACGTGATCGACACGCCGGCGAGCGTGCCGAGCAAGGCGGCGCGCGGGGTAATGCGGCGCACCACCGGTCCGATGAAACCGCCGATCATCAGCACGAAGCTCTGGATGAACACCCAGGTCAATCCGGCTTCCCAGCCTTTGATCGGATCGCCGGTCTTGAGCACGATCGGCAGCATCACCACGAAGGTGACGACGAACATGTGCGGCACGCTGATCCCTGAGGGCAGCGCGCACACGTCACTGCGCCCGGTGCGCTGCGCCAGCCGGTAGGCGAGCCAGGCGTAATACAACGTGGACAGGCACAGCATCAGGCCGGTCGCCGGCAGGATGCGGCCGTAGATCAGCGCATCGGGCATCTTCAGCACGAATTTCAACAGACCGGTGAGGGTCAGCAGATTCACCAGGATGTTGGTGCCGAATCCGAAGAAGGCATTCCAGTCCCCGGGGACCCATAGTTTTGGCTTTGATGTGTTCATGACGATGACTGCTCCTGCTTCTTATGCTGCTCTTATGCGCTGCGTCGGATGGCAGCCTGCTCGCCCAGGGCGCGCAGGATTCGGGAAGAATCCGACACCCAGCCGAAGATGCCGCCCTGCGCGGCGATCATGCGCAGGCCGACCTCGTGAAATTCCGGGAAATAGGAACCGCAGCAATCCGCCGGCACGATGCAGCGAAAGCCGCGGTCGTTGGCTTCGCGCACCGTGGTGTGTACACACACTTCGGTGGTGACGCCGCACACGATCAGGGCATCGATGTGATGATGGCCTAAGATCGCATGCAGATCGGTGGCGTAGAACGCGCCCTTGCCGGGTTTGTCGATCACCGGCTCGCCCGCTTGTGGATACAGCTCGCGCACGATGTCGTGGCCGGCTTCACCGCGGATCAGGATGCGGCCCATCGGGCCGGCATCGCCGATGCGCATCGATGGGGCGCCGCGCTCGATCTTGGCGGGAGGCGCGTCCGACAGATCCGGCCGGTGGCCCTCGCGCGTATGGATCACCAGCAATCCGTGCCTGCGGGCAGCGGTAAGCAGCGCCTTGCACGGCGCCACCGCGCGCGCGAGCTGCCCGATATCGTTGCCCAGGGAATCGCCGAAGCCGCCGGGCTCCAGGAAGTCGCGCTGCATATCGATGATAACGACGGCGCTGTGATCGGGATCGATCTGCACGGGTGCCGGGTCGGCTTCGACGGTAATCATCGCAAGGCTCGCTATATTTGTTTTTGCAGATCAGCGAAGCAAGAACCGGACCAGCCGCACCACCGGCGCGGCGCGGCGCAAAAAAAGCGCCCGCAGTTGACGCAAGTGCATCGGCAGCTTGGCTTTTTCATCGCCGGCGCGCCGCGATCAGTTGCCACCGGCTTAAGCGCGGCTACGCCCGCAGACAGTGCAGAGGCTGCGCGGGCGCTGCGCTAACGCGCGGCCTGTGACAGGCTGACGTGCGCCACGGCGATCTTCCAGCCCTTGCCGGTGCGCACCCAGGTCTGCGTCTGGCGGCCCAGTTGCGCGCTGGCCGGATCGGTGAATTCGGCGCTCACGCAGGCCACGTCCTCGCCTAAGCTTGTGACCTCGACGCGCAGCAGGCGTCGCTCGGCGTGCACCGGCGGCGAACTGCGCCGATAGGCGGCGATGGCATCGATGCCGTAGTTCTGCTCGGCCAGGCCATAGCGGATGGCGCGCGCCGAGTTCAGAAAGAATGCGTTGAGCGCCTCGACGTCGTGGCGCATCAGCGCCTGTTCATACTGCTCGAACGCGGCGCGCACCTCGCGCAGCACCGCGGCGCGATCATCCGCGCCCACGCGTACCGTCACGCCAGCGCCGCTAGCAGCGCTTCGCTTGCGGCGACCGCGCCGAACACGCCGCCCTGCATCTTGACCATCTTCAACGCCGCCAGGTGGTTGCCGTAATCGGTGGCGCCGCAGCAATCCTCCAGCAGCAGGCATTCGAAGCCGCGGTCATTGGCCTCACGCATCGTGGTGTGCACGCACACGTCGGTGGTGATGCCGGTGAGCACCAGATTGCGGATGCCGCGGGTGCGCAATATCAGCTCCAGATCCGTGGCGCAGAACGAACCCTTGCCCGGTTTGTCGATGACGACCTCGCCCGGCAGGGGCGAGAGCTCCGCGATGATCTGCCAGCCAGGCTCGCCGCGCACCAGGATCCTGCCGCAGGGCCCGTCATCGCCGATGCCGGCGCCGATCTGGCGCGAGCGCCAGCGCTTGTTGTCCGGCAGATCCG
>Ga0302326_10028473_pt1 | contig 11240 bp, 13 predicted proteins | sample Palsa_T0_3_FD_202264 | JGI IMG/M metagenome (GOLD analysis project Ga0302326, IMG submission 202264) | Peat permafrost microbial communities from Stordalen Mire near Abisko, Sweden - Palsa_T0_3 | ecosystem: Environmental > Terrestrial > Soil > Palsa > Peat permafrost | place: Sweden: Abisko...
AAACGCGCTTCTCGTCACTTGTCCGAGTAGTCGTTAGCCTTGATCGGAAATGCCTCGGGGCAGGACTCTGCGGGTGCCGGGGATGCTCCGAGGCGTTTTCGATAAGGAGACTAGAAGGAAGACGGTGGCAGTGGTGGGCGCTGCTATGGAGCCGAGTGGGAGATGGGGCTGAGGGAAAGCAGCGAAAGGGCCGCTGACGCCAGTAGGAACAGGGCGTTAGGTGAGTTGGGCACCAGTTGGAGGCCCATTTTCTTGATCAGCAAGAAGATGGAAATCCGTAGTCGGGGGTCGATTTTGCCGTGGAAGCGTAGATCGGCGAAGACGTGGCAGAGCACGTTGCTGAGCTGTTGAGATGGTGATGAGATCAGGAAGAGTCGGGCAGTCTGCATCGGAAGGCCAGTTGTTGTGAGGTGAGGTTGGGCCCGATGTGCATGTTGGCTCCGCAACGTGGGCATCGCCAGGTAGCTTGCTGCGGAGTCGTGACGGGCGGATCTGTCTGCGGTTGACTTTTCAGGTAAAGGCGAGCGCGGGCGAGCAAGACCGTACGGTGGGTACTGGCGAGATAACCGAAGTGGCGGATGCGGACAAAGCCTCGGGGCAGGACGTGCTGGCAAAAGCGGCGCAGGAACTCGGTAGCGGTGAGCGTCATGATGCGTTGCTTGTTGCCGTGGGCATAGTCTCTCCACCGAAAGCTCACGTTTTGCCCGTCGAAGCAAAGTAGGCGCTGGTTGCTGATGGCCACGCGATGAGTGTAACGGCCAAGGTAGCGAAGCACGCGTTCGGGCTGCCCAAAAGCGGGCTTGGCATAGACGACCCAGTCCTCGCGTAACAGGCTGCGGATGAGGGTGGAGTCCAGGCCGGGAAGTTGGTGGCGTGGGACTCGTTTCAGCAAGTCGAGGAACTTGCCGCGAAACACGGGACTGAGGACCTTTACCGGCAGGAAAAATGGATGCCTGGGGTGAACCCAGTGGGCGCCGGTTGGATCGAAGCCGCCGGCAGGAACGACGCAGTGGAGATGAGGATGTAAGCGCAGGTTCTGTCCCCACGTGTGCAGGATGGCGAGGAAGCCGATTTTGGCCCCGAGATGTCTGGGGTTGGCAGCAACTTCGAGCAAGGTCTGCGCGGTGGCGCGGAAAAGAAGTTCGTAGAGCAACCGCGGGTGCCGCTGACAGAGCGGGTTCAACTGGTGCGGCAAGGTAAAGACGACGTGGAAGTACGGCACGTTGAGTAGGTCTTGTTCGCGGCGTGCGAGCCAACGATGGCGGGCATGCGCCTGGCATTTGGGACAGTGTCGGTTGCGACAAGAGTTATAGGAAATGGCCTGATGATCACAACCTGAGCAAGCGTCCAGATGGCCCCCGAGGGAGGCCGTGCGGCATGCAGTGATAGCTCGCAGCACGCTAAGGTGCTGGTAGCCGAGCCAGGAGCGATTCTCCTCCCGGAAGCGGTCACCCTGGATTCGAACGATGTCAGCCACTTCGACAGCAGGCCGCATCATCTTTTAGCGCGGTGATAGCTGCGGCCTGCATGGCTGACACTGGAGAGTTGCAAACTCTCCAGTGGGTTGACTACGGTACGTAAATGTCTCTGCGACAGATGGAGATATTTCGCTGTGGTTTCCAAGTCTCCATGACCGAGTAGAACCTGGATGGTACGCAAGTCGGTCCCCGCCTCAAGCAAGTGCGTGGCCCAGCTGTGGCGCAAAGTGTGAGGCGTTACATGCTTGGTGATACGCGCGTGAGCGGCAGCTTCTTTACATGCGTACCAAACGGTCTTGTCGGATATAGGTCTGTCCTGATCCTGTCGTCCCATGCTGCTGGGGAACAGATAGATCCCCGGCTTCTTCCAGCGCCAATACTCACGCAGGGTCTCCAGCAAAGCTGGGCTGAGCGGTAGATCGCGACTGGCTCCGCCCTTGCCGCGCTCCACACGGATCATCATGCGCCGACTGTCGATATCGCGCACCTTGAGCATCGATACTTCTGTGCGCCGCATGCCTGTACCGTACAAGGTCATCAGCAGAGCCCGCTGCTGGAGGTTGCCGGCGGCATCGATGAGTCGGGCGACTTCTTCTAAACTCAGCACCGTCGGCAACCGGCGGTGGGACTTCGGGTAGGGTAATTCGTCTCGGAACTCGCGCCGCTTGAGTGTGCGAACGAAGAAGAATCGGAGCGCTGCAACGCGGGCCACCACGCTCGCCACCGCCAGCTTGCGCTCAACCAAAAGATAGGCTTGGTAGCTTCTTAGGTCATCCGGCCCTAACTTGTCTGGCGATTTTCCAAAGTGTACGGCGAACTGCTCGACTGCATGCAGGTACGCTCGAGTCGTACCCTCGGAGTAGTTGCGCCGCTGGAGCTCTTCCAGCATCTTCTTGCGAAGTGGGTCACAGGAACCTCCTTCCTTGTGACCCAACCTTACCTCAGCTGAAACAGCCGGCTGCTCCACGCCGAGGCAGTGTCCGCCGCGCCAGCGGCTTCGTTCTAGTCGGCATTCCGGACAATTTACACAGAATTAATACCCCGGCCTGAGGGAGCGTTGGTTTTGGCATCTTTTGTAGAGAGGCCTCCTGTCATGGCGACGGCAACTTCCGCACAGTCATCTATTCTCGATCAGAAATTGAAAGACAATCCCCCAGCAAAGTGGGGAATGGCAGCCTTCGCTTTGGTCCTCGTGGGGGGTCTGGTCTATATCGTCTGGCGCATGTCGATTGACCTGTCACCGGTCCACCAGGCTAGCATCTTCCCCTATGTGCTGCTGGGGGTAGCGCTCCTGATTGCCCTCGGTTTCGAGTTCGTCAACGGTTTCCACGACACGGCAAATGCCGTTGCAACGGTCATCTATACCCACTCTCTCGAGCCGCATGTTGCGGTCGTCTGGTCTGGCTTGTGGAACTTTATCGGGGTCATCACCAGCTCAGGTACGGTCGCCTTCTCGATCGTATCGCTCCTGCCGGTCGAGCTCATTCTGAAGGTCTCAAAGGGATCAGGCTTTGCCATGGTTTTCGCACTCCTGGTCGCCTCGGTTCTATGGAACCTGGGCACCTGGTGGCGCGGTCTGCCAGTTTCAAGCTCGCACACTATGGTCGGCTCGATCCTCGGCGTTGGACTGATGAATCAGTTAATCAATGGGCGCAACGGAGTCGATGGCGTCGATTGGGAGCAGGTTATAAAAGTCTTCGAGGCGCTGATCTTCTCCCCGATCATTGGGTTTGTTCTTGCCGCCCTTCTTTTTTACGGCTTCAAGGTGGTGATGAAAGATCCTCGCCTGTACAAAGCACCTGAAGGTTCGATGCCCCCGCCATTCTACATTCGTGCTCTTCTCGTGCTCACCTGTACGGGCGTGTCGTTCGCTCATGGATCCAATGACGGGCAAAAGGGCATGGGTTTGATCATGCTGATCCTGGTAGGCACCGTTCCCACGGCGTACGCGCTCAACCATACGGTAGACAGGGGCTCGGTAGAAACATTTGCGGCTGTTTCGACGCAGGTCGCGGGAGCACTCGATCATTACACCAACAAAGACGCGCAGGTGACAGACCCCGGGAAGGAACTGGAGGAGTTTGTCTCGTCACACAAATTTCAGCCTTCGACCATGACCGCCCTGCAGAAGATGGTCACGAACATTAAGAACGAGGCGGTGAGCTACGGTTCGCTGGGCAACGTTCCGGATGATATGCAGGCCAACGTGCGAAACCAGATGTACCTTACCAGCGAAAGCATGCGTCTGCTTCCGGAGTTCGGGCCTAAGATGTCCGAAGCAGACATCAAGCCGCTCACCAACTACAAGGGATTCCTCGATAAGTCGACAAAGTACATTCCCTCGTGGGTTAAGGTCGCCGTGGCTCTCGCCCTGGGACTGGGAACCATGGTGGGTTGGAAGCGCATCGTGGTCACGGTGGGCGAGAAGATCGGCAAGACGCATCTTACTTACGCCCAGGGGGCGTCCGCGGAGTTGGTGGCCATGGCTACGATCCTCGGCGCTGACGGCTTCGGTTTACCGGTCTCGACAACCCACGTCCTTTCATCCGGCGTAGCCGGGACGATGGCTGCAGGCGGCTGCGGTCTGCAAATGGGTACGCTGCGAAACATCGCGATCGCATGGATTTTTACGCTGCCCGCGGCTGCAGCTCTTTCAGGTTTTCTGTTCTGGGTCTTCAATTTCATTATCAGATAAGCGGTTCTGGCCGCCAGGACGCGCTTCTGCATTCTACCGTCGGAATGTGAGTTGCGATCGCTCGAGTGTCGTCAGTCGGGCGAGCATTCGTGATCGTGGATAATATGATTTCGATGAAACGACCTGAGGAAATGGCTGAGGAGTTCCAGAAAGCATGGAATAGTCACAAGATGGCGGCACTTGCTTCGCTCTTCTGCGAGGACGCCACCTTCGTCAACCGCTTCGGTCACTATGTGCGTGGCGTTCAGGAGATCGTCTCCCTCCATGCGCCGATTCACGAGACGATCTACAGCGATTCCAGCATGGAGAATGAGGTCATTGCTACGATAACTCTTGGCGACGATGTTGCCGTGGTTCACTGCTGGAGCCGTCTCACCGTTGGAAAAGCACATCCGGCTGGTCCCCATGCGATTGATACCGTAATCCTCGCCGTGTTAAGGCTCCAATCGAACGATTGGCTCATCCAGGCGCTTGAAAACGTGACCCTGACGAACCCACGTACCGGGGAGCCTTTCCTTCGGGCGTGATTCCGCGCCGTCGCTCATCTTGTCCGGCCAGCCGGTTTTACGTCCAAGTGGATCCAGCCGCATTGGGAAACACCGGCCGAATTCCTGGTACTTGCCTGCGAACAGGGCCGAAGCGGCAGCATCTCGTTTTGACGCAGAAAGAGTGAACAACGTCTCAGCAAGGATCAGGTAGAGGGATCTCGTTTCAAATGTTCTCTGCCCCACGAACAGAGAACATCCAATACCGGGACCAACGTCCGTCCGTACGGTGTTAGCGAGTACCGCACGCGCAGGGGCAAGCCTTGCTCCTGATGACGTTCCAGAATGCCAGTTCCTGTCATCTCCCGCAGATGACGGAGAAGCATCTTCTCTGTAATTTCAGGGATGCTCTTCCGCAATTCGTTCGTCCTCATCGGCCCGTCCAACAGTCGCCAGAGGATTGTGCCCTTCCATCGCCCGTCGATGACGCTTAGCGTCACATCGATGGGGCAGGGTGAGATCTCTTTCTTTGAGACGCCCATAGATTACTCCAACTGACAATTTTGTCAGTGCTGCTTTTTGCATCAGTGCTCCATTCGAAAGCGTCTTTAGCGAAGAGTCAATAGGAGCCCTCATGCACCTGTTCAACGTGGCAACCCTCTTCGTCGTTCTTACTCTGGTAGGCGTCGAGTTTTCTGTCTCTGCATTCGTGAACCCTGCCGCGTCGCGGCTCGAACCCGAATCGCACTTGAAGATGCTAAGCCATTCTGCTCTCGTACTTGGAAAGGTGATGCCGGTCTGGTACTCGGTCTGTACCCTGTTTCTCGGTATCCAGACCTGGCTCTGTTGGCACACGCCTGGGCGCGCAATCCTGCTTATAGCGGATGCGATCTGGGTTCTTATTTCGCTGGCATCGATCTTTGTCCTGGTTCCACTCGCTCGTCGCGTGGCGGAAGGTGCTGCTGATTGGCAGCGGATACATCAGATTTGGGACCGGAGACATCGAGTGCGCATAGCCGCTCTCGCCATCGCAGCTCTCCTGCTCACATACGTAGTAGTCCGCTGAGGGGTGCTCGATCCAGATCAGTACCGGGAAACGCCGAGGTCGCCGGGAATGCTGTTGAATTCACAGAATCGCCCGGGCACTCATCGAGCGTTCCGTGCGGAAATTCCCGGTTTCGGTCGAGTGACCGCCTAGCCGGAAGTTAGACCTAAAACGGTGTAATGTCCGGGTTGGCGACAATTTGACCGGAATTTGAAAACGCCCTCCGTCCGGCTTGATGAGCGCATTGGCCTTTTCTCGTCAATCGGGAACCAAGTGTGAAATCATTTTTGACGGGTACCATAGCCTCTCATCCGCTGAGCACTGAGTTTCTGCGAAGGAGGATTCCGTGTTAAGGCGTACTCTCCAGTTGTTGCTGGCGGCTTGGCTGACCACAAGTACGTTATGGGCAGCGAGCGATCCATTTTTCGGAAAATGGAAGCTCGACCCTTCCCAAAGCAAGGAAACCTTCCAAATGAAGATTGAAGCCACTGGCCCAAACAGGTACGCCTTCGACTTTGGCGATGGTGGATTGGAGACGATTGTGGTGGACGGGACTGAACAGCCCGGCCACTCAGGAACCACTCTGTCGATTACCACCGTCGAGCCCAATACCTGGAGGCTCGTCCGCAAAAAGGACGGGTTCACTGTAATGACGGCCATCTTCAAGCTTTCAGCAGACGCTAACACGCTCACCGACAACTTCACGGCCTTCCGGCCTGACGGGTGGACATTCAGCGTCGATTACGCGTTCACGCGAACGGGAGGTAACTCTGGTTTCGCGGGCAAGTGGGAAAGTTTGAACGAAAAGGTAAATTCAGTCTACGAACTTGAGATTCAGCCTTACGCGGAGGACGGCTTCGCACTCTTGCTTCCTGCGGAACACTCCGCCAGAAAGATGAAATTCGACGGGAAAGATTATCCAGTCCAGGGCGCCGAGGTTGCGCCAGGCTCCGCCTCGTCGGGACACCGGGTGAACGACCATACTCTGGAAATAACCGACAAGATCAACGGCAGGACCACGGACACGCTGCGGGTCAGGCTTTCTCCCGACCTGAACACGTTGACGATGACCGTCCAGCAGGTCGGTCACAGCAAGCCGGACACGTTGGTGTTCCATCGGGAATAGAAGATCACTCTGACTTTCTTCCTGTGTGCATCATCGCCGATGCAGTCATCGACCTGTTCCGAACGGTTCACCGCCTTTCCGGATGTTAATCCCCAAAAACTGCGGTTCTGTCCGGGTAGGCGACCATGCGACCGGAACCCGAGAGACCGGGCCGATTCGTGCTGGAAACATGCATTGGCCTGTGGGCGCCAGTTGAGAGCGGAACAAGCTCCTTCAACCGCCGCGCCTGATCCACCTGCAACCCGCCAGACTGCTTGCGCCAGCGTAATTCGTCTGTTCGGTGATACCGCCTTCACGGCAGGCTGCAGGGTCACGAAATCGCTGCTGTGAGCAGCGAGGTTGTCACAAAAGAGAGTGCCATTCGGTCTAGGAAGTTGGAATCGGCCTTTGGGTGTGGCCCGAAGCTCGATCTGCGGTAGAGTCGAACTGGTCTGTGGCGGATATTCCCGGAGGCGATATTGCCGAACAACGATCAGAGCGATGCGATGGTCGAAGAGCAGCTTCCCGATCCGGAAGTTCAGATCCGGCTCGCGACGTTCGACCAGTACCGCGGCCTCCTCTTCTCCGTCGCATACCGCATGCTGGGGAGCGTAGCCGATGCCGAAGACATGTTGCAGGAGACATTCATCCGCTGGCAGCAAGCCCGCAACGAGGAGATTCGCTCGCCGCGTGCGTTCCTGGTAACCATCGTCAGCCGCCTATGCATCAATCATCTCCAATCCGCCCGCGCTCAGCGCGAGGAATACGTCGGCCAGTGGCTGCCCGAACCCATCGTCACCGGTCCCGGAAGCGATCCGCTCGAGATCGTCCGCATCGATGAATCGCTGTCCATGGCCTTTCTTGTCATGCTGGAGCGCCTCACGCCGGTTGAGCGCGCCGTCTTTCTACTCCGCGAGGTCTTTGCTTACGAGTACGCCGAGATCGCCGCCATCCTCAGCCAGAGTGAAAGCAACTGCCGCCAGATTCTCAGCCGCGCCAAGCAACATGTCGGAGCCATGCGCCCGCGCTTCAAAACCTCGCAGCGTAAGAAGAGAGATCTGCTCGAACGCTTCCTCAAAGCCACAAGCTGCGGCGACATGGAGGGCCTGGTCGCCCTGCTCGCCAGCGACGTCGTCCTGCACTCCGACGGCGGCGGCAAAGCCATCGCAGCGCCCAACCTCATCCGAGGCGTCGACAAGGTTGCCCGCGGCGCATTGGGCGCCTTCCAAAGGCTGCTCCCCAAAAATCTGGATATCCGCCTGACCCAGATCAACGGCGATCCCGGCATCGTCAGTTATCTCAACGGCAAGCCATACTCCGTCCTCACCTGCGACGCGAGCGAAGACCGCATCCACGCGGTCTATGTTGTCTCCAACCCGGAAAAACTCGCCCGCGTGCCCCCGCTGCCTGCCACTTCAGATTAGCCCGCATGTCACAAACCCCCACCCTGCGCTGTCTACTCCTCAGACAGGGCGCCAGTGCCGCTACAAATAAGCCCGGCGACCACTGGAAGGAAGACAGACATGCCTGTGCAAATGAACCAATCCGGCGTCCAGAACATCCCCACGCAGAATACCCAGGGCCCATTCCTTCCTCCCATCGAGAAGCCCAGGGGCTTGATGATAAAGGTCGCGTACTACTTCACCCGCCGCAAGTTCGGCAAAGTGCCAAGCCCCATCGGAATACATTCCGCCCGCCTGCCGCCCGCCTTCGGTATGTTCTATGGCAAGATCGGCCGACTGGACAAGAAGCTGCAGTTGCCGCGCGAGACCGTCTTTCTCATTCGCGAACAGGTGGCGCGTCTCAATATCTGTCTCTTCTGCGTGGATATCGGCCGTCTATTCGCCACGGAATCGTCGATGAACGTCGAGAAACTCGACGCCCTCGATCTATACCGCGACAGTCCTTTCTTCTCCGCCGCCGAACGCGCCGCGCTCGACTATGTCACCGAGCTCACAAGAGACAAGAAGGTCCAACCGGGCACCTTCGCAGCTATGTCCCGCTTCTACTCCGAACGCGCCATCTGCGAGATCGTTTGGCTCGTGGCCAGCGAACACCTCTACAACCTCACCAACCTCGGCCTGAACATCCATTCCGACATGCTCTGCGACATCAACCGGGAGAAGAAGTAACAACCGTCCGGCACAGGAGAACCAATGAACAACACGAAGAGCGTTTGTGCCATTACGATAGGCTGCAGGCTCTGGCTCTAACCGGCTTTTCACAAGAGGCGAGCAATTTGCAACAGACAGCCCAGAAACAAGATGGCCATAATCATGGCTATGCGGGAGGTATTTGCGTGTGGAGCAAGTGCATTTAGGCGAGGCCCGGTTATCCATACGAATTGGCAGCATGGCGATAGCGGCCGTCTTTCTGCTCGGCGCAATGCTGGCCGGCTATCGGTATATCGGGTGGCCCCCGGTCATCATCGTAGGCGGTTCGGGAAGCGCTGCCTTCATTCTGTGGAGCCTGACGTATCTCCGGCGTCCTTTGCCGCCAGCGGTAGTCTTGCCAGCGTTCCTGCTTACTGTCGCTGGACTCCAGATCCATCTGATTGAGGAATATCTTACCGGCTTTGCGCCCGCCATGAGCCGCCTCTACAACATCAGTTGGAGCGTTAGCTCTTATCTTATGATTTTTGTCTTCGTCGGTCCCGTGCTGTACACCCTGACGGCACTTGGAGTTTTCAAGCGCATTCCGCTCGCGGGCTTTCTTATGTGCTTCATCTTCATCGGTCCGGGCGTCGCCGAGTTTACACACTTCATATTCCCGCTCCTTAAGCCCGACGTGCAGCCAACAATAGCCGCGTCAGTTCAGGCCATCGTCGGTCGGGGCCAACTCATGCAGAACTTGCCAAATTTCTGGTTTCGCGTGACAGGGAATTACTACTTTCCCGGAATGTACACGGCGATCCTGCCCATGGTCCCCGGCATCTACGGTATCCGCAAACTACTTAGCGCGGCGCGTGCAGCATGAGGCTTCACTGAGAATTATTGGGGTAGCGTCTTGCTATTGCTCGGAAGCACTAACGTTGGCGGTCTTGTCACAGATCTGCCGGCTGATTGGTCATCTTAGTGTGAGTGGCTTGTTCGATCAATAAGGAAGGCAAAACTATAGACGCGATGAGACTATGGTATTGGGTAACGACCGCATGGGTCGTAGGCATCATGACAATCACCGGCGGACTCTCGGTCGCCCACGCGAAAACCATGATGGAGGGGTTCGCTCATCTCGGCTATCCCGCCTATTTTGCAAATCTTCTCGGCGTCGCCAAGCTGTTGGGGGCCTGTGCGCTCCTGGTGCCGGGGTTTGCGCGAATCTTTGCACGCACCAGGGAATGGGCCTACGCGGGATTCGCGATCGTCATCGTCAGCGCCTCTTACTCTCATCTGTTTTCGGGTGATGGCCTCAAATCACTGGAACCGCTGGCTACGCTCGCAGCGCTGGCAGTGTCGTATTGGACGCTTCCGGCCGATCGCTCGTTGAACTTCTATTCCGCGCGCTTTGACGCCCCCTTGCCTCCGGAGGCGCGATGAAACTCCTTGTGCTTGGAGCAACGGGAGGCATCGGGTTGGAGATCGTCCGCCAGGCAGTGGCACGTCATCATTCCGTCACTGCCTTTGTGCGCTCGCCGGATCGGCTGGCGGCCTTTCAGGGTCGCATCGCCTTTGAGCAAGGAGATTTGCTGAGCACTTTGGAACTAGAACGGGCAATGCAAGGCAAAGATGCCATTCTCTCTGCCTTCGGTCCGCGTGTGCCTGTCATGAAGGCGGACGAGAATCTCTTGCGCGACTTCGCCTCTGCGCTGACATCCGCAATGCGGCGGGCTTCCGTTCGCCGCCTGGTGATCGTGTCGACGGCCTTCTTGTTCAGGGATTCGATTATGCCGCCAACGTATCTGTTCGGCAGGCTCTTCTTTCCCGGTGTGGTTGTCGATGCGACCGCCATGGAGCGGACGATTGCGGAGAGTGGCTTGGACTGGACAATTGCTCGTCCACCCCAACTCACAGACAAGCCTTTTTCCGGGAGGTATCGCGTGAGGGAGGGGCATCTGCCTCGTTTCGGTTTCCATGTTTCCCGCGCGGACGTTGCCGACTGTCTCATCAAGACTGCGGAAGATCGCGCCTATGTCGGAAAAGTTCTTGGTATAAGTGACTGACTTCGACACCCATGTCGCAGGGAGGGATTCTCGATTCGCGCTAAATCGCCAAGGCTCGAATCGAGCGTCGGGCAGGAGAATTCCCCTGCTCCGGGCGAGTCACCGCCTATCGGACATTATGTCGCAAACGGGCGTTCTGTCCGGATGGGCGACCATCCTCCCAGAACTCCAAAGATTGGGGCGAGTCGCTGCTGGAAACGTGCATTGGCCTGTTAGCAACAACCGACGCCGTCATCTCCAGATTGCCAGTGGCGTAAAGGTCCCTTGACGCGC
>Ga0302326_10028474_pt1 | contig 11240 bp, 6 predicted proteins | sample Palsa_T0_3_FD_202264 | JGI IMG/M metagenome (GOLD analysis project Ga0302326, IMG submission 202264) | Peat permafrost microbial communities from Stordalen Mire near Abisko, Sweden - Palsa_T0_3 | ecosystem: Environmental > Terrestrial > Soil > Palsa > Peat permafrost | place: Sweden: Abisko...
GGGGCCGGCCACCCGGGAGGAGATCGGCGAGTCGGTCATGGCCGTCATCGGCGCGCGCACCGGTTATCCGCTTGAGATGCTCGGCACCGGCCTCGATCTTGAGGCGGACCTGTCCATCGACTCGATCAAGCGCACGGAGATCATCGCGGCGCTGGCCGAGCGGCTTGGCCTGGCGGGAACGGGCGTGGCCGTCGACGAATCGGTCATGGAGGAACTCGCGCGGATCAAGACCATCAGCGGGATCACGGACTGGATCGCCGGGCATGTCGGCAGCACCAAGGGGCCTTCCGGCATCGGGGGACCTTCCGGCACCGGGGAACCGGCGGAACCGGGGCTCCCGCTGACCGGGAAGCCGCGGCGATTCTGTGTGGAGATCGCCGATCTCGTCATGGAGGAAGGCAATGCAGCGCCGCGGGGCCGGTTCATCATCGTCGATGACGGCCGTGGCATCGCTCTTGAGCTGGCAGAACTCCTTGAGCAGGAGGGCGCAGAGGCGGTCACCACCCAGACTCCGACGAAGGAGGAGCTCGCGGAGGCGGACACCCTCGTGTACCTTGGCGCACTCAGGCCCGGTGCCGCGCCGGTACTGCCCGGCGCGTTCGAGCAGGTCCGCGACGCCCTGACGGCAGGGGCGCGCGCGGTCCTTGTGGTGACGGCGGCCGGCGGAACCTTCGGCCTTGCTCATGAATCAGGCGGCCGCGAACCAGGCAATAACTATGAACAAGACAGCCAGGAACCAGACAGCCAGGAACCAGACAGCCAGGAACCAGACAAGGGCCAACCCTGCGACCTCGGGCTGCGCGGCATGATCCGTGCCATCGCCACCGAGTACCCGGCCGTGCTCGTCCGCGCCGTCGACATCGAGCCGAAGGAGATCCCGCGGACGGTCGCGACGCAACTGCTGGCGGAACTGGCCGACCGCGGGGGACCAAGCGTGGTCGGGTACCGCGCGGGACGACGCCTGGGCCTCCAGGTCCGTGAAACCGAGGCACCGGCCTCGGCGAGCGGTATCGGCCTTGGCCCCGAGAGCGTGGTGCTGCTCACCGGGGGCGCCCGCGGGATCACCGCGTCGGTCGCCCGCGCGCTTGCCCGCTCCGCTGGCTGCCACATCGAGCTGATAGGGCGCACCCCGGCACCGGGCCCGGCCGACCCCGAGACCGAGCGGGTCACGGACCCAGGGGAGCTGCGCCGCGTCCTGATCGGACGCGGCCTGGGGAGTCCGCGCGAGATCGAGGCGGCGGCGGACCGCATCCTCCGCGAGCGGGAGATGCGGGCCACCCTCCGCGCGCTACGCGACGACGCCGCGTCGGTCCGGTATCACGCCCTCGACGTGCGCGACGCCGCCGCCACCGGCACCCTGATCGACGACATCTACGCGCGGTACGGGCGGCTCGACGGCATGATCCACGGTGCGGGCGTGCTTGAGGACCGCCTGGTGCAGGACAAGACGCCGGAATCCTTCGCGCGCGTGTACACGACGAAAGTCGACGGCGCACGCGCGCTGATGGCCGGGATGCGGGACGACGTCCGGTTCCTCGTGCTGTTCGGCAGCGTGTCCGGGGTTTTCGGCAACCGCGGCCAGGCCGACTACTCCGCCGCTAACGACGCGCTCGACACGCTTGCCCGCCTGTGGTCCGCCAGGCGGCCGGCCCGGGTGCTCTCGGTCGACTGGGGGCCGTGGGCAGGCGGCGGCATGGTCTCCCCCGAGCTTGAACGCGAGTACGCGCGGCAGGGAGTCACGCTGATCGACCCCGACGAGGGCGTGGCCTGCCTGCTCGCCGAGCTGGCCGCCCCTTCCGGCCCGGCGCAGGTCATCTACATGTGCGACGGGGTCCGCCAGTGAGTGACATCGCGATCGTCGGCCTTGGCGCGGTGTTCCCCGGCTCGGGCGACGCTCCCTCCTTCTGGCGCAACATCTGCTCGGGGACGGACGCGATCACCGATGTGCCGCCTGACCGCTGGGATCCCGGCGTCTACTGTGACCCTCCGGCCGGCGATGACCGCTTCTATTGCAGGCGGGGCGGGTTCCTCGGCGATCTCGCGGAGTTCGATCCTGCCCCGTACGGGATCATGCCCGCGGCCGTCGACGGGACCGAACCGGACCAGCTGCTGATGCTGCGCGCCGCCGCCGAGGCGATCGAGGACTGTGGCACGCTGCCTGACCGCGAGCGGATCGGGGTGATCATCGGACGCGGCGGTTACCTCACGCCCGGCGTCGCACGGCTCGACCAGCGGGTGAGCACCGTCCACCAGCTGATGGGCGTCCTTTCCGACCTGGTTCCCAGCCTCAGCCGCGAGCACAGGGACGCGGTCAGGGCCGCGTTCGAGGAGCGGCTCGGCCCCGACCGGCCTGAGTCCTCGGTCGGCCTGGTGCCGAACTTCGCCGCGTCCCGGGTGGCTAACCGCTTCGACTTCCGCGGGCCCGCCTACACGGTGGACGCCGCGTGCGCGTCATCGCTTGTCGCGGTGGATCACGCGGTCAGGGAACTGGCGTCGCGGCGCTGCGACGCGGTGGTCGCCGGAGGGGTGCACACGTGCCATCACCCGACGCTGTGGAGCGTGTTCACCCGGCTCCGCGCGCTCAGCACCGGCGGGCTCATCCGGCCGCTCGACGCTGCGGCCGACGGCACGCTGCTTTCCGAGGGCACGGGAGCCGTGCTGCTCAAGCGGCTGGCCGACGCCCGCGATGCGGGTGACCGGATCTACGCCGTCATCCGCGGCGTCGGGATCTCAAGCGACGGACGTGCCACCTCCATGATGAACCCGGACGCGCTCGGGCAGGAGCTGGCGATCCGGCGGGCGTGGGACGCGGCGGCCCTGGATCCGACGGCACCGGACGCGCTCGGGCTGCTTGAGGCGCACGGCACCGCCACGCCCGTCGGGGACCGGGCCGAGCTGACGGCGCTCGGGCGGGTGTTCGGCCCGGCGAATGGCCGCAGGATCGGAATCGGCACCGTGAAGTCGATGATCGGGCACGCCATGCCCGCGGCCGGCATCGCGGGACTGATCAAGGCGGCGTTCGCTCTTTCTGAAGGGGTGCTGCCTCCGACGCTGCACGTTGACGAACCGAACCCCGCGCTTGCCACCACCCGGTTCGAGCCGATCACGCGGACTCGTCCCTGGGATGATGGGGTCCCGCGCAGGGCGGCGGTGAGCGCCTTCGGTTTCGGCGGCATCAACGCGCACGTGATCCTGGAGGACCTCGACCCCCCGTCCCGGCCAGGGCGGGCGCCGCGGGCGCCGCGGGCGCCGCGGCCAGGCGCCCGGGGCGAGGCTGACCTCTCCGGCGAGGTTATCCTCCGGGTGGCGGCGGCCGGCGAGCGTGAGATGGCGGCCCTGCTCGACATCCCCGACTCCCGCCTGCTCGAACGCGCGGGAGAAGAACCGGAACAGGGCCCGTGCCGCCTGGCCATCATCGCACCGGACGCGCGGCGGCTCGCGCTCGCCCGCAAGGTGGTCGCGCGCGGCACGCCCTGGCGGGGCCGCAGCGACATCTGGTTCACCGCGCGTCCGCTGCTGCGCGACGCGGGGCAGGTCGCGTTCCTGTTTCCCGGGTTCGAGCCCGATTTCGCGCCGCGCGTCGAGGGCGTCGCCGAGGCCTTCGGACTGCCCGCGCCACTGGTGCACGGCAAGACGGCAGACGGCGGCGACGGGGTGATGGAGCAGGCGCTCGACGTCGTCGCGGTGAGCCGCCTGTACGCAGCGGCGCTGAGCAAACTCGGTATCACGCCAGGCGCGCTCGCCGGGCATAGCCTCGGCGAGTGGACCGCCATGGTCGTCGGGGGCATCTATCCGGAGATCGACGAGTTCATCGCCTCGGTGCATCCCGCCATGATCGAGGTCCCTGACGTCGTGTACCTGGCCCTCGGCGCGAGCGCCGGCCGGGCGGGCGAGCTCATCAGCGGACTGGCCGACGTGGTCCTCACCCATGACAACTGCCCCAGGCAGTCGGTGGTGTGCGGTCCGGCAGGATCGGTCGCCGACGCGGCGGAGCGGGCCCGGTCGGCCGGGATCCTGGCGCAGGCCCTCCCGTTCCGCACCGGCTTTCACTCCCCGGCGTACGCACCGTACGTGGCGCCGGTGCGGCAGGCGCTGAGCGGGCTTGACGTACGCGAGCCGCGGGTTCCCGTCTGGTCCGCCACCTCTCTCGCGGAATTCCCGCGCGACCCGGACGCTCTACGGGACCTTGTGCTGCGGCACCTGGTGGAACCGGTGCGGTTCCGGCAGCTCACCGAACTGCTCTATGAGCGCGGGATACGGGCGTTTGTGCAGGTGGGGCCGGGCAGCCTGACCAGTTTCGCGGGAGACACGCTCGATGGGCGCGACCACCTGGTGGTGGCGACGGCGGCACCACTCCGCGACGGGCTCGCGCAGCTCCGCCGGGCCGCGGCGGCGCTATGGGCCGAGGGCCTTTCACCGCGCTTCGGCCCTGTTGCCGTTCCCCGGCCCGCCGCCAGGGCGGCGGGGCCGAGCACCATGCGGCTTAACCTGGGCGGCTCGCTGGTCCGGCTGGCCGGCGCGGTGCAGCCCGTGACGATCGGCGACGGCCTGCCCGCCGGCCTGGCGGCGAGCGGTCCCGTGCTCAGCGAACTGAACGCTCTCCTAGCAGAGACAACCCGGGTCGCGAAGACCATCGTCGAGTCCGCGTCCGCACCCGCGGCCGCACCCGCACCTCCCGCGCGTCCGCCCGCGGAGCGGGAGTTCTCGCTTGCCATCATGCCCGAAATCGCCGACCACTGCATTTGCCCGCAGGCTGAGGGATGGCCTGATGACTCGGACCTGTTTCCTGTCGTGCCCATGACCACGCTGCTCGAGATCATGGGCGACGCGGCCCTCGCCTTGGTGCCGGGGCGTGTTGTCGTTGGGTTCGAGCAGGTCAGGGCCATGCGCTGGCTGGCGGTGGCGCCGCCGACCCGCGCGGCGGTGCGCGCCGTCCGCGATGGCGCGGACCGGGTGCGGGTCAGCATCGAGGCCTATGCGAGCGGGTACGTGCTGCTTTCCGCCGGTTACCCGGCGGCGCCCGCACCTGACGAGACGCCGTTGCGCGAGCGGCGGCCGGCGCCGGTCACCGCCCGTGCACTGTACGACGATCGGTGGATGTTCCACGGCCCACGGTTCGCCGGGGTCGCGGACATCGCCGCGGTTGGCTCCGACGGCATCACCGGTTCTGTCCTGTCCATGGCGGCGCGTGGCGCGCTGCTCGACAGCGCCGGCCAGCTCATGGGTCACTGGATGCAGGTCAGCTACACCGTCGACCAGACCGTCCTGCCGACCGGCATCGGCGCCGTCCGGCACTACGGCCCGCAGCCACCGGTCGGCCAGCCGCTCGGCTTCACCGCCTGGATCCGCGAGGTAACCGACACCGAGATGCGCGCCGACGCGGAGCTCAGGACCAGCGACGGCCGGGTCTGGTGCCGCATAGAGAACTGGACGACTAGGCGCTTCGCCGTCGATGACGCGATCTGGCGGCTGAACTCCCACCCAGAGAGCAACACACTGGCACAACTGGCGGCAGGCGGCTGGACCATCGTGCGCGAGCGCTGGCCGGACACGGCCTCGCGTGAGCTGATCATGCGCAGGTACCTCAACGCCGTCGAACGCGCCGAGTACCAGCGGTTCAATCCGCTTGAGCAGCGCCGGTGGCTGCTCGGCCGCATCGCGGTCAAGGACGCGGTGCGGCGATGGCTGTGGGACCGCGGCGCGGGGGCGCTCTATCCCGCCGAGCTCACCGTCGCCGAGACGGAAGCAGGCATCGGGGTGCTCGGGCCCTTCCGCGCGCCGCCGGTATCGCTCGCGGTCAGCGGCCCGGGCGGTCCCTGGCGGCCCTGCGCGGTGGCGACCACGGAGGCAGGATACGCCGGATTTTCGATCGACATCGATGACAACGGCAGGGTGCTCGTCACCAAGCCGGGCCAGGCCGCCGAGCCGATCGAGGCACTGGCCGAGACAGCGCGGACCGAGACAGCGCGGACCGAGACAGCGCTGGTCCAGACAGCGCTGGCCCAGACACTGAAGGGAAACTAGATGAGCAGCGTTTTCGACGAGGTTGTGTGCCTTCTCATCGAGGTGGTCGGCGAGGATTTCCTGCTCGACACCGAGATCACGCCGGACACCTCGTTCAACACCGATCTCGCGCTTGAGAGCATCGAGTTCGTGGCGTTGTCGGAGAAGCTCCAGGACCACTACGGCGCGAGGGTGAACCTCGTCTCCTTCATCGGCGACATGGACGTCGACGGCATCATGGCCATAACCGTCGGGCAACTGGTCGCTTACATCGAGTCCCAGCTGGCAGTCAGAGCCTGATCGCCGTGCCAGACATCCACGCGAACGGTGCCCGCTTCCACGTGCAGCGGCTTGCGCCCGAGTCCGCCGACGGGACGCGGGCCCCGGCGGTCGTGTTCGTGCACGGCCTCGTCATGGACAACCTGTCGAGCTTCTACTACACCCTCGCCGGGCCGACCGTGGGTGCGGGTGCCCACGTGATCCTGTACGACCTTCGGGGCCACGGGCGATCCGAGCGCACCCCGCGCGGCTACTCCACCTCCGGCGGCGTGGCCGATCTGTGCGGGCTGCTCGACGCGCTCGGCGTAACCGAACCTGTGTACCTGGTCGGCAACAGCTACGGGGGGTTCATCGCGGCGCGGATGGCGGTATCGGCGCCCGAGCGCGTCGCCGGTCTCGTGCTGATCGAGTCGGTCTGCGTCGGGGCCAGCGCTTCCGCCTGGATCGAGGACATGGTCAACACGCTGACCGCGAAGGCGCTCAGCCTGGAATACAACCGCCTTCCTGAACGGCTGCGGGCCGCGGGACGGCGCAAGATCGCCCGGCTCGCCGCGCAAGCCGACGCGCTGCTGAATGGCACCAGCCTGATCGAGGATCTGGCCACCGAGCGCCCCCTGGAAGCGGCCGAGCTCGCGGAGGTCGGCTGCCCGGTTCTCGGCGTGTTCGGTGAACGATCCGAACTGGCAGGAGGCGCGGATGACCTGCGGCGCTACCTGCCCGACTGCACCATCGAGATCGTGCCAGGCCTGGCGCACACCGTGCTTCGTGAGGCGACAGCACCGCTGCGCGACATCGTGATGGAGTGGCTGCCAAGGAGGGAGATCGCCGGGTGAGCCGCATCCTGTTCGTGGTCCCGCCGCTGACCGGCCATATCAATCCCACGGTTTCTGTCGGCGCCGCGCTCGCCGGGCGGGGACACGAGGTCGCCTGGGCGGGACACCCGGCCACGCTGCGGCCGCTGCTGCCCAGCGGGGCCGGGGTCTTCCCGGTGATCGACGACGCTCTCGACGGCCACCTCCGGGCCGGCCGGGAACGCTGGATGGAACTGCGCGGCGCCGCGGCACTGAAGTTCTTCTGGGAAGACTTCATCATCCCGCTGGCCCGCGCGATGCTGCCCGGTGTCGAGGCCGCCATCACGAGCTTCGCGCCTGATGCGGTCGTGGCGGACCAGCAGGCACTGGCCGGGGCCGTCGCCGCGCGCAAGGCGGGGTCCATCTGGGTGACCTCCGCGACCACCCCGGCGGAACTGCTACGGCCGCTGGCCAGCATGCCGAAGGTCGAGCAATGGATCAGCGACCTGATGGCGGCCTTGCAATCGGAGGGCGGCAGCGGCGATCCGGTGGACCTGCGCTTCTCAGACCGCCTGGTGCTGGTGTTCACGACGGCCGCCCTGATGGGAGATACGAGCCATTTCGGCGATCACTATGTTTTCACCGGCCCGGCGCTCGCCCAGCGCCCCGACAACGGCTCGTTCCCCTGGGAGTGGCTGGATCCGGGGCGTCGCCATCTTCTGGTCTCGCTTGGAACCCTCAACGGCCCGGCCGGAGAGCGGTTCTTCCGCGTGGTCGTCGACGCCCTGGCCGAGCTTGACTCCGAACTCCAGGTGGTCATGGTCGCCCCGTCCGCCACCGGCTCCCCCTTTCCCCCCGCCCGCCCGTCGCCCACTGCCAAGATCCCGCCGCACTTCCTGCTCGCCGAGCACGTGCCGCAGCTGGCACTGCTCCCGCACATGTCCGCCGTGGTGTCACACGGCGGGCACAACACCGTATGCGAGTCGCTCGCTCACGGGCTGCCGCTTGTGGTTACCCCGATCCGTGACGACCAGCCGATCATCGCCAAGCAGGTCGCCGAGGCGGGCGCGGGCATTCGCCTGCGCTTCGGGCGGCTGCGGCCCGCCGAACTGCGTGACGCGGTCCGCGCGGTGCTCGACGATCCCTCCTACACCGAGGGCGCGTGCCGGGTACGGAATTCGTTCGCGGCGGCCGGAGGTGCCGTTGCCGCCGCCGATCACCTGGAGAAACTCCTGTGACCGCCATCATCATCACCGCGGTAGTCGTCGTCGGCCTCATCGCTAACGGGCTGCGGCTCCGTGCCCGGGTACCCCCGGCGCTGCCCGCACCGCCCGCCCCGCCCGCCGGCTCAGACGGTGACTGGACGTGGATCACCTCACGGGCAACGACGGTCGACGAGACCACCGCGGCGGCCGCCGAAGCGTACGCAGCCGCTGAGGGCCTGGACATGCTGGACGTGGTGCCGGCCGACCTGCCCTCCACCGCCGCCCGTGACCTGCTGCGCGCGGTCGACCCGGGCAAGTACCGTACCAACCGCCTCGCCATCGGCCGTAGCTCGGGAACGGCGGTGCTTGTGGCCAGAGCCGTGTTCGAGCGGGCCGGGGCCGACGTGCCCGATGAGCCGGAATCCGCCGATGTGATAGCGAGTGCCCGGCGGATTCGTCCCTTCACCAGCCGCCACGGTGCCGCGTTCTCCGTCGCCCCGTGGCTGCGTTCCGGTAAAGACGATCTCGCGAAGCGGCCGGCCAGACTGCGGGCGAATGGGGTCATCGTGGGAGTCCACCTGGCGCTCGACGTCATTCCGTACGCGCTGACGATAATCGCGCTGCTTACCGGATGGGAGTGGGGCCTCGCCGCCGTCGTGGCGTACTGCCTTCAGCCCTGCATGATCTTCGCCGGGACCCCCATGCGTCCGCGCGGACTGTACGTCGCCGCGTTCCTGCGCCCGGTCCACGACCCGTATGTCTGGATCCGCACCGCGGCCGGCCGGTGGCGATCGACCGCCGACATCGAACGTGACGCAGAGATAGCCGCCGCGACCGTCTACTACCGTGACGCCCTGACCGCGGGGACCTCCCGGTTTCTCCAGGAGCGCCGCACCGGCTGCCCATGGTGCGGTTCGGCCGACCTGTCGGTGGTGGTGCGCAGCCCCGACCTCGTCATGCACAAGCCCGGGATGTTCACCCTGGAACGCTGCGCCGGCTGCGGGCACATCTTCCAGAACCCGCGGCTGCGGGTGGAAGGCCTGAACTTCTACTACCGCGACGCCTACGACGGACTTGGCACGGCCGACGCCGAGAGCGTCTTCGCGACGGCAGGAGACTCCTACCTGGGACGCGCGCGCATGCTCGAGCCGTTCACCGTTCCCAAGGCGTGGCTGGACGTCGGGGCTGGCCACGCGCACTTTTGCGCCGCGGCAAGCGAGGTATGGCCGGACACCGTCTTCGACGGGCTCGACCAGGGCGCGGGCATCGCGGACGCCGAGCGGCAGGGCTGGATCGTCACCGCGTACCGCGGGGAACTGCGCGACCTGGCCGACACGCTCGCCGGCCGTTATGACGTCGTCAGCATGCACCACTATCTTGAGCACACCAGGGACCCGTTCGCCGAACTGGACGCGGCGGCACGAATGCTGCCGCTCGGCGGGTACCTGCTGATCGAGCTGCCCGATCCGCAGTGGCCGCTTGCCAGGCTTCTCGGGAGGTACTGGATGGGGTGGTTCCAGCCGCAGCACCAGCACATGATGCCGATCGGCAACCTCACCAAGGCCCTAGCAGAACGCGGGCTGCGGCAGATCGCGATCGAGCGAGGGCCAGCGCATCAGGCCAACGACCTCGTATCCGCCGCGTTCCTGCTCACCGCGCGGCTCGCGCCCCCCCGGACGCAGCCGTGGTCGGCCCGGCCAGCCACGCTCACCGTCCGGGCGTGGCGGGGCCTGGCCTGGACGGCGGGGATACCAGCCATCATCGTCGGCCTGCTGATCGACAGGACCCTCATCCGCGCCGCGGCACTGCGCCTCGATCGCGGCAATGCCTACCGGGTGCTGGCTCGAAGGGAGAACGCCGATGATGACCGCTGACCTGTCCGAACGGGTCGACCTCACGCTGGAACTGCGGGTGGCGTGCTCTGTCTACCGCGAGGAGTTCGACCGCTCGGCCGTCGTGGCATGGCAGGTGCCCGGCATGGTGACGCTGCTTGCCGACGGCCCGCTGCGGCTGACCGTCGCCGTGCCATGGGGAGCGATCGCCGTCGCCGGGCCGCCACAGGACGTCATCGAGCTGACCAGGATGGAAGAGCCGGGAAAGAGGGTACGCCTCACCGTCGCGGAGGCCGCCGCCGGAGGCGGGCCGTCATGGGCCGGAACCGGACTCCGGGCGGCGCGAGCGGGAGCGACACTGCTGACCAGCACCGACCTGCCAGAGGGGACCGGACTTGGTGCCGCCGCCGCGACCGAGACGGCGATCCGGCTATGCCTAGCGGACGCCGCCGCTCCCGGACGCCACGACGCCGGGCCGCACGCCATGGCGGGGGGACGGCGGCTCCGGTTCGACCTCCACGCGGCCGGGCTGCGCCTGGTGATCATCGATACCAGGCTCAGGGACGCTCCGCCGCAGGAGCCCGTCGAGCACGCGCCGGTCCAGGCCGCGGCGGAGGCCATCGACGCGGGCGCCCTCACAGCGCTCGGCCCCATGCTCACGGCCGTGCACGAGTCGCTGCCCCGCGACCCTGTGCGGCAGATCGCCGTGTCGGCGGCACTCCGGGCGGGCGCGCTTGGCGCGCGGATGATCACCGATGGCCCGGGCCGCCCGGTCTGCGCGCTTGTGCCCGTCGGTCGCATGGCCGGCCTGCGCGCCGCGGTCGCCGCCGAATTCGCACGGCGAAGGCTTCGCGCCCCGCGCTTCCTGACCTTCACGCCCGCCGACGGTCCGCGGTGCGTCAGGACCTGACACGAACGGGCGCTGCTTCTGGCCGTACTTGACCGGGTGCTTGGCCGGCCCCGGGCCCGGCTGAGCCTGAAAAGCCGAGCGTGATAGACGGGGACGGGCCCTCGGCATCTCGCGGGCGATCTCCGCGATGATCAGGGGAAGCCAGGCTCTTCTAATGTCCGGGTCCGAGTATGTACTATCAATAAGACATCATCTTGACATGACTTCGGCACGACCGGGC
>Ga0302326_10028476_pt1 | contig 11240 bp, 13 predicted proteins | sample Palsa_T0_3_FD_202264 | JGI IMG/M metagenome (GOLD analysis project Ga0302326, IMG submission 202264) | Peat permafrost microbial communities from Stordalen Mire near Abisko, Sweden - Palsa_T0_3 | ecosystem: Environmental > Terrestrial > Soil > Palsa > Peat permafrost | place: Sweden: Abisko...
AACTAAGCCCGAGGTGTTCGCACGAGTGCGAACACGGCACGCAAGAGTGCGTGCGCCACGTCCAAGCGCGATCAGGCTCTGTCCTTATTCCGCTCCTGCAACGACCTTCCGACCAAAGTTGCGATTAAAATCGCGGGGTAAAGCTGTCCAATCAGCGCCTCCGCTATAGCCAGCGATCGCGCAATGCGATGTACAGGATAAGCGTCACCATACGATACCGTGGTCAGAGTTTCAAAGCTGAAGTAGAGCAGACGGGAGGGTTCGCCTGTGGAGGCCCCCGGCGCAAGCGGCGTTTGGAAGTGAATTGCGTCTGGAATCTCTTGCATCAGCAGCTTATAAGCGAATGCCCAGGTCACGCCGACCAGCAAGTAAGCAGCGACGCCTCCCATGACCCGATGCACGGTAACCGGGCCGGGAAGGAAGGTCTGCTTAAGCGTCATGATCACGAGTATGGCCATGCCGGACACCTTGAGACCCGTGTCCCAGCCGCGGAAGCTAAACGAGGGGTTGAATTCAACGAACAAGTCTGCCGCGAATTCCAGAACGCTCAGCGTAATAATGACAACCATGAGCATCGGCCTGTCTAGCGTGGCGACCGCGCCGGATAGCAGCATGAGCGCGAAAAGAACATCTATTGCAATCCGCCCTGGTGCCGACGGGCCGAGCATCGGATACAAAACAGTCATCAGCACCAGAAATGCGAGGAAGAAACTCAGAAGTCGATCCTCCCGCCAGAAACCAGACATTCTCCGATTGATCACGCCACATTCTACCCACTGCGGTGCTTGCGTGGCGTCCTTCCTGCATATAGAATGGCTCTGCTCCGAATTGAGACGTATGCTCAGACGATTGTTTCTGCTCAGCCTTTTCGCAGTATCTGGAATTTCGCTTGCTCTTTGGGCGCAGGAGGGACATCCGCTGACAGGCTCATGGCATGGCGAATGGCATCCTACCGCCGGTCAAAAAATACCCATCCTGCTTTACATGAAATGGAACTCTAAAGCCATCGAGGGCTCGATCAATCCCGGACCGAAGTCGATTCCATTGAAGACTGCGGATCTGGATGCTTCCAACTGGACGGTGCACTTGGAAGCCGACACGAAAGACCAAAAGCATATCGTCATTGATGGCAAGCTGGAAAACATCGGCTCGTATAATCGCACGATTACCGGCACGTGGACCGAAGGCGCGGCGAAAGGCGATTTCAAGCTCACCCGGGATTAGATGGATGCTTCTTCCTGTCGTGGCAATTTCGGCGGTAATGACGGTCGCGGGTTGGTCTAAGGATCGCGGGCGTGAATTAGTGGAAGACGTCTGCACCTATTGCCATAATCTGGACCGTCTGCGGGGCAAGCAACTCTGCCGGGAAGAGTGGCGCGGCTTGACGAAAGGAATGCTATCCGAAGGAGCGCCAGTCACCAACGAAGAGTTGTCTATGATCCTCGATTATCTGGCGAAGAACTACGGGAGAAAGCCTTGAGCATTTTTCGCTTTGCCTTGGCATTCGGAATGTTGGCGGCGCCACCGGTTTGGGCGCACCACGAGCTTCGGGCCGAATTTGATGAGAAGAAGCCGGTCTCACTGCGCGGAATCGTGACTCGCTTCGATTGGAATAACCCTCACGCTCTGCTTTATGTCGATGTGACGGACACGAGCGGCGAGATCGTGAATTGGGCGGTGGAATGGGCCAGTCCGCTAGATCTGCGAAAAGCCGGATGGGCCAGAGAATCGCTCAAGGTCGGCGATTCAGTGACTGTGGAAGGCTGGCTGGCGCGCGACGGCAGCAAGCTGGCAAGTGGCCGAACAATCGTCCTGGCAAGCGGCAAGCGCTTCGCGGAGGCTCCGGCGACGGCAACCGCCGAGAAGCAAGCTCAAGCTAAGCCTACGCCCCGCTGGCCGGATGGTCATCCCCGATTGGGAATCGTGGGCATTGAAAAGGGCTACTGGGCAAGTACCAGCGCGACCAGCTTGGTCGACAGCACGGCCGGAAACATCCGCATGGACAGCCACGGACTTCTAGCGAATCTGGACGACTCGAGCAAGGTAGCCCCGTTTCAGCCCTGGGCCCTGGGCTTGTACCGGTATCGGCAGCAACATTTGTTGAAGGACGATCCCATGCTCAGTTGCCTTCCACCCGGCGGTCCGCGCTTATTTCAGGTCGCGCATGGCGTGCAATTTCTCGAGCAACCCGAGAGGCAGCGTGTCTTTGTGATGTCGGGGGGAGGCAATCGCAACTGGCGGCTGATTAATTTAGATGGGCGCGCGCTTCCGCAAAGCGAGGATGTTACGCCTACCTACTTTGGCTACTCGTCCGGGCATTGGGATGGCGACGTGTTGGTTGTAGAATCGGACGCGTTTGTCGAACGTTTCTGGTTTTCAAATGGCGGCCTGCCGCACACCGAGGCTCTGAAACTTACCGAAAGATTTTCGCGTCCCAATTTCAACACGCTGAAATACGAAGTGCGCGTGGACGATCCGGGAACCTATACGCGGCCCTGGTCCAGCGCCTGGACCTTGCAGTGGGTTGCGGGCCAGGACATACAGGAATATTTCTGTCAGGACAATTCGAAGGACGAGCCTCATATGGTCGGAGTCGGCGCGCCGGTAAGTTTGAACCCGTGACATATAATGAGTAGCCAAAGGAGAGTTTCGATGAAATCGAACTCATTCGGTTTGTTCGCCGTGGTTTTTGTTGTTTCCCTGGCGATAACCACGCCGCTGCTGGCGCATCACTCCTTCTCCGCCGAGTACGATAGCAAGAAGCAAGTGACCCTGAAGGGAATCGTCACCAAAGTCGAGTGGATGAATCCGCACGTTTATTTCTATCTGGACGTAAAGGACGAGAGCGGAGACAACATTACCAACTGGGCGCTCGAAATGGGACCGCCCAACGGCTTGGAACGCAGCGGTTGGACGCGAAACACCATGAAGGTTGGCGACGAGGTAGTGGTGGAGGCAACGCTCGCCAAGGATAACAGCAAACAGGCGAACGCGCGGTCGGTCACCATGGCTTCGACTGGTAAGAAGCTGGGCGCCGCTAGCAGCGAACGGCTCAATAATCAACAGTAAGCCGCAGTCATGACGACTTCGCTGCGAAATTCCTGGATGGCTCGTGGGGCCGGAGCGTTATTGTGCGCCCTGGCAATCTCGCTCGGAGCGCAACTCGCGGCACAAGACGAGCAGCCGGCGGGACTCAACGGGGGCCGTCTGGATAGCAGTCGCAAGAATGAGCCGCCGCGCCCCACGCCGCACTGGCCCGATGGCCGCGTCAACCTTGGTCCGCTGCCCGGAGAAAAAGGTGTTTGGGAAGGTAATGCCGGCTCGACGCTAGCGACTAATATTGGGCGCGGAATCGACAACCCCCGAATGAACCTGCCGACCAACATGAAGATCAGCGAGGTCCCATTCCAAGCGTGGGCCAGGGCTCTCTACGACTACCGGCAGGGCACGACTACCAAGGATGACCCGCATACGAAGTGCCTGCCGTCGGGCGGACCGCGGCTGTTTCATACTCCTTATGGCTTTGAGTTTGTCGATGTGCCGGAACAGAAACGCATCTACATGATTGAGGTCGGCGGGCCTCACACATGGCGCGTTATTTATATGGACGGCCAGCCGCATCCCAAGAATCTGGATCCTAGCTTCTTCGGCCATTCCACCGGGCATTGGGAGGGCGGCGCGCTGGTGGTGGATACGGTCGGGTTCAATGAACGATTTTGGCTGACTCGCGAAGGCATCCCCAGCACGGAATTTCTGCATCTCACGGAGCGTTTCACCCGCACCGACTACAACACGCTGAAGTATGAAGCCACCGTTGATGACCCCGGCGCATATACGAGGCCCTGGACCGGCGGATGGTTCATCCGATGGCAGCCGGATCAAGAAATGTACGAATACGTCTGCCAGGACAACAATAAAGATCCTAAACACATGTTCGGCGGCGAACGCTAGGTTGCGGAAGGGGCGTCCTTCCCTTGCAAAAACTTTGACAGACTTCCCGCCATGTGAACAAACTCGGCGGGCATCATAATTACCGTAGTGCTGTTGTTCTCCGCGCCCACCTCGGCCACCATCTGCATGCGGCGCAACTCGAGCGCGGCTGGGTTACCGACCATCAGCTGCGCTGCCTCAGCCAATTTTTTGGACGCCTCCAGTTCGGCCTCCGCTTTGATTATCCGGGCGCGCTTCTCCCGCATCGCCTCGGCTTCCATAGCCATGACGCGTTGCATCTCTTGAGGAATCTCCACATCCTTCATCTCCAGCAATTCCACGGCGACTCCCCAGGGAGTGATATTCTCGATCACGTTCTTGCTCAACATGCTGTTAATCTGGTCACGCACCTTTAGAACTTCATCCAGATCGTGCTGGCCGATAACATTTCGCAAGCTCGTTAGCGCGACCTGCTGGACGGCGGCGCGGAAATTCTCCACATTTAGAACGGCTTTCTGCGGGTCGCTGACGCGATACCAGAGTACGGCGTTCACCTTCACCGTAACGCTATCGCGCGTGATGGTTTCCTGCTGCTCAATAGGAGCAGTCACCACCCTGAGATCGATGCGGGTTTCGTTTTCGATACCGAGCGGAATCAACCAGAACAGTCCGGGGCCCCGCAGCCCTGTAAAGCGTCCCAACCGAAACACTACCGCGCGCTGGTACTCTCTGGCGATCCGCAGACCTGACAGCAGGATCAATACGACGAGCGACGCAACACCGGCCAAAATCATACGAGCTAGCGTATCATGCGTGTCTGATCGCCAAGTTTGCACATTGTTGGCGGCGAGCGCTAGCTTCAGCTAATTCTGCGCCGGGACCGGAGCTCCGCAATTGCGCGTACACTTGGGCGGAATGACGAACTTGTCCTTCATCTTGTCACGGAAGGCCGGATACATTGTTTCCGCTCCGCCCAGGGAGGCTTCTCTAGGAATGTGGTAGAGCTTGTCCATCTCATCTACGAAAGGATTTTTTCCAGGAAGATAATGCGGAACACGGCCTGATTCCACACCCTCAAATCCAATGATGCAGGGCGGTCCAGCAACAGCAACGGGCGTGGGAGTGGAGATATAGGATCGCGTCAGAATGTACGGCTCTGTCAAATAGGTGGGATCCTCCATCACTAATGCCAGCGTCAACATATCGCCGTGGCGAATGAATGTGGTGGTGATTGTAGCTTCGTCGCTGCTGGGCGCGCCGTTGCGGCGAATATATCCAGTTTTGATGTGCGTGGTGTAAGCGGTCAGCACGTCACCGTTCCAGGTGCCCGTGGTGAAACCGGTCTGATCGTGCGGGGCGTTTTTGGATGGATGCGGCCGCCCATCCATCCAAATGGTCATGGGCGCGCGAGTTTCCCAACCGCCCAGGACCCACGCGTTTATCTTACCCGTTAGAGGATCGTTTTCGCTCCAGATCTTAAGACTGAACGGCCCGGCCGCGATATGCCATTGTGTTTGAAACCAGCAGATACGCTCGGGCATGGAGATGGTGGATTGCGAGAAGCTCAAGGCCTTTGCGCGGCCTGCTTCGTTAAACGGAAGTCCTGCCCAATCGTCTGGATTCGGGCCAGCCCCGCGCTCCAGATTGTCCTCGTGGTTTTTGGACGTCCAGGATCCCGACAGGTCGATCTCCGCCAGCGCCGGAAGGGCCGCGCACAGCGCCATGGTCAGGGTGAGGATCACTTTATTGCGGGTCGTTCTATTCATCTCGGTCTCCCATTACTCACCATCTTGCCGAGCAGTCGGACGGCTTCCACCCGGCATCGTCCATCTGCTTCTTGAAATGTGAGCTGATGATAAAAGGCTCGCGCAGATACATGGGGTCGGTTACTACGATGGTGACTACCATCAAAATATCCCCGTTGCGCTCCTTGACAAGATCGTAGTATTCCACGAGACCGGTGTTCTCGCTATAGGGAACACCATTCTTGCGCAAATAACCAGCCTTGAGATGGGTCGTCGTAACCTTCAAGGATCCGCCGACTGGCCGAGGGCCGGCGCGCTGGATTTCCCACTGAGCTAAGGAATCTCCCTGCAGGGAAGGCCCACCCTCGGCGTCCTTCCAATTGCCGTAATGGAAAAGTCGAGTTTGCTTGCCGGCATCGGTATCCATGCGCAAGGTTTGGTCGTCCTGCCAGGTGATGTGCAGATGTTCCGGTATACGCAAGAGCGACGGCGCTCCGTATGATTTGCACTGATCCCCCGACGCCTCATCTTTTGCGGGATCCCAGGCGTCGGCGATTTTGACCGCAGCTGACGTCATAGGAACACTCTCATAATCACCCGGCGCTGGCGTGACCATGCGATAGCGCCAGTCTTCCGTAACAATTGAAACCCAATAGCCGGTTAGGTCAATGGGCGCTGCTGCTTTTGGATTCGCCGGCGCCATGTTCCTGCCGGCGGGGGGCTGAGCCGCGAGCGGCAATGCCATGGCAACCATCAGCCCAAGAAATTTGTTTGAATATCGCATGGTCTATTTGGTATAGGTCAGGCTTTTGTAAATGGCTTCAACAAAGGCGCTGGTGGAACCTTCTTGCCTGCCGTATTGCGTCTCATAGGGCTTGGCGGGGTGCGCCGCTTTGATTTGATCCAGGGTCATCTTTTGCTTGATCATGTCGGCGATCACATCGCGAACAATCACCACCATGTCGCGATAATCGACAACCTCCATCTGTTCGCAAAGGCGGCCGTGGCCGGGAATGACATATGTTCCCACGCCCTTGTAGATAAAGGGCGTCGGCGGAATCGCCAGTTCAATCAGCTTGTTCAAGGCATCGATCTCGCCCTGAATGCTGCCCCCTTTCGCAATGTCGATCACGGGAAAGCGGGTTTTATCCAAAACGTCTCCGGCAACCACTACGTCAGAACTGCGGAAAAAGACAAAACTATCGGCGTCGCTGTGGGCGGCCGGCTGGTACAAAAGCTCGATCCCCTCGTCGTTCATGCGCAGAGTGTAGCGCTTGGTGTAAAAAGCTTCGGTGGGCAAGGCGTCATCCGGAAAGGGAGATGCTTTGCCGGTAGGCGCGCTCATCCTTTGCAGCACGCTATCATGCGCAAGAATAGCGGCTGTCCCGCCGTTTGTCATCGCCGCGGCCAATGCAGGATTGCCAAGTACGTTGGTGAAAATGGTTTGTCCGGCCTTGGCAATTTTGCCATTGCCGCCCACGAAATCCGCTTCCGCGTTGGTGTCGATAACATAGCGAATCGGCAGTTCGGTGAGTGTTCGGAGCGCGGCCAACACCCGGTCAGAAGCATCCGCCGCGCCAGCGTCTACCAGCACGACGCCATCCGAGCCGATCTGGACGCCGATGTTTCCGCCGGCGCCGGCGATCATGTAAAAGTTCGGCCGAACGCGCACCACGTCGAGTGCGCCGCTGCCGGGTTCGGCTGCTTGGCTGGGACTAAACGCAAAAACGGCCCAGGCGCAGCATATGATTTGCCAGGTTAGAATTCGCTTCATGGTTTTGCTGGGATGCATGTTATCAACTCTCTGACGTTGAGGGTTGCATGCAGCGGGCGCTACCATTATGGTGCCCGCTCCCGAGGTCAAAACTGCCGCTAATTGGAGGCGACAAATCGGCGGCGCACCACAAAACCCATGAACGCCAAGCCTGCGCCCAGCAATGGAATCGTGGACGGTTCCGGGGTGGCCGCAACTCCGGTGACGCTTGGAGTGAAATCGGAATTAACCACCAAAACACCGCAACCGGGACAATCGTACCCCCCCGTGAGGTCGATGGTTCCACCCGCGCTCGTCAAAGACGACGCCAGGTATACATCCACATAGTCCGACCAGTCGGAATTGGCGATACCGATCTCGGGCGGAGTGTTAGCCAAGTACGTCTCTGGCATGTTCGCCGCCGTGAAAGCAGCAGCCGCGTCCGGGCCGGTTACCTGGATTGAGAAGTTATCAATTGTTGTGCCGGCCGGATTTGTCTCAAACCAGCCCGTAGCTTCGTTGCCATTGCTGAAATATACGTTGTTGAGCGTCCAAATCGTGTCCGCCATTGCGCACGCGCCGCTCCCGATCGCCAACCCCAGCCCGATCACTACTCTCGAAAAAGTCTTCATTTAGTTCCTCCCGGAATATGCCAAGTCCAAACAGAAACCCACCGGCTCTCACTAGATGACCGGTACACTGCTCTGGACGGCTGCTACAGTATCGGCGAGAGAAGCGCGGGGCGAAACAGCTAGCTTTCCCACGACTACGCTAGATTGTCCTAGGACGCAGGTACCATCGCGAATCCTTGGTGGCTTCCAGCGCGCAGGCGTTCGCCTCCGGATCACCGTTTTAGCGGCGTGAGTTCCACGCACGGTACGGATATAATCTTACGGGCTATTCCGGTTCACCGTAAGGAGAAAAGAATGCAGCGGATGTTTTATGGTTTGACCCTCGCGATTTGTGTGCTGTCACTACCGCTCTGCGGGCAGTCAGGCGCGGCCAACGGAGAATGGCGGAATTACGGGGGAGACCTCGGGAATACGCACTATTCTGCACTCGATCAAATCAACGCAAGCAACTTCAGCCAGCTCAAGATCGCCTGGCGCTTCAAGACGGAAAACCTGGGCCCGAGGCCCGAATTTAATTTCGAAGGAACGCCGCTGATGGCGAACGGGGTCCTCTACTCTACTGCTGGAACGCGTAGGGACGTGGTCGCTCTGGATGCGGCGACGGGCGAGCTGCTGTGGGTGCATAGTGAGCATGAGGGCGCACGCGGCACGGCCGCTCCGCGTCAGCTATCGGGCCGCGGATTGGCATACTGGACCGACGGCCGCGAAGAGCGGATCTTATATGTGACGCCGGGCTATCGATTGGTGGCTCTAGATGCCAAAAACGGCAACCTTGTACCCACGTTCGGTAAGGGCGGCATGGTGGATCTGAAACTCGAGGACGATCAGGAGATCGATCTGGTGACCGGCGAGGTCGGCTTACATGCGACGCCAGTAGTCGCAAACGACGTCGTGATTGTGGGAGCAGCACATCGGCCAGGCGGGGTCCCGAAGAGCAAGACCAACGTCAAGGGGTTCGTTCGCGGGTTCGACGCGCGAACCGGCAAAAGGCTTTGGATCTTTCACACCATTCCGCAATCGGACGAGTTCGGATACGACACCTGGGAGAAAGATTCCGCATCTTACACGGGCAACGCCGGCGTGTGGGGACAGATCAGCGTAGACGAGCAATTGGGGATGGCATTCCTTCCGGTTGAATTGCCAACCGGCGATTATTACGGCGGCCATCGGCCCGGAAACAATCTCTTCGGCGAAACGGTGCTGGCCATCGACTTGAAGACCGGCCAGCGCAAGTGGCATTACCAGTTGGTACATCACGGGATCTGGGACATGGACATCCCATGCGCGCCCATGTTGGTGGACATCACCGTGAACGGCCGCACCGTAAAGGCCGTGGCGCAACCAACTAAGCAGGCATTCCTCTATGTTTTGGACAGGATCACGGGCCAGCCGATTTGGCCGTTCGAAGAGCGGGCAGTGGAGCAGTCCACCGTCCCCGGCGAAAAGACTAGCCTCACGCAACCGTTCCCTACCAAGCCTCCGGCCTATGACCGTCAGGGCGCGTCCATCGACGACCTGATCGATTTCACGCCCGAGTTAAGAGCTGAGGCGGTTAAACTGGCTTCAAAATATAAACTTGGTCCGATCTTCACACCGGGGGTGGTGAGTCGGCCGGAGGGTCCATGGGCCACCTTAGCGATGGCGACCGCGGGCGGCGGCACCAATTGGCCGGGAGGCTCCTACGATCCTGAAACTCACATTGCTTACATTCCTTCGCAGCGACTGGTGACGACGATAGGGCTCATTCCAGGCGATCCAAAGATGACCGATATGTCGTACATGTCGGGCAGTGCCGCCCCGAGATCCGGGCGCGGCAACGCCGAGGGCGCGGATTCGGGTCTTACCGTGCGTGGATTGCCACTGGTGAAACCGCCGTACGGAAGTATCAGTGCGATCGATTTGAACAAGGGCGAGATCCTGTGGCAGATCGCGAACGGGGAGACTCCGGACAGTATTCGGGATAACCCCGCGCTCCAGGGCCTTAACATCCCGCGTACAGGAAGGTCGGGGGTTTTCGGTGTACTGGTGACTAAGACGCTGTTGATTTGTGGCGAACGAAGCGCTGGCAAGTCGGCAACTATGCTCAGAGCGTACGACAAGGCGACCGGCAAAGAAATGGGTGCTGTCCCGATGCCCGCTGGACAGACCGGCACGCCGATGACATACATGGTCAACGGTAAGCAGTACATTGTTCTTGCTATCGCTGGCCAAGGATTCCCGGCGGAGTTGATTGCGTACAAGCTGCCGGACGAGGATCCCAAAACCTGATAAAGTTATGTGGAGCTGCCAAACGGCGCTCTAGAGGAGACGACATGAAGAAGACCAGCACGGTAGCTCTATTGACCCTGGGACTTTCCGCAATCGGCATGGCTGCGGAATTCAAAGGTTTTGTCGAGGATACGGCCTGTTCGAAAATGGCCGCGATGAAGGGCGATGCGGCTTGCGCGCAGAAATGCATCAAGGGTGGTTCACCGGCGGTTCTGATAACCGAGGATGGAAAGATTTATAAGATCGCCAACCAGGACAAGATCGTGGCGAGCGCGGGCCTGAATGTGACCGTAACCGGCAAACTAAGCGGCGACACACTCACGGTCGACACCGTCAAATAGTAGTTAGAGCGAACTGCTGGACGCTACCGCTAACTGTACTATTAGCGGCAGCGTCCTGGTTTGTTCGAGGGCACCTTCGCGAACCGCGAACATACGACCACTTCCCGAATCATTATGTTCCCTTAGCCTGGGGGCAATGCGGCGGCGATCCGAAGAATTAAGGATATGATTTGAATGAGGTCGTATTATGGAAAAGCATTTCGGCTACTTGATTCTTAGCCTGTTCCTTTCGATGAACGTACAGGCATACGCTGCGGACAAGGCGGTAACGTCTCAAATTACTGCTTTGCAGCAGCAGGAAAAGACGGACTTACAGAATCTAACCCAGCAGATTGCGGACCTGAAAGAGCGGCACCAATCGGAAACGGCGCCCCTTCAACAGCAGTTGGATTCTTTCAATAGCGCGTTCCAAAGCGCGATGAAACAGCTGCATGATCAGTATGAGGAAACCCGCATTCACGATGAAAACGAGTTAGCGGCGCTCATGGATCGAATCAAACCGGGCTACCTCGCTCTCTACAACGAAAAGAAGGCGTCTCTCGCCAGCGCCCACAGCCAAGAGGATCAAGCG
>Ga0302326_10028480_pt1 | contig 11239 bp, 13 predicted proteins | sample Palsa_T0_3_FD_202264 | JGI IMG/M metagenome (GOLD analysis project Ga0302326, IMG submission 202264) | Peat permafrost microbial communities from Stordalen Mire near Abisko, Sweden - Palsa_T0_3 | ecosystem: Environmental > Terrestrial > Soil > Palsa > Peat permafrost | place: Sweden: Abisko...
CCCCGCCCGGGCCACCGCTCGGTCGCGTCGTGACTCCTTAAATCGAGCGATTCGGGGAAAAAATCAGGGCCGAGGTAAACGTTCGGGGTTCCTGGCGCGTTGGAGCGGTGTGACTGCGCCCCTCGACTGTTTGGCCATTTGCCGCGTCGGTGACACGATCGCCGTGCCGGGATGACTGCGGTGAACGGGTCCCCGACGAAGGTCGGCGCAAGAGGGGGCGAGGACGAGGTGACACCCAGCCCGCACCAGCCCGTAGACCCGGACCCTCAACGGTCGACGGTGGAACTCGACGCGGGCATGGACCCCGACTACGTGGCCTTCTTCGTGGCCGTCCTCCCCCGGGCGGTCGGCGCGGCCCGGCGGATCACGGGCGATCTGGCGGCAGCCGAAGACGCAGCCAGTGAGGCGTTGGCCAAGGCCTATCTGCGCTGGCCCAAGCTCCGTGCCACGGCCTATCGGGAAGCCTGGGTCCTCCGGGTGGCGACCAACGAGGCGCTCGGTACTGTGCGCAAGCAAGCCCGGCGCGAGCGGATCCTGCGCCGGCAACCGCCCCCGCAACCCATCGCAGGCGCCGACGAGACGCGCCCGCTGTTGGTCGAACAGATCGTCCGGTTGCCCGGCCGCCAGCGCCAGGTGGTCACGTTGCGTTTCTTTGCCGACATGCCGATCGACGAGGTGGCAGCGACGCTGGGCATCTCGGCCGGGGCGGTCAAGTCGCATCTGCACCGTGGCCTCAACACCCTGAGCCAGCGACTGGGGCCTGACGCGCTCGAAGGAGAGATGCAGTGACCAACCCCGATCGCCCGACCACCCCGACCTCGACCAGCGACATGTTGGAACGCACTCGCAGGCGGGCCGAGACGCTGCGTCGCCGCCGTCGGGCCGCGCTGTCCGGCGTCGCAGCCGTGGTCGTGGCCACTGCCATCGCCATCCCCGTGCTGACCAGCAGCAGCCACCGCGGGCGCCAGGTCGGCGTGCTGGGCACCCCGACGTCGATCACCCGGCCGAGCTCATCGACCACGGCGCCCGCCGCCGCCACCTCCACCAGCCAGACCAGCCCGACCACGGCGCCCGCCGGTCCCACCCCGGCGTCGACCACGACCGGCCCGACCACGTCCGGGCCGACCACGATCGGCCCGAGCACGACCGGCCCGACCACGACCGGCCCGACCCAGCCGGGCACGGTGCCGGCGTGTGCCACCAGCCAGCTGCGGGCCAGCCTGACCAACCCCAGCGGTGCCGCGGGCAGCGTCGGGTACACCCTTGTCCTGCTCAACACAGGCACCACGACCTGTTCCCTGCGTGGCTACCCCGGGGTGTCCTATGTCAACAGCAACAGTGGGAGCCCGATCGGAGCGCCCGCCCTGCGCGACAGCGTGACCCCCATCGTGACCGTCGACCTGGCCCCGGGCAAGGCGGCTCAGGCCCTCCTGCTCGAGGCGGACCCGCTGAACTTTCCCTCCAACACCTGCCAGCTGACCAATGTGGCCGGCTTGCGGGTGTACCCGCCCAATCAGACGGCGTCGCTGTTCATACCCCAGGCCACCCACGCCTGTTCCGGCGCCGGCGACCCCGACCTCCAGGTCAGCCCAGTCCAGCCCTCGTAGCTACCGCCCGAGTCAGAGTCCGAGAGCCAACTGCCGCTCGCCGGGCTGGGCCGGGACCGGCGGTGGCTCCGGCGTTGCAGGGAGAGGGAGCAGTCGCTCCAAGTCGTCGACCGGGACAGCACCCTTGGCCGCCAGTGCCTGGTTGCCGGGCGGTGCGCCAACGCCGGACCACACCAGGACCGGTGCCGTCTGGCGGCGCAGTGCATCCACGGCGCCGGCCCAGCTGCCGCCGCTCTCCTCCTGGCAGGCCACCACCAGGGTGGCTGCCGACAAGGCGTAGATCAACTTGTTGCGACCGAGCGCCTGGGCCGCACTGAACGGGGCATCGGGCTGATAGGGGCTGCACAGGCACAGCGTCCCCGCGCTCATGGCACGCCGGGCCGGAGGATGGCGAGAAGCCCGCAGCAACGAGTCGGCGAGCACGCCGACCACCACTCCCCCGGCCTCCAGCGCCGCATCCATAGCCAGGCGATCGACCCCATGGGCGCCCCCCGACACGATCCCCATCCCCTGGGCAACGGCGAGGGCGGCGGCCCCTTCCGATACCCGCGCCCCCTCGTCGCCCACAGCGCGGGATCCGACGATGCCCAGCAACGTGCGACCGAGGAGGTCGGGATCGCCCAGCACGTACAACACGGGCGGGGCGGCCGCGTGCAACCGGGCGGTCAGCCGGGACGGGTAGGCGCCACCGGTGGCGACCAGAAGCTGCAGGCCGCCCTGCTCGGCTTGGTCCAAGGCGAAGGCGAACGCGGTAGCGCCATCGAGCAGGATGGCCAGGCGCTGGGCCGCCACCAAGTCGATGCCGGCCGCGGCCGCTATCTGGGTGGCATCCAGCCCCAGCAGCCGGCCCAGGTCGCCCACCGCGGCGACGAGAGCCCAAAACTCACCAGCCTTGAGTGGCGGCGCGGAGCCCTCGACCAGTCGCTGGGTCAGCAACAGAGCAGCCAGTTCGGCGCCCGAGCGCCTGGTCACGACCCGACCGCTCGAGCCAGCACGAGCGGGTGGACGGGGCCGCTCCCGGCTCGCACCAGGGCCCGCCCGACAACAGCCAGGGTCCAGCCAGACATGATCACGTCGTCGAGCAGGAGCACCGGCGTGGCGGGCACGGGACCGGCTACCTCGAAGGCGCGCCAGACGTTGGCCACTTGCTGGGCGGAGTTGTCCATGGCCTCCTGTGGCGCGCCCGGCCCGGTGCGGCGCACCACGTCAAAGACCGGTAGGCCCAGGTGCTCGGCCAGCCGGCGGGCGAAGTCGGGGATCAAACCGGGCCGGCTCACCGACGGCACAAACGTGACCCACCGGGGCGCCGGGTCGGGCTGCCATCGGTGCACCAGTTCGACCGCCGCCGCCACCAGGTCATCGGGCACGTCGGCTGAGCCGGCCCGGGCGTCTTGGACCACCGTCGACCAGCCGCCGTCGTTGTAGGCGCTGAGGGCCCAGCCAACCTGATTGCGCTCGCCCAGAGGAATTCGGCCCGTGGGCATGCCCGACCCGCCCGGCCACTGCTTGCGCGCCTCGAAGGTGATGCTGCGATGCCGGATGAAGGCTGCCGCCTCGGCCACCAGTGCGGGATCGAGCGCGATGTCGAGTGGCCGCCCACGGCAATGGTCGCACCGGCCACAATCCTCGGCTTGGCTGTCGTCGAGTTGGCGACGCAGGAATGCCATGCGGCAGCCGTCGCTCGACGCGTACTGGCCCATCGCCGCCTGCTCCACCCGGCGGGCCGCCGTGACCCGCTCGACCCTGGTCTGGTCATAGGCCCATGGGCGCAGCGTCCGCTGCCATCCGGTGCCGCTGCGCTCGACCGCTCCCTCCACCTCCAACACCTTCAGCATCAACTCGAGCCGGGTTCGGCGAACGTTGACCGCGGCCTCGATCTGGCGCAGGCTGACCGGCGCCCCGGCGACGGTCAGCAGCGCCACCATCTGCTCGGCCTGCTCACGGGGCGGAAAGGCGGTCCGGATGAACCAGTCCTGGATCTCGGCGTCCTCCCGCCCGGCCAGCAGCACGCCCACCGAAGCCTCCACGGCGCGGCCGGCCCGGCCGACCTGCTGGTAGTACGCGATGGGCGAGCCGGGGCTTTGGAAATGGATCACGAAGGTCAGGTCGGGCTTGTCGAAGCCCATACCCAGGGCCGACGTGGCCACCACCACCTTGACCTCGTTGGCCAAGAGGCGCCGCTCGACCTCGATACGGTCGCCCGAGTCCGCCTCGCCCGTGTACGACCGGGCGTCGATGCCTCGACTGCGTAGCCAGGCCGCGACGCGGTCGGCATCGGCCACGGTCAGGCAATACACGATGCCCGACCCGGGAAGTGTGGGGATCTGCGTCGCCAGCCAGGCCAGCCGACGAGCGGGCTCGGGCAGGACCACCACGCCCAGCGCCAGGCTCTCGCGATCCAGCGTCCCCCGCTCCACTACCAGATCGTCACCCAGCTGGGCCACGATGTCGGCCACTACCCGATCGTTGGCTGTGGCGGTGGTGCATAGGACAGGCACGCCCGCAGGGAGGAGGTCCACGACCCGGCGCACTCGGCGGTAGTCGGGCCGGAAGTCGTGCCCCCAGTCGCTGATGCAATGGGCCTCGTCCACCACCAGAAGGCCGACACTGCCCGCCAGCTGGGGCAGCATGTCGGACAAGAACCGGCGATTGTTGAGACGCTCGGGCGACACCAGGAGCAAATCGATGTCTCCCTGCCTGATGCGGCCTTCGATGGCATCCCAGTCGTCGCGGTTGTCGCTGTTGATGGTGGCGGCTCGGACACCGGCCCGCTCGGCCATGTCCAGCTGGTTGCGCATCAGCGCCAGCAAAGGCGAGATGAGCAGGGTCGGTCCCGCGCCCTGGTCGCGCAGCAGGCGGGTGGCGATGAAGTAGACGGCGCTCTTGCCCCACCCCGTGCGCTGCACGACCAGGACCCTCGAGCGCCGGACCACGAGGTGCTCGATCGACTCCCACTGACCGGGCCGAAACGCCGCGCCGGGTCTTCCGGTCAAGCGGACCAGCAGGTCCTGAGCGCGCTCGGCCATGTCCATGCGGTACAGCGTACGGAGGGGGTGCGACGCAAACTCGAAATCCGATTGACAGCAGCACGCCTATGGCCCAGCATCACAGGCATGGCATGCGTGAACATCAGGGCGAAACTGCTCCGGGGATTTGCCCTGTCGAGCGGTGAAACCGCGGCGTGCCGAACGCAACCGGTTTGCCGGGAATGTGCCCCGTGTGGCATACCCGGCAGGCGCGGGTAGTACGGCCTCCAGCCGCCCGCCCATTTTCCCCAAGTCTTCGAACACCCACGCCCTGAGGAGGCGGTGACCCAATGCCGACCATTATCAACGACAAGCTTATTTCCTGGGGTAGTGATATCGATCCAGGGACCATTCGCCAGGCCGAGAAGACGGCGCGCCTGCCGATCATCGCGGGCCACGTCGCCCTCATGGCCGACGCCCACGTGGGCAAGGGTGCCACCATTGGCTCGGTCATCCCCACCATGGGCGCCGTCATTCCATCGGCGGTGGGCGTCGACATCGGCTGCGGGATGGTGGCGGCCGAGCTCGACGTGACCGAGGACCAGTTGCCCGAGACGCTCGAGCCGCTGCTCAGCCGCATCGCCCGGGCCATCCCGGCCGGGGTGGGCCAGGGCCACGACACGGTTGGCAACCAGGCCAACCGCTGGTTGGAGGCCCACAAGCCCGCCACCCAGCTCTCGGCGGACCGGGCCATGAAGGCGGCCACGCAATTCGGCACGCTGGGCTCGGGGAACCATTTCTTCGAGCTGTCCGTGGACGAGCGGGGCCGGGTATGGGTCGTCCTTCATTCCGGCAGCCGGGGCATTGGCAACGTGTTGGCTCAGGCTCATATTGCCAAGGCCCGCACCCTGGCAACGGCGCTCGAACTGCGACTCGAGGATCCCGACCTGGCCTATTTCCTGGAGGGCACGGCGGAGTTCGAGGCCTATATCACGGACATGCTGTGGGCCCAGGAGTATGCCCGGGCCAACCGGGACCAGATGATGAATAAGGCCATGCGTGAGTTGTTCGCATTCCTCGGTTTCGGACGGGAGACGCAGCGCATCAATTGCCATCACAACTTTTCCCAGCAGGAGATGCACGGCGGACAATTGCTGTGGATCACCCGCAAGGGAGCCATCAAGGCCGACATCGGCGACCTCGGTGTCATACCTGGTTCCATGGGGACGCGCAGCTACATCGTGGCGGGCAAGGGAAACCGGGACAGTTGGCTGTCGTCCTCGCATGGGGCGGGGCGCCGGCACAGCCGGACCCAGGCCAAGAAGTTGTTCACGGCCGACGATCTGGCCACCCAGATGGCGGGAAAGGTGTGGCAGGCCAGCCGGGCCGAGGCGTTAGTGGATGAGATCCCCGCGGCCTACAAGGACATCGACCAGGTCATGGCCGACCAAGCCGACCTGGTCGAGGTCCGCCATACGCTCCATCAGGTCCTGAACTACAAGGGGACCTGAGCTTCAAGCGCCTCGTCCGCTGCGAGACCGGGGGTTCCTTCACCTGAACAGTGACTGCCCCCTCGGGGCTCCCACCTCCGGTCGCTCGGTCCTCGGGCGAGGCGCCACAACACTGAACCAAGTACTTGACTATTTTTTCCTCCTGCAACTATAGTTAAGCTTGTGCTTAACCAAAGTGCGACGCTCGACCAGGTGTTCCAGGCGCTGGCTGACCCCAGCCGGCGGATGATGGTCGAGCGCCTCAGCCGGGGACCGGCGTCGGTCAGCCAACTGGCCGAGCCGCTGGCCATGTCGCTGGCCGCCGTCGTGCAGCACGTCCAGGTGCTCGAGGCCAGTGGCCTGGTCCGTTCCGAGAAGGTCGGGCGGGTGCGCACGTGCCACATCGAGTCGGCGGCGCTGCGCACGGCGGAGCAATGGATGTCGGAGCGGCGCACCACCTGGGAAGTCCGCCTCGACCGGCTGGGCGACTACCTGGCAGAAGAAACCCCCAACCAATGAAGGGAAAACACCCATGAGCGATCGATCTGTTACCCACGCCACGTTCGTGCTGGAACGCACCTATGACGCATCGCCGGCCCGCGTGTTCGCCGCCTTTGCCAACCCGGAGGCCAAGGCCCGCTGGTTCATCGGGCCGGACAACTGGGACAAGTCCAACCACCAGATGGACTTCCGCATTGGCGGCCACGAGACGGTGAGCGGTGGTCCCCCCGGTCGTTCCGTGCACAGCTACGACGCCTGCTTCCAGGACATCGTGGCCGACCAGCGCATCGTGACCACCTACGAGATGCAGATGGACGGGGCCCGCATCTCGGTGTCGGTGGCCACGTTGGAGTTCCAGCCCGACGGAAGCGGGACGCGGCTGGTGATGACCGAACAGGGCGCCTACCTCGACGGCATCGACACCGCGGCGGAGCGGGAGCGGGGCACGAGCGACCTGCTGGCGAACCTGGGCACCTACTTGCAGCTGCAGAGCGCCCGGGCGTGACCAAAGGGGGCGACGGGACGAAAGCCTCGCCCTGGCGGCTGGCGACCCCGAGTGGCGGCTCGGGGTTCGCGGCCTACCGCGACGGGACGTTGTGCCCCGCCGCCTTGGTGGTGGTCGACGGCGACACCCAGGTGCGCTACCACCTGGCGTGCATCGCCGAGCTGTACCAGATGCTGGCGGCGCAGGGAGATTGGATGGCGCTGGGGGAGGCGGACGAGTACGAACAAGCGGTGGCGGGGAGCGTCGAGGCGTGGGCCCGCTCCGTTGACAATCCGCTCGGTGCTTGGTACGGGCTGACTGCCGGACGCCGAGGTTTCTTTGGCCGCTACGTGCCGCCCGTGCTGGAGCACATGGGATTGGCCGAGGTGGAGCACAACCTGAGCAACAACCGCATGCGCGCTCAACTGAGTCCGGCCAGCTTGTAGAGGACCAAGGAACCGGCCACCGCCACATTCAGGCTGAGGCCGGCGCCCAGCATGGGGATCTCGATCACGGCGTCAAGCAGGTCCCACACGTCGTCGGGCACCCCGTTGTGCTCGTGCCCCAGCAGGACAACCGTCGGTCCCCGGGCGGGCGCCACATCGGCCAGGCGCACCGCGTCCTCGGCCAACTCGACGGCCAGGACGGAGGCACCCCGGTCGTGTTGTCGCCCGATCCATGACCGAGGCCGGTTGACCCAGTGGATGCACACCGGGCGGCCGGGGAGGGTGTTGCCTCGCCGGAGCGCTTGGCGGTAGTGGGCGGTGCCGGGCACGGCCATGCACGCCCCAACGGCGTCGCACGTTCGCAGCAGCGTGCCCACGTTGGCCTCATACGCCACCCAGAGGGGGGCCACGATCAGGTGATCCCAGCAGCCGTGGGGGCGGGGGCGTCGCGCCGCCCGCAGGTCCTCGGGGCGCATGCGATGGCCGGTCACGGAATGGAAGCGGGTGTGTCCCCTTCGCTCATGATGGGCGCACTTGGCGGTGTGCGCGAACCTTCGACGGGACCCCCTGACCGAGGGCCGCTCACCGTGAGCCTAGCGATCCAAGTCGGCCAGACGGACGCGCACCAACCAGTCCTGGATGGTGGCGCCGTTGGCCGCCTCGTCGGGTAGCGGGGAGTGGTCCTCGGCCTCGACCAGCGCCTCGGCCAGTGCCGGCCACTGGGCTCGCAGCGCCCGATCCAGGTCGTCGGGGGGCGCACATTTCTCCGTCCCGTGCGCCTTGACCGCGATCAGCTGGTGCAGCAACGGGTAGCGATAGGCGTCGGCCAGCACCGCCAGGTCGGTCACCAACTCACCGGTGCGCAGCAAATGGATGCCCGTGAGCGCCACCCGCCAGCTGTACAACAGGGCCTTGGCGCTGGGCTGGCGTTCGTGCTCGGCGCACCGACCCCGGAAGAAACCGCCGTAGTGGCGGGCAAATCGGCGCGAGACGGCGCCTCGGGCCAGTACCGCCAGCTCGTCGACCTCGGGCCCGGCGACCAACTGCCACGGGGAACCGATTCGTTCCAACATGTTGCCGTTGCCACCCATGAGCAGGCGCAAGGCGTCGCCCGCCTCGTTGGTGGTGAGATCGCACTCCAGCCCGTCCAGGAACCCCACCGAATCGTGAACCCGGGTGTCAGGCCGCAGCCCGAGCAGCTGGCGGGTGGCAACGAGATGGATGCCCTTGAGGTCGAGATCGCTGTCCGGGCTGGGAAAGCCATACAGATGAGAACCGGTCACGGCGCACAGCACGACCCGCCCGGGGGGCGGATGAAGCGCCAACCACCGCTGACCGGCCGCCAGGTCGGGGGCGGCGGTCACGCCAGCGCCTCGGCAATGATCGACGCACACAGCTGGTCGATCGCATCCTCATCGGGCTCGGGGGGCAGGTGGCTGGTCTCCGCGGCGGCCGTGATCCGGTCGGCCAGATCTCCGGCGCTCGCCTCCAATTGGTCGAACGACCAGGCGCCCGCCCGAATGGCCAGCAGCTCCTCGCGGTCGGGCCGGAACACCACGACGCGGCCGGTTGTCAGGACCTCCAGCGCCATGCGTTGCAGCCGGACCAGGTGCATGGCGTGCTTGGTGTCGTAGCCGTAACGGCGTTCCAGCTCGGCCCGGGCCGGATTGCGCTCCTGCTGCCAACGCCGGTACATGGCCCAGTGCTTCTGGGCCGACTTGTAACGCCGCTCGCGCACCAGGACGTCGATGAAGTTGGCCGAAACGTCGGCCTCCTCCATGCGCCCCTGGTCGAACAGCGACTCGGCCGCGGCCAGTTGGTCGGACGGGATCAGCGTGCGCTCGGGCAGGCCGAACTGCTGGCGCAGCGGTGGGCCGGAGGGCGGCGAGAGCAACCACGAGCGATGGGTCTTGATGCGTTTGAGCTGGGAAAAGGCGTAGCGCCCGAACCGCTCCGCTACCCGCTTCGACAGGAACTGGTGTCGCGCCGCCAGCAGGCGAGCGCCCAGTGGATGCGTCGTCAACTGATCTTCCGGTCGAGTCCAGGCCATCTCCAAGGTGGTGGGGTTGGCAGCCACGCACAGGCCGAGATAGCGGCGACACTCATAGCGAACGTGGTCGGGGGACAGCGTGATGAGCTCGGGGCCGCCCCGCCACCCGTGGTACCACGAGGCGGGGCCGATGACCACGCCCTTGACGTCGGTGTCCGAGTCGGGCCCGGCCAGGCCGTAGGCGCGGCTGCCCACCACCGTCTCGAAGATCACCAGCGGGTCGCCCCTCATGGCGTCCCAGTGTCGTCCGGCGTGGCGGACCTCGCCCGGTGATTTTCTGGTCCTCGGACCTCCCAACCGATGAGTTTGGCGCCGCAACGTCGTCCAACTTGTAACTGCGCCCAGGGAAGGGATCCCGATGACCGCCGTCGTCGTAGACTTACCACGTATGGCTGTTCGAGCTGACGCTCTCAATTCTGGCCTCTTGCCCGCGGATTTCGAGCAGTACCGGCGGGAGTTGACCGGCTACTGCTATCGGATGCTTGGGTCGGGGTTCGAAGCCGAGGACGCGGTCCAGGAGACGATGGTGCGGGCGTGGCGGGCCAGCGATCGTTTTGAGGGCCGCTCGGCCGTGCGCTCGTGGGTCTACCGCATCGCCACCAACGTGTGCCTGGACATGCTGCGGGGTCGCCAGCGCCGGGCCCGGCCCATGGAAATGGGCCCGTCCTCCCCCGCCGACCCCGTCCATCTCGGTCCGCTGATGCCCGAAAACCTGTGGGTCACGCCCATCGCCGACAACCGGGTCCTGCCCGAGCACGCCGACCCAGCCGAGCTGGCCGAGGCCAAGGAATCCATCCGGCTGGCGTTCGTCACGGCGTTGCAACACCTCCCGGCGCGCCAGCGGGCCGTGCTGATCCTGCGCGAGGTGCTGCGCTGGCAAGCCACCGAGGTGGCCGAGCTGCTGGACACCACCGTGGCGTCGGTCAACAGCGCCCTGCAGCGGGCCCGAGCCACCCTGGCCCGTACCACCACCACCGAGGCGGATTCGTCGGACCGCTCCATGGACGAAGGCCAGCGCGCCTTATTGGACCGGTACGTGGACGCCTTCGAGCGCTACGACATTCCCCGCCTGGTCACGCTGCTGCATGACGACGCCATCCAGTCCATGCCCCCCTACGCCATGTGGTTGGAGGGATCGGGCCGGATTGGCGAGTGGATGCTGGGGGCGGGCAAAGATTGCCGGGGCTCGCGCCTCATCGCCACCCAGGCCAACGGTTGCCCGGCCTTCGCCCAGTACCGGATCGACCCGGCCGGCGGACACGCCCCGTGGTCGATCCAGGTGGTCGAGATCTCAGGCGATCGGATCGCGTCGCTGAACGCGTTCCTCGACACCAGCCTGTTCGCCACCTTCGGGCTCCCCACCCACCTCGACAACTAGGCCGTCGCGGCGGGCGGGCACGGTCCGGATCAGCCCGCTCAGCGCCAGCAACTGGCGCAGCGGCTCGGACGCGTGGCGCAACCGGACCGAGTAGCCAAGCCGCTTGGCGCCGAGCAACAGCCGCGCCAGGTCGTCCACCACGGCCATGTCGGGACGCTCGACGCCCGTCAGCGGCCACGACGCCACCTCGATGCCGCCATACACGAGCACCACCGTGGTTCTCGGTTCATGGCGGGGCACATCGCTACAACGTGGGGCGACCGCCAAACTCATCGACGACCCGGTAGGTGTGGTGGATCTTCGGTGACCGAAGATCC